>Ga0214542_1001072_pt1 | contig 54730 bp, 29 predicted proteins | sample CNSS1metaG_FD_160096 | JGI IMG/M metagenome (GOLD analysis project Ga0214542, IMG submission 160096) | Root nodule microbial communities from cowpea collected in UCLA plant growth center, Los Angeles, California, USA - CNSS1 | ecosystem: Host-associated > Plants > Roots > Nodule | place: USA... | reverse complement strand
CCTCGGGTGGAACGTAAAACCGAGGCAGAAGGGGACTCTATGGCTTCGGTTCTTAACCGAGGCAAAAAGCTATGACCTTTTGGCCTCGCCCCAATATGCTTCGGTTCCCGAACCGGTGCAGAATATTGAAAACAACCGCTGCCAAAGGCCCTTTCTGCACTGGTGTTGTCATGGTGTCCTCTTCCAATGATAGCTTAGAGTTCTCGATGTGGGGTGCCTATAAAGACACTTTGTCGCTCAAGTTAGTTACTGCAATAAATAGTATGGTTGTAACAAAGTGAGATACGTTCTTACCTTGTGAATAGTATTATTATACTACCTAGATAGATGCAAATTGTTGAGCCTGGATATGTATGACTAGGTCATTTTAGGGTTTTGCTTAATATGTTACTTACCCTTAATTGTTATGTTGCTTGTCTTTTATCTAAGTGGATCCATATTTCAACAATGACATAAGTATGTGTCCTTAATCTATGTCAAGATATGATCTACCTTTAAATTATAGCAACATACTCGACTTCATAGTTATAGTACTCTTAATTTCAAATTACCTAATTGGAAGTTAAATTTTGCATAAAAAATTATTTTTTTTCATAAGAAAAACGTTTTGAAAAAGTTATTTCTTCGAAAAAGAAAAAAAAAATTGGATTATGGATTGTGGAATTTGCTTCTGGATTAAGCATTACAGAAGTCATTCTTGAGAGAAAAAATATCTTCCATTATAATATGGTGTGATATGTTGTCTTTTTCTAAGTAGAGAAAATGTGAGAAATAGAAAATGTATGATCAGAAGAACACACCAGGCTGCATGCTGCAGAAGAAAATGGCAATGAGGTGCAGGAAGAAACCATGGGGGTGCATGAAGAAATACCCCACTATATACTATGTAAGATTTTGATTGGTCCAAGTTACTTTTAATGACCCAACCCGTTAAAGAAGAATAAAGAATGCCGCCTTCTTTTTGCACTCAAGCATACCTCGATCGGTGTTTTATCAACGTTTTATTTCAATAATATCTTTATACATGCTTTTGTATCCTTTATACGGAAAATAAATTTCGGAACACGATGAAATTAAATTGTGATAATACTTCTAAAAACTAAAGAATTGTGAATGAAGGTTACACTAACATTTTCCATATTCTTTAATAATACATATTATTATCATATTAGCAAGTTATGATTAATTATTTAGTTTTTTTTACCTGTTTCACTCATATATATATATATATATATATATATATATATATATATATATTTTGTAAACTCCTTTTTTATTTCTAATAAAAAATTATATTCTTAGTATAGACTCATGTTTTAACATGCTTATATTTTAGACTTATTTACTTGTGACTTTTATAATTAGTTTTGTGTATTATATAATATACTTCCTCAACAATTTTTATACAAAGAATAATATATAATCTCATTTTTCATATTTTTTTTCTACATGGTATCAACGATTCATGATTGAGAATGAGATTTTGTAGTAGTTTCTTTTTATTAAACCTTAAGTCCTAAGCCTTTTTCACAAGTAAATTTTTCGACGCTTCATCAGGTTTCGTTAGTTTTCTACAGATTTCATTTCATCCGATCATTTTATGCTTTTAGGCGTTTTGGGAGGTTTCACACCATGTTTTTTATGTCATTTTAAGGTATTTGTAATCCTCTAATATTAGGTTCGTATTATGTTTTGTTTGTGCTTCCACGTTATGATTTACATTTTCATTTTATATTCAATTTGTTATGACAACTTGTAAAAGTGATTCTATTCCGTCTATTAGTGTGCAATTAGAGGGTAAAAATTATTCCTAATAGAATTATGTTATGAAAAACTTTCTTTGTGGAAAGTTCATATGGGGTTATATTTAAGGTGTTAAGGCAAAACTGATTGATACAAAAAATGATGATTATGATATTGCTTTAGAGGTATGGAAAGCTGATAACTATAAAATTATCATTTGGGTTAATAATTCTGTCACACACTCGATTGACGCTCAATTGGCAAAATATGATATTGCAAAGGAGGTATGAGATCAGGACTTTTATTCTGTCATGACAACCATATATTGGCCTGCGATTGGGAAACAAGTCTAATTTCCTCTACTAATAATTCATTAACAACATCATCAACAAAAGGCAAAGGGCTATGATGCACAATTGAATCACGTAAACTTTCAAAATCATTACGCAAGGCCATAAGAAATTGAGCCAAACATTTTGATTCCCTACGAGTAATATACAATGCAAATGCACTCAATTCTACATGTTCACTCAAGGCAAGTTGATCTCATATGCTCAGTTAATACAAAACAAAAATGTGAACTGCACCATGGCACCGTGGAAGCAACGAACAAAACATAATACGAACATATTAATATTAGAGGGTTGCAAATACCTTAAAATGGCATAAAGAACATGGTGCGAAACCTCCAAAAACGTCTCAAAGCAAAAAATGAAATTGCGATAAGGTAAAATGAAATCTGCGAAAAACTAACGAAACCTAATGAAATGCCTAAAAATTTGTAAAAGAGACTTAGGGTTTGTAATTTAGGATTTAGGATTTAGAATTTGCGAAAGAGGATTAGGCTTTAGGCTTTAGGAAAGAAAAATTAGTGCAAAAATCTCTTCTCAATCATGGATCGTTTGACACTCTTAATACCCTGTAGAGAACAAAAAAAATATATGAAAAAGGAAATTGTGTATTGATTTTGTAGAAAATGTTATAAAAGATGTGTTACACATAAAACAAATCATAAAATTTATAAGTAAGTGAGAGCCTAAAACACGGACATATACTAACAAAAGATAGAAAAAAAAATTATACTCATTGAATATGAATAAAGATGAATTTTCTTTTAAAATGTTATGAGATAATAAAATTCATCCCATCACCTCAGTTCTCATCCCTAGTAAATACAACCACAGAACCTATCAAATTAAAAATAAATGTATAATTATAGTAATATATTTTAAATATTTTGTACCCGTAAAATTCTGGATAAAAATTATCTACACTTTTAGAATATATAAGACTTAAATTATAAATAAAAAACCTTTATAAGTGGTTTTTATAAATACCTAATAGATTAATTCGATTCCAGCTGCATGGATCCATACAACCTTAATTTTTAACAAGGGATGTTGAACTACTTTGACAACAAAATTTATATTTGTAAAGTTGAAAAAAATCACTGTTTTAAAGAAAAAACATACGTCTCCATAGTTTGGATCCAAACAGATAATCTTAATAATTTTAGAGAAAAAAAAATGATATTATCATATTATCCTTCGCTAGGGGAAAAGTCTCAAGAGAGGAGTGTTCAAAACTTCAGTGGCGGCCATACCTATTAGAATTATTCCATCACAATAACACTTTTTGGAGGTTCCTTTTGAGAAGTTTTCTGGTCTGTGACTCTGATTTTTCAAGTTATTTTTTATTTTTGGTCAAATAAATTATAAGTTACCTAAAATATTAATGTGTGGTTACTGAATTTGATCAATCTAATATTGACACTAATATATGAAATTTCTAATCTAAAAAATATGTTTTGTGTAAGCACTATAGAAAGATTGATAGATTATTCTTGTGGTTAAGTACCCTTTTCTTTCATTTTTTTTCTCGTCTAAAGTGAAAAAAATAAAAAGAAGAACATTTAAGAATAAAATAAGAAATTAGTGGTTAAAATTATAATAAAATACACGTATAAGTAAATTTAATAATTATTATTAATTAAAAATTATTATTCTTCCTTCTATTCTCTAAAATACATATTAGACTATATATATTTTCCTTTCTGGTGGGAATAATTTTAACTTCTCACCTTTGACTTCAGAAAAATAACCCAACCCTGCTATATTATCACCCAAAAACAAAACCTTCTGCTAAGTATATACGTGTTTTCACAAAGTACGGAAGACTAAATTCACACTGACATATACAGAAGATGAATACAATCCAAACCTAGTACTATATATAAGACATTTTCTTCCTGTTAATCACAGTGCAGTATACAACAAGCTAACGAAAACTACAACAAAAACATTATAAAGGTGTCAAAATAAGGAATTTGTTTTCTTTTCTTTGTTGTATATATGGAAGTAAATAGATAGATACATGCATATATATAGATAGATGTGTAGGAATTGAAAATTTCAATTGTTGTGTGAGGGTGTGATCTTGATAACAAGGCCTGGGAAAACATCATCAGGGTCATGGATGTGAGGGTTTTTTTCCACTATGAAGGGATCACCACATTTATCACTGATTGTGTGAAGTGTTTCTCCTTCTCCAACCACATAGATTTCATCACAAGCCTTCGACAACACTCGTTTACCCCTCAGCTTCCCTTCATCATCCTCCCCAACAACAGAACTGTCACTGAATATGCACAGCAATATGAGGGTCACAAGAAAACATGCACACAACCATGATGCTGCATCAGCCATGGCTTTTGAACTTGATGCTTTTCTTGGATTCAAAGCCATCACTTAGCGAAAGAGAGAGAGAAAGAGAAAGAAATATGAAGTTTTGGAGTGAGGAAGAGAGTGAGTTTTGGTGATCTATTAGAGATGATAGGTTGTACAAAAGAGACAAAGTGTTGAACACCTTTTATAACCCAAATTTTCTCAATTTAATTAACTTCTATTTATTTTTTAGATATAAAAATGTGATAAAATCATTCTTTATGGAACTTTTTTCTTCTTTCTATGTATTTTTATGGCCAAAATTTTAAAACACTGATCTGTAAAAAATTATTATATATTAGTATGACTTTTACATGTTAATTTTTCAATTATTAATGCTTTGAATCTAATATTATTTAATGCAAAGTTAAGACAGTCAAATAATACAATAATTGATCATCGACTTATATGTCAAGTTTTCTTCTTATCATATTTTAACTTTTAATTTCTATGTATTTTTAAAGTTAAAAAGTTAACACAGTCGATAAGTCCAAATTATTATTGTTATAATTTTTATATGAATTTCAGCCACTAAATAAATACAGAAGAAAAACAGTATTATTCGTACTTTAATTTGGGTTACTTATATATTCGACATGTATATATCTAATATATAAAGCACTCTTTTATGATAACAATAATTTATAATTATTTTTATGTTAGACAATTTGATTTTGGACTTAAATAGTAATAATTATATATTCATATTTTTTAAAAATTATTGTACACTTTTAAATATACACAATATATTATTTTTAAAATAATTGTATTGACTTATCAAATACACGTCGTATCTGTTCTAGTACACCCGATAAATCTCACATCGTTGAAGAGTCGAGATCAAGCGCAATTTAAATATTATTTCATCTCTTCACCCTTTGAGGTGTCTCTTAAGAACAAACTGTGATAGAATTTCATGCTTCAAAGCAGATAATACCTTGGGATATAAGAAAAAAATAGTTAGATTCTTTCTTGTAATAAAATAATATTAGCTCAAGTTAGAGAAATCCCAATATTAAGTATTTGTAAAGAGTATTCCCATATGAGTTTTACCTTTGGTATCAACCCTCTTTTATATTACTTGACTCTAGTGTTTTTATTACTCTTAAAGACCATTTTTATTCTTTCATCAATACCTATAAATCCCATGAATATCCTATCAAACTCACATTCATTGCAGCCTCTCATTTCCCCATGGAGGCTCTTGAAATCCATTTGGAATGTACAATTATTACCCTAAGTCCATATGTGATGTATGTTTGTACCCATAAGTCCAAATGTGATGTACGTTTGTACCTCTGAGCTCACATGTGATATACGTCTGTACATCTAAGTTCACATGTGGATTGAGCCGAGATGTATCTTATCCTTGTTGAGGTCGGAATGTACTCATCTCTAGGTGAGATGGAGATGTACCCAGCTCTCCTATACAATATTATATATGAGATGGTGAAATTTTATATATAACTATTTAATAAATAAATATTTTAGAAAACAACACAATGTTAATGGGTTGTAATTAAACGTCTTACACAAAATAAGCGAATTTTTTGAAAAGAATTTGTTTTAATAAGCGAATTTTCTAAAATTAATTTGTTTTAAACTTTTGGGTTATTTCTGCCTCTTTCTTTAAATTTGTAGTTTAATTGGTTCTAAAATTGTTCTACCACAAAAATGTAAATCAAAACATTATATTTAGATTTCTTAAGTACTATCAATCATTATATATATATATATATATATATATATATATATATATATATATATATATATATATATACATATATATATATATATATTAATATGTGGTCCAAAAATGATTAAACAATAGATGATATGATAAATTCAATAGATAATAAATTTTATTAAAGTAAATTTTGGACGAATCTAATATCATATTAAAAAGTGAATTTTAAATTTAACTAATTTTACAAAATTGATTTGTAAAGTGAGATTTATACTTATTTATATATTATAAATTTATTTTATCTCTAATCAGTATAAATTTTAAACCAATGTTGATGAAGCAACAATGACCACATTTGTAATGGAAAAAACAAGGGGAATTTCATGGGGTCATCTTCGTATGAATGCAGAGATAGCCATAAATAGAAAAGATTGGTTCTAGACTCCAAATTATATATTGCTTGTGTGAATAAACTGAAAGAAGAATGCAATTTCCAACTAATTAGAAGTGCTACGATTGTGGTTTAGTGGATAAAAAGATAACGAAATTTGAGGTAAATAAAACAAGAGTTTAGTATTTGAATTATTATAGGAATCACCTTAGACTCCACAACATTGATTTAAAAAAGTTTGTGTTAATTAATAAGGTGGATGAAGTAGAACCACAAGTATCACTAATGGAGAATCATTATAAGATAGAGAGGGACAAAACTATGGTATTGTCGATTATCTTTAAAACATAATGGAAGGTGACTAGGAGAGTAGTAGTATGTTGATACAAGAAAATGTATTTATATAGTATTTTAGTATAGTTTGTGTGTTAATGTTAACAAAGATAGAAATAGAATAAGAAGGGGGAAAATAGAGAAACAATGTTATGGTTAAATATATTTTTGGTCCCTCAAGTTTAAGTGAAATTTGGAATTAGTCCACATCATCGAAACTTTTGACCAATTTAGTCCTTCATCCTCAGAAATACGTGGATTTAGTCCTTTTAATCAAAATTTGTTAAGTTTATTTGAAGTTTCAAACGCATTTTATGATAATATTTGAGTTAACATTTAAGCGAAAATGGATCAAACGGTGTAAATAATTCAAATGCTATCATGAAATGCACTTGAAATGTTAAATAAAGTTAACAAAATCTGATTAAAATGACTAAATTCATACATTTCTAAAGATGAATGACTAAATTTGTCAAAAGTTTCAAAGAAGATCAATTCTAAATTTCACTAAAACTTGAGAGATCAAAGGCATATTTAACCCAAAAATATTATGATAAGTGTTTGGTACAAAAATTAATGATTACTGAAATCTATAACATGCTTGATGGAAGATATTATATTAGACCTTGGACTGTGAATGGTGGAATGTTGACTTGCAAATGTGGTGGTCACCATTTTGTTTGAGTGCTTTCGGTTTTCATCAAGAAATTTGAGAATGCATACATCATTAATTGACACAAAATCACTCTACTTTAAATAAATTTTATGAGTCTAGATTCAGTGCTGAATTTTTCATATTATCTTTGGTTTGAATTTTGATGTCCTAAAATATATTAAAAAACTTTTTAATCTATTCAATTCACATAAATAATACCAAAAATTCAATAAAAAATACAAATTTAAATATTATTATCCCAAACTATAAGAATTAAATTAAGAGAAAAAAAAAAGTGATTCCATTAACATCATTACACTAATAAGAATTTTGTGGCCAAGTTGCATGTGTTAATTTTGCACATATGTAAAGAGGATATTTGAAGTGCTTATGATTGTGACATGATCCCATTATACTTATAAGTCTGTGTTTAAACGTTTTATATATAGTTGCCCCCACCAACTAAGGTGTGTGTATATATATATATATATATATATATATATATATATATATATATATATATATATATATATATGATTTTTGTGTGAAAAGGAAGATGAAGTGGAGTAGTGTCTCTTCCACAATGAGTAGACTAGAATAAGAGAACTAATTGGCTACGACAGTGGTAATGGTAAAAGACAAAGTTTTGATTTTAGGGTTCATAGATAACACAAGATAATTGCTATTTACTATTAAGAATGTCTTTAGTTGAGAAAATTTGGTGGGAAATTGAGAGGATTCAATAGAAACAGAGTGGTAGGTATTAAAAATTTGAATTGTTTGGTGAAGATGAAATTTTGAGAAGATAAATGAAAAATGGGTCTTTAAAAAAAAAATCTATCTTGATTTGGTGTAAAAGAATGGACTAAACTGTGAATTCAGTTTTCGAAATGGTTTCATTTGGTTAAATAGGTGGTCTTTAAAGCTAATAAAATGATAAAATAATTCCTGAAATTATATATCATTAGTCAATTTAGTGTTCGAAAAAAAAAACAATCAAATTGATTTTAAAATAAATAAATAAAACGGAAAAAAATATCAATTAGTTTAGTTTTTCAAATTGTAATAGTAAAACAAATAGAAATTATGGGGAGAAGAGAGGTACAAGTAGGTGGGGCCAATGGTAATGTAAATTGTAAAAACTTTTTTAATTTCTCATTATCCGATATGTTAATTTACTTTATTTAAACGATTAAAGAAACTAAAATATCTTATTTTTGTAATGAGTTCCGATACTCCACACTATAAATCACAATTTAACAAAATTATCAATCCAATTATTTGTAATTAAAGCTGTCAAAATGGGTTAAAACTTGTGAGCTATTCCGGCTCACTACGGGTTCAGACTGGGTTGGGTTGAAATTATTTTACAAATTTCAATACGGGTTGATTTTTGACTCGACTCACTTAGAACTCAGCTCAACCGGATTGAACCCGTCATGAGCCGAATTGGCTCACCAACCCACAAATAAAAGGTCACACAAGTGTTTTTTGTTAAGTTGAATTTTTCATTTGGATCATGTTAGGTTATTTTTTTTAACCAACATATAGATAATTTGTATTTTTGTGATTTTGGTTTGTAGTTGGATTGTATTAAAGTTTATTTAGATTTTAATTAGAATTATAATTTAGTTTTGACTAAAAAAAATAAAAAAAATGTATTTTTTTAATTAAGTGAATCCATGAGCCAACCCGTTTAATCCACCAACCCGTGGTGGGCCAAGTGGGGTTAGAATTTTTTTTAGCTCGCTAATAAAGGAGTCGGATTGGGTTGACTCACTAAATGATCAACCTGTGGTGGATCGAGCCATGTCGGACCAGGTTACCTATGTTGATAACTCTATTTGTAATGTATTCAACGTAATAAATCACAATTTAATAAAATTAGTAATCCAAGTATTTGTCTTTACTAATTAACTCATACATTAGATATCTCAAATCAAGTCCATTTTCTGAAACATAAACACATCACTCCAAATCATTTCATGTCTAATTTAATTCATTCATATCATTTTCAATGTCGAAACATAATAATTTTCATAATCTGAATAACCAATAAAGTTCATAGAATTCATAACACTTCATTCTGGTTCTAAATATCATATGCACATGTGTAACAATGAAGCGAAACACTCTCGAACGGTTTTATCAAGACATAAACGACTTTAACAAAGACGAAGGTCATCAAAAGTCATCACTTGTATTTGTTTATTTCTTATTTTTGTCATGGATTTCTTGGTTAGTGACATGTTCTTTCGGTTAGCAATTGGGAAATACATTTAACAATTTTGCATATTTTAATGTGGCTAGATTGTTAAATGTGTTGGAGGAGCATAATCTTGATATTGGAATATTCTTTATGATAAGTGTTTAAGAGGTAACAGGGTGTTGTCTTTTTCTTTGACAAACACATGAATCTAGAATAAGAACAAATATAGAATCATAATCATAATCAAATGAATTATTGGTTGTAATTATTTTCATAAATGCTTAATTTCATGCTTGATTATCTAAAAGAAAAAAGAAAAAGAAAGAGTGCAGACTCTTACCAAACAAACAAGTGTCACACAATTAAAGAAAAAGAAAGGAAAACTAAGAATTGTCGGCACCTAATACGACAAAAAAAATACAAGTATTTCATCTGCTTGTTCAAACGAACTTCTACTTTAAGAGAAAAACAAAATAGTTTTCATAAGTTAAAATTAAATAATCTAAATTTCAAAAACTCTCGTATAGTTTCTATATATAAAAAAAATTAACTTGTACATGAATTAATTTTAATTTATAAAATAAAATAAATTTATTTTTGTCTTCTAGAAATCTTTTTGTAAAACTCATTCAAACTTTCTTCTAGAGAGTTTCTTCCTGCATCTCTATAAAATTTTCCTTCCACTCACATATTAAAATTTTCACTTTTGTCTTTATAATTTGAAAGCCTTGAGTAATTTTGAAGTCATTTTTTTTCCATAGAAAGATATTTTCAGATTGAACCATCGAAAAGTAGAAAATGAGACTCATTTTTTTCTTAATTTTCTCCGACTTTTGAAATTCACTTTTTACTTTCATATTGTGAAACTTAAAAGTCATTTTTAACTTCATAAATGTGTTATCTTAAAATAAAAATACGACTTTCAAATTACACAATTTAAGAATGACAAAATGAATTCTTTCTGAGATGCAAAGGAAAATTTATGGAGGTGCAAAAAGAAGTTGTGTAGCTTTAAAGTGGCTAAAGCTAGGAATTTACTTCTTACAGTTCCCAATTTTTTCTTGCACACCCACAAAATTTTCAAAATAATCATTTTACTCTTCATAAAAGTGATTTTCAGATTACATATTACAGAAACTTTTTAGAACAAGATTTCTAGAAGAGATTTTCGAAACAAAATTTTTGAAATAAAATTTTCAGAACAATATTTACAAAATAAAATTTCCAACATATGAAATACATTTCAAAATACAATGGAATACATTTCGAAATAAGATTTCTAAAATAAATTTTTGAATCATATATAATACCTTCTTGGAACGAGTTTTCCATAACACTTCTACATAAAATGTGTTCCGAAAAAGCTTTTTGAAACACATGAAATACATTTAAAAAAAATCGATTTTTTCTGCATTTTCTCTCTTCCTCTGTAACGTCCTCACTCTTAATGGTGTGGTATGATGAAATAGTGGCAATAATAATAACAGTGACAATTTCTCCATCATTTTATGTGATTCATCCCAAATATTTAAACCACATGATATTGTATCCACCTACATCAAAAACTAGAAGATCTATAACAAAAGGGGGAGGAAAAATACATCACAATTTTCTTAGAGTTGGAACATTAATAGATATAACATCATTAACAGTGTGAATTTGCAGAAATTCCTACCCCCAACACAGGTTTTCCAGTACCAACAAAAACCAAATACTGAGTCACACAATTTAGTTCTGTCCCAACTCATTCATCCTCTGCCTATTGTTTTATAGGTGGCTATAAAAATAATATAATATTTTCTAGATTTCTGATTCGCTATGTTAATAAGAAGGAACACAGTCTATTAGTTATTTTCTGGGTTTTAGATAAGCATAATATATACTAAGTTTTATACACATATACAGAATATATTAACCAGATAATTCTTAGTTGATAGTTCATGAATGGTTCTCAAAGAATATAACTAATTCTTAGTAACACTACTCCTTTTGCAACTTTTGTACTAAACACCAAATAAACCATTTTAATATCAACTAAAAGTTTATTTGGAACATGCATGTATATGTTTTTCAGACATATAAGCTACAGTGTATCAGTTGTTGTAATAGTCTATCCAAGCCGAACCAAGAGATACAACTAATGAAAATTTTAAATTTATTTCCATAAATAGAATGTGGAGTTATTGAATAATGTTTATGGTTACCCAAGCCTAGCTACTCGACAGCCATGGTAGAACGATCCAAGAACTAATTCAACAAACACTAAGAGAAGAATGGCCCAAGTAGAAAAATTTACAGATCTTGATCTATTGAACTATGGACTTGACAGATAAATAAAAGATATGCATCACAACAAATTATTGATATATTGAGTGGTAATATATACCCGATTAAACCGGCCAAGGAATGCATGGAGACCCACCCTTGGATCTTGGAATGACATCAAACACACCATTTATACCTGATTATAATAGAAGAAACGGTGAACAAGTTATTCCAATAGATAAATATATAAATTCCCTAAGAAGGAGAAATACTCACTAGCAATTGGTATTGCCACAAGAGCCTGGTAGCAATGTCGTGAAGATTTTACATCAACCAGCTCAACCAAATCATCTGTTGTGCCCAAACTTTGTTTACTTCTTTTGGTAGAATTTTCAAAAGGGATTTAAAATTCTGTACAATATCATTTCAAATTTGAAACGGGGTTTCAGGAAGAACCATTGCCGATTTTATCAGCAATGGATTGAGCAAAGATCTCATGGTGATATTAGGCAGATAAGACATATTACAACCAATGGCAATCTCAACCTTTTCTGGTAGTAAAATGCTGTACAACAAAAGTTAATGCAGAAACACGGAATGGAGAGGTGGGGCTAGGAGTCACTTTGTTTGGATAAATTTCTCAATAAACATTTAGGGAGAAGACAATATGATGTCAGAATAAATACGCATCTCCAAAAGCCAAGAGTTGTTCATATATAAACTAATTTGTAGAACAACATAACTTCGCGTTCAATTTATTCACGTTAATGAAGTCCATGTTTAATTCATATGAATTAAATGGTAAATTCATGTCTTCTATACTGGTTCACCAAAAAGGCTCAATATCTCTCTTTAATGTGACTAGGATGGTATAATCAGTAAGTACAATAAAATATAATAAAGCAGATGGACATTAAGATGAACTTATAAGAGAGACTGAATATACTTTGCAAACCCTTCGTAAAATCTAAAGATTAGTTTCCAGAATGCAGAGTTCATCTAAAAGGTCTTGGCAGCAGGGTTTTCCATTCAAATGATTGGCACAAAGAAATACGGATGCATCATCTTGTGGGGGTTTCTGATATGTTAGGCATGGTTGACTGTGTATTCTATCTGACATGTTTACAATGTTGGATTGCTGGGAAAATGTTATTGATTTGGAATGGAGATATGAACTTGCAATTTAGTATGAATGCAATTGTATGCCTAGAGCAAAGTGTGTTTCTACCAACATCCTCTTTCTCTCCCCTTTCCACCTTCGACTCCTTCTACTGTCCCTCTACAAATTCTGTTTTATATTTTACTGTTGACACCCCATACAAAGGTTAATTTGGCTTTTAAGTCCATAAGCACTTATTACTTTGATTACCAGTAGGTTTCAAAGAACCAGATAAAGACAAACCTATGGTTGAAATGCTGATTTTAAAAATCATGAATCAAGAAAAACACCAAACAACTTTCCAGCATTGAATAATGCTTCTCTAAAATGAGGGCTGAGCAAAGAACCTGACCATCTTCCATATCTCTTTGTGAGTAAGGTGGTTTTGATCAAGATCAAAGACCTTGGCATAGCTTACAGTGGATAGTAGAAATACCCACATATTTACATCCCAAAGCCAAACCATCATAGTCTGTATTCAGTGAAGTAACAACAAAAACCATCAAGCAAAGTTCCATAAAAATTGTGAACAATGTAAAACATACAGGAGAATTAAACCTCCAACTCACCACAAGGAGAAGATATTAACACAAAAATGCTTCATATATAAACAGATCACGCAAATTTGCATCCATTCTCATTACAGAATCCCAAGTAATCTGATGTACGACCAGGAAAAGGCAAATATTAGGTATGGAATAGGTAAGGAAATTATAAGAGGTCTTCTCGATAGATGCTCATTGGACAACTATAGATATTATAAAGTGAAAAGACAGGTTCTGACCTTGTAGGAGGTAAAGCCCCATATAAAAGAGAATGTCACCTGAAAAAATGTACACATACGTGGACAGAAGTTCATAGACAGTTCAAGTAAAACAAAAAACAGAGAAATTAAAGAAAGACTTTCAATTATGATAGGAATACAGTTAAACTGACATACACTTCCATAAACATAAAATTACAATCTGCCAAAATAATTTCATATATTTTCAAAACTTAATTCTTCAAACATTACCAAGGAGGAGCATTAGAATAAAGCAAAAGTTACAATAACATACAGCAGTAGATTTTCCACAATCAGGAATTAAAATGAAAGCTGTGCGTATATCAATAAGCACCAGCATGATATATATAAATTGCATAGTGAGGAGGAGAAAGCATTATATATATGGCAGCTGAAGTTGGAGAGATCCAAGATAACATAACATATAGTTAAGTCTACAATGAACAAAGACCAAATATATATAAAGAAACTTGCTAGCAATGCCATTACTACAGTTATCATAAAATGGATGCTTGTTTCTTTCTTTTACTTTGTTCTAATAGACGTGTTCAGCTGTGAACAGTATATAAATAACATTAGTTAGCACTGAAGTATCTAACCTTGTCATGTCATTTTTCTAGAGACAAGGCTCCCAGAAGCTGTTTGTATCGTAAAAAATCTTGATGGTCCTAACAAATCCTATTATTTTGCTAGTAGAGCACGAACTAAGGGATCGAAAGTTACAGCATTAGGAGGGCAACCATTATCTATCATTTCCAAAAGTAAGGCCTCTGCTTCATCAAACAATCCCTCTCTACAAAGCCCATTGATCATAATATTATAAGTCCGGATATTTGGACCACAGCCTTTCACAGAACAAAGTTGAAAAATCTCTTTAGCTGCGTCTAATCTTCCACGTTTGCAAAGACCATCTATAAGTATGTTATACGTACGAATATTTGGAGAAATTCCCATGTCAACAATGTGCTGAAGCGCATTCCCCTTATCAAGACACTGGCGTTTGAGATAATCATCTAACAACACATTGTAAGTGATCAAATCTGGTGCTTGACCACTCACACGCATCACCTCTACCGGATCACACTCAAACAAGACTCTCCTAGATTTCGACAAACCATCAAAAAGGCAATTATATGTCGCGGTATCTGGAACCAAATTCCTCTTCTGCATCTCTGTTAACAGCATCATGGCCTCATCGATCATCTTAACCTTAAAGTACCCATTAATCAAGGTACAATAGCTAACAACATTCGGTGATATACCTCTTTCAACCATTCTATCAAACACCTCTTTGGCCTTACTCACACAACCCTTCAAACAAAAACCATTCATCAAAGCATTGTAACTAACAACATCAGGCTCCAACCCTCTTTTAATCATCACACCAAACACAATCCTCGCCCCCGCGACCATCCCCAACTTACACAACCCATCAACCAATATATTGAAGGTATAAACATCCGGCCAAATGTCTCTGTTCTCTTGCATTACCATCTCATTCAACAACCTAACCGCTCCCTGAAACCGACCAGCCCCACACATACCATGAATAAGAGAATTGTAAGTGAAAATATCAAGACAAATTCCTTTGCCAACCATCTCAGAACACAACCCACAAGCTTCAGTAACAAGTCCCTCTTTGCACAAACCATCAACAACCATATTATACATTATCAAATTAGGCTTATATCCAAACCTCTCCATTTTCCTCAATAACTCAATGGCACCCTTTGTTTTGCCCACTTTGCACAACCCATTGATCAAAGTGCCATAACAAACCTCATCAAAGGAGAACCCTTTGGACACAGCATGGTCATGCAAGTCCAGTGCCTCAAAGATTCTACCTTTGAGGCACAATCCTTTCATAAGGGTAGTGAGGGTTAATGGGTCGACCTCATAACCCCTTTTGATGATTTTCCCCATGACAGAGAAGGCGAGGCCCATTTGGCCCAAGTGTGAAAGGGAGTTTATGAAGATGCTGAGAGTGACAAGAGAGGGTTTAGGGATGCCCGTTGAGTCTAACTGGGAACAGAGTGAAACGACGGAGGAGTAGCGTTTGGTCTTCATGATTGATGAGAGAATCCTGTTGAAAGAGCTGATTCGGGGTGTGGGATGGAGATGGAGCATGCGGTGGAAGAAGGAAACGGCGTCGTCGAAGGTAGAAGGGATGGGGAGGGATTTGCGAGTACGAGAGAAGAAGCGAGTGGAGAGGGTGAGGAAAGGAAAGGAAGTGAAAAGGATGGTGGACTTCAACATGGTGGAGAAGGAGACATTGGAGGTTTTGTGGAACAAAGTAGAAAAAAACAGAGTATATGCAGAACATAACAGAGTATTTACAGAACATAGTATTTGATTTATATCAGTCATAATTCGAATGTAGAAAATCTTCTGCATTTATGTGGTTGAAGACTTGGTTGTTGCAACAGGTTTTAGTTTTAACATACAAATTTGTATCAGGTTTTAGTTTTAACAGTCTCTTTATCTTAATAGAAATTAAACTCTTGTTAATAATATGTTCAAGAAAATGGATGATGTAATTTCTTCTCAAATTTTGATATGAATTTATCTTGAAAAAAAAAAACGCATCATTAACCATCATTAGTTCACTTTAATTTGATAAAAACAATATGCTATTGCACAATCCTCAATTCACCACAAATTTTAAAGGATGGGATTGTTGAGTAACTACCTTGTTATATGTCTATTTATTTTGACACTGTTACAATTAATTGCTCCAGTTATTTCTGTGAGATTCATTTACCTATTCGTATTTCATTCCTGAGCCTGCTACAGTCAACACCTCAAACTTAGATGCAACCTTTATTCAGATTTAGTATACTTTTAATCTCCTGTTTTATTTCATTTATAATTTTGGTCTTTCCATTTCAAAATAGAAATTTTTGGTTCACCCATTTAAAAAAAATCAATTTTGGCTCAAATTGGAAGGAAAATTTCACCAAAATTTCAAGTTCCATATAGAAAAGGACATAGGAAAAACAAGAGACTTAAGAGAGATAATGTATTTGTAAAAGACTAAATGTTCTAAATTTTTCTGTTTGGTATGTTTCAATCTGGAAATTCTGTGCTCATCTTCTCTCTATGCCTCCTGTATTTTCTCTTTCTAAATCTCTTTTGTTAATCAAATCAGGTTCTGTGATCCTAACACCTGTCACCTTGGTCCTGGTTGATAGTTCTGTGAAATTTACTTCTTGTACTGGATTGAGATCTTAGTCTCTGTAAATCCTTTATGAACATACCATACTTGTAAGCAGATTCATTATACTCTTCATACCAATTTTATCCAATACATACTATTACTATTATTTTGTTGTCAGTGGCTTCTGTTACACCATAATTCCAGATTTTCTACAATAAAGATCAAATATCTCTAATTTTAAATAAAAGCACCGAAATTTGTTATGGAACAAAAGAAAAATGAAAACTGTGTTAAGTCTTTGTATTAGAAGTGTATCCTGATTTGATTGAGTGTAGCAAATAAACATATCTTTTGTGTCCATTCTCGTTACAAATGCTGATCTATTTAAAGAACCACGACAAAAAAGAAAGGGAAAATGAATGCAACATCCATTGTGGCCACCATTGTTCTTAAGTACAACTTCTTGCAGCTCTTCATGTATAAGTGAATATATTCATTTAAGAATCTCTTCAATTATGCATGCAACTGTAGCCTTGCTCCTTCATATACATTGAACTGCTGAGTGAGTGACAGAATCTATTCCCATTTCAGAAGAAAGCTACTGATACAACTTACAGAAGGAACGACCGGGGCTGCTTCAGCAATGGAATTAACTATTCTCAGACAACCATGCATATGCATGTTGAAAGCTCCCTCATGTTGGTGGACCAGGAACACATGAAGAAAAATGCTTTTGGGATTAGAACTAATATTAGCTTAAAAATTGAATTAGACCTGTTGCTGATATGAAGATATTGGCAAAAATTGGTTGACTGAGATTTTCTATACATCATGAATGTTGGAACCTAGCAATTTCTCCTCCTCCCTCGGAATTTCAGTGAGTTGAACACCAGATCGTGTGATCTTGTTCCATTCGTTTTCAACTCTAAAAAATATCCACTGGAAGCGACGTAACATCTCCAGAAGAGTGATAGCAAACACTGTCAGGTAGTTATGGCGGAGATGAGCAGATAATTTGTATGTCCATGAGCAGCGCAGAACGAAGTTGCTTCCAATCACCCAGAAGTATATCTGCAGCTCAGAAACTAGATTTGTCAGATCAAATGAAAAATGTCTTGCATCTTTGTTCTAAAATGGTAAGATGCTTCAGCTTCTTACCCATTGTCGACCATAGAACATGTTGGAGACTACACTTGATTTGTTGAACTTGAATATGCGAGAAAATCCACTGTCAGACAAAGGAAAAAAGATAAAAAAAAAAAGTCAATATAAAGTGAAATCAGTGTGGTTACTTAACATAAAAAGTAGAATGATGCGTAAAACTAGCCCATAGACCCTATTGAAGGTACAATTGAACACTAAAGTTAAGCACCTGTCCTAGTGAGGAATAAAAAAAATGGCTGCATTATGGATACCTTGAGTCGAACCTTTAGTATATTTTGTATTCATTAGGTTTAAAATTAAATTTGGTAAAAGAAACATTTCCATCTGAGAAAATTGTGAGGCCTGGTATTATCAATATGAAAGGGAAAGATGATAGATTCGGTACCTTAAATCCCAATCTCTGGTTATATCCCAGTAAAACGAATAAAGGGAATTAATGACACTAGAGAGAAGCCAGAGTGGCCGATAAAGAGTTTCCCATTTCTCATGGAGAACATGGTATTTAAGGGCTGAAAGAAAAATGACTGGGACTGATGTTGAATATTTCAAAGCTGGAAAACAAAATGTAAAATGGTGTTAGAATACTAGGATATCAAACAATGCAATCATCACAGACATTATTTTAAATAAGCAAGACAAAGATTGATTTTTGTGCCTTAAGATGACGAGCGTTTGCACCATCAGGACAACCACTCAACTGGGGCATCTTACACTTTCAGGAGGCAAGGATAAAGTTACCAAAAGCAATTACCATTGAAGAGACAATTTTTTTCTTTGGTATCTCTGTACTGGCGCAGACATTGCAATAAACGCCATAAATAAGGAAGAACAAGGCACATTGGTATCGCAACTGAATGGCTACCACAAACTGAATCAGCTTCAAGCCAAGCAATTGTGGCGACCTGCATATTATGAAAAATACAATGCTACTCAGCTTGGCACCAATTGTATCAAAAGGATCTAAATGCAAATGAGAAGATTATAAACATAATAGAAGATCAATGACCAAAATGAAGTGTGTATGCAAAGTAAGGGTATGAAGTTTTTAGTTGAATACTTCAAAACGGTCTAACAAAGTCATTGAGTTTAATGCTTCAAAACGATCTAATAGTCATCACGTTTAATGCTTCAAAATGGTCTAACAAAGTCATCAAGTTTAGTGCTTCAAAATGATCTATAATCATCAAGTTTAATGCTTCAAAACGGTCTAATAAAATCATTAAGATTAATGCTTCAAAACGATCTAATGATAAGCATTCTGCGTGTAATTTCCTTGCCACAATATTAAAATACTGTTATTATTTCAATTTCAACTAGGACTCTGAAAAACAGAAGAACTATAGAGATCGACTAGTTACAAGCAATATAAAGAAAAAGAGGATTTGGTAAAGCATACCTGTCTGTTTACCATTCTGCAAACTGAACGTTCCAAATCTGAAAACACCTGCATGCAATGCACAATTAGGAGCAACAACTAGAAAAACAATAATTATAAGCATTAACATAATAAAAAACATTGGTAAATATAACAGCACCAAACCCTTTTTTCCAAATAAATGATTAAATAGGTAAGGCGATCATCAAGATAGAAGAATGCACCAGGAAATACGTTATTAAGCTATGTACTGTACCTTTGCCATGGAGGTCAAAATATCTGCCACGAAAAAGTCTGGAAACGTAATTGGCTGTAAGAAGAAAAGAACCATTATTCATAAGCCATAAATTTTATAAAGGTCAGACATGAGAAAACCAACCAACGAACTTATAGAAACTAGTAAAATTAACAACAAAAATTATTAAAACCATTGAATCAAACCACTAGCTCTCAGATTTGTAAATTCACAACAACAAACTAAAAACACAAAAATTATTGGATGTTTCAGGTGCTTTGTAAAAGGAACCAAATGCTGACCAACACTCAAAACTTCCTTGACAAGCATGACAGTCAAAAATCTTACCTGCAAAGGGAGAGCTATTCGAAATAATGTCCTCAAAAAGAAGTATCGAGAGGACAAATAGAAAATATCAAAGGGAAAGATCAAGATTACTGCAACAAGAATGTAGAGAAGCACCTGCAATATAATATAAGTATGTGATCAGAATAAGTGTTAGCCAAAATGCTTCTCATAGAAAGGATCACAGGAAGCAATTCATTTCCTGGCAGAAAGAGTTAGTCCTGGCCTTAGGAAAAAAAATTAAGGCATCAGCTTCCATAACTACACAAACATGAAAAATTACAACTACATATATGTTTAACATAATGAAAAAATGTATATGAAAACAAGCAAATAATATCAAATTCAAAGCAGTCACATTCAACTATTGGTGAGAGAGGAGAGAGAAACAGATACTAAACTGGTTGAGATGCAGCCAGCGATACTTCCCCATGAGAATAGAGATAAAGGTAAGCAGTCATGCTAGTAGGAACAATGATTGTCATCCAAGTGCTACACTGAAAATAATATTAACAGTTGAAGTTAATACATAAAACATGGATAATGGATCTACATAGTAGCAGCAGCAATCCATGTTACTGACACAACATCCAAAAGCTACACTCCCAACAAAAAAATTAAAGTTCATGCAGATACATGGGTTAGAGACTGGGCTACAAAATCAGTTTGTTTGCACAAATTTCTCTATAAACATTTAGGGAGAAGAAAATATGCAGTATAAACTAATTACATCTCTCCAAAAGCAAAAAGTGTCTATGTATAAGCTAATTTGTAGAACAATTTGTCTCCGCATCCAATTTATTCATGTTAGTAAAGTCCACATTTAATTCATTTCTTATTGCAGATATGTTAGACATAGTTGACTGTTTATTTTTTCTGAGGTGCTAACAATGCTGAGGAATATTTTTGTTTTGTAATGGAGACATTCACTTGCCCTTTAGTATTAATTCAATTGTATGCCTAGAGCAAAGTTTGTTTCTACCAACATCCTCTTTCTCTCTCCTCTCTACCTTTGACTTTTTCTACTGTCCCTCTACAAATCCTGTCTTATCTTTTACTGCTGACAACCCATACAAAGGCTAATTTGGCTTTTAAGTGCATAAGCATTTATTACTTTGATTACCAGTATGTGTTTCAAAGAATGACATACGAATATGGTTGAAATATTGATTTTAAAAATCATGAATCATTGTTTTCTCTAGAATGAAGGCTAAGCAAAGAACTTGACTACCTTCCACGTCTCTTTGTGAGTAAGGTGGTTTTGATCAAGATCAAAGACCTTGGTATAGCTTACAGTGGATTGTAGAAATACCCACAAATTTACTCCCCAAAGCCAAACCATCATAGTCTGTATAACAGTGAAAAAACAACAAAAGCATCAAGTAAAGTTCCATAAAAACTGTGAAGAATGTAAAACATATACAGGAGAATTAAACCCCCAACTGACCACAAGAAGGAGAGGATTGTAATATAAAAATGCTTCATATAAGAATAGATCTCTCAAATTTGCATCCATTCTCATGACAGAATCCCAACTAATCTGATGTAAGACCAGGAAAAGGCAAATATTAGGCATGGAATAGGTAAGGAAATTATAAGAGGTCTACTCAATACATGCTCATTGGCATCCATGGACAATTTTATATATTATAAAAGTGGGAAGACAGGTTCCGACCTTGCAGCAAGTAAGGCCCCATATAAGAAAGAGTGTCACCTGAAAAAATATATACATAGATGAACAGAAGTTCATATACAGTACAAGTAAAAAAAAAAAAAAAAAAACTGAGAAATTAAAGAAAGATATCTAACAATGATAGGAATACAGTTAAACTGACAGACACTTCCACAAACCTCAAATTACAATCTACACAAAAGAATTTCTTCATATATTTTCAAAATTTAATTCTTCTAACATAACGAAGGAACACCAGAATGACACAAATTATAGTAAGGTACAAGTTTGCAAACAAAAACATACATCAGCAAATTTTCCACAATCAGAAATTGTAATCAAAGCTGTGCATATATTAATTATCACCAGCATGATAAATAAATTGCAAAGTGAGGAGGAGAAAACATTATATATATCCCTGCTGAACTTGGAGAGATCCAAGAAGGTCCAATATGAACAAATACCAGATAAATATAAAGAAACTTGTTAGCAATCCCATTACTACAGTTATCATAAAAGTGATGCATGTTTCCTTTTTCCACTTTGTTCTTAATTATTATGTATCAGTATTACATTTTGTCAGCTTTCTTTCAAACCTATGAACCATTAAAACAATACTCCAGCTTAAAGGACCTTCCCAGTCCCTCTTCAGATAGAAAAAACAAATCCCCCTGAACAGAGTGATCTCGACCACTGAACTTATGCAAATTTTGTAAGATAGACAGACCTTGAACCTCCAAAGAAAAGTTGGAGATGGCATAGCATTTTGCACAGGTGAAATTATACCCTTCATTGAATTTGTGCTATTGTATTATAGGATCGATATGTATGATTCTGCAGAACAAAATTAAAATAGTTAGAAAAAAATGTCAAACTGTAAGAAAAGCAAACCAACATCTTGGGGGACAATGGAAAGGGTACCCAAACAGAAATAATTTCTACTTTTCTTAATAAATTGTAAAGGACTATTAAGGCACAGCTTTGTGCAATGAAGCTCCGACTATTAACTGTGTTTTTAGGAGGGATCACATCCTCTGAATGGGTCCTTTTCTTTCATCAGCAATAAAGGTCTTGCCACAAGTCAAACTTGTGACCTTTACGCCACATGATGACAACTCCAACCATAGCACCAAGGTAGAGGACATTATTGAGCAAATAAAAAAGGGAGAAACATGGGCTAGAACTTATCATCTTCAACAATACTAGTGGATTTCCACCAGAAGCATTAAGCACTCAAAGCTCAAATGAAGTTGCTAATGAATATCATTGCTAAAGTTCTACATCTATATTGTTTTCAGAGAGTGCAGTCTAGAATGTTTTATAATTTCTTCAAAAGGTAACCAGCACCATGCTTATATATTATTACCACGTATGCATGACATTGTCAAAATGTAACCCGCTCCACTCCTGACACACATTAACACAGAGCAGGCATGAAAACTCCATTTATTTCTTACAGAATTCATTGTGTTTAAGCTCATACTTCTAAATTATGTTCGGAAACATAGCAATGGGATTTATCTGCTGCAACTTGCAAAGGAGGTCTCCTTAACTTTTGTGCACACAGCATGGGCTCCAGGGTCACATCTCCAACATTCTAATTATTAATTTCAGTCATAAAAATTATACAAGTACTATAACACCCAACCAGAAGCTCTTAATTTTCATCACTTTTGGGCAGCTAAACTGGGGTTTTCATACACTGAAACACATAAACGAGGATAGTCAACTGCCAAAAAGAAGGCTTATAAATGCTAAATCCAACGGCTCACATACAAAGCTCATAAATTCGGCGTGTACTACAGTACAAACATATCCAATACTTCAATAAATCTTAACCTTCCTGTCACCAAAATCGACAAAAATCAAAATTACAACAATAAAAGCTCACACTATTGTCATGCATGGCAACAGGAGTAGATTCATTTCCAATTCCCAATCCTCTACAGATTTGAAATCCAACAACTAAAAAGTTCAAACCCAAATAACCACCGCTTTAACAAACAACAGCACATCATTAAGTACAACAACGACAACAGAATCAAGCAAAAAACCCCACGTAACAAAAGTCATCAAAATCAAAACTTGAGAATCTCCCATCATTAAAAGAGCCCTACATCCTGGGAAAATCCAACAATCAGCTTCCGGGAAGAAGCAAAAAAGCCGAAATGAATCAGATCAATTAATCACCTCTGTTGCAGTCAGAAAGCGAGTCAGATCTGATTGCACAATTACGAGAAACTTTTGCGCGCGAAGGACGCTACATAACCGAGGAGAATGATGACGATGATGGTGAAGGTGTTGCGTCAATCTCAAAGCACGTTGCTTGCTTGCATTGCTGGCAAAGAGATTTGGTGAAAACAAAAACCGTGGCAGTGTTGTTATTTTGCCCGCCACTCTGAATTACACTTTCCACAGCAGATAAAGGAGAAAAGAGTGGACGCTGGATTCACTTCGGAGAAAAAGAAAAATGGTTACTGTGATCTAATCATGTTCTTACAACATTCGTTTCTTTTCTTTGTCCGGTGAAAATGGAAAACAATGAAAACATTGAAACTTCCTTTGAAAATTAAAATTAAGACTTTTATGATTTTTTATGACTTTGAAAATTTTTTCAAAGTACTCGATGCTACTAAATGTCTTTATTATTCAAAACCGTGTTTTGCGTATTCACAATGTTACATTGTTCTGTTTATTTGTCATAAAAAATTGAGTTTATTGTAATAATTAAATGTATAAGAAAAACTAAATAATCTCATAAAATGTTTAAGCACGTATAAGAAGAAAATTGGTGAAAATCAACCACAAAATCACATTCACAACACACACATAAGAGAATAAAAGTCAACAATGAATCAATTAACAACTAAAGTTCAAAGAGAAAATAAAAAAATAAAAATTTATCCATTTTTAATAGATTATGCTTTCCTTTTGTGTATAGACTTTGTTGAGAATTTAAGTTCTACCAATATCATTGTGAGGTGATGATATTGGGAAGTGGAATGAAACAAGTGATTCTTCTACATAATACGTTCAAAGAAGAAGAAATAAGAGAGGTAAAATGTTTTCTTTTTATTTTCTATTATCAATATTGTTAGTAGTTGACAACTTGGTGACATAGTTAAATATTTATTATCTTGTTTTAGAATTCTGAATTATACATAAAGATATTATCTGTTTTAAAACTATTTTGAAATTCGGAATTTCATCGTAATTTATTTTTAAAAAATATGGTTAAATATGTTTTTGTCCCTTAACTTTCAGTGAATTCTTAAATTAGCCCATCTTGAAACTTTAGACCAATTTAGTCATTCATCTTTTGAAATACATGTATTTAGTCATTTTATTTAAATTTTGTTAGGTTTATTTGATATTTCGTACGCATCTTAGGACTGGATTTGAGTTGTTTATACTATTTAACACATTTTTGTTTTAATGTTAAGTCAAATACTATTATGAAACACGCTTGAAATGTCAAATAAACTTAACAAAATTTGATTAAAATGATTAAATTCACGTAATTTGAAAGATAAAAGACTAAATTGGTCAAAAGTTTCTAAATGAATTAATTCCAAAATTCACTTAAGAGACCAAAATCATATTTAACCCTAAAAAATATTTTGAAATTTTCATAAAAAAATAACATATTTAAATTGTTTTTTATTTTAGCTTTTAACCAAAATGAGATTATTTATATCTAAACAACATGAACCAAATTGATTATATTTTTACAATGTTTTAATAAATTATATTTATAGAAAGTAAAACGTATATTTATGTTTAACTTTTATTTGAAAAAGGTTCTGTGCTTATTATAATTTGTTTTCTAGTACTCTAAAATAAATTGAAAATCAACCTCGACCAAGTTTCAAAACATGGAAGGAAACACCAATTAGAAAAAATAGTAGGTAAAATAGTATATTGTGAAAAAATAAATAAATAAACACGGAGTATAGAAGAATAAACTTTTAAATACAAAATACGAAGCTAAACTAAATAGTAATTATAACAAAATTCTCTGATTGAAATATTTTAAAATTGAGTAAAACGCAAACGAGTATTTATTTAAGAAAACGGAGGATAAAAATTATTATCATTAAAGAAGGTAGTTGAGTTTAACAAAATACTAATTTTGATTAAAAAGTCAATGCAAGCCAACTCAAAATTATATTGTACCACTTACCATTCGAGTCAACCATAAAAAAAATTAGAGATGTGCTCCATAAGTTTAGTACCAAACTATCTCATAGTCGTGAAATTGCTTCTATTAAGCTATTCAATTACATTTAATGTTATCATTAATGTGATTTGGTCCAATATTTATAGTCTTATATGTTTATGTGCATGTCGTGTCTAAGACGATTTCCTACATTTTAATTAAAATGAAAACAAATTCAATTAGTTGTGAATTATCAAAATAACCTTAATTAGACTTGATTTCTAAGTAGATGTTATCATTGCTCACAAAAATATTTTTTTTAGTTGTGTTTACAACAATTTGACTTTATGTTAATATTGACATATATCTTATTGATGTAAAAGATTTTATGTGTAACTCTTATGCATACAGTTCAATTTAACTTAAGAAATGATGGTCAAAATTATTTGGTGTGCAACTAATCGTAAAAAATAGGGTTAATTATGTTTTTCGTCCCTCAAGTATTATGCGATTTTGTTTTTAGTCTTCTAACTACCGTTTGCTCCAATTTAGTCCCTTATATTTTGAAACGATTGGAAATAGTCCTCATTTTTGGACGTCATTAGTTTTGTTTGACACCTGGTAAACAGACTGCCGCGTATGGATCCCGTTTTAAGCTGTGTAAATCATCTATGTTTCTTCACTTGCTAATTAAAGAGGAGCTTCAATTAAGTAAAACGAAAAGCATTAAACGTGTCCAAATTAAAAAGAAGGTGGTTGTTCAAATTAAAAAGAAAGGGAAAGGTCATTTGTTCGGTGGGAGAGTAATTTTGTTTGAACGAAAGCATTGCAAAGACCAATCGAGAGCTTGAGGGAAGGGATTAAACTACTACACAGCAATCGGGAGCTTGAGGATAGGGATTAAAGCATTGAAGAGTAGAATCGGGTGCTTGATGTAAGGGATTAAAGTATTGAAGAGTAGAATCGCGACCTAAGGTTAGTTCGTTCCTTCATGTTTTTTTTTTATTCTTGGTTTGGTTTGGTTGCATTTTTTGGTTCGTGTATGGTTCTATTTGTTTAGTTTGTCTATTGATTGAAAATGTAAGGCTAAAAATGGGGTTTGCAGTTGCTTTTCATCATATGGGTAGGTTCGAAAGGAATAAGGGACTTAAATACGTTGGGGGTGAGATTCATGTAGTTAAAGGGATTGACCCAGATTTTTGGTCTTATTTTGAAGCATTGGGCATTGTCAAAGAGTTTAAATTCGGGGGTGATGTTAAACTGTGGTGGAAGGGTTCAAAAGAAAAGCTATTAAACAATCTACGAATACTGAATGATGACAAGGAAGCAATGGCATTAGCTAACTTTGTAGAGGAGACTAAGGAAGAGGTTGATATATACGTTCAACATGTACCTAGTCAGCCTGAAGTCGTTCACTTTATTTGTGATGGTGTAGTAGAGGAGGTAGTGGCTGAAGAGAATTTGGTAGGAGAAGAGGAATTTATGGGTGAAAAGAATGTTGTACGCCAAGAGGAAGTACTGGGTGAAGAGAGTGTGGTATGAGAAGAGGATGTATTGGCTAAAGACAATGTGGTTGTAGAAGAGGAAGAAGTGGCTGCAGATAATGTGGTTGTTGAAGGGGAAGAAGTGGCTGTAGATAATGTGGTTGTAGAAGAGGAAGTTGTGCCTTAACAGAATGTGGTTGTAGAAGATGAAGTTGTGGCTCAACAGAATGTGGTAGCAGAAGAGGAAGTAGTGGTTGAAGATGTTAATTGTGAAGATGAAGAAGGTTTAGCTGGAGAGAAATTAGATGACAGTGAAGAAAAGAGGGTGGCAGATGATGATGATGGATTTGGGATGGATATTGATCCACCTGTTAGGAAGATTGGGCCTGTTTTGGATAGGTGGAAATCATTCAAATGGAATTCAAGCATAGTGAAGAGGAAAAGAGATATTGGTGAAGGGGCATTTGTGACAAATCATTTAATAGTACTATTTTATTGGCTAGGGATAAACCTATCATTAGTATGATGGAATGGATTAGATCATATATAATGAGTAGGTTTGCAACCCTTAGAGAGAAACTTAATGCATATTCAAGAACTGTGATGCCTAAACCACAGAAAAGGTTGGACAGAGAAGTAGAAAGAAATGGGAATTGGCTTCCTGTATGGGCAGGGGATTATAAGTTTGAAGTGGCGCAGGGGTTCATAATGGAAAAAATTATTGTTGATTTAAGTAATCATAACTGTAGTTGTTATTTTTGGGATTTAGTAGGTATACCTTGTAGACATGTTGTGGCAGCCATTAATTACAAGGTAGAAAACCCAGAGGATTATGTTCATGCGTATTACAAAAGGGATGCCTACCTGGCTTCTTATGGCCCTCAAATTACCCCAATCAATGGACAACAACTTTGGCCAAAAATTAATCAACCATAACTACTGCCATCCATTTACAAAACTCCAGCTGGGAGACCCATAAAGCTAAAAAGAAGGGAAGTTGATGAACATGTCAGCCATTCCAAACTTTCAAAGAAGAATACTATCATCAAGTGTAGCAGGTATAAACAATTAGGCCATAACATAAGAAGCTATAGAAGGGGAATCAGAAATAGAAAGGTAAACGCACATTTGTAATATTTACAATTTCTTTTCTTCCTAAATACAACTTCTGAATCTTTAATTCATACCCAATTGGTAGGGACAGATGCATACAACTGGTAGTGTAGCTAGCAACACTGCAGGAACATCAAACCAAAGCTCCACAGTAGAACCAGATCCACACCACGGGTTGCAGCAGTCACCAACCAAGGAGAAATAGCACCAACCACCATAAGGAGAAGAAGAATGGGAACACAGGTTTTAGGGTCTCAAGCAAGTACTGCAACTTCCGCACAACCCACGTGAATGTGAAAGAATCAAGTTTTTTTGTTGCCTTTTTTGTATGGTGGACCACTTTTCTGGAATATAGTGCATTGTGATAGTGGAGCACTGTTTTAGAATATTGGGCATAGTGATAGTGAACCACTTTTTTGATTGAAGAACTGTTGGATTATTGTATTGACAATTATGGACCACTTGTCTGCTACACTTTATTGACAGCTCATGTTGAATAACTTTTTATTGTTTATGAATGAAAACAATTCAGACCACTTTGTTATGTCAGTAAATTATGTTGTAATTATTTCATTGTCGTGAGTTCTATTTCAATATGCTCAATCTGGTAATAAGCAAAATTTGCACATTCTGAGATTCATGGGAAATAATAAGTGGATATGTTGCAGTAATGAAAAACTAATTCGGATAACAGTAATAAAAAATTAATCACTGCTACAAGTTCCATTTCCATTCCAAAAACTAACACATAACAGTAACCAAATGTTTCAAATTCCATTACCATTCCAAAAATACCATTATCACAAATACAAAACACTTCCCACTAAAGTAATCTCAAACATTACAATTAACTTTGAACAACAACATGAACACCATTACAATTGTTGAGGCCCACGATATCACAAATAAAAAAAGCAGGAATGTCCCAATTTTTTTTCTCTTGTTGCAATTTCATCTTCAACTTCTCATTTTTCTTCATCAAATCGAGTATAATTTTCTCCCTTTTCAAAGAAACTTTATCTTTTTCACCTTTTTTCCCACCATTGGCTTCACTTTCAGTTTCTTTCCCTTGAAAATCGGATTCCTCATCATCAACCCATTCAAAGTAATTACAATGTGAATTGGTCTGCGAAATAAAAAGATGAAACCATTACCACAAATACAAAAGCAACATCCAGTAAAAGTCATGAAATTTTCAACTTACAGCCCAATTTCGACATCTCCAAAATAATCCGCCTTTGTTTTTCACAGTAGATGCCTTTAGGAGCAACAATCTTTCCCCACACCCACAGACTTTGGATGACATTTCTGAAGATGACACATAACTTTGCGACATTTTAGAACCAGTATTCCGCGGCGTACATGGAAACCCTTTGCTACCACTCTTCATCAGTGAAGAATGCAGTAACTTTGCCAAACTTTGCTTGCACAGTCACGATATGCACCACTTCCTCACTACCTCAAAGCCCCAATTCTCAAATTTAAATTTTAGGGTTTCAAACTTCTCCCAACCCCTCTTTTATTTAGTTGTCTTCCTCTTTAATTAGCACGTGCAGAAACATAGATGACTTACACAGCTTAAAACGGAATCCATATGTGGCAGTCTGTTTGCCAGGTGTCAAACAAAACTAACAGCGTCCAAAAATGAGGACTATTTCCAATCATTTCAAAACATAAGGGACCAAATTGGAACAAACAGTAGTTAGGGGACTAAAAGCAAAATCGCATAATACTTGAGAGACAAAAAATATAATTAACCCTAAAAAATAACATATAAAGTTAATTTTTTTAAGTATATCAATTGTGATGCCTATAATGATACCAATAATCAGGTTATAAAATGTGATGTTTATATATTTTACATTATATTGCAATGTTAATATTAGATTTCAATTCATTGTTGTAGATACAAGCTTGAAATTCAAGTTTCTCATTACAAAAATGTTGTCAACTTTTTGCTTTAGGCCAAGAATGCATCAATTTAATTAATCTATCTGTTGTTGATTTAAGAACAAAAATAATTAATTCCATGAGACTAATTATATGTAGAACACTTTTTAGTCATGGTTAATTATTTGTTGAACACTTTTTAATTATAATCAATTATATATTACAGTTTCTAAAGTTAAACCCAAGTATGGATTAAAGATTTTAATTCATGATATAATAATGTCATATACATCTTCATACGTAATATTGTACCTATGTTGATATGCTAACGAAGTTGGTTGTGAAGATATTTGATGAAGTCATTCACTCTTAATAGGTTTAAAGATAACGAAGACACAATAACTAATTCTCGACATATATATATATATATATATATATATATATATATATATAAAAAATATATATAAAATAAAATTTTTTTATATATTTTTTTTATAAAAAAAAAAAAAAAAAAATAATTTTCTATATATATATATATATATATATATATATATATATATATATAATAAGTATATAAAATAATAAGTCTTATTATAGTTTAATTATGGTAAAATTAAAAAAAAAAACTCTTTATAAATAATTTAAACATACTTTATCATGAAAATAACCTACTTCATCGATATACGTCAAACTATACTAAGAAAATAATTTGAGGTTTATTATTATTGTTTAGAATTGAATGGTAAGAGGAGTTGAAAAAACATGAAAACAACATATATTGAAACGTCTGATCCGTAAGTATTTACGAGATCGTATTGTACAATATATCTAGGTTTCACAGTGACATAAATATACACATTTTATTCTAATATAATATATAATTACAAAATTTAATTATAAATTTTAATGATATAATAATATAATTTTACTAAGCATCACTCATCAACATCACTCATCAATTATGTCAATATCATATGTAAATATTAATTCTTTAATTTTACTATTGTTAGTATTTGTATTAATTAATTTAACTAAAAAAACATAATTAATTATTCAGTTTTTTTAATGTTATTTATTCTTTATTTAAATATTATATTTATAATTATACATAATCAAATCATTTAATTATAATTATTTAAATATAATAAAATAATATTCAGTTTATAAATAAAATAAAAAAAGAAAGCAACGACGGGTCTCATTCTAGTTTCATTATATAATTGTATTTCCTAAAACAACTTTCATTTTCTCATTCCATAAGCTACTAGAAAAATTGCAGGAAATGAGAAAAAACAAATTATAAATAGTACACATTTTTTTAGATAGTGAATCTGTTCTCTAAAAATACTTACATTTTATGGAAATTGATATTCGTTGTCTTAAACCAGGGAAATGGAAGAATGGATTGAATATTTTCTCTAATTTTGTAATGTTTATTCTTAACACTTAAATGAATATTGACTATTTTTTGTTCTCTAAAAAAGAAAGTTCAGTATTTAGTATTATTATATTTTGTACTTAATTTTTATTATTTTTTTGAAAGGTTTTACTCAATTGATTAAACCCTTTAAGCCCTTGGCCCCTCTTTTATCCAAGTAGGCGCAAACCAAAAATTGACTAGGTACTGGTAGCTATGGCGAGCCCAGAAGAAGCAAAGCTCGAAACTTTCATGCAGTGGCTACAGGTTCGGTAACATGCTTACGAATTTGTGGTCAAAGGGCAACTTATATTAAGATTTGATTTTGTGTTGAATACTAATGATGACTTTTGATAAGTTTTGAATTTTGATTTGGGATTGAATTCAGGCAAATGGGGTGGAGCTACGAGGTTGCAAGATCAAGTGGTGTGATTCAAAACGAGGGTTTGGCATCTTTTTTGAAAAGGATGTTTCTGATGGTAATATCAATATGAATTGAGTAGAGAGAAGGAGTTAGTGTCATTGGTTGTTAGAATATACCTGACATTGTTGTTGTTTGGAATGTGGAAGTGTGTGAAGTTTTGTTAATTCTCTTTTGTTATAATCTTAAAATATTGAAATTCGAAAGCGCTGGTCCTGCCTTTGAAGCTAAAGAAATGGCCATCTGCAGAAAAGGAAAATATTTTAGGTGCTTAGTGTTGTCATCTGAATATTTATAGCTCTGTGCCTTGACCACCAAAAAGAGAAAATGTAATATTGTTTTCTTTGAAAATCAGGGGTTATGTTGGTTGTTCCACTAGATTTAGCCATTACTCCAATGAGGGTGTTGCAAGATCCTCTCCTAGGACCAGCATGTAGAGCAATGTTTGAAGAAGGAGATGTAGATGACAGGTTACTAATGATACTGTTATTGACTGTGGAGCGGTTGCGTAAGAATTCTCTATGGAAGCCGTATGTATGGTTGACTGTGTTTCACTTTGGGAATCAGATTGTGTTGTGAGTTTCACTTGTTGGGTGGTTGAAACTAAATCAGGTACCTCGATATGCTTCCAACCACTTTTGGGAATCCACTTTGGTTTAGTGATGATGAACTTCAAGAACTAAGAGGAACAACATTATATCGTGCGACTGAATTGCAGGTAATTTTTCTTGTGACTCATCCTTTTTGTACCATTTACCAGTTGAATTACAGTTGGGCTTTTCTTGCCAATTAGAAGACATATCATGATAAAAACACAAGACTGGTTATTCCTGTGTTGGCTTGTCTTTGTTTCACTGCACTTCAAAAGCTAGTTTGTGTGACCTTATATGTATTTGCTTCCCATAATTTCAGAAAGTAGTTTGTGTGACCACTCTGTTCTGAAGCTTTTACACGTGTTCTTCTAGGAGTAATGATCAATGTGATAAAATGGCGTTGAAGGAGCATGCAGTAGATACACTTTAAAAACCACTTAAAATAAACTGAAGCTAGTTTTTTGTTTTGTCTGATTCACCTTCCATGTAAACATGTTTAGTTTTGTTTTATGGTGTTTGTCTGTTTGAAACACAACCAGAGCCAGAGTTCAACTCTGGTATTACCTTCTGGTCACTTATTCAACACTATGTTTGATAACTGTATTATCTTGCAGAAGAAGAGCCTGCTTTCTCTGTATGAAACTAAAGTGAAGGATATAGTGAAGAAACTTTTGACTCTTGATGGAAATTCCGAGATGTATGTGCTGGGTAAAATTGTACTTTTATTGATTAGTTTATGTTTTTTAAGTGGTTAATTCATAATTAAAACAGTTTACTCTTCTTGAATTTTTTATGTCTTATATTTAGAGCTAATTAATGTAGGATATACTTTGATGATGTATTTTGGTTTTGGGATTGAGTCTTACACTTGTGAATGTATAATTTACTTGTTACTAGTTCACTACTTCACCTGGCATTAAGATTTAAATGCGAATGTTCTATATTATGCTGCTTTTCCTATTAAGTTCTATTCAACAAAATTCATTCAGATGTAAGTAATCTATTTGTTGATGTTGTAGAATATGGTCCTTTGTTGAAAAAAGCAAGATATCGTCTTCTCTTTTGTTTATAGTCTGCCACTGAAGTACAGGAACATAGGATTTGATTGATCAATATGACATTCTATGCAATGCTATTTACATTTCTTCATTGTCTTTTTGATATACCCCATATCAATCTGCAGTTAATATTTCTTCATCCTACATTAAAAAATGCCTTCACTATATACCTTTCAACTATCTTCAGAATGATGAATTTAAATATTTTAGATTTTGTTTTCAAACAGCTATTTAACTTGTTAGCTAAATTTAAACGTCCATTTACTTTGCTTATCTTCTGCCTGACCTTTTTGCAGTGAGGTATCCTTTGAAGATTTCCTTTGGTATGTGGTGTACTTTAGTGAATTTTAATGGCTGCAACTAAATCATTGGAGGTTGATAGTAGACTTGCCTTCTTTCTAGGGCGAATTCAGTATTTTGGACCCGTGCTTTGAACATTCCAATGCCTCGATCTTATGTATTTCCAGAAATGCAAGATGATCATGAGAGTTGCATTCCTGAAGCTGATGAAAAAAGTGAGTCTGTCTTCTTTTTTTTCTCACTGATTTCCTATTTCTCTTCTGTTTTTGTATCCAATAATAAAAGGTCAGAATTTAGTATTTCTATGAATGAGAGTTCAAAATGGTATTAAAATAGGGAAGTTTAATGCAGGAAGCCAGGTTAAAAAATCTAACAATCTGACAACGAAAGAGACATGTAACAGTTGCACAGTGACAGGAGAAACTGTTTGGGTAGAGGGTCTTGTCCCTGGCATTGACTTTTGTAACCATGGTAATTGTTTTGCTTGAACCGTTGATATTTGTTTCACTTTTACTCTACTTTCCTGTTCATTTATTCAATGTTTTTTGTTGTTCCCCTTTAGATATTGTCTGATACAAAACCCATTCTTAGATGTGCAAAAGCGTATAGATTTTGGTCAATTAATTTCTTGATATCATATCAAAGCCTTTATGAACAAACAGCTTAGATGTCAGTCCTTGTTGCTCCAATTCTGATAAACTTTGGTGCAAATTATGAAGTGATGATGTTCATGTCTTCAGGGTGCCATAGCGCATTGATAAATGGGAGAGATAAATGAACTATTTGTTTCCATAAACATGTATTCCGGGCTTTATGCCTGGGTGTGTCATCTTCATGTAATATATGTTAGATATAACAAATGCCTTATTTACCTTGATCATATGGCCAATCAGATCTGAAGCCGATAGCAACGTGGGAAGTTGATGGAACTGGTTTAGCAACAGGAGTACCTTTCTCCATGTATCTTATTTTGGGTAACAAATTTTCTTTTTTCATTCATTCTCCTTGTTAACATCCAAATAACTGTTTTCCACTTCTGTGCCTCTGAATTTGTAGTTTCTTTCAAATTTCCATTTAATTTATATTTTTCTTTCTCTCCATTTTTCATTTGTTGATTGCGAAGCTGCTCAAAGTCACTTGCAAAATGACCAAGAAATTTCTATTAGTTATGGAAACAAGGGAAATGAGGTACTTTATATTGTTCTGTGGTTTTCAAAACTGAAACAATTTTCCTATATTATTTTTTATATTCTCGTTTACTTTTCTGTTCTATTTTTACCATTCATTTTAAGCTCCAATTTTGTGGGCTTCAAGCCGAGGAGTCTGCAAGGGGAAATAAGGTTTTCCATGTGGCAACCTCTGGTGTAATGTCTTGTTGGCAATATATTTAACTTCACTGCAAAAGATTTCATTGACCCAGATACATAATTGCCTTGTCAATCAACTGCAAGACTGGGTTGCCCTGTAGATTTGCCCCTTTAACTTCTTTGAGTTCACATGTACCATTATATGCATGTCTTAGTTGCATTTTACTACACAACTATCATCATTTTTCAAATTTTACCGTCAAGTTTTTTCTCGCACATTTTACTATCACATTTTTCAATTTTCAACAAAATTGTGACATCCTAAAACATGATGCTGTTTTGTTACCATTTTTTTTTTCTTTTCAAACCAACATCATTTTGTTACCAACATCATGATAAAATGCTTACAAATTGGAAAACATTATAGTAAAATGTGCGAAAACATCTTTTTTTAAAGTTCACATGATAATAATTAAGTGGGTAAAATGTGGGTTTTTGGATGAAGTTAGTGATTTGGGGAATCTGGGAGAGAAATAATACTTTGCAGTGGTAGTTACAGGAGTAAAAATAGAATATACAAAATGTGTACACTAAAGCGGTATATCCCATTTTTATATAGTTACACACACACACATATAGATATAGATATAGATATAGATATATACATATATATAAATAAAAATTGAAGTATAAGTTACTTTGAAGCTTATTTCAAGTGCTAATGGTTTTCGTATTTTTCCACCTGGCACAGGAACTTCTATATCTGTATGGTTTTGTCATTGATGAGAACACAGATGACTATGTCATGGTAATGACTTATACTTAGACATTGCGCACCCAGATTGTTCTTGTTAGCATAATTCAGTTTAAACTCTCGAGAAGCTTTGTTGTGTTCATTTTTTAATTATGGCTACCACCCCCTTTATTTGTTGCTTAATTGCAATTTGAATTTGTGGCAAGTTTTAGTAAAAGTATTTAGTGATATCCACCTCTTTTCTTAATCAATTCCTTGCAATAATTACCCAATCAGTGTTGCAACTATAATAGCATTTCAATCCTTGACTGAATTGTTTGGTCCTCCAGGTCCACTATCCAACAGAAGCAATGAGTACTATTTCCTTTTCAGAGTCCAAAGGACAGCTTCTCGAAGTGCAGGTATGCTAATAGTTTACCTTCATCTTTCTGTTCTAAAATTTCCAACTTCTGTAATTACACTTTCTGTTTCTCTAAATGTTTACAGAATGCTGAAATGAGATGTCTTTTACACAAAACGTTTCTGGATAATGGGTTTTTTCCGTTAGGGACCCAAATCAGTGGAGAAGATAAAAAGGGAAAAGCTGAACAAGTTTGCAACTATAGTTGGAGTGGTCAGCGCAAGATGCCATCTTACGCAAACAAGCTAGTGTTTCCTGAGAAATTTATGACTACTTTGAGGACCATAGCCATGCAAGAAGAAGAGCTTTACAAGGTTTCATCAATGCTGGAAGAGGTTCAGTTTCTATACAAAAATTTTCTTTTCATATTTCCCTTGAAATGTTAGACTATTGGTTCCTACCTTTGTCACTGAAATTGTATTTTCTCTTTCTTTCGTTAGTCTGCTATCTAGTTTTACCACATTTCCTACCCATTCCATTAGTTAACTGCTACAGGTTAAGTGACAATGACAACCTCTTTGTCTTTGAAAGAGAAACAAAAACCCTTGCCTTACCTACGGTTAAATTGCTTACAACTTAGTAATATTCAGACTGATAATACTAAATGAAAACAATTTACTGTATAGTCACTGCCGAGCATATGGCAAAACAGTGCTATTGATGACTATTCAAATACTGAACCAATCCATTTTAGTACAATTCACTTTCAACCTCAATACAATTTTACATGTTTCATTAATTGTTTATTTTCATGCTTTCTATGAAAAGCTTGCTGGACCTGAAAGGGAGAGAGAACTATCAGATACAGATGTCCAATCAGCAGTATGGGAGGTGTGTGGTGATTCTGGAGCTTTACAATTGCTTGTTGATCTTCTTCGTGTGAAGTAAGTTCCAGGAATTACATAGCCATGATTTCTGATATGAATATGTTAATTATAAACTGAAACGATTTTTACCTACTTCTAATCTGCATGCTAGTGATTGCCATTTGGTTTCTGCAAATGATGCTTTAATCTCTTTTAATTCATCATTTCATTTTTTGAGTGAATAAGGACACACCAGAACATCAAATGTTATGTGCAATGCCTAACTGATTTCACTGCATTCAAGGATGATGAATCTTGAAGAGAGTTCTGGACCAGATGAAGATGACCTTGATTTACTCAGGAAAGCCCTTATTATTGATGAACATGAAGATAGCAAACAATGCACGAGCAATTTAAGGTAGAAATTAGTATACATGATTTTAGTACTCATATATGCCTTAATTATTAGGGATGATGACTCTGATGCCTATCTTTCTTCAAGGGTACAGGTAGTTACACTGAGTCGTCCATCATTTCAATTGCTTTTCAAATATTAAAACAATATTAAGCTGCCAACCAGGAAATATTTGACTAGTCATATTGATTAATGGAGCCCATTTGGGAGTGAATTTAATCCTAAATTAATCTTATAAAATTGACTTACATGTTAATGTTTACCTTCACTTATATATTATAATTTAGTTATGCTTGTAATAGATGTGAGATTTCTACCAGAGCCCACTGATGAGCACACATAAGTTGTGGAAGTGTTTAGGAGTTAGGAGAACTTACACATATACTTTATAGACTTAAATATGTTTTTATTTTTGATAAATTACTAAATTTTGCTTTTTGGTTTTGGTTTTGGTTTTTGATAGTTTTTGTTAAACTTTTTCCAACTTTAATAAATATTTTACTTTGTTTTTGTCCCCAAAACATTATCTAAATATTTTTATTTCACCATGTAAAAAAAATTATTAATGACAAAAGTTTAAAAAACCTGTTAGGGACCAAAATGTTATCCTTAGCCAAAAACACATTTAAGCCTAATTTATAATGCTTTTTTATTGCAACTTATTTGAATAAGCTATTGATATCCTATGAAAACAACTTATATGAAAATATTTTTACTATGTTCCTTGTTTATTACAGAGACAACATATACAGAAACATCTATTTACACACCATTTCATTGTATAATTTGCTTTTCTCAAAATTTCAGCACAAAGACAAATGACTCAGAGGAACCAAAGTTGATGACCAGAAACAAGTGGTCTGCTATAGTATATAGGCGTGGACAGAAAGAGCTAACAAGGTTATTCCTGAAAGAAGCAGAACATGCTTTGCAGTTATCACTCAATGAAGAAGAAGTGACTTCTTGCTAACTATGTACATTGTTTAGTGCTATTTTCTCACTCTCATCTTAGCCAATGGTTACTCCTTTTCTCTGAGTAATTCTTAAATAGGCCAAGTGCCTATAGGCACAATCAAACCTCAAAAGATAAATTGAAATAATTGTAAACACTGTATTCATTCAAGAATTGCTCCATCTATATGTTCTACAATTTAGTCATTTTTATTGGTTGACATTGTTCATTCTTTACTTCTTTCAACTTCATTAAAAGTAATAAATTTAGACCTGTCTAACTGCGGGCCTTTAAAAGTGTAATAGTATAAAAACAAATTACGAACTTATATGCTTAATTTGATAGAAAATCATTAATTTTTTAAACATACTCTTGGAGTTTGATAACTGTTGACACACCAAGAACAGAAAAATGACGCTCGATAAAGAGGGAAGAAAAAACCTTAATCTTGAATCTGTTTGCGTGAACTGCATAATAGCAAGAATGAAACAGTTTTGGTCAAAAGTTATCAGTAACATGATCTCCCTATCTCAGTAGCTAACTCAAGAGGATTGGTTTGCAAGTTGGATAACCATTGCTCATTAAAACTTATGTTTAACGATCATAAAATAAATTAATTACGCATTTAACATTTAATCTTTGTGTTTGTAACATTTTACTGTTTTCTGCATATAAAAGTTATCCGTTTCAGTCTTTAAACTATGCAGTTTTAATATTTTAGTCTTCATATCTATTGTATATTTAACAACAAATTTCTGCTAGAAATTTTTTTGTATGTTATGTTACTTAAGAGAGTCAAGGCACATTGATCACTACAAAAATAAATTTATAAATACATGAAAGTATAATGTGTAATTTAAAGTAAGTATAAGATTAAAACATAAAATGAGAAAGTATAAGAATTAAATGAATAATTTAATGTGCAAAAGTTTAAGAAGAAATATAGAAGTTTGTAGGTTTGACGTTTTGTGATCCAGGACTCTGGTTTTCTCTGTAACATGTGTCTGAAGGGTAAGTTGTTTGCCATTAAATTAATGATGGAAGATGCTTTTTGGTTCATTAATAATGGAAGCTATCTTGTGATAAAATAAAATAGGATTGTTTCTTTGCTGAATATATAAAATAAGCATTGTGCCTTGCAATCATGCATATTTCTGAATTCGAGTTTAGTATTACAAGTAAGATAATACAAAAATGTTTCAGAAAACTATCCATAATCAAGTCTTGTAATTTTTTAATATTTAAAACTATGATGTTTATAATTAATTAAAAACAAATTTAAATGCCGAAAATAAGACTAAGTTGATTTTAAGAAGGATGTAACTTCATAAAATAATTAATCAGAGTGTAACCTTTTTAAAATATTTTAAAATATTTAAAAGTAAACCTGTTTTGAAATGTTAGGAGTTGAAAATGGAAAAAAGAAAAGACATTATCATACACAGTTTTGAACATAATTATCAGGTAAGAAAATACAGTGATAATAAAATTATATCTTAAAAGTCAATCGAATAAAGCATTACTCTATTCTCATTCTCATGAATGAATGAAGGTTTCTTATTATTATATAAATTTTGGTAAAGATTAATATTGGGTGGAAAAAGAATTAAAGGCACATATGCAGAAATTCAACTAAAAACATTGCCTTAGCATAAGTAGCATTTTCAGAAAAGTTAGCCAACAGCTTGGATAAATAGCAAGTTCATAAACTATCCAAAATATAACTATTAAACCTATGTACCAGAACTTGAACTTTGTGTGCTAGCCATGGTATGAAAACTACATTTATCCAAAAAAAAGTGTTGTCAGATCCATTAAATTCAACTATATAGTCATTCATCAACTCTCTAATCCTGCTATATGCTTAAGCATCCACCCTACTAAATAAGCAGAAGCTGCAGCTATGGAACCACTGAAAAGTGTGACAGCCACAGAGAACATGATGTTTTGGCCAGCAATCCTTGCCTTTGCCACCCCAAGAAGAGCAAGGGCAAGTGCAGAAGCTAGGCAAGCACTAACAAACTTGATAGATTCATTGTCAGTGAATGGTATGAGGATGATGAAGGATAGCAAAGGAACTGAGCCAAAGAGCATAAAGGATGCAAAGGTCACAAGGCCATTCTTCCATGGCTTCACTTCTTGATCTGCTGGCAGCACTCCCTTGTCTGCCATCATTCTCTGGTCTACCATGATGTCCTTGTACTTTGTGAATATGTTCACAACCTTGCACCAAGTAACAAACTTCAGCCAAAGTGTACAAGTTAGAAGCAATTTATTGATAACAGTGTCTTCAAAAGAGTGTTTCTGGCATTTATTTATAATGCATGATAACTTTGTTTTTCTATTAGTTGAGTTGAAAGTAGTATCTGTGATGGTTTCTAAAGGGTAGGTAGATAGTATAAAATTTTACACATTGTGAAACTCTAATTTTATTTCAAATGGTAGATTTTTTCATGCATACCATGGTTGCATCATTGCAGTCCATCCCAAGAGCTTGATAGTGATTGATTAACTCTGATTGCTCCTTTTTCCTTTGGTTGATAACATCCCATTCTGTCACTTTCCTTTCCTCAATGATCACTTCCTGCTCAGAGCTAGCAGACACAGAGTCCCCAAACCCCATTGATATTGCATCTGCCACAAGGTTTGAGAATCCAAGAACCAGCACATGCCCTGCAATTTAAGTGTAGCATATAAGTTAAAATAGCATTTATTCTATGTATTGGCATCAATGGCATCAATGGCATCACAATCTGTATCAGTGTTTCTGACAAATATACAAATGCATACACAGTGACAAGAATCTTAGCCACACAACATAATAATCTCCTTGTGATTGAAAGGCCTAAAGTCTTAAATTCAAATCCCATAATCTCCATTGTAAAAATTATTGTGATTTGTTGCGGAAAAGGACAAGCTGCTTCGAGTACCTATCATACAATCTTAGCACTAAAAATGTGTGAAAAGGACCAAAGCTGCAAATACATGCAATCATAGCACTGAAAATCTCTTTTACCTCCATCACATAATCACGAGGTCTTTTATGCTCAGCCATTCAACAAGGAAACACTGGACATTTGTTTAAAAGAAAATGAAATTTCAACACATAATCTAAATGTGTTTGTTTAAAAGCAAACACATTTAGATTTGCTGTGATTAAAAAGCAAACAGATTCACTGATATTAAGCATCAACTGTTAAACATTCTCAAAATTTCACCAAAATATCAAAGACCCTAATTACAGTTAAAAGAAAAAATTAACATATATAAATACCAGAGGATCTAGTGCTAGCATTGATGGAAGAAATGAGAGCAAAGCAAGTGATAATGGCATCAAGCCCTGCAAAAACTATGCTCTTTACATATTCTCCCTTCCAAGGCTCTCTTGGTCTCTCACTACTCTCTCTGTCTGAGTCACCACCGTCCTCCGCCGCTGTCGGGAGGAGCCTTGTGGTGGTGCCACCACTGCTGCCACCTCTCTCAACCATTAAAAATCAAGCCTTATACTTTTTTATTTGTTTTGGAACTTTGAGGTGTATACCAGAGTGGTAAAAAATTGAAACTGTTTTTCACTCTAGGTTTGATAGTGATTGATTCATGTGAGAAAGCTTGAATTGGTGTCACCATGCATGCGATTGCACAAACACGTTGGCAATGAGTGGATTTGTTTTTCATTGTCTGATTGACACGTTACCATGATGATTCATCACCACATTCCCACCGTTTCATCTTCAAAAACACTTGTCTTCTTCTGCAAACTACCATGGAAGAACACACTTTACTTATTTGGTTATAATAGCTCTTTTGGCTTTTCAGAATAATACTGAAACTTAAGCAATTGATTTTTTTTTAAAAGTAAACTACCAATTTAATTATTAAAAGTGTAAGTTGAAAATTAATTAAATAAGAAAGTAATTCTTAAAGTTCTCATCATCAATTTAGTTGCCTCAAATTGATCTATGCAATTCATAAAATACTCTTTAAAGTATAAATTTCAATAATTTAGTACTTATAATTGTAATGATAATGATAAGATAAACTGTTTCTAATTATAAAATTTTAACTCTTACAAATTATATATGAACATATATTTAGGCTTTTAAATGCATTAAATATCTATAATTATAGAATAAGTTGTTTCACAATTACCTTTAAAAATTAAATTAATTGATAATTTATATTTACATATGTATTTTTATCATTTTATTTGTTGTAAAAAATAATTTCATTTTTTTTAACAATTTCAAGGAGTAATATAATTTATGGTTTATAATTTTAGAGACTGTTTTACTATTGTATTATTTTTAAGAGTTATGATAGGTTAACAAAATGTTTTTGACAAAGTTTTGACAAACTTTCTTTTTCTGGTAAAATAATATTATTTTATTATTTTATTTTAATTAAAGATAAAATTTTAATCTACTTTAATTCTAATTTTAGAATCTTTGTTAAGTTTGTCAAAATTTTTGTTGTCAAAAGATAATTTTCCTATTTTTAAAGACTAGTTTGTGTAAATATTACAATCTTATGGTTTTATATTACATCTCGCGTTAACACATGAAATTTTGACTCAAAATAAATTTAATATTTTAAGAAAAATAAAAAAATAATAAATATAACACTAAATCTATGTAATTAAGTAAATAAAGACAATATTCTATGTGAAGGAATAATAAAATATTCGTTATTACTAATATTTCAAGTTGCTAGAGTAATACGATAATCAATGGTTATATTAACATTTTTGTGACTATGCTTTTAATGAACCACTCTATATAAATATAGATATAAGAATTAAAACTAGAACTAAACTCCATAAAAATGTTTTATTTTTTTCAATTAATTTATTTTATCATTAAAACGAACTATTTTTATTTATTTTGTCATTCATGCAATTACATATTAAGTTTTGAGGTTAAAGGATATCTCAAAGTTTTTCATTTAATTTCAAATAAAATTGTTCATGCTATTAGTTGTGTGTATTTTGGTTAAGGGAATATGAGAATTTTAAGTGAATTGTTTTCATACGTTCATAAGTTTCAATTATTTAAAAATCATTTTCAGAGATACATTTTCAATGTTATTCACATCAATTCATCTTACAGAAAAAATAAAAAATAAAACAATTCCTTTTCATGGAAATAAGTCCTTACAAAATACCTAAGAATTAACTCTAATAAACTTATACATACATATATATATATATATATATATATATATATTATATTTATTGCAGTATTCATTCAGCTGCAGAACTTATAATGTCAAATCTCACTGTTGAAAAAACAGTAACAGTATCAATAAATTTGAGGTAATAGCAACATTGGAGAAAGAACAGAAGCTCTAAATACGTTTTGACAGTAAAGCAATAAAATCTGAGACTTTCCATTAAAAAAATAATATAAAATACTAATTTGAACATCAAATTATTTTCTTTTTCCTTTCACATGACATGAAAATAACAAAGAAATTGTGAATTTAAAAATAATATGACTTACAAAAAATAAAATTTGGTTTCATTTAGAACACATATTAAGCTAGACCAAGGGCCTCCTTTCATCATTTTCCCCTTCAGAATTTGGCAGATTCCCCAACTCTTGATCACCACTGGATTTTGCTCTGAGATCCCTTGGAGAAGAATTTAAGTCCCTCTTGTTGCTGCTGAATTTGCTATCAGGCAACATCTTCAGTGTGATTCCCATAGCTATGAGTAAAAGTCCACTCCCATGTTGTTCTGTTAATGGTTTTGTGAATATCAAGTATGACAGTAGCAATGTCACTGCCTTTCTTGCTGTTGTTATCTGCAACAACATTCAATGAGCTAAAGTTGAATTTTTCTAACACCCCATATGCTGTTTTTTGTTTTTATATATCTATGACAACACTGAATGATTGAATCAAGTTAAAGGGTGAGTGAGAATCAACATTGTTTTCATTTTCATCTCATTTGTGACTAGTAAAGTAACAGACTCTCTTAACACTTTAACACTTTACTTTATTTCCATAACACTCTGTCTTATTAGTTGATACTCATGCAATGATAAACTAAACAACAATTTTCCAATCAGCTGAATGAATGAAAGTCCTGATAATCTGGCATTGGAACTCACATATTTAGTGAAGGCTCACATGACTTTCACCTAATACTATTAATAGTGTTGCTAAAAACTATCCCTATGTCAGAACAACTTTCAATTCAAGTTAAGTTTTTCAATACAAAAGGATCAAATGTTTGGTCATTGAATAACATTTAAGAGTGAGAAGGAATGGAGCATGGTGTGTTTGTTTTTTCACATGGGGGTAATTAATGTTAGGCGCTGTAAAATGGTCCAAGAAAACTGACATGATAATAAAGGAAGTAAAATCATGTGAAAGCAATTTACCATGGCTGTGGTGGCAGCACCAAAGATGGCAATGAGGGAGAGGACAGATACTTGACCTATAAATGTGGCCATTGCTTCAAAGATCAAAACTCCATACACATAGGGATGCTGCAAGGACAAGAAAAAGTGATTCTGTTTAGAAAAACAAAAGCATAACATGTTAGTAGAATGGAAAAAAAGGCAGTGTTTATTCCAAAATTACCTGTGAACATGAAGTCCATGCTTTGAATAATTCTCCTGTGAAAAGCATGGGTGGGATTAAGAAAGGCAAACCCACTACTGTTGAACAAAAGAGCATCTCCATCTGTGTTTACAATGAAAAAAGTACAAGAAATTTAAAAGGGTACTATAATATGTATTTATGGTTCCTATGAGGCTTAAACTATTACACCAGAATAAGTACTGATAACTAGTTATAATATATGGTTAAAATATATCTATGTTGTTCAACACTAGTTTATGTAAAAAGTCATAGTGTGAACAAGCACCTTAAAAGGCAAAAAGAAGGGATAGAAAGAGAAGAAAATCACCTGTGTGGTCTCAGGGTTCATAGTGAATATTGCTTCCTGAAGATTTCCCAGGAAAGAGTCCATGACCAATGCTCCAGAAATCATAACAACACCAATGACACTGAAATTTGGTGATGTCTGTGCATCTGCTAGAGTGAACAGGATCAAGCCAACTACAAGAAGTATTGCAGATACATATTCATGTAATGGATATTTCCTTCTCAGACCAGGAATGAAGGCACCCATAATCATCACTGGCAGAACCTATAACACAAAAACTGGTTCAGTTACATTTCAATGTTTAATGCTCAGTTTAGCTACAACATGGTGACACAGTTTTAGGGGCAAAAAACCAAGATTTGGGATCATTGAGGGTAAAACCTCATTTAAGGTGTTTTAACTATAGCTGATACAAAGATGTTTCCTTCAAAAATGAGTAAAGTAAGGATATGATAGAATTTCTTTTCAGGGGCCTTTGGCACTTACCTTTGTGGATTTGAACATGATTTGTGCAGGATAGTTAAGAAAAGCTAAGGAACCCTTTGTTAGGCCATGAGAACCCATAAGCACAGCTGAGAGCTTCACATAAGTTTTCCATGGATTCACCATTTGCTTGCTTGTGAAGCCTTGAAGGTAAATCAGACACAGGTACACAAACCCTTGAACAAATGTGAAATACCAACCATAGCTAAAACAAGTAAAAACAAACCACCAACTTCACTGTTAGACCCCATTCAAAGCTGCAAAACAGTAATAAATAGAATAGTACCAAGGTAAATCATTCACCTAAAATGGAGCCTATTATACACATATTCCTGCAAAATAAAGCAAATGAGAGAAAACTTTATTAAAACATGATTATTCTCATTCCAATAACTAAAGAAAAGAAACAAAACTGAAGCCAAAAGTCCCAACAGAACATCCAGAGAGAACAACAAAAGCCAGACAAATCTTGGCACTTTCGAGAAAACATTTTCCTTGAAAAATAATCTTTAGGCTAGCAATTGTGAAAGAAAAGAAAGATAAAAAAAAAAAGGAAGAAATGTACAAAATCAAAGAAAACCAAATCCGTTTTACCACTAAAAAAACTCTGTTTTTTTTTTTTTTTTTTTTTTTTCTTCTCTTACTCAGCCATTGTATTCTGCAATCCAGTTGCAGAAACTTTGAACCAAAAACATCGAACTCAAGAATTCAAGAAAAGCGAGAGAACAGAGCAGAGCAGATATATGATCCATCTTGGTATCTAATCTACCTCACAGATGCCGTTAACAAGATATCCAAAGAAGAAGCCCGATGAACAAATAAGGAATTGCTGCCATCTTGGTCGGTCAGAGAGTGAAATTCCAAACAAACTACGAGCCTGCTCCTCGTTCTTCATCTGTTCTCTGTCCACTCTTCAACAACCTCCACACCCAGAATCCAATTCACCAAAAAGACAACACCTTTGGAACTCAAACCATCAACCAGCCTAGAAATCTTGCTCTTGCATGTCGACTTCGCCAACCCCAAAAAAAAAAAAAGAATTTTGATCACAAAAAAAAAAACTTGAAACTTATCTGATCAGTGACCAGTCTCTGCAAGCAAATTGCAGGGGGTCACCACTTTGTGCATGTAAGATTGAAAGAGAGAAAGTAAAAAGAGAGAGAAATTGAAAGAGTAGCAGTGTGTGTAAATGTGATCATTCATACACATAATCTCAGCTGTCTCCTATGTACCACTATATGTTCATGTAATGTTGATTCCAAGCAAAGGTGGAAGGAATTGAATAAATAAGAAAAGAAAGAGAAAGATTCAATATTTTTTCAATTTTCAAGGGACGCTCTTCATTTCATGGGGAAGGACTTAGGAGTATTAAATTGTGGCACAAGGAGAAGACCAGCTTGGGGTTAAGGGCAGTTTTGTCATGTGGGCTACATGCATATATCCCTTACTTCATGCTCCTTGTTCTTATTATAATCACAATGTTGTCTTATTATTATTATTATTATTATAGTCCTAAAAATATAGAGCACATAGGGTAGGTCCTACATGGGAATGATTTTGGAGGGGACCTTTCTTTAGTTTTGCTTTAACTTCACAAGTGTAAGTTCCCAATAACCAATGTAACTTCTGGTTATTGGCCATTTTGGAGTTCCACTCATTCACATACACCAAATTAGGAATGATTAGAAAACCATTTTTATGTATTTTATTATGATTTTTCAATGATTAATTCCTTTATCAGAAAATTTATTTAGGAAATATACATCATGTCAATGAATTTGATTCATTGTAATCAGCCATGAAAAAAATATGTTTTAATTCTCTACATTATCTGTATACTTTTTTATAATCGTGTCCATGAATCTGGTTTTTGAATTCTTCAAAAAACATGTTTTGGTTTTTACAATTGGGAAAGATTTAATTTACATGTTTTTGAAAAGATTGTCGTCCTCGGTTGAGAATTATGAAGAGAAAAAACTATTGGAAATGATGAGGAAGCATATCTATAGTAATTTGCGTAATGTGTTTTTCCACGTAAAAAAGGACTCTTAAAATTTTAATTAATGTCCCAAGACGTTGGTTTTCCATTTTTTTTTAAATATGAAAATGAAATAAGGATATAAACATTTTGTCCATATTTAATTAAAATAAAAAGATTAAAAACACATATTTTCTTTTTAGCGCAGTGTAACTGATTAGGTAGATATTTAACAAAATTGAACTATATTTTGCTTATATATAAAGGAATAACAATATAGCTTATTATTAAATGTTTCTATATAATCGTTTTCTTAATAATAAATTTTACATTAAAAACTATCAGTTAAACGTACGTCTTTTGGAGGGTTATTTAAATACGTTAATTTCATCGAGGAATTTTACTTGATAATTAAAGTTGTACCATAAAACACGTTTAGTAATGTCCATATTTTTCGGCAAAGGTAGGATGATTTACGTTAACTTTAAGATACATAATTTTATATTATTAATTCCTTAAAATTTATTTTTGACGTAAGCTTGAAAGTAATTATTACATAAATTAGAAATTAGTGACGAGTAAACCACCAATGATTGAAATTATAACTTTTTTTCGATAGGTCACTACAACTAATAAAATGGTATAATATTATTAAAACTGTACATATTATTGATCAATTTCATTCATATTGTTATAGATAATCATAATTCTCTCGTAAATACAAAATTAGTAAAATAATCCTTAAAATTATAATAATATGATAAATTAGTCTAATTATAAAAACTTTTATGCTTAACCATTTATAACTCACCAATCAAATATAAGAATACATGAAAAAAATAAAATTTCAACCAAACATTTATGGACAGAGATTAATTTGTTTTCTTATTACAATTTTAACAAAAGTGTTTGTGAGTTAGGTTATATAGAAATTAGATAAACTTATTATCCAACCCACTAACAAAATATTGAATTGGATTAGGTTTATTTTCTGCATTTTTTTTATAAAACTTAATTCGATCTAACCTATTATAGGATTAAATTGGGTTGAGTCAATATTTTGAAAAACCTGTTTATGTGATAGTTGTAGAGGTACAAATGTCACTACCATTTCCAATATGGGAACTATCATTCTTACAAGTATTATTGATATTGGAATTATCATTACTACAAGTACTACAACTATCATTAACACTACCTCTATGGCTTTCAGTGTCATTGTCACTATCACTTACACTATCATTGTCACTATCACTACTACTACCACTATTATTAACATTATTGTATTTAGGGGTGGCAAAAACAGGTCCATCCAGCCCATTTTGGCTTGGCCCGTTTGTAGCCCGTAAAAAAATGGGTCGGACCGGGTTGGTCCGTCAAACAGAAACGTGCCAACAATCACAGCCTATCCCGTATTAGACGGGCTAACGGACCGGGTCGGGTTGGCCCGTGCACTTTTTTTCTTTTTTTTTAATTTTTAAAATTTTTTTATGTTTAGATATTAATTATTATTAAAGGCATATTTAATCAAATAAAATATTTTAAAAAATTTAATTGATTAGTTAATGTTTTTAATTAAAATAATTATTAAATTTACATATTAAATTATTCAATTATAATTAATAATTGAAACTTAATTTATATGTGTTAATGATTTAAATTATAATACTATTATATATTTACATATTTAAAAAATTTATAATAAAAATTTAATCTTTTTAATTACTTTTATTTTATTTTATTTTTTTAAAACAGGTCAACGGGTCAGGACGGGTTGGCCCGTACTTTGGTCTGTCAAGTTGATAGGCTGGATGGGACGGGCCAAAACGGTTGACGAGTTGACATCTTCAACCCAGCTCATCCCTTTTAACACGGGCTGACGGACCTTTTAACACGGGCTGACGGACCAGCCTGTTGGACCCAGCCCGTTTTGCCACCCCTAGTTGTATTGTTGTCACACCAATTTTTTACTTTAGCCCAGTGAACTAGCCTACGTGTATACAATTGTTGCCTAAATATAGAAAATGTCACAAATATATTAATGTCTTATGGTGGAGGGTAAGTGATCAAGTCATAATCAAATCATGGTAATTTGGTTTCTACAATCTTAACTATTAGTTATAGCTTTTGGCTTAGTGGTAAATATTCAATACAACAATTGGTATCAAAATCAAGGTCAAGATTTTTGTTTTCTTCTAAGACAATGGTTTTCAAAACTTTTGTGACCTTAAAAAAAATGTTATCTTTTAGCAATGGTCACAACTGCATATTCTACAGCTGAAAAATCGTGGTAAAATCGTTGCCTAAACTTAAGGCCATTGTTTTCTTATTTTAGGCAACATTTTTAAGTTATTGTTTAAACTAAAATCTTATGTAGTGTATGACTAGTTCAACTATCATTATTATTATTATTACTACCACTGTCACTACTACTACTATTGTTATTATTATTATTACAGTCGATGTTACTACTACTACTACTACTACGTCATACCATTACCACTGTCATTGTCATTATTATGATTACTACTATTATTATTATTATTCTTATTATTAACCGTATAACTACCTCTGTTACTAGGGATGTCAACTTGATTCATTTTTTTGCCAGCAAAAAATTTTGTAACTTGATTCAACTCATTCCAGATTTGTGAGTTAGTGAGTTAATTCACTTAAGATTTTGTTCTTCCAATTTATTTATATATTTTTTACAATACAATTAAAGTATATTAACTTAATTAATTTTTTTGTAATAGTAATCAAAATATTCACATATTTTATCAAATATTATTATAAAGATAAAACTTAAAAAAGAGTCAACATAAATCATTTAACAAACAAATAAATTAAACGTTCAAACTATTTAAATATTATTCAAAATTAGTTTATTATTTAAAAATATAAAATTATTAAAATTATAATAAAAAAGTTATAAAAAAACTAAGAAATAATTATTGTTGGTGAATTAATTCACCTTTAATTCGACTCAAATCCATTTAATCTAGAAATTAAGAAATGGGTTCGATTTAAGTTACATTCTAAAAAAACATATTTTTTCATCTCTAACTACTACTTTATTAACACCTCTACTAGCAACTATTAGCAATATTATGGCTATTAGTATCATTGTCACTATGACTACTGCTCTACTATTATTTATATAAATGTAATATTATTTACGACAATTTAGATTTTCTCTAAACAAATATCGGATCGAAAATTAAATGTTTTGCGATGTTTCTTTGTCTTCAAATGACCAGTGAATAATTCAAATCAATCTATAACATAAATAAAATTAAGAAAAGAACGGCGCGTGACACTCATTTGGACCATTTTATTATAAATTTATAAGTACGGACTATATTGGAAAAATTGGTAGATGTAGAATTCCATTTTTTTTTGTTGGGAGGAACCTTTGGAAAAAGCTATGAAGTTTAGAAAAATTGTTTTAGTTAGCATATGTTGGTGGTAGGTAAGGATTAGACTGAATAAAAGTTAATTAAGCTTTATAAAGACAAATGGCTTTCCAAACTTTTTTTGTTCTTCTGCTTTTGAAGTCAAACAAAATTATGGATTATAAATTATAATTTATGTTATGCAATTAATTAATTATTGTTGATTGAAAAGGTCGTTTTGTTCGTTAATCAGTCACGACTCAGGCTCGTTGACATGGATGGAGTACAGTTGTATTTTTCTTAATTTACAGAAGACGATAATAAATATAAATAACTAGTTTAAACAACAGAAAAGCATAACTAAATTTTAAATTAGTTAACCTTAGATTAACGTTAATGTAATGTTCGTGGATATCATATGTCGATTCGTAGTATTTTTTTTTTCTTCCATAAATTTACTTCTTATAATAGTTAATACGTTCGAAAGAGTTCAAGACTGTTTTATTTACACAAAAAGATCATTAATTTGAAAATTGAATCATACTACTTGATTTATAAGATGACATAAACCCATATTGAACATAAAAACACTTTCATGCAACCAGAGAAGGTTGCATACTCTCACTGAACATATATTTGAAACTCAAATAAAAGAAAAAAAGTTGACTTATTCAAATAAAAAAATTAATTGAAGGTTTTCATAACACTCGTTAAAACATTTTTAAAGTTAACGTATTATCACAGTACAAATTTCATAATCTAATTTTGTTTAAAGTTCATATCTAATAACACATTTTTAATTCATAAAGGTTCATATACACATAATGTCATGTTTCTGAATTTTGCTTCAGATCGGATTTTGTAGTCCAATCTGTTATTAATATTATATATTTATAAGTATGATTATATATTTGATTGTATTATTTATTTTAATATATTATTTTCATATGTTTCTTTATTTCATTATAGGGATATTGTGAATTAACTTCTACGTAATAACATTGGTCAGATAACATAAAATGAATAGAGTTGGCAGTATAACCGACACAAATAGAATTGTTAAATTGATTTTACCTTGAAGTTAAAATAAAAGATATAATAAAATTAAATACATGGAATTTAATTTTAAAGTTCACATAATATTAATTAGTTTAATTTATTTTTAATAATTATTAAAAGTTAATATTCATATAAATATAATGGGCTTTAATTTTAATTAATATTTATATTTATGAATATTTATTTAACCCACATTAATTTAATTTATTTTTATTATTTACTTAATTTATTGTTAATTTATTCGATATTAATGAAATCTATTTTTAGTATTTATTATATTTAGTGTTATTTTAATCCATACTAATCTTACTTCTTTTAATATTTATATCTATTTAAATTAATATCAATTAATTTGATACCAATCTTATGTATTTTTAAAGTCAACTTTTAACTAATATACTGTCTTGTAATATTTACTTGTATTAGATAATAATATATTAATCTTATAATTTTTTTAATTATTATACTCACAGTAAATTCTTATTTTTATAAGATACTCAATTACAATCACAAAAAAAGTGTAAAAAAAATGTTATTTTTTTAATATGGAACTAAGATACAAAATTATCTTAAAAGTCTAACCATTTTCACCTATTTTTTACAGATAAAATTATATATGTATATCCACTTTACTACCATTTACTTTTACCACACTCCCATTTTCACATGACTACGATATTATTAGAATATCTTAAATGACTACAATATTGTTTCACCCATTCATATATATATATATATATATATATATATATATATATATATATATATATATATAAATATATTATACTCAAAACCTGAAAAGTTTCAGTGTATCCATTTCCTTACATATCTAATAAATTTAGTTTAATTAAGTTAAGGAAAGGTATTTGAGAAACAAGTTATAAGGTTTTTAAAATATTTAAAACATTATTCACATGATCAATTATCCATATTTTAATCACACATGAATGGATTTCTTTGAATTCTGGGTCTACCAGCAGTACTTTAAATATTTTATACCGACGTACTTTTGCAATTAATTATGAACTTCGAAATTTGAATTGAGAATTTCATTATCAATTTTAACTGACCCTACATGTGATTTACTAGTATATTAAACGCGAAAACTTACAATAATTCAACTTTTTTGACACGTTGCACAAAAAAAAAGTTGTGAAAGTAGAAGAAGCACAGAAGACTCGTGGATAAGTGATTGTGACCATAAAGCTTCATATTTTCTAAATGCGTTTTTTTTTTTGCCATAATTACACAATACCATGCATGGAGTTTTAATAAATAAAAAAAGTATGCATGAAATGAAATCATGGGTGGTGTTCCGTTTCAGTCACGTCCTCGATTGGTGCAATATCCCTAAATCCAAAAAAGAAAAACAATAGATCACGAGATATGGTTGATTACTTACCAAAAAAATATGGAAGCACTTTATGCTAAAATTTATGCTATATATATGTATGTATATCTAAATATAAGTATTTAAGTGGAAGTTGATTTTCTTATAATTTTCCTCTTCTCAAACACTCAAACACTTAGGTAGCGATAAAAAGTTAAATCACTATACTTAAATGTGTCAACCATTATCTGCTACTAATATTTCCAATTGCTTTTGATGTGCTTTTTCTTTTCATTTTTTTTATTGTTGTAATAAAATTTTGTTAATTGTTTTTAAGCATGGTAGCTTTAAAAATCTGAATAAATAAAGTATTAAATATGTTTTTGTCCCTTAGCTTTCGGTGAAAATTGGAACTAGTCCATCTCCGAAACTTTGACCCAATTTAGTCTTTAAACTTTACAAATGTTTGGATTTAGTCATTTTAACACTAGTGCAGAATTCCTATTTTACCTCGCCTTATATGCCTCGGTTGGCCAGGAACCGAAGCATATAATGGCGCGGTGGCATTTTTGCAATTACAACCAAGTTTTAGGCCTCGGTTCTCCAAATACCCGAAGCCAAAGAGGG
>Ga0214542_1001070_pt1 | contig 54762 bp, 20 predicted proteins | sample CNSS1metaG_FD_160096 | JGI IMG/M metagenome (GOLD analysis project Ga0214542, IMG submission 160096) | Root nodule microbial communities from cowpea collected in UCLA plant growth center, Los Angeles, California, USA - CNSS1 | ecosystem: Host-associated > Plants > Roots > Nodule | place: USA... | reverse complement strand
ATCAGTTATAAAAAAGAGATAGTCGATTGTGGAAGACAAATAATTTGTAATCTCTATTTTGTATAGTGATTTTCTGACAAATCATCTTAGAATCCTAAAAAAAAAAACAGTTAAAATATTGTTATTTTTCAAAATTTAATATTTTTTTTAATAAATATTTTTATGAGGATTTAATTACTAAAATATGCATGAGCAGCTCCCATTCACAGATGTTAGAAAAAGTGACAGTAAATTGGCATGAGCAGCTCCTATTTACATATGTGAGCAAAAAGGGTGACGGGATGACGAGAAGTTGGGGAAATGAGAGTTGAAGATGATTTTGGAAAGAGGTGAGATAAAGGTTAAAGAAGCCAAATCACAGAGCAATTCTATGCTTACCATGTTCAAGCAATTGTGAAGATCCAACAAGATTTCAGAAAAAAGGTTCTCAATGTAATACTTATGCCATAGTAAGCACTTTATAGGTAAGCACAAAATACAGATTACTTAATATCATGTTCTTTTAATCACTTCAATTACATCTTTGCGAGATAAAATGATGTAACCTCGGAAGGTGTTCTGTCATCATGTTCACTAGTCCCACATTGACCAAAACATAAATCAACCAAGTCTTTATAAATGTTCTGACAAGGCTGTCAGTTCGCCGAGTTGGGTAACGCCAGCTTGTGACTCAAGTGAGGGCATTATGGTGGTGGGATAATTCTGTGGCTTCTCTAGGATGGGCTTTGATTGCAAAATGCTGGGCCTGCCCGCTCCAAGTTGAGAGCTGACTCACGGGATTTGAGCGAAGGCCTAGATCTCTTGAGTCCTAAAGTGAAGGGCAATGCGTGAGGCTGGTTTCACAGAGCAGCGAAAACCTCCCTCTCCCAATGGTGGAGGGTTAACAGGCTGCTGCAGTCACTGCCCACTATATCCCAGTGAGCCTAGCTTACTTAGACCAACACTTTTTACTTTTTTCTGTGAAGTGATCAATTACGGGAATGAAAAAATGGTATTGCAATTTTAGATATCATTATCATATCTTTTTTTCCTTCGCTTCCATGCTACTTTATCTGTATAAACGTTATTCATAGTATGTAGTTTGTTGATGACCACAGTGATTGACATTCGTTCACTAGGTGCATTTGCAGAGCAAGACATTCCAATTTGCATCAGAGACACAAAGCAATCCTCAATCAAACCTTTAGTCGTGCCTTCAATCTCATTCTTCCTCCGTATAGCTTTTTCTCTTCACACTCAGACTCTTCACTTTCCCCATCAAAGTCTTGTTCAGACACTAATGAAGGATCAACTATATCCATGACATTGTTAGGTAGAGCAATTGCTACAAACTTCTGAATTCCCGTGTCACCTTCAAAAGCTTCGTCTGCCGGCCTTTTTCCAGTGAAAATTTCCATTAACAGTATCCCATAGATGTATATATCTCCGAGTGTAGAAGGCTTCCCACCCATACCATACTCTGCAGGCCAACTATTTGTTGCTCATTTTTAATCAAGGTAATATAATATACAGTTTAACACTTTGAATTTTGAATAACACACCTGGATGTAGCCAATAGAACCCTTTTGGTTAGCTGAAATTTAAGAAAACATGATCAGGGAAATTTAGTTGTTCCCTGCAAAGGATGATTCCCTCCAGGAAGAGTTTTATTTTCTACCTCAAAATTTGTTGACATTCAGATACAGTTCTCTCAAATTTTTCAGCTTACCCAATGCATCCGGAAGACTACCAGTTAGATGGTTTCATTCCAAACTTATAAGCCAGGTTAGCAAGATTGCCAATTCCAACAGCTATATTTCATTGTATTCCATTAGCACTAAGGGCAAATGTGTGCATTTGGCTTGAGAAATTAGTAATTGATTTAGGCAATACTCCACCACAATTATTTACTTCTAGATGTAAAACTTGTAGATCTATGCAGTTGACCAAATAATCAAGAAAGTTAAGATCATCTGTTTTTCCAGTTCCCAGTCTGTTGGGTTGTGTTCAAAGCTAAGTCTAGTTAACCTGTTCAAGACCTCTAGTTCTTTGGCAGTGTTCCAATGAGACCATTCACGGAGAAGTCAAGAATGTGTGATATTTGATGCATTCAGCAACGATGCAGGTACAGAACCTGTGATATTGTTGACTGCACCAGCAAATACTTGAATGTTAGGAAGAGTAAATCCAACATCAGCATGAAGATGGTTTTGAGTAAAAGTGAAATAGTATAAGGAAGATTTGTTATAGATTGAAGAAGGAACTGAGCCAAACGAGTAATTCCCATATAGCACAAGATATGCCAGGCTTGATAAAAGGCCCACCTCTTGTGGTATGCTTCCGATCAGGTTGTTTAATCCAAAGCTAATGCAAGACAAAGAAGAAAGGTTTCCAATCCAAGTTGGGATTACTCTCCTGCAGTTAGTACTTCTAGTTTTGTGCAGTGACTACTGAGGTTACTTGGAATACTCCCACCAAAGTTATTATAGCTGAAGTTTAGATTTTGCAGATAGAGTAAACGGCCAACCTCTTGAGGAAATTCACCATGGAAGCTATTGTTTAGCAAGTTGAGTGTGTTGAGGAATGTGAGGTTTCGTATGAATGGTGTAAGAGTACCTCCTAGTCTCAGTTGCTCAAGGCTAAGGTCCATTACCCTTCCATTGGAGATGTTGCATGTGATTCCTATCCTATTGCAGTGATGGATGGAGTCATTCCTAGAACTCATAATGTTGAATGGATCTTCTACTATCCTACTCTTGAAGTCAATTAAAACTTGTGAATCAGTTTCTTTTCCCGCAGGAGTTGCAAATGATGAATGAAATTAGTTCTAAGTTTACACTCAACGTTGATCCGGAATAGTGTGAATGCTATGATTTATCTACTAATGCATGAAAATTAGATATGACTTCATGGATTGTATTCACAAATGATATGAAACATATTCTAAACTTTAAAACTAGCTAAAATGATGTAGATATGCTAAAATGCAATTTGTTTGATGAATTTTGTCTGAGTTGCTAATGCAAAATATGCAATGCACATTATACGAACATGATTCAAATGTTGAAACCAAACACAATATGTCTTTATAACTAAATTATAACTTTCAAATCTCAAATTCAAAAGTAAAAACCAGAACTTATAAAGCTAATGCAGAAAACGTATATAATAGCAAGTGTGTGTGATGTGTGTCCGCAAAATTGTGAAAATGCATAATAATTTGAATGTAACCTGAACTGCCAATCTACTTCATCACAATACTACTTGAAGTATAAAACGCCGAATTCACTAGAAGAACTAGTAAAACATTAAATCCTAAATTCAACTCACCTAAACTAACAAAATTACCAAATTTACCTACCTTAACTACCTAAGTTCAGTTGTGAGGTTTTTCAATTAGAAATACAATCTAAATCCTATAGTATACCGTAAAACACAACAGTGAAACATGAAAATCAGATATCATGAATTAGTAATGGATGAAACAAGGATTCAAAGCTTTAAAATGATACCAACAAAATTTGAAAACGAACTAGCTAAGTCAAAACTCAGAAATTGAGTTAGGTGTATTTGATTCTTGATCTTTTTATCTAGGGTTCACTATGTACTCACTGGGATAAGGTGATCAATATGTATTCTCATAATTTTAGCATGATTCCATACTAAAGTTATTGTAAAATTACAGGAACAAGATTCAATTACTTAAAACCTAATATTCTGAATTTGACTTATGTGAGAAGAAAGAAAGAAATCATATGAATGATGAAAACTTGCATAAAGCATTAGCAGAATGTGAATTGAAGAGAGACAATCGAAAGTAAATTGCAGAAATGTAGATTACACGTACAAATCACCGAAGTTCCTCAATGCCAAGCTCACTGTATAGTCATGGCAGCAATGAGAGCTATGGAGAAAACTTGAAAATGTAGAACGTAAAAGTGTCTCTAGTTATTAGTCCTGATGTCGATATACAAACTAAATTTGAAATGAAAGCGAAGTAAACTAGATTAACACCTATACTAGACTACTAAAGTTTGACTAACTAAGAATCAATCTAAAAGTGATCTAAATAGAGTTTTTTTTACCGCCTTTGCTTAACGTTCTATTTCTCTCTTCAATCTCATAAATCGTGTCTAGATTAATGAGGACATACTTTCCATTCTTTTAAGATGATAATAAGATTGTTATACCTTTTTTTCCAATCTCCGTGTTAATTTTATGCTTTTAGAGAATTTTTTCTACATGCTTTTAGAGCAAAAGAAGTGTCGAATGAAGAAGCTTCAGAATTTCTCAAGTTCATTCGGCAAAGTGAGTATAAGCTTATTGATCAGTTGAATCATACTCCAACAAGGGTTTCACATCCTTCTCTATTGATAAACTCGGAAAGCCATAAAAAGTTGTTGATGCAGATTTTAAATGAAGCACATGTGTCACATGACATTATGTTGGACAAATTTAGGGGTATTATTAGTAATATCACTGCTAATATTTATCTCACCTTCACAGATGAGGAAATGCCAGCCGATGGAAGAGGACATAACAAAGCTTTGCATATCTCTATAAAATGTATGATCATGTCATAGTCAGAGTTTTTATAAACAATGTGATGCATTAATCACCATTGGATCAACTATCGTTTGATTGATGTCTGGACGCTGTTTTGGAATCTTAAACCAGAAGATTTCACACTGTTGGTGTAGCGCCTGGCGGTGCTGAACGGACTGCCAGGCGATAGGTTACCCAAAGAAGTCCTTGGAGTGCGTGGCGCCTAACGACGTGTTGGGATCGTCAGGCAATCTTCTATGACTTCGCCTGGCAGCGCTTAGGTTGCGCCAGGCAATAGTGCAATGTAAGTGTGCATTGTGGTGTGTTTTGTGTCCATTATGGTGATGACCTTTGGTTTGGGATATGCTTGCATGGATTACGAGTGGGGAGGTTCGTAATGGAGTTGGAAACGCATGATTAATATGGATAAAGAGATTCATATTGGATGTAATCTTGTGTGGGGATACGAGTGGGGAGGTTAGTATGTTCTGTGCTCACACTTGAGGATGTTATGAGTAGGGAGGTTCATAACAGGATGTTCGTAGAGTTGGACTACAAGCAGGGAAGTTCGTAGAGTTGGGATACGAATAGGGGGGTTCGTAGAGGTTGGATTACGAACAGGGAGGTTCGTAGAGTTAGACCACGAGTGGGCAGGTTCATGGAAGCATATTATACCCTTAAGGCCATGGTTGAGTATATGCACGATATGATTGGATAGGCTAATCTCATATAGGTTATGAGACTAGAGTTGTGCATATGTACTGTGTGGTGTAAAGGTCTTTAAGAATGGGAACCTTGTTATGTTAAATTCATTGGGGTAAGGTGTTTTTGTTATGGTTTATGCAAGTTTATTCCTTTTTAAGCTCACCCCTTTTGTTTGTGTTTGGTAATGATCGTGTGACTTGTCCCACGGGAGCATATATGATTCCAAGTGTGGATGGTGATGCTTAGATGCAGAGTTGTATAGATAGCTTGGGATTTTTTAAGGTTTATGTTTTGGAAAATTGTGTAATTTTCTTTTAAGCTGGTTTGGATTTTGAATTTGTAAAAATAAATTAGGAAGTAATGTTATTTTTTACGCTATTAAAGTTTTAAATTTTTCTGTATTTTGGGAATAATAATAATAAAATTAGATGTTGGAATTCTATTTCGATTATAATTTTTCTTTTATTAAATAATATCCGACCAAGATGTTACAATGATGACCGTTCCCTTGGTTTTGCTTTATCTTTGCTTAGGGTCTTAGGGATTTCATGTTCTTCTTTAATTTGTTTCCCCTCCCTCTTATAATATTTCTTCTCATCAGAACTAGAGTGGCTGTTTTTAAAAATTTTCCTCATTGTACCAAGTCATTTAAATCTTGTTAGGGCAACAATTCCATTCTATCTCATATTCCAAGACTCAAACAACTAAGAAGCCTAGAAATTGTAGTGTCCTCATGCTTTCTAAGTCTTACTTTTATCATGTATAACTCCATCTTTTGTCTATACTCTTCAACTCTCATGTTGTTTTGATAGAGTCTTTAGAGCTTATCCATAAGCTCTCTATGGTACAAGGAGGGAATGTGTGACAATCTTAAGGTCATTCCAATGTTGTACTTGAGGGGCATTGTTGATTATCCTCTCCCTTTCTAGGAATGTCCACCAATACATAGCAATTTCTTGAAAAATTATGGTAGTTAGGGGCACTTTCCTCTCCTTACTTACTTGGTGGCAAGCAAAAAAGTTGCTCCACCTTCACCTTCCAATAAAGATATATTTCTACATCATCTTTTCCATAGAAGTGGGGGAGGTCGACTATGTTTTCTCTAGGAGGTTCCCTATGGTGTTCTCTCCTAGGTTTTCTTTATAGAGGAGGAGATTGATAATAATTGCCTAAAGTTCTACTATTCTCTTCTATGTTTGTGACAAAGATAGGAGTCTTAGAGCTCTTTTTAGAATGACTCCCACTCCTCAATTATTCTTGGATTTTAGGCTTGTTTTTTATTAAGATGCCTAAGCTCTTCTTCCAAAGTGGGAAGGTATTGATAATTTTCCATTCTATCTTTTTCCTTCAAAAGAGCTTCTTGCCTTTTCCAAATTTTTAGTGACTTTAGTTCTTTGGCCAAATGGTTTAAACTTTTGGGTGCCTCATCATTTGAATCACTACCAATTTGATAGGAAAGTGCCTTAAACATCTTAGATTTTTCTTTTCATTGTTTTAAGAGAAGAAAATGTAGGTTTAAAATGACTTTCTTAACCAAGAAGGTGATGAAGGCATGACTAGGACCGTATAAGGATTTCAAAGCAAGTGATGGAAGCATACTCAGGACCTTCAGAGGGATCTCAAATTAGCTTCGATTTATAGAATAAGAACTTTTTAGTTTGTAATTTTGTAATTTTGTGTTTGGGCTTTAACGGGATTTTAGTCATGTTGGACTTTTTGTGTTTAGGCTCATAATATATAAGCCTTTGTGAGACACATTTGTAGTCAAATTTGAGTATATGAAAATTTGAGTTTTTTCTCTCAAGTCTCGAGGTTCTTCTTTGAACCATCGATCCTTATCTTTGAATCTCCGATTCAAAGTGGCAGATCTTCTCCACTTATCTTGGAATCTCCTCCAAGTGACGTGGTTTCCTTCTATTCCGTATCTCCTTCAATTCGACATCACCGATCTTCCCCTTCATTGATTTTCATTTTATGGTTTTTATCCCCTTTTTTGTCCAAGACGCGATTTCGACTAGCAAATTTGAGACGATCCTTCATCAGAATGGGTGGTTGAATCGGATGAGTACCTAAAAATATGCTCCATTAAAACTTGTTAAACCTTTCTTTTTGAATTCAATTGACCATAAAATTAAATTTTTATTGTTGTAGGACCACACATTTTAGTCAATTGAAAAACAAAAACAATTGATTTATTTGTTCATACAATATGATTCAATAAATTGAAATATGAAATCCACATATTGATATTCTGGGAAATTCTGCAAAAAACAACATGCATTATCACATAAGATTGATTCTAATTGATATATTAAACCTAGTTGCACCACTAGATTATATTAAAACACACGAAAACCTTACAAAGATTGATTAAACGAGTTTTCTTGAAGATTAAATGAAGAACATGTAAGGAAGAAAGAATCATCCAATGGTTTTTATACTAGTTCACTCAAATCTAAGCTACATCCAATTTATCAGGACAACCTATGCTTGATAATGCTCTATATCAAAAGAATTACACAATCCCTCAAAGATTACACGTTTGAATATATCAAAAACACCAAGATTCTTGAATTCCACAAGGATCTCAACCTTAGCACAACAAGATCCCACTTGTAGACCTGGAATCACACTAGAAACACCTTGAAGCAAAGGAACAACCAAACATTGGTGGTATCCCTCCTTAGCCTACCATAATGCATTCTTCACGCTTCTAAACCAAGCAAACCTCACATGAAGATTCAAAGATCTTCACTCACGAGCTACACGATGTGTAATCTAGAGAGAGTTTCCATATTGGTTTAACTGTTTCCATGCTCAAAAATCATAAAAGTTTCTCTACTCTCTGAAAAACTAGCTAATATAGCATGATCATAAGTGAATTCAACGGGTTGATTTGTTCATATAGTTTGTTGATTTCATTTGACTTAAGTGAAATCAGCCGATTGCATAGTAGTTCAACGGATTGAATACACTCATACCAGAGCTATATGAAACAAGCCTTTTAACCTATTAAAACCCTTTTTAATAGGTTGAAAGGGACAAACACAAGACAAAATACATCTACACTATTTCATATAGTCTACGAATTGAGTCCAATCTTCAAGCTTTGTGATCTTCACGTCAATTTCAAATTTAATACTCCCCATGCTTGATCAACAATAAATAACTTCAAATCTTTATTAAGTCTTCATCAATAACACATGATCTTATGCATTAGCTTCATTAAATCCATGCACTAAGGTCACTTGTGCTAACAACAAAGACTTTAGTCTTTAAAATAAATTTTAAAGAAGAAGTAGATAGTAAGCTCTTTGAGTTTTCCTCCAGGAAAGAGAGGCAAATCACTTGGATTTCTTAAGTACCAAATCTTTCCTAGCCAAAGAAACTCATGGATCTTACACAAGACTTCTTAGTTGAAATTAAATCAAAGACTAAGATGACACACACTAAGCTACCAAACAAGAAACAAAAACAAAACTTATAGAACTATATTAGACACTTAGAACCTTCAAAACGCCACCAACTAAAAGCGTTTAACTAAAAAAAGAGGTTCTAATTATACGATGGGATTGAATACCAAAGACTCCCCCAAAACACCTAATTAGGTCGTGATAACAAGAAGGAAAACATTACAATTTTACAACTCAAAGGAAATGCAATCAAAGTGCATTAAAATTAAATTGCTTCAAGTCTCTTACTTCTTTTTTCTTTTGCTTTTGGTCCTCACAAGGTGTATAACTCTTGAACTTTTTCTTGTTGATTTCACCAAAGAGGTGACTTCGTTATGCCTAGGTACTTCCACTTCCTAGGATGCTATCTTAAGAAGTTAGATAACCCCTAAAAAGAAGTATTCACCAAATATGGTAATCAAAGCAAAAAGAGGCTAAGAAACTAAAGAAAGAAAGCACAAAATTAAGGATGCTATACTGAAAATGAATAAAAATGTGACATACTCAATGTAATAGCAAAAAAATGGCAATCTAGAAATAAGGTAAAGAAACAAATAAGCATTTAAAAGAAATACCTAAAGAATGGCACAAAAATATATGTTCAAGTGTTTTTTAAAAATTGCATCATATGCATCCATTTGAATGCTTTTACTCTGCATTTTTTAGTTCATACTTGTCATTAGTTCATTAATAAGTTCATAGAGTTGGGTTTCTATTATGTTTTGTTAAGTTTCATAACGTATCTTTTGATTCCAGTAGGTTTCTTTCCATTTTGAGTTCCTTCTTTTCCAAGTGAAATATATATGTTGAAAATATATTATAGTGGTTCTATTATGGTGCTGGAAAAATATTGAGAAATATTAGAAAAAGAAGTTCATAAAAAGAGCAAAAGAAAAATCAAGAAAAAAAATCAAAATAATTGCACTAAAACCACCACTACTACTTTCTTTTAGGTGTTTATATGCTTGCATTTCATTTATGTTGTATGCACAATTTATGTTTATATGTTTGAGGGGAGTATCATTTCTTTTGTTATATGAGCAATTTTCATTTATTTGACCTGTAACTTTTACTTGTTTTTCTTCTTGTAATCTTGGTCTAATTAGGTGCCTTATAGGAGCCTTTGGTGTTTAATCTCATCTCCTAATTAGAACCTTAATTTCTTATGGTGAATCACATCTTAGTTGGTAAGTGCTTTGAAGGTTCTAAGTGCCTCTTAATATTACCCTTAGGTCGCAAAATTTAGCTAATTTGCTTTCTTTATTTGCTTATAGTTGTGTGTGTGTGTGTGTGTCCACTTGCCTTTCAAACTTAATTTCCTTTAAGAAGTTTTGTGCAAGAGGGCATGAGGTAAACTTTATAAAGGAAAGTGAACTTGAGCATTTTTGCAACCTTAAGTCTCCTTAGAAATTTCTTTTTGAAGAAAGTGTTTCTTAATCTAAAAAATTCAAAAATAGGATGCATAAACATGTATAGGGGTCCTTCATACCAAACTAATAGTGACTCTAGTGAAAAAGTTCCAAAAAGTTTAAACTAAATTGCTCAAAGCGATAAAGTTACTTAAAATTTGGAGAAAGCAAAATGTCATACAAAAAGAAAAGAAGAAAATTAAAAAAGAGGACCAATTTTCCATTCTAGATGAGGAGCTTAGAATTTCAAAACAAAATGACGAAAGGATACAAGATAATATTAAGAGAAGAAGAGAGGAAGACAAGAGAAGCAAGGAAGAACAAAAAGAGAAATAAGAGCAAAAAAGAAAAGAGAAAGAGGAGGAGGAAAGAAGAGATTATGAAGAGAAAAAGAGAAGTGATAGGGATGACAAAGAAATGAGAGAAACAGAAGAGATTGATAGAAGAGAAAAAGGGAAAGTGCTACTGAAGGCACATACCAATCCTTCAATAACAATTGAAACTAAGATGATAAAGGGAGTTTTCACATATTTGAACATTTCTCAATTTATCATTAAACCATCTTTCATAATTCCAACCTTTACTTTTGAAAAGTTTTCAACTTCATTTCCACTTCCCATTATTTTAAACTCCTCAAATGTTTCAAAATTACACTTTAAGTTAATGTTGCCTCCTAGATTACAATTAACTCAAAGTGGACAAAAACACTCTTGGGAAATAGGCCTTGATAACTCTCAAGAAAAGTCTTTCAAAATTAACATAAGGCCTCCTTCTAGTCTTTAATTCAGATATATTTTTCCTGTGAAAAAAATGATTGAAATTTTGTTTGGTGATTACAGTAGATGGATCTTATTCCTAGAGGAATGATAACCAATAATAAGAAAATGGTATTGTCATGAAGATTTGATGACATTCGTTTTAAGAGGGGGGGTGGAGGGATTATGGCCTACCCCCTAGTCATGCCAGGCACACTCAAGAAAAGTGAGAGTCATCTAAGGAAGGTAGGTCGAAGCTCTTATCATCATGGGCCATTAGTGAGTTCTTAGTAAATTAGGTTTATTTTGGGCCTTGTATTATGGGCCTAGTAATATAGGGTTTTCTTTTGGGTCTTGTATAATAGATCAAGTTTTCTAAGGTTTCCTTTGGGCCTTGTATTTGGACCTAAGGTCTTAGGTTTTAAGCCTAGAGGAGATTGGCCCTAAGGAGACACATTGATATAGGGTAAAAGCCCTAACTTTGAAGAGCAAACCTTCTAGAAGCTTGTGGGTCCTTATTTAAAGTGGTCTCCAAGTTGCTATCTTTTGTGAGACACATGCTCTTGCATGTGGCATGGTCGTAATGGAAAGGATTCCTCCTTAGCAATGACCATGTGTCATGCTTCTTATAGAGAAGATTTTTCCTTAGTCAATGTCATGTGTTATCCTACTAATGGAGATGATTTCTTCTTGGTCTCCAAGTTAGAATATTAGGGTTTTGTTTCTACAATTTGGAGACACCTTTAGGGTTACCTATAACACCACAATTTTGGGACATCACGGAACGTTAGAAAATTTTTGTGTTTAGCGGAAAAAGAATTAACATTGAAATGTACTAATAAAAAACTTATATTTTAATTTAAATTGTGTATTCCAAAAACTCAAGTTGTCAAATAAATTCAAATAACAATTGCGAATAAAAGAAAATTACATAATTTCTAGTATCTTTTTTAAAAGACAACTAAATATATTATAAAAACACCCGAGTCCACCCCAACCTCTCGTCAATCTACTCAATGCCAAAATTATCTACAATATCATCTGCTCCCGTATAACACACACGTTATACGATCATCGCACATACAACAAACACACAAACAAACAAATAGGGGTAAGCTAACCATAAACAATGATATTCATAAAAGCAATTCATAAATAAAACATGTCCAATAATACTCAATGTCACATTCAAGTAACATTGAAACATTATGATCACAATACATCCTTGGTTTGAACACACAAACCCCAAATCCAAACAAGCACACTAAACCAAACATAGCATCACATTCATCAAAAATCTTTAAACATCGTGATCATCTAGTTTCCTAGAACAGATGGTTCGATGTGTTCCACTATCGCAGCCAGACTGTCTCCCTTATTCCTCAAGGAATTATGAGTAAGAACTTCGATGCATCGCACATCGGGCACTATACTCGCAATGAGCCAGAATAAGGTGAAACATCTTTCCCCTCCCCACTACTCCACACATGCGAGAGGGTACAACATTTGAACCAATCCTCTACCACTGTTTCACACAGGCGAAGAGGATCCCTTTCCACTACTTCACACAGGCGAAAAAGTCTTCACTGGGTTCCTAGGTACGGAAAACCTCACACAGCACTTAATTCCACCAAGAGTTCTCAACAAGGCAAAACACTCCCAACATTCAACACATGAGAATTACATATTGCCAACGAAGTACTCACCACTGCATCATGCATGGGAAATAAAGTTTCATAACATGCATAACCTCATACTCAAATAATTTTCAAAGAATACATTCATGCAATGAACTCAATGGATGACATCCATTCAAACACATGCATAACCTCATACTCAAATAATTATCCTCAAACCACTAATTAAACTCCATACCATGCAACCCATGAAAACCAAGAAGGACAACCAATCTCATAATAGCCCATAATCACATTAACACATAAAATAATTAGTAAAACCAAATGAAAAGCACAAACTAAAAATATGAGAATTTAAAGAGAACCAAAAGTTTAAAGAGTGAAAGAAGAAACAAGTTAATATGCACATCCCTTGCATCACTAAAACATACCCTACAGTCATATTTAGGTGAAAGAGAAAAACACAAGGAAGAAAGAGAAATTATATTTACATGTGGACCCCACCCATGCATTACCCTATTTATACATATAAAGCAACTCATTTAAATCATGGTCTACACACAACATCAAAAGGAAACAAATGAAAACAAAGCACATGTGGACCTATGGAAATGAATTGTATCTTTAAGAAACAAGCGGGACCCATGCCTAAAAAAAAAGAAACTTTGCACTATGAATTGGTCTACCTTTACGTGTGGTTAAACTTAGGAAAGAGAAATGTAATTGAACATGTGGACCCCATGCATTACGTGAGAGAATAAAAACAAAGAAAGAGAATAGAAGAGAGGAAGAAAGTGAAAAGCTAACCCATGAACCCATCCTCACCCGTGCAACATCGTGAATAAAGAAAAAGAAAGAGAACCATGCTTAACATAAAAGGAAGCAATTTCATATCTGTGTGTGGTTGACAGACACAAAGAAAAAGCATACACTACTCCTCCAATCAATGTTTGACACCTCTCATCCATGCATTAAACTCACGGAAACCGCCCATGCACCAAAGACAAGCCCAAACTTAAAGCACCCTATTTTCATGCAATGGATGTGACTTAGAAGCACCCTAACATGGTCTAACAAAAGTAATATAATAATGAAGAAAGGTCCTGCACTTAGGTGGCTTAAAGCTTTAAAGGAAGGTTAGTCAAATAATAAATAAAGAAAAGAAAACATGAAACCTCACACTCTCTGCAACGAATGATATTCCATTAATGACAACCATTCCATGAAAAACTTATCCATCGTACACTCTCAAGAAAACAAACTTGCATCATCAAAAGCTTACCTTTGCACCTGGAACTACACTAATTCTTATTTCATTGTTTTAACAAAACCCACGTGGACCACCACTTCAACGTAAAACCTTACTTACATGCAATAAATTTCAAAACCCTAACCTAAATCAACCAATATAATAGTAACATAATTATCACTATGATGCGGAAAATAATGCACCCCGAAAGAAACCCCTACACAATTCATATACCACAATGCAATAACCATAACACACTTTTTCAAGTATCTCATCACATTAAATGAAACCCATGCACCCTTTCATGCTTCCAACCACCTCACGTAACTCTCACCTTTAAAACAACCACTCGAGGCATAACACCTATGTACCCCATTACCACACATCCGATTATAACTTATGCACACTACCCCAACTCATGAAATTACTCAAAGATAACTTTGCACCGAAGGAATGTCTAATTGGAAGCGTGCACTCATCAAGTAATATACATAGTGATAACGAAAACAACACATAAATTATGACTAAAACTTCGTCACTCTGAGGGTATAAAAAGAAAGAATGAAAACAAATATTGCAGCACCCGCATATTAAAATATTGAATGCAACTCTTACGAAGGCAACACAAGCGAATCTTCTTGAATAACATGCATGAAGAAGTGAAGTAACGAAACCATAGGAACTTTCTATATAGATTCTGGGATTCTACCAAACCATCCACACACAAGTGATATACAACCCATTAGAAACCATCATTGCTGCACCATATTCGAAACACAAAAACTATGGAAACCATGGACTCTTACAACACCCACGCTTATAACAACAAGTATCATAATTGAGAACATGAATCAACAACAACAGCATTACCACACTCATCACATGCAAACATCAAACTTCATTCATCATTCAACCAAACAATAAAGAAAAGGATATCAAGGTCTAAATAAAGATACAAAAGGTTGGCTTCCCCTACCTAATGGTCTCTTTGCTACACATTTTTTCATTCTCGCAACCTCCTCTTTTACTCTCCATGTTTCTCCAACTCTCATTTTCTCCCTCTCAAAACCCCAAAGTATTTTGTCTCATTTCCTAAAATCTTATCATTTTGTCTATAATTAACATCTTTAATCTTTTCTATTAATATTTTAAAATTAAATCTTTTCAATTAAGATTTTAAAAAAACTAAAACTAAAAATAAAAACAAACCAAAATCTTTAACTGGTTGTCTGTTTTTATTTTATAAAGAGTGTGGCAGCAAGTTTCTAAAAAGCACAGAACATTGAAAATTTGCATGCAGCAACATAAACAATCCTTGCACCATTGCAACGTGAATAAAGAGAGAGAAAACTATTTGAAATTTAGCGGCCCCATAACTTAAATGAGAAAGAAAAAGAAACACAATTAAAAACCATCCACATACAAGTGATATACAACCCATTAGAAACCATCATCGTTACACCACATTCGAAACTCAAAAACTATGGAAACCATGGACTCTTACAACACCCACGCTCATAGCAACAAGTATCATCGGTGAGAACATGAATCAACAACAACGACACAACCACACTCATCATGTAACATCTCGACCGAATATTACGGATTTAAATAATAAAATAAAGAATTAGTACATCACACAATCACATCATAGGAATTTCCTCCTTTGATTCCATGTCACATGGCCACGACCATGTTATTCCTATTCTACATCTCCTAGTGAGTACCTCAAGATGAGCTGCTGCAATACCTATCGGCCACAATCAATAGAGCACATGCGGGAAATCATTGCTACGTATCATACACAATAACGCCAGGTGGAGTTCCCAAATACGAACATAGTTCGCAACGTCCCAAGACTACCAAACTCGTCAGCTAACTACTGAGGAAGGTAATCTATCTGGACCCATCCGTACTAGCCACAACCAGCACACTCACACCGGCAACACTCGCCAACCCGAGCTCAACTCAAGGGTTCCTCGTGTTCATCCGCCATCCCGAGCTCAACTCGAGGGATGTCATTCGAGCTCAACTCGAGGAATGCCACATGCTTAACCCCTATCCCGAGCTCAACTCAAGGAACACCAACAACCCACCTTTGAATCATCACTAGAACCTTGTAGATCACGCATGTCCATAGTGAAATAACAGTGCTACTGCAGCAAAAATCGCCTAGCAAGGCACACGTACCACCAGGCGCAACCACTTCCAGATCGCATGGCGGGGCACACTTGCCATTAGGCTCCAAGCGCCTCTACATACACTGACTTTGCCTCTATCGCCTGGTGGGACAATCCTTACTGTCAGGCGCCACGAACTCTCAGTCCTCACTGTTCTAACACTATCGCCTGGCGGTTCTCATATTGTCGCCATGTGCCATGACAATATTTACGCAATGACCATTCTGGTTTGGTTCAGGAACCATTCACATTGGCCAAACTCCATTGCCACTATTCCAGAGTATCACTAACTTGTAATTTTGCTACCTACAATGTCTCTCTTCATCATAATATCGTAGAGGTGAATTCACTATCTAATTATGACCATAAAGACAGTCCCAAGAATTCACACTTATCATGTCTTGACAAGATTCCCAATTACCACATCCATGACAACACTACAACCGGGTTTCCTTACCTTATCATTCACGTACTCTCAATTCCTTAAATTTTCAATTGTTCAAGTTAATTTAACCAACCATTCAAGCTACTATTTAGACTCAAAAGTAACATATCCCAACAATGTAACCTTTTTATACTTCAGCCATACAACCATTAAAGTTTTCAGATTTCTAATCCATTATGGAATCCTCAACTCATTTCATTTATCAATTCCTCTTCCCACTAATATAGTCAACCCATAACAACACTACTTTTACCTATTATCCTCTAACATGTAGCAGGAACCTAGATTTCCCAAGATTCCAAAATCCTCATAATTTCCCACAGTCAAGCACACATCCTTGTTTCTGCGATGGCGCCTGGCGGCAAGCCCCGTGTCGCCAGGTGGCACATATGGTTTCTGGTTTCTTAGACGTTCTCCTTCCTGTAAGAACTTTCCTATCTCAAAAGTTAGCCTTCCCTCTGTCCTTTTCCCCCAGTCCATACGCAATTCATCTATACTCAAACCAATTTATTGCTCACACCCAATCTTTAACAATGCTCACTAAAATTTGTCACCAATTAGACTTGCAACCTCCAAATCCCTAAATATTCCAACCCTACACCATATCTGCACTGTTCCATTAAATTTAGCCCTCAATCACCCGAAACTCAATGAATTTTAATATGAAATCCTCACTTAACAATGGAAACTAACTCTCCCTTCGTTCAGAATCATCCCTGAATGCACACAACATCAAAAATCGAACCATAGGCTCGCGTCACTAGGCGGGTCAATCACCACCGCTAGGCACTTCTTCAAAACCCAGAAAACTAGGTGAAACATCTATGCGTCGCTTGGTGGGTCTTCGGGTGCTGCCAGGCGGTTCCCTCTTTGGAACCCAGAAAACATCAAATTAGCATGCGTTGCCTGGCAGCTATGAATAGCTCGCCAGGCGGTTTCTGGAAAATTTTCCAGAAATGCGAATTTCAATGCAAATAGAGAAGGCCCATACATATACATGCTATAAATCATACAATTACGCATAAAACATACATACCCCTAACCTGGTTTCCTTAATGACCATTCATTGTCTCATTATGAGTTGTTTTACAGCCACTCTTGGCTGCTCCTTAGCCGTCTAGGTTTTCCATGCCCCTTCACCTTCATGCCAAAGGAAATTTTGACAAAATGAAAGTTTGATTAGGGTTTACCAAGGTTTGAACCCATAACCATGCCATTGCCAAATCAACGCACAACCAATTCAACCAATTCATGTTTCATGATGATTAATCTAATTCTATGATTATCTCATCATTCAACATGCTCAATTATATTATTAAAAACAATAATAATTAAATAACACGCAATTGGCATACATAAGACTCGAACCCAAGTCCTCTCACACAACCCAGTACTCTCAACCACTTGAGCTAGTACTTTTCCACATCACATCAACTAATATTTAATGCAATAAAGGCTTCCACTACCCGTCTTTACTAATTAATTATATATTTAATTAATTAATTTTCACGGGTCTTACACATCACGTGCAAACATCAAACTTCATTCATCATTCAACCAAACAATAAATAAAAGGAGATCAAGGTCTAAATAAAGACACAAAAGGTTGGCTTCCCCTACCTAATGGTTTCTTTGCTACGCATTTCTTCATTCCTGCAACATCCTCTTTTACTCTCCATGTTTCTCCATCTCTCCTTTTCTCCCCTTCAAAACCCTAAAGTGTTTTGTCTCATTTCCTAGAATCTTATCTTTTTGTCTATAATTAACATCTTTAATATTTTCTATTGATATTTTAAAATTAAATCTTTTCAATTAAGATTTTAAAAAAACTAAAAATAAAAATAAAAACAAACCAAAATCTTTAACTGGTGTTTCTAAAAAGCATAGAACATTGAAAATTTGCGTAAAATTTGCGTGCAGCAACGCAAACAATCCCTACACCATTACAACGTGAATAAGGAGAGAGAAAACTATTTGAAATTTAGCGGACCCCATAACTTAAATGAGAAAGAAAAAGAAACACAATTAAACCATTTTAATGCTACCTGGAATTGAACCCTTGCAATTTTGCAAGGCAACACGCACATCAACCACCAAGCCAAATGTTTTCTCATAACGTAGTGCACAATTGAATTTTAAATGGATAAGTTGTACATGCTTTAATTGAATAATAAATAAAATAGTTAAAACCACTATATGAGGAGAGCCAAATTCAAACCTTGTACCTGCACACACAAATTCATAACGCTAGCCACTGAACTAGACAAATTCTCGTGAAATAAAGCGCACCAATTTTTTATATATACTTATATTTCATATTTAATATTTCCATAAAATAATTAAAATAAATAAACAACACTTAACTTAAATCAATCAATTAATTATTTCATCATATATCAAAATTAAATAAAATACTTAATTTAAATAAATCAATAATCTCAAACAATCCATCAATTTTTTTATGTGTTTCCCTTTATTCTAATTTTTCTCGGGTCTTACACAACCCCCATGTAAATTTACTTATGAGTTGGGTATTGTTATGCGGCCAAATTTGTGCCACATTTTCGGCTTCCTCTAGCCACCATTCCTTAAGAGTTGGCCCAATCTCTCTTAAGAGCACACTAAACACAACCTCAATCACCTACTTGAGTCATATAACTTGAAGGAGGAGCCATCATCTCACCATATCAAAACCACACTTTGCACAAAATATTTCCATCACCATCAAGCTTTCGCAAACCAGCATTTGGGAGTCTCCCCTTGGCTTGATTCATATAGCTTGGAGGAGCTTATTCTATCAATAACTTTATTCCATGATATGATGCATAAAGAGTTTGAGGTGTATGTTAACGATATGATAGTTAAATCAAAGATAATAGAAAAACATAGGGTCAATTTACATAAGTTGTTTGATAGCCTAAGAAAGTATAAACTTTGTCTAAACCCATGTAAATGTACTTCAGCGTAAAATAGGGAAAATTAGTAGGATTTGTTGTTAGTGAAAGTGGCATAAAGGATGACCTTGACAAAGTACGAGCCATAATAGAAACGCAAACCCCTAGTACATAAAAGAAGGTTCATGGTTTCTTAGGAAGATTAAATTATATAGCTCGATTTTTTTTTGTCTTAGTTAACCACTACTTGCAATCCAATCTTCAAACTACTCTGAAAACAAACTAACCAATTAAATGGAATGAACATTGTCAAAAAGCTTTTGAGAAGATTAAACAACATCTGCAAGAGCGATTGTCGTTCTTTGTACCTCTAGTGCATGGGAGAGCCCTCATCATGTACCTTATTATGCTTGATGAATCAACGGGATCTGTACTAGGGAAACACGATGAGTTCAACAAGAAGGAATGCACCATTTATTATTTGAGCAAGAAATTCACAGATTGCAAGATGAGGTACTCCCTTTTAGGATTAACTTGTTGTGCCTTAGCTTGAGCTACTCGAAGATTGAAGCAATATATCTTACGTCACACCACATGGTTGGTCTTTAAAATGAACCCGGTCAAGTACATATTTGAGAAACCCTGGTCGGATTGCTCGTTGGCAAGTACTTCTATCAAAATATGATATTGTTTATGTGACTCAAAATGCTATCCGTAAAAACCGAGAAAATTAAATAATTAAATAAATAATTATTTAATATAAATGCGAGTAAGGAATATTTATGGCATTTAATGCGGAGAATTATGATAGGGAATAATACTAGCTCAAGTGGTTGAGAGTACTTAGTCATTTTGAGAGGACTTGGGTTTGAGTCATGTGTATGTCACTAGAATGCTTATTCAATTATTTTATTATTTTAAAATTATGTTTGACCATGGTGTGTGATATTATATTCTTAGATGAGTAAGAATTATCACGAAAAATGAATTGGTTGATTTGGTTGTGCATTGGCTTGACAATTGTGTGGTTATGTTTGAACCTTGGTTGACGCGAATAGGTTCCTCTTTGCCAAATTTCTTTTTGGCATGGATGGGAAGGGTCAGAAACCCTAGCCGTTACTATGAGAAATCAGAAGGGCTGAAAAACCATCAAGTTAATTATAATTGATGGTCATTAACCCTTACATAAATTAAACTCATTTTTTCATTTAATTTAATTGGTAGAGAAAGTGAGAGTGAGAATGGAGAGGCTGTTGGTGAATGGAAAATCAGATAAGAGGGGACTATTTCGGTTGGCAGAGGCGAAGTGGGAGCCAAGTCTTGCAGACGTGAACTATAAGAGCGCATTTGGAGTAGGAGAATCTATGTTAGGGGAGTTCCTTTACATGTATACATAATTTGTGATGTTTTTTGTAGTATAATGCATGAATATGATGCCTCTGTATAGTCAAACTCTCTTTGTTTTTGCGTCTCTTGAAAATTCCCAGAAACCGCCTAGTGGCTTTGAAGGCTCGATAGGCGATGCATGAGTGTGACACCCATTTTTGGGTTTTTGAGAAGAACTGCCTAGCGGCAAGGGTGACTCTGCCAGGTGACGCAAACCTTGATTCATTTTCTGCATTTTTTTTGCATGAGTGTGACACCCATTTTTGGGTTTTTGTGCACAATTTGAATGCTCAAAATTGTGAGATTTATGTTATTGCTATCGTGGTATGAATCATGGTGATTGACTGGAAAGCACCAACATGAGGGGATCACGTAGGGTTTTGGATTGAATTATTAATTTGATCTTTCTAGTGTAATCAAGATGAAATTACAATTGTATGCTTTTACTGGAAGTAAATACAAAACGGTAAACTAAATTGGTGTGGTTCCATGAACTTGATAGGCGTGGCAATAGAGACAAATGTAGTCTTTGACTGTTTGTGCGCATTTTGGGTTCCGTGAGGGTAAGTGAAAATCCTACAAGTGATAATTATGCTAAAATGAATCAGTGGTTATAAGAAGGAGTCAAAATATGGTTGAAGGGTAAACCATGGGTTGGATACAACACATACGAATTAAAAAGAGGTTTGGGAAACATTATTTTGGTAAATGAGTCTATTGTGTATGCTTGAGGCATTCAGAATTGTTACCACATAAGGATTGTGATTGGGATTGGTTATTGTGTTGAATTCATATGGTAAATTTTAAGAGTTGGCATGAATGTACATGAGTATAAATACGGTTGATTATAAGACTTGGAGTATGTTGTTGGAATTAAAATTGGTTAAATTAGATGCAAGGTATAAGCACTTAAATGAATAATTTGGATGTTGGTTGGATTGATTATAACTTATTGTAGGTGCTAAACCAGTAGAGTCAGGTTACTAGTATAGCGCCTAGGGTTCAGGAGTGGTCCCTAGGCGATAGGAGTATCAGAGAAGCCCTGGACTGCGTGGCGCCTGGCGGCGAGGTGTGACCCGCCAAGCAATAGCCTTAAAATAGGGGGTCTAGATGGTGGCGACATGTTTTCACCAGGCGATCTATATGCATCAATACTCGCATTAAGAAGCAGAACAGTAGGGCCAAACACACAATCCCATCCCAAATGACTTGAGTTAAGCACAAACAAAATGTCTAAAAGAGATACAAATGCTCAAATTGCTTTGTGTCGGAACAAAAGTCCCTAGCAACAACACCAAAACCTTGTTATGTGAAAGAACGACAAGTGCATCGGTCGCACGTAGCAAGTAATAAATATCGTTCTCTCCTTAGTTACTTGTGAAACACATGACAACTCACAATTCAAGACTCAATTAGACAACATAATTCACAAAAACACTAAAAAAACATTTTTTGGTATTTTATGAAATAGTTGGTGTGCAACAAAATTTTAACATAGAATATTTACAATTGTCAAGACTATATTTCATTCCCTTCATTCTCATGCATTCACATCTCAATTCCATATTCAAGTCAAAATCTTAAGACATTTTCCAACACCTCAAGAACCACAAATCATGCATGAGTGGCTAAACTAAAGCAAGCATTAAGCATGAAAATCAAATACTAACATAGAAATGGAAAAGCATATGGATTAACATCACAAAATGCACAAGATTCAATTTATTACATCTAGTCTCAACACATAGGTTTAGTTGTCCATGCTGGAGAACCTAGGGTTTGCAAATAGAAGAGATAGGGAAGAAACAGAAACCAAAGAGAAGATACAAGCCTTCTCCCAAGGTTCTTGGCAACCACTCCATGCTCCAATTGTGCCTCTCATTCGCGTCTTCATCTCCAAATTGCAACCCATCTTCCTCTCCAACCCTAAAAGGGGAAAAAATAACCACGAATGAAGGAGAAGACCGTAGGAGGAGTGGGAGAGCTTCCTAACACCCCTAGCAACCTCGAATAGGCTCTCCAAGCACCCAAAAGTGTTTCTCTATCGTGTAAAATGAGGAATGTTCCAAACCCTCGCGAGAAACCAGATTACACTAATGCAGATTTGACATTTGACTTCGCCTTATAGGCCTCGGTTATAGCGGAACCGAAGCCTATAAGGAGACGGTGGCATTTTTGTAATTTTGTCCAACTTCATTGCCTCGGGTCTATGAAAAACTGGTGTAGCAAGAGGTTTTAAGCCTCGGTTAGAAAAGAACTGAAGCCTATAAGTCAGCCCAGTAAACAAAATTTCAAAAATGCCACCAGCGTCAAGATGTTTGGCCTCAGGTGTTTATGGACCGAGGCAATAAAAGGACTTTAGGCCTCGGTTATTAATTGAACTGACGCCATAAAGCCTATTAAAATCCCCAATTCGTGAACCTTAGTATCCATCGTCTCCCATAATTCTCTCCGCACGTAAAACCTCTGCACTCTCTCTACCACCACCATAATCCAACGTAGTCACTGACCAACTGCCGCCACCGTCCATCGCGTGTCATCGCTTCCGTCTCGCCATCCATTGTCGTTGATTGCATCGTCGTCTCTCACTGCCGGTGAATTCAAAAAATGGGTTTCCCTTCGTGTTTTGGTTTTTTTTTTTGCCGTTTTGATTTGTTTATGTTGCTTTGATTTTTCTTTCTATTATGAATTGTAGTAGTTTGAGTTTTGTGGTTTCAATTTTTATCATTAGGTACTCTTGCATTGTGGAATTTTGATTTCTCAAATTGTGCATCCTCTTTGATTTTGGTTCTCAATTGTTATTCAACCTTCACGCTCTCAAGTTTCATTCTAAATTGCTTTATATTTGTGGTTAATTTTTTCCTTAAATATGTTGTTATTATTATTATTATTATTTTTACCAAACAAATGCATTTACCCGGACGAAATTGGGTGTTGATAACGTCGACATTGGAATCCCTAGAGGTCGTTATGCGGACGCCTTCAAAAGCTATTTAGGAATGTTGGCACAACAGAGAATATTAATCCTTACTCCATTTTTTGATCATGTCACTGAAGTTGATCAGAACATGATATGGCAAAATTTATAGGTAACTAATATTAATGTTATTAACCTTATAGTTTGATTTTGTTGACATTATGTTAACTATTATTGATGGCATTTTCTATATTGTAGCTAACATTTGATATTCCAAATGTGGCGACGCTTAAACACAAATGTTTGTCATCGGTGGTTGAGAAATTTCATGGTTTTAAGACCAAGTTGGCGTATAGGTATGTATTTGGATCTAAAAAGAATGAAAATCCATTACTGAAATACACATGGATTGATGAAGACACCTGACTTTAGTTTTTTGAGCTTCGAACATCTAAGGGATGACATGTACGTTTATTTGAAATCATCAATTGCTCAATTGATAATTCTGTACAATTTGAACTAATTCATAAAGTGAGTTTATATGTTACAAGAAAAGGGAAAAAAAGGCTCAAAGTATAAGTGCTCAAAATAAAAACTTGCACATATTGTTTCGTGGTGGGTATAGAAAACTTGAAGAGAAGATAATGTCAGAAAAGAAAAAATCTAGGCACCTACCTTCTAAGGGTGAAGATATTGAGCCTCCTTCACCACCATCACGTCATGAAAAGTGGAAGTTAACCCGTCTACGCACATCGGGGAGCTATAGTTCTGAATCTGCATGAGAAATCTTTGAGAAAATTGTAAGATACAATTCTTCTTTATATAACTCGTTCGTCTTTTATATTGCATGATTTTCTATAAATCTTTTTGTTGCATTGCAAGATTCGTTGGTTGAGCAGAGCTCCTAAGGAGGATTCACTCCAGAAGATTATCATGACATACTTGCTATTGCAATTGGACGACCTAAGCACCATGGACGTTTGTGTGGTGTTGGATCAGGAGTCGACATACGTCAATTTTTTTGTTCCTCCTCTCGTCAATCTTTATGCAGTCATAGTGTTGATTATGAAGAAAGACTTACAGAAAGAATCACTATGAAGGTGAGAGAAGAACTTATGCACCAATTTGAGAATTATGACATTCGTTCGCCATTGGATCCTCCACTAGAACTAGACCTATTTGTGCCTCCCACGGGTAAATCTTTTTTCTATAAGTTATGGATTGAATAAATGATATTTAATCAAATAATTGAATAACATTAATAAATCATTGACTCTAATAGGTAGAAGCGGCAAGGGGAGTTGTTCAACTCCACCCATACCAGGGGATGACATGGACGACACTCATATATGTCAGCTATATATTGGGGATGGTATAGGGAAGACACTAGTGGCTCGTGGAAAAGTATTTAAGGCAGCCACAGTTCTTAATGGCATTGAGTTATCAGAGGATGAGGTTAAAGTCACGATAGAGGAGGTTCTCGTGCTATTTTCTTTAGTTCTTGTGCCAACAGATGAGATATATACTATGGCATAGACATTCCAATGTTTCCTCGCCTGGCCTAGAGATTTGGTTGATTTTGACCCCATATAGACTCTTAAACCCACCATATAATAAGTTTTTAAGTTTATATGTTTATTATATTCCAACTTAAATTATATTCCATTTTAACTAAAATGGCATCGATATAGGAAAATTCTCAATCAAAGAAGATTCCTCTCTCTTTGGACGATCCTCTTGGTGCATTTCTCCAACTTTCTCAAATCACAAATGATAAGCCGATGTAAGTTCTTTGGGATTCTAACATTTTTGGGAGAGACCTTGAGATCTAACTTTACTTGCATTCCCAAGATGTCTTGGAGCTTGTATGGGGACAAGAGGAATTGAATATTACCATTATTCAGTTATGGATGATGTAAGTCTTTTTGTCATTATATGTAGTTATTTGATTTATTTATCTATCTACTTATATCAAATCAATTTTATGTTTAGGTATTTGTCTGTGTCACTGAAACTATGGGGTTGAATGATCTATATGGGTTTGTAGACCCCCAACTCACTTATGCTTTCAACGCGGAAAAAAAAATTATTTTGTCCCTTATTGTGCTGAGTAAGTCATTTTTGTTAACTTTTGAATATAGTTTGTCATTTTAATGCATAACATTGAATTTATTTTCTTCTTAAGCATCATTGACAGTTACTTGTGGTTTCCCTAAGGAAGAACCTTGTTGTGTGGTTTTGCTCTTTGCATCGCCCTCCCCCCAACAATCTTAGACAAGTGATAGATTGGTAAGAACCTCAATGTCAATCTTATGAATATTCTTTGTTATATAAAAGTATCCTAACTTATTCCCTTTATCATAGTTCAATTGTTGGACATAAATAACATGTTGTTAGGGAGATCAACGGCTAAGGCAAAATGTCTTGCATGGTGTTCCCTCTTGGTTTGATATTTCTATCCATATATTTATAATTGTTTTATTTGATTTTCTTCCTTAATTAATTGTAATGTTGTTGATATAATATAGTGTAATAGACAAACATGCTCATATGAGTGCAATTACTATATAATGCAATGGATGACAACCATAGTGCGTGCTCGTATTACAACTAATTGGGAAATGATAATATATATATTTGAATTAAAATGAATACTTTGCAATATTGTCTCTCTATATACTAACTTAAGTTAGTGTCTTATTTTGCAAACATTCAAGAGTCCTGAGCCAATTCCCGCAAAGTCTATAAAGTTTGGTAGGATAACATGTGCCAAATTTATAATTCAGATGTACAATAATATTGATTAGGTTATGTATTTGGATTGTGGATGATTTTCCAATTGTCTTTTAAATGTATTGATCATGGATGATGTTATGTTTCATAAAATATTTTGTTCTGATTTTTGCTGGTTTCTGAAAAAAAAAATATGTAGGTTTAAATGTGAAAATAGCTATAAAATAGAAAATGCATTTAAAAAAGCAAACAACATATTAAGCCTTAGTTCTTACCATAACCGAGGCGAAAAAATGGTTTATGGCCTTGGTTCAGATCACAATCGAAGCCAAAAGGTATTCAAATTTTAAAATTAATTAAAAAATCGGTGACTATATGGCTTCGGTTCACTCTAGAACCGAAGTAGGAAACGTGTCTCTATGGCTTCCGTTGAATAGAGAACTGAGGCAGAAAAATGGCTCTATGACTTTGGTTGAACAGAGAACCGAGATAGAAAGGTGGCTCTATGGCTTCGGTTCACACTCGAGGCCAAAAGTCATCCCATTTTAGCCTCACTCTAATATGCCTCAATTCTAAAACCAGGACAGAAGACCAAACAAAACCGGGGCCAAAAACCCTTATTGCACTGGTGTAATAGTTTTATTTTTATTCTTAATATTTCAAACCACTTTAAATGCATTTCTATATTGTTTTCACTTTGGTATTTTAGACTACTTCATATGCCCTTATAATTTGATCACCTTAAAATTATTCGAAGTCATTTTTATTTTCACTTTTGCAAATATGCCTATTTTTATTACTAATAATTTAAAATCACTTTAGATACACTTCTAATTTGGTTATTTTAAAATGTATTCATAACTTTAGTGTTATAAAATATTATATTAAAATTAACAACGTTATTAAAAAATTTCTACCCTCAAATATTTTCTACCAAAAACTACGAAATTGTGGTTATCCATTACACCTAAAGATACATAAAAGCAGCATCATTTGTGTTGAGCTAAATATATATTATAATATTTCTCTTTTATAATAATAATTATTATATTTTACATGTAAGAAAGTTATATTAAGGAGGCGACTAAGGTATCATTAGATTTGTTTCAAAGGTTAAATAAATTTTCCTAAATTAACAATTTTTTCTCATTTAATCAGAGACCACCGTTTTGGAATGGACATAGTAGGTCATGATATCTTTCCTATGCATAATTGACTTATGAATCTACAATTTGCATACCACTTTTTTAAGGGTTTTTTTTCCAATATTTTCCTTAAGTAAATATTGATGGCGATTCCATTTGCTTTGATGTTTAAAAAATATGGATCACGATCCCATCGTCACTCTATCGTACATGGATTATGTGATATAAACATAACTAATCTATGTTTAACAAAATTCATTTATCACATATGTTATTATATTTTATATTAATAGGCCTAACAAGCCTACAAATACATGTTATTACATGAAGTAAAATTCATCTAATAATCTTTTTTACTCATGAATATCTCATACTTTCTTACTAACTTAACCGTCAAAACTTTTGCAGGTAAACTTCTCTATTTTTGTGGTGATTCAAACCTTCGTCATATGTCAATCCATCTGGAAAACAACTCAAACAAATTCGATACGATCAAATAGTAAAAAGTTCTACTTGGTAAAACAAAATGCAAAAGGGTCGACCGGAAGAATATTTTTAAAAACTGTATTATATTTTTTTAATTTTAAAAATTTTATTTTGGAAAAAAAAAAATTCTTAGTTGTCAACGCAAGGTGAGAAGTGATAACCGAATCCAAAGGTACTTTGAATATGGCGAGCGACACGTTTCTCACAATCTCACTCTTTACTTAACTTCCCTTGCAAATATCATTGATTTAAGTAATTATTATTAATGATTAAACTAACCACTGGTTTTAAATCTTCGTCAGTAACAATACTCTTGCAATTAACTAACTTCCTACAAATAAAGCGTTTGTGTTACTGAGGAAGACCCAACGAAAAAAGAATAAGAAAAAAAACATTCATGATAATTATTGAAACGATATCGATAAACCAAGGATTAAAAATAAATAAATAAATAAAGCACAGGAATCTCCCTCTAAACCTGTTTGATCGCTTCCTCTGGAATTGTAAACATTAATCACCTTTACATATGCTGAATTAATAAAAATATGTTTACCGATTTTATACTCACTCCTTTATTTCGTTCAAACATGAATCTATAATACATATTCAATTTGAAATTATTGTAAGTCATATATAATTCTTACCTCGAAACCAGAATTTTTAGATTTCAAACGCAATTAAACCAAATGTACTGATTAAGGTTCTGTTGAGCAATTAAGAAAATAATTACATTGCTTCGCTCATCATTTTATTATCTAGTTTCTATGGTCGATCCTATCACGTTTAAAATAAGAATCTTTATAAAAGACAATTGAATAAATAAAATGCATTTATTATTTACTATAAAAATAATAAGAGAACTAAAAATTATTTTACATTCACTTGAATGAGTTTCGCTCTTACTATATATAAATATATTTGAATTAAAGACAAAGAATGACAAAAAGATAAGTTAAATTAATTAATTTATACAAAAACTAATTATAATATTTCACATAATTTTTTAAATTTCTTTTATGGATGGTTGTGCACGAAGTTTTAGACACAATGGTAATATAGTTTTTATGATAAGATGGAGAAAACTTGGTAAACTTGGTACTTAAATTCCTTTGGTTTCCTTTAACTTAATTGAAGGCTATTTACTTAATAGTTTATGCTTTTATTTGAGTTGAAATTTGGAGGTAGGAGTGGCGTTTTGAAAAAAGAAGATGAAAAACGAGGAAAAGAAAGTCCTCTAATTTAAGTGTGGCTTGTCCCCTTCTAGCGCAAATAAACCCTCTTCTCTCCTTTTCTCTCTCTGCGAGACTCCACTCAAAACCATAACTTCTCTCACTTTTTTCCTCAAACTCCTATACTTTCTCACTCACTAATTTTCTTCACTTCTCTCGTCACGTCGTCATTCCCTTCTCCCTCTTAACCTAAACCTTAAAAATTAATCTTCAAAAAAAGACACAACACAAACAAAAATAATCCTTTTCTTACATTCGTGACAATGGAATCACCCAACTCATCCCCCATTTTCCCACAATTCACCCTAGACACCACCAAAAACAATAACCCTGACCACTTCATTGTCGAGGACCTTTTGGATTTCTCCAACGACGATGTTGTAAACGCCGACACCATTTTCGATTCTCTCCCTGTCAACTCCACCGACTCTTCCAACGTCACCGCCGTTGATAGCTGCAACTCCTCCTCCTTCTCCGGCTACGACCCCAATACCATTCCGGACATTGGTAGCCGGAATCTCTCCGATGGTCATTTTTCCGGTGACCTATGCGTACCGGTATACCACATTATATTGGTTATATAAACTTGTAACATTATAATAATAATAATAATAATTACTATATTATTATTTTTATTATTATTATTATTATTATTATTATTACTTATTGCATTAGTTATTACTCCATCTCAAAATCGATGACCAGCCAACACATTTCGCAACCTCATTACATGACCCAAGGGTAACGCACAAAGCCTGCATTCCTATTTTACCATCTTTATCTCCCATAAAATCGCTAACTTGTGTAAATACATACATCACTATCAGTTTATCCTTCTTAGGCCAATAATTTCAGGATCAGCTTAACAGAATTACCCTCATTTCACGGTCTAATAAACTACTTTTCTTACAATCGTTCCTCTAATTATTACATTTTTTTTTCTAAACATTAAAAATTTATTTTCGTTGTTGTAAACATTAAAAAATATTATTTATCTATGACCAACGTAATGAACGCTACAATTAACAGCTGCACATGCTAAAACTTGCAAGAATTTAATGTATAGCGTATGTAATAACAAATTTTTACGCAATATGTATGATTTTTGTTATTTCATCTAATTTTGAAAGCAGTACGATGATATAGCAGAGCTGGAATGGCTTTCGAATTTCGTGGAGGAGTCGTTTTCCAGCGAGGACCTGCAGAAGATGCAGCTGATATCAGGCATGAATGCGAGAAACGACCACGTATCAAAGGCCCGCGGGTTCCACTCCGAGCCCACAAGAAACGGGTTTCACTCCGAGCCCACCAGAAACAACCCGATATTCAATTCGGAAGTGTCGGTCCCAGCCAAGGCCCGTAGCAAAAGGTCCCGCGGGCCCCCATGCAACTGGGCGTCGCGCCTCCTCGTCCTGTCCCCAACGACGTCGTCTTCAGACACTGAGGTGGTTTCTCCTGTTTCCACTCATTCCGGCACAAAAAAGCCCGCAAAGGCAACGCCGAGAAAGAAGGACAGCGGCGATGGCAGTGGCGGCGACGGACGCAGGTGTCTTCATTGCGCCACGGACAAGACTCCGCAGTGGCGAACCGGGCCCATGGGTCCAAAGACGCTGTGTAACGCTTGTGGAGTGAGGTACAAGTCGGGGCGGCTGGTGCCCGAGTACAGACCCGCGGCAAGCCCAACGTTTGTTCTGACAAAACACTCGAACTCGCACCGCAAGGTGCTGGAGCTGCGAAGGCAGAAGGAGATGGTGCGGGCCCAGCAGCACCAGCAACAACAGTTCCTACAACACCATCACCATCAGAACATGCTGTTAGACGTATCCAACAGTGAAGATTACTTGGTCCACCAACACATGGGACCCGACTACAGGCAGCTTATCTAGTACGTGGAGCATCCGGTAATTTATTTTGTAGCAGAGTTATTATATGTTCATTAGGACATTCTAATTTTTATTTGCTATTGTTTCTTTCTTTTTCATCCTAATTCGTTCGGGAATGTCTTTCCCTCACTCATAATTTTTGAGTTTATGTAGACTGCACTCATCATCACTCTAATATTTCTTCAACCTGTTTCTCTTTCGGCCATATTTTCCTACACTCCATCCAAAAGGTTAATTTTCTCTACCCAATTTTTATTTTCTCATTCATATTTGTTTCTACCAACTTTTCCATAAAACTTTTTAACAATAAAATAAAATATAGTTTATCCAAATTTTATTTTTAATCTGTACATTAACTGACTTTAACAAATTAATTTTATTTTTATAACTTTTTTGAAGTTCTTGTATATAAAAAGAGTGTTTTGCGTCTGGAACTAATCGTTTTAAATAAATTTACGAACACAATAAGTTTTCGAATGATACATAACAATTTAACAGAGATTTAAGTAAATGCAAACGTAAATACAGGTTTCGTTTTAATAAAAATTGTTTTCCAGCTTAAGATGTTATAAATTATAGTTGATATGATAAATAACGTGTTACCACTACTCTAAAAACTCATATTTTCTGCTAATTTTGTTTTGAAATTTTTTTCGTAGAAAATACTTATAAATTTTGTTGTAAAAAAAAATTTTAAGAAATTGCTACCAATTTTCTTGCAAAATATTTTATATAAAACACTTTTTGCAACAAATTTTGTAGGAAATACTTACAAATTTTATAATTTTGTAGAAATGATTACCCACGAAGGAAATACATGCCAAGTAAAATTCTTAGAAAAAGTTGACAGACAAAAAGTCTTTTCTTGCAAATTTTTTAAAATCTCATGTAATATGAGAATTTCTAGTAATGTACATTTAACGTTAGCACGTTAAAGTAAAAGACTATGAATTACATAATAAAAACATATTAGCGTCCACTATAACACCTATTGTTCATTACTATCAATCGCCTATTAAGCGACGAATTTTTTATACCTATATTTACAATCATCTTGAATTTAACATTTTTAAAAAAAAAAATTACATTAAAATTAAAATGTATCATTTAGAGGAATATAGACAATAAATACATTCTACAAGATAAAATAACTCTTCATTCTCTCGCAACTAAAAGGTATCCTATACTTTTGTGACATCTCTGATCATAATACATAAACCACAACCATAAAACAATCACTAAGCTAGAGAGATATAAGTTTAAAACAACCATATTAGGCCTCCAACATCTTCATCGAAGCTCTTATATCATTAGCGAAATAACCCCCATTGCTGCCTCCTCCTTCCTCTTCTTTGTTTCCCTTCAATCCCTCCTCCTCTTTGCTAGGGTTTGGTGTTACATTATGGGGTATGCTTCAATATTGAAGAGATCGAGGTTCTTACAACAACATAACAATTATTGGAAGAGTTATGAGTTGGTGGGGTTCATAGAATTCACGCCAGTGGAGTTGTTGTGGGGATGATTCACTTGAGGTATGTTTTTATTTTTGTTTTTAAGGATCTGAATTATGGTTAATTGAAATTTTCTTGAAATGAGGTTTCACATTTGATCTTATTCCTATCAATTTTTTAGTTTTTGTGTTTGTGTTTCCTTTTGATAAATGTTAGTGCGTTACGTATTTTAGAACAAATTCAAGTGAAAATTGGATTATTGATTAAGTTGCTAGGGGTTTTCTCCTTAAAAAGTAAAGTCTTAGGTTATTGTAAATGTATACTTAATGATAACATTAAGGGTTTAATGTTTGTACAAGTGGTCGATCTTATGGATTGCATTAAGAAATTGTGGTTTTGTTGTGTGATGTTTATGTAATTTGTATGTGGTTGAGCTTTTATTTTGTTCTAATTGCTTTTAGATGCTTATATTTCATTATATAGATGGTCCCAATGAACTTGGTTATCTTTATGGAAAAATTATTGGTAGGTAATATATGATTGTGTCGAAGATTAAAGAAACTTACATATGACAAGGGTTTTTAGCCTTTATTTAAGTTGGTTTTAGATTGGGATTGGGATTAAATTAACTTTGTTATTGCTATTTTCGTCTAACAAGATTAGATTCTAGATGCTATAATACTTGCATGTAATGTCATGATGCTTAACTTTATGTTTGGCAATTTCTATTAGTTTCAAATTGATTCTACGAAATGAAACTGCAGTGAATACTAAATATTCATTTTACATTGAATATGAATAAACTTTTTAAAGTTTGATGAAGTTATGCTTGACAATTTGGTTTCTTTGGTGATGGTTAGGCTGAAAATCTTGTTCACTTCTCATTCTATTTACATAAACCTTCCTCATTTCAACAATTCTCTTTTTACATTGGGATGGAGACTTATATATTCAATCAAGGATTTGCTTATTGGAATAAAAGATCTTCTCTACAGGTTCTAGAAAAACCTTTTCCTCCAAGGTAATTCATCTTCTCAGTTCTATTGTTCAACAAAAAATCTTCCTTTTGTTCATTGTAATTAGAAAATTACTTTCACTCTTCTTCACGCCTTAATTTTTCTTTTCCTTTTAGCTAGAAGAAATGTAGAAGGATGTGTTTTCAAGTCTAATATAATGGCTTTCCATTCTTCTTCATGTCATTAGTAAGTGTGTGTATGCATGCCTTGTTAGAGTTGCATGTTTAAATGAAAGACCAATTTGAATAGTGATTTCAAGGTCCGTCCATCTATAGTAAATAGAAAAGGAATGCTGAAATAATGAATAACATTTTATTGCATATGCATAAATAGTATAGGAGTGCATTTATAGAGTTCATCTTTTGATGGCATATTATTTTCCAAGTTCTTGGTTAGGACTTTGGGTAGTGCTTTCATTTTTAGATTTCCATTCCTAGTGTTCAGTGAATCAAAATGAAGTAAGAAAAAGAGGAAGGGGTTGGTGTTGGAACAAATTTTTAACTAGCTAGCTCGACAATTGTGAAGGTTTTGAAATTGAAAGAAATGCAAATCAATAGGAGTTTTCTCCGTAGTATAACTACTTCTTAAAGAGGCAATTACATATGCCATAGTTTATTATGCGTTTGTAATGTTGAATCAATGCTCACAATTGGTTGTGTGCTCCAAAATTTACCTCTTATATATGTTATGCACGTGTTGAATGATAAGCTGAATTATCTTGTTCAGAATTGATATTCAAAATCTTTCCCTTTCTAAACTTCTTGAGAAAAGTTAAATTTGTTCAATAGTTGGTGACTTTCAATTCTTTTCTTTTGTTAGCTATATAGGTCTCATGAATTTTCCACTTATTCATAGTTATGATGCCATTCAAGCACTTTCTAGAAGTATTGGTAGATCAGACAAGAGGCATGACCTTGTAATTGTTGTAAGTTTATTCTTTTTGGATTTTTACACTTATTAGAAGCATGTATATATAAGCTCTAAATTTTTATATACATTTTTCTCCACAATAATTATAATGTAGTACCCATGATATTACACACTCTATTAAGTGCACAAAAATTTACTGCATGTTGTCTTTTCTTATTTGGTTATATGTTTGTTTGAAAAAAAAATAGTATTTACCATTCCTTTTATTTGGATGCATTATTGGTTTAATAGGTTCCACTCAAGTTGTCCACACCTTTTATTGTATAGATTTCATGTGATGTTATTATTTGGCTAGTGTGTTAAGCGACTACTAAATTAAATTAATATTACTTTTATTGTCTTAGCATCAGCTTTAGCGTCGATTTGACCCACTCTAATTGCGTCAGCTTAATGTGGGCTTAGCCCACTCAAATAGCGGTGTCGGCATTGCTTCCATGCTTTTAATGTTGCTATCTTAGAGGACGAAAAACCAACTCTAATCATCTTTTAGCCTCTACTTTTTACACTTTGTGTTAGTTTTTGGCCCACTCAAATAAGCATATTTCTTGTAGTGATTCTAAACATTGTGTATCCTTTAGGCAATGATTATTTAACCGATGCATTTTTGTTTAGACCATAATTATTTAATCACCACGAGACAATTGGAGCACCCTTCAATATCTCCCCTCCATTAATTATCCCATTAGGAATCAAACTTTTTGGTTGTGACTTGGCCCACCTGGCCTACATCAGAAGATAATTGTGCAATCTGCAACAATCTCCCCTTGAACAATTTCCCTCCTAAGAATCAAACTCGTGACCTTGACTTTGAGAACAATTGTTAGATCAAGCGCTTCCCACTAGCCAAAAGCTATAATTAATAGTCAAAGTGCAACTCTTTCTACTCAAGAATGTAATAACCCAAATGACACAATTTGATTGTGACTTATTCCACCTGACCTCCGTCATGAGACAATTGATGCACCGTACAAAATTTTAATTATTATTGGATCACGTGATGGTAATCTAAAATATTTAAAGTTAAATTACCCATAAGTTTAAATATGTAGTCTAAAATACCCACACTTTTAAATATGTGGTAAAAACTACCCATAATTTTAAAAATGTGATCTAAATTATCCATGTTTTAATAATTATTGCATATAACTATCTATAATATTTTCTAACACATTGCTTAAAACAATTAGGCAATGCTTTTGCTTTACACTCTCAATTAAAGGAAAATAAAAGGGTTAAATATGTTTTTAGTCCCTCAAGTTTCAGTGAATTTTGGAATTAGTCCCTCATCAAAACTTTATACCAATTTAGTCCTTTTAACCAAATTTTGTTAAGTTTATCTAACGTTTCAAGTACATTTCATGATAGTATTTAAGTTAACATTGAAGCAAAAATGTGTCAAACAGTGTAAATAATTTAAATACTATCATGAAATGCGCTTGAAACATCAGATAAACTTAACAAAATTTGGCTAAAAGGACTAAATTCATGCATTTTGAAAGATGAAGGACTAAATTGGTCAAAAGTTTTGATAAGGGACTAATTCCAAATTTCGCTGAAACTTGAGGGACCAAAAACATATTTAACCCAAAATAAAACTCAATATACAACTAATAATAAAATTTGTGACTTATTCGTATTTTAGGAAATACGTTTTTAGTCATTGTCATGTAAGCATTGCCTAATTTATAAAATGATGTACATCTAATGTCATGTATTGATCAATGACAACATGGCATACTATTGAAAGGTTTGTGCTTTGAATCAAATTCATAGATTTTACACCTATCATATGACCTCTCATGAAATATTAGAAATCATGAGTGAATCACACAATGAAAGAAACTAAGCTCAAGTCTCACAAAGGTAAAACTTGTAAAAATTGGTTCAAAAAACTAATTCTTCATATAAAATACTCAACTCAATCGAATGAAGGACTTTAGATCAAGTTAGAAACTATCAACTAAGAATGGAAAATTTGAAATTACTCACAATAATGAACTATAAATAAAAAATCAATCTCTAAGTAATATTTGTGAAGGTTTTCTAAAAACAACAAATAAACTCAAATAAAACTATCTACACAAGTTCAAAATAGTAAACACAGTTTACAATAATAAAGAAAAATATGAAACAACAAAAGCAATTCAAAACAAAGAATAAAACTTAAAATAGTAGTACTGCAATTTTTCTAATTTGTAAAAATAGCAAATGAATCAAGACAAAGCAAAGGTTTAAACAACAAAAAGAAATTCAAAATCAGAAATATATGTAGTAAGCAATAAAGGAAAACAAGTAGAAAAGAAAAAAATTAAACCCTTCCCCCCACACTTGAATGACACATTGTCCTTAATGTGTAAAGGGATAACTAAACAAAGTAAAAAAGAAGAGAAAAGAAACATAACTACATTATCTTAAAAATTACGAACAATTTTGCCTAATTCAGATTGGCCACAAGTTAAAGTTTACTTTTTTTTATTTTTATGTAGAACATTTCACTTTCTAACATACTATTTATTATTCTATAGTTACTAATTATACTAATTAAAAAAAATACTAAATTTATGATATTGTAATTACAAACAAGAAAAAGGTAAGAACTCTTTAAGATGACTTTCTCATGATCAATCTGCCCATGCTCTATTGAATCTGCACATTCATAGCAGGCTTTGACAACAACAATACTGCTTCATCCAATGTAGGGAACTGAATGCTTAGAATTGGATTAGGGCCTTTTAGTTACTCCCAACAACTACATTTATCTCACATTCAACAAACAAAACAATGTTTGTGCTATTAAAACTAAAATTAGCGTCAATAAATTTATTTGAATCAACAACTTGATCATTAAAATCCAAGTCAGTGGTAATGTGTAAATCAATAGTAGTTCTATTTTTATCAATTTCAATTTCATCAAGATTCAAAATATCATAATAGACAATATTATGATCATTTAAGAAAAAAAAAACTTCTATTGATTACTTTAGATGATCAAATTGTTAAACTACACCTTGATATCACCAAATTTCGTGGTCAAACTTCCATTGTGCATATCAATAATGGTTTCGAAAGTCATTAGGAATGGACTTCCAAGAATGATTGTAGATTTGTGCATGGAACTTCCATCTTGCATTTCAAGGATGTGAAAATTAGTTTGGATGATTGAATCTTTCACCTTCACTAAAACATCTTCAAATATACTCCATTAATCATTAGTGCTTTGATTGGCTAATTAGATAATCGCGTTTGTTGGCCTTAACTCACCTAAATGCAACATTTTGTAAACTAAAAAAGCAGACTTGATCATGAATGATTGAATCTTTCACCTTCATTAAAACATCTTCAAATATACTCCATTAATGATTAATGCTTCAATTGGCTAATTAGATGATCACGTTTGTTGGCTTTAACTCACATGAATGCAACATTTTGTAAACTAAAAAAACAAGCATGATATTTATTGAAGCACCAAGATCCACCAAAGCATAAGCAATAGTCTGCTCTTCAATAGTCCATGGTATATTGAATTATCCTAGATCACCATATTTTAAAGGCATTCTTGACTGAGAAATTATTGAAATATTTTCTATTTAAGGATTCCTCAGCCCCCTATTATATGTGCACAAATCCTTCAAAAATATAACACATTTAAGGACCTATTTAATCACTTCCAGCACAAACATGTTTATCTCAACCTTTTGGAATATCCTCATCATTTCTTTGTTAGCTTCTAATATTTTCTCAACTAGAACAACTCATGAGGGGAATGGTAGAGTAGCTCTCTATCTTGACAACTCTTCCTTCTCCAATTGATTTGCTTTTTCCATTGGTGCATTTATTGCTTTTCAACTTCTAAGGGTAATAAGACTGAGATTTCTTGTTGATTCCAACACTTTTGAAGTAAAAATTGTACCAGATTTATTTTCCAACCCCTTCTTTGCCACTTTAATTTCGCATTTTGTTTTAGTTGTTCCAGTTTATTTGCTTCCTCAAAAGCTTCTGACTAAGATCATTCTTGTAGTAGTTGAGATTGGATTTTTCTTGCACTAGGAATCTGCCTCATTAGTGGTGGTACATATTTCTATTGTAGTCCTTTATGATGAAAATTGTACAGTTGTGAAGGTTTGTGAAAATTTTGCTGATTTTGGGGTATCAATCCCATTCTAGACTAAAAGTAACTGTGTTGTCTATAATGTTTGTGTGATTCTTTTTCTTGTTGATTCATAGTTAATTGCTTCATCAGCACTTTCAGTTCAAACATTTTGTTTTTGAGTTAAGCAATTTCAACATATTGATCCATCCTTGCACATTCCACAACTTCTTTCACTAGTCTAACACTACTAATTCAATTATATTACTGAGAATTCTCAACCATGTTGGAAATTAAAATTGTAGCAGCAATTGGTGTCTAGTTCATTAGTGCCCCTCCATTAATCAATCAACACTTTGTCCATATAATTCAGACCTACATAGAAGTATTGATTTAACAGTTGTTCACTAATCTGGTGGTTTGGACAAGTGGCACACAGTTTAATGAAAATCTTCATGTATTCAGATAAACTCCCCCTTGTAATTGTTTGATAGCATTGATCTCCTTCAGTATAGCAAATGTTCTTCAGGCTAGAAAAACTTTCTTTAGAAATCTCCTTTGAATCTTGTTCCAACTATCAATAGAAGTTAACTTATAAAGCAACCAATCCTTAAGATCATTGTATAGAGAATATGGAAAAGCTTTCATTTTGACCTCTTCCTATGGAACATAAATAGGCATCATAATAGAGCACACCACCTTGAATTCATGTAAGGTTTCTTGTGTGATTCAAGAAAGTTGTATTGGGTGTAATTTCTTTCTCAACAAATTATTTGTGAGGATATTGTTGAAATAGTGAAAAAGTCAAGCTTAGGTTATCTTGAATAACCGGATGTAATTCCTTTAAAGTGAACCAGTATAAAATTTGTGTGCACTAATTTCATTTTTCTTCAAATTTAAAGTTCTAGTTGATTTCATCAAGAAAATTAATAAGTTGCATCTTTCATAACAAATATGGCGTAATTATGTCATCATTTAACAAATTTGTTTGTTTGTTAAATTCTTGCGTTATCTTCAATATCAAATCAATTAAATCTGGCATATAATTGTTGTGTGAAAAATATTAAGATTTACTGTCAAGTTTTTAATCTATTGATTTCTCATTTTAGTTAGTTAAAATAGATTATCAAAGAATGATGCATGTTTAAATATTGTGCTCAAATCAACATGAACATGAAGCTTTTATGATGTACGATGCATGATTGATATGAAAAATAGTATGGAAACGTGAATGGAATGTAGCCAAAGGTTTACCTATGCCTCGAATAGTGTAAAAGTGCAAAAACGCAAAGTGTTTGATAAAATTATCCAACGAAACTCTAACTTCTACCAATTGTTTGACAAATTGCATGTAAGAACGAATGTGGGAATGCAAATGAAGTGTTTAAAATCATTTAATTATGAAAATACAACAAAATCACTTATTAAACCAACTTTGACAACACTTAGTCAAATTTGGTTTTAATAGCAAATGTGTATTGTGTACAAACTAAATTTCTATGAGATGCAATGCATGAAATCATGTTATGAGTGTTCAAATAAATCTAAAGCAACATTAACTAAGTATTGAATGCATGGATTTAACAAAATAACATGAATAGCATGAAATATCCAAATTTAGTAAAACTGGAAAATCCAACTATATGAAATGCATAATAACTGGAAAATAGATTCTAAAATTCGAATTGAGCACTCAAACATGTTCCAAATGTGGTAATAATGATAAAACAATGGCTAGAACGAAGGATTAACAATAGAAACAAAAATTTACTATCTAAAACCTAAAATTTGAAAAATTGCACTTAACAAAATTAACTAACAAAAGCTAACCTAACCATCAAATTGAATAATTTGTAAAACATGAATCGAAACCAAAAATTAAGGCTAAAACTAAATTACTAACACAATTACAATGTAAAACTAAGAAACTAGAATTGAAACAACAACTAAAACTCTAAAATGCATGAAGAATTAAAAATACATAAAGTAACAACATTGAGTGAACATTCGAACAAAATAAACAAGTGTAGAAAACATGTTATTCATTGAAATGAACGAAAATGTAAAGAGAAAAACACCTATAAATGAAATTAATAAGAGAAGAACAAAATTAGAGAAGAATAATTTAATTTAACAAATTGAAATGTAAAAATCAATGTAGGAAACCTAAATTACAGCAAGGAATGGCACTACTAAGCCAAGAGAGGCTTGAACAATACTTGGAAAACCAATGAATGAAACTCCTCAAATGCTTAATGTTATGCAAAATACAGTATGAGGTGGTGTGTGGTATTGTGAGATGATTATGTGCAGTGATGTGTTTAATGAGTTCCTCCAATAGCATTATATAAACATTCCCACAACTCAATCTAAAAACTGGAAAACTAAAAAATTCAAGTAAAGAAATAACTAACTACCTAACTCTAGTTTTAGGTAACCTAAGTTACAGGTTGTAAGACCCGAGAAATTTAAATAATTAATTAAATAATTATTTAATAAATGCGGGAAGTAGGAGCCTTTAAGGCATTTAATGCGGATTGCTATGATGTGGAAAAGTACTAGTTCAAATGGTTGAGAGTACTTAATTATGTGAGAGAACTTGGGTTCAAGTTCTATGTACGCCATTTGTGTGTTAATTAATTATTATTGTTTTTAATAATATGCTAGAGCATGTTGAGTGATAATATAATCATAAAATTATATTAATCATCACGAAATATGAATTGGTTAAATGGTTGAACATTGATTTGGCTTTGGCATAGTAAGGGGTTTAAAACTTGGCTTTGGCATCATTAAACCGACATTAAGACACCAATTATTGATCAATTAAGGGAAAAAGAGAGAGGTTTTGTGGCTGGTTTTGTTGGATAGGTAGAGGAATACGAAAATCAAAGTAAGGTGAGTGTATTGTGTGAGGCATTGAGGCTAAAATGAGGAGAACTAAGGAAGGCTATTGGAAGTAAAGGAGAACCAAGGGCTACTCAAGTTTTAAGCAAAGGAAACCAGGTTGGGGAGCTGAACCCGAAATTTATGTTGTTTTGTTAATGATATACAATTAATGTTTCTTGTTGAATCAATTTGCAAATTCTGGGTTTTGGAAATTTTCCAGAAACCGCCTGGCAGACGATGAACTGTCACCAGACGACTCATCCTATTTTTTCTTGTTTTTTGGGTTCCCCAAGGCAACCGCCTGACGATGAGCTTTGTGCCGCCAGGTGACGCGTGACAGATTAACCCAGATGTTGGGTTTTGCTTGAACTACCTGGCGGGGATGAACACCTATAAGGCGACGCGAGCCAATGCTGGCTCGGTTTTGGTGTTTTGAGTATTTTGGTTGAAATCTAAACAGAAGGGAAGGAGTCTTTAGCTTTTAATTGAATATTGGATGATAGAAAATTAGGGAATTTCACTGTCAATTGGAGTTAATTTGAGAGAACTCTTATAAACCCTTTTAGGGTTGGAAGAATTGGGGGTTGTGTAGAATTGAGCGTAATAGTTGTTAATTATACTAAAATTGTTGTTGGAATCAGTCGAGGTGTTTAATGGTGTCATTGTTATCGTATTTTTGGAGAGAAACGACTAAGATAGGCAGAGAAAAGCATTAGAGAGGCATGAGGGGTTCCTTGTAGGTGCTGCAAATTCTAGGAAATTGGCCAGGAACACATGCCCGCTTGGCGGCTCGGGGCTTGCTGCCAAGCGCCAACGCAAAGACAGTGGGTCTATGTGGCTGTGGGACATAGTGATGGTTTTGGGTGTTGTTACTGGAAGAAATTGATGATGGAGTTCTTGGACATGAATTAAAGAGGTTGGAATTATCTTAGAATTTAATGGTATTAGCTATTATAGGTCTTGCTTATATAAATTATGACATAGTGGGAATTATGGACTTGGATAATTTGGGTGCAAGGGGTCTAGAGACTTGACCTATTTTTGTGAGTGGGTTTGGTAAACAATTAGATAGTAGAGAATGGGAATTTAAGTCAAGGCTAATGTTAGAATGGGAGTGAGTTGTGACACTTAAGAGGAGTTGACTTGGAATGAGTTGGGAATGGTTGTAATGACTAGAATCAAGGTTAAGGAATAAGCAAAATGAGTGCATTGTGGTATGGTGGTGAGTAATAAGGTTAACTTTAAGAAAGCCAAATTTTGTAAACTTGGAAGGTTGAACTTCTATGGAAGTAGGAAATTTGATAATAAGTTAGCCTCTAGGAAAGCAATTCCACTAAACTAGTGAAAGACATCGTGAGTTTTGATGCCTGGGTTGAGTAATCAAATCTGTGTAGGATTGCAAAGAAACCAGTATTGTGCTTGTACTGATACAACGCCTAGTAGTGGTTTTTAGACCGCTAGGCGATAGCAGCAGCGTCAATGGGGTCAGGAAGCGAGTGCGCCTGGCGATGAGGCTAGTCCCGCCAGGCGGGGTCTGTAGTGTTGCTGGTTTTGAGGCGCTACGCGCGTGGCAGTACCTGTCCCCTGCCAGGCGGTCTAGAAGCGGGCAGTGCCTGGCGGGACGTGTCCCCTACCAGACGATTTGTGTTGTAGCAGCTTTTGGTTGCTGGTTCTGTATGTGTGATCTACAAGGCTTCTAGGATATCTTAAAGGTCGGCTTGCTGGTGTTCCTTGAGTTGAGCTCGGAACGTATCCCTTGAGTTGAGCTCGGGATAGGGGTTAAGCACGTGGCATTGCTCGAGTTGACCTTAGAATGGCATCCCTCGAGTTGAGCTCAGGATGGCGGATGAACACGAGGAACCCTTGAGTTGAGCTCAGGTTGGCGAGTGTTACCAGTGTGAGTGTGCTGTTTATGGCCAGTACGGATGGGTCTAGATAGATGAAGCCCAATCTTCTTGGATCCTTCTTGCCATCGCTCTTGTGGTTGGTCCATTGGCTAGGGGTTTGCCATCAACAAAGGAGTTGAACCTTGTCCAAGATTATTAATGACTTTGAAGAAACGCATGGCATCCGGTTAGAAGTTCATTAGAAACTTTCTACATGACCTACATTAGCTAGTCCAATTCGACAGAAGTTGTGAAGTTGACAGACTAAAATGGGTGCAAATAGGAAGTGAATTGGGGAAGGGTGAGAGTGAATGTAGTAGTGGTGAAAGAGGTTGGGTGTGAAAGTGTGTTCTCACATAGACTTGTGAACATGGTGGCTAGACTGGTGCAACCAATTGTTGCAGCACAAGCACTGTAAATAACAATGGTGGTACTAGCGACAACAATGGCAGCATAAACAACAATTGTTGATAGCGATAAGAGCAAGTGACGAGAATGCGAGGAAACAGTAACATAATTCCAAGTTGAAAGCTTTGATAATGGAATACAAGTGGGGTGTGCAGAACAAACTCGAACGATAGTGAATGTCAGACGTGAGACACCGAACCAACAAGGGACAAGTGTGAGCGGTGAGAGCACAAGCTGCACGAGTGCGAGTGTAATGAGTAGGAATAATGCAAAGTTGAAGAAACTAGGAAATAAAAAGCCATATGAGAAAGGAATAGTTACGTTTTTTACCTGATATGCAACACTTTTAACAACGATTTTGCATGTAATCGTCATTATTTCCCCTTAAATCTCACTTTTAGCGACAATTCCCTTGTGTAATCATGTCCTTTACCCCACCTCTATAACACATTACTTTTTTTTACATAAAAATAATATTTATCATTTCTTGTATTTCACTTTCTTATTAACTTAAACATGTAATTTACATCCTTCAACAATAAAATTGGTTTTTGTGCTAACTGTAAAAATATTATCCATAAATGCATATAAGCCCCTAAAATTTTCTAAAATTACAAATGGACCCCGATATATTTTTTAATGATTGCAAATTGGTCCTTAATTTATTTTAGTATTTGCAAATCAATCCTTAAGTATTTTTCATGATTATAATTTAGTCACTCCCATTTTTTAATAATTGTGATTAGGCCCCTAACAAACTAATTATGATGACTTCTGCAAATACGTTAACATTTCAATGCAAAATTTTCATTATATACAATTATGAATTTTTTGAACGATCCTTGTTTCCTTTTTTATTTCTATTATGAGTTTAAAGTCAGAATTAAATATTATTGAATAGTGTCGTTAAATATATTGTAAAATCCATCAGTATTAAGATTCATAGAATTTTTTCTAAAATCTAAGAAATAAAAAACCAATCAATAATCCATAGAAATAGATGTTATAACATGTTAAAAGTAATTTGAAATGTATATATTTTTTTTCTTATTGAAATGCATGATTTTAGGTGATGACTTGGGCCCTACCATAGGTCCAATCAAAGGCCTAGAGGCATTTTCAAAAGAATACAAGAAGACATGGAACTTAAAGACTATAATGGACCTAATGGGTTTTTAATGTTTTTCCCATGGGCCAAGGAGGACATAAAGATTTGATGGGCTTTCTAATAGTCTACTAGTCTAGTTTTAATTTAGGCCATGCATTAGGCCAAGCTTTCAATAATTGTAAAAACACTAAAACATAACTTGAAGTAAGTTGGATCGTAAAACACCTAACTATTGAAATTAGAGCCATCTAGCATGCTCCATGCATTGCACATTTAGCACATGGTGAAATTGAGGTAGGCGTGACTTGCCACATAGCATGTGATTTGTAATGGTTGATCAAGAGGTTAGGAGTTTAGGCACCAATTTGAATTGAGCATGTGTTTCATTTGCATTTCATTTAAGCACCACTTTAGCTTAGCTTTGGAGCTACCTTCTACCAAGGAGGACATAAAGATTTGATGGGCTTTCTAATAGTCTACTAGTCTAGTTTTAATTTAGGCCATGCATTAGGCCAAGCTTTCAATAATTGTAAAAACACTAAAACATAACTTGATGTAAGTTGGATCGTAAAACACCTAACTATTGAAATTAGAGCCATCTAGCATGCTCCATGCATTGCACATTTAGCACATGGTGAAATTGAGGTAGGCGTGACTTGCCACATAACATGTGATTTGTAATGGTTGATCAAGAGGTTAGGAGTTTAGGCACCAATTTGAATTGAGCATGTGTTTCATTTGCATTTCATTTAAGCACCACTTTAGCTTAGCTTTGGAGCTACCTTCTACTATAAAGGAAGTCCTCCACCCTTTGTAATTGGCACCCTTGAATGTGTAAGGAAATGTTATTGAGATCATTTCACAACTTGGGTGCCAAATTTGATAACGTTGTCGTTAACGCGATCAAATTAATACTACTAAACTATAGCAACTTCAGTATTGCTAATATAGTAGTCAAGAAAATAGAAAGAGTAAAGTAATCCAAAGTCATTTCCCAATGAACACAAAATTATTTTTTAACAAATTAGTTGTTATAAAAACTACACAAAATGGTTAATCAAATAAAATAAGGAATAAAGAAATAAAATTTGAAAAGGACAAAAAGATAAAAAACAATGATAAAGAAAAATAGATTGATTCCACTACCTTTTCAAAATAGATCCATCATCGATTATCTAAAGATTATTTCTCAATTAATTATTGTTGTAGATTTGCAAATTAATCAATGTAAATTCTCAATTAATTTGTTGGCGTTCTTACTATTCACCAAAGTAAATTCTCAATCAAAACAAGAACTTTGTAGACTAATCATAGTAAATTTAACCAAAGTACATTCTCAGTTAAATATTACTATCCTTAATCATGTCCATTCTTTTACCTCTAAAATCATGCAAAAAGCTAATTAAGCAAAGTACATTCTTGATTAATTCTATTTAAAATATTCACCTCTAATCAAAGTACATTCTCAATCATTGGCAAAAACTCATTCAATCACATAAAAGTTTCTACATTTAATCAAAGTACATTTTCAATTAAAATTAAAAACCCTTGAACTCATATGATTGATATGCATATAGATTAAAATATCTCATTAATTAGCTATGATGTAAAAACCATTACTTTTCACGTGATTCAAAGATAAAAGACATAGATGAATTAAAACCTCAACAATAATGAAAAGAACAAAGAAATTATTTCATTCTAACCCCATAATCCATAATGAAATTAAAATGGAATCAACCCAAGAAGTTTATCACTCCATAGAATGCAAAAGTAAAATAAAAATAGAAGAAGAATAGAGAAAGAAAGGAAACAAAATTAGGGTCTCCCTAAGGATTTCTAAACTCCGAAGTCCTGAACTTGTCTTTTCTGCTTCCCCCTTGGTCTCTTTATATAAGCCTTGATTGGACTTGGATTTTATCTGTTCTGTTGCTGAAATCTTTTATCTCTTTAAATAATATTTTTCACATAAGTAAAATATTAGTTTCCAAAATATTTGGAAGATTTTCTTTGTCAATAATTTGAGATATATCAAAGATAATTAACTAAAAATCTTTAATTACTTATTCAGAAACTTAATTTATGTACAATTTCCAATTTTGCCCCTTATGTTTGACTATTTGACCAACTTTGACCAGAATTTGCAATGTTTGATCAACCTTTGAATGCTTGACCAAATTTGACTCGTTGAGTATGCAATGACAGATTGAAACGTGGCAACTCCTCTCTCTCTAGAACTAGGGTTTCCTACTATCGCAACCTAAATCGCGACGGGACGAAGAACTAAAAATAAATTGTTTGGAAAAAAGATATTAGAAGTCGCCACCATAGTTTATTCTGAAAAACTATGGAAAACCATAAAAATAAAATAAAAGTCTGCGAAAACCAAATTTAGAGTCCGGGAATCGGTTACGCGTAGGGAAGGTATTAGCACCCTACAGCGCCCTCGCAAAGGCGGTACCTTTAATTAAATTTGCAAAAGAGACGTGTTTATTTTATAATATTTATTTTTCCCAAAAAAATAAGAAATATTGAACAAACATATGTTTGAGTGAAAGGGACATGACAAGAATTAACCTTGGTCCTACGTATTTTCATTAAAAATGAGAAATCAGGGCTACGTAGTTCTTTATAAAACTATTTGAAAATGATTTGGAAAACTTTTGATTTTTGGGAAGTAAACCTGACAAGGACTTGCCTTACTCCTACGTATCTCCATTCACAATGGAGTATCAAGGATCACGTAGTTCTTGAAAAAACTTGATTAAAATATTTAATTCTTAAACTTGTCCTTTGACATTTTTGAAAATAGGTGTCATGCGACACGTGCAGCCAGGTTGACACCAAAATATTTCTATGATTTTTATATTTTGGAAAGGAGTGTCGTGCGACGTGAGCGGTCGATTAGACACCAAAATCATTTTAATAATTTTGTATTTGAAAAAGGAGTGTCGTTCGACACGAGCGGTCGATTAGACACCAAAATCATTTTAATAATTTTGTATTTTAAAAAGGAGTGTCGTGCAACGCAAACGGTCGATTAAACACCAAAATTATTTTTTTTAATTGTTGTATTTTAAAAAGAAATGTCGTGTGACGCGAGCAATCGATTAAACACCAAAATTATTTTCATAATTTTTGTATTTTAAAAAGAAGTGTCGTGCGACGCGAGCGGTCGATTAGACACTAAAACTATTTTTATAATTCTTGTATTTAAAAAGAAGTGTCGTGCGACGCGAACGACCGATTAGACACTAAAAGATAAAATAAAGAAAATAATTTTAAATTTTATTTATTTTTATTTTTATCAATTTTGAAAATTATTTTAATTTTTATTTCAATTTAAAATATTTTTTATTATTTTTGAAAATGATATGATTGAAATGTGATATTTAATAAAATAAAAAGGTAAAATTGAAAATAGAAAATGAAAGTGCATAAGTAAATATGTGGGAGCAATGAGAAAAACTACACACAAGGGAATAGGGTGCACATAAAGAAACACGTGGTGCATAAAGTAAACGCATCCTAATCTAAAAAAGGAAATTAAAGGAGTGGGGTGTGTACTTAGTGAAAATGTGGTTCATGAGGTAAAATAAAACTTAATATAAGGAGTGTAGGGTTATTATATTGGGGAGTGCATGAAGTAAATAAATATCCAAAACCCAAATTAAAACCAGAGGTGTGCGAATTAAATTATGCAGGTGCGTGAAAACAAATGAATCTGCCAAATCAAAAAAAAAAAAGAGAAGAAGGTGTGATAGTTAATTATAGGGGTGTGTGAAGAAAAATGAATTTGCCAAATAAGAAAAATAAAAGGAAGGTGTGATAGTTAATTATGGGGTGCGTGAAGAAATAAATGGAATCTGCCAAATAAGAAAAACAAAAGGAAGGTGTAATAGTTAATTATGGGGTGCGTGAAGAAAAATGGAATCTGCCAAACCTAATCTAATTACCTTCCCAGCACCTAATGATTTCCCCCCAAATTTCATCTTCTTCCTTCGGCTAAAACACCAACGCCGCACCAACGCTGCCCACCAACGTTTGCTCTTTGCACGGCCACCGGCGACAACGCCAACCACCATCGGAAGCCTTACCGGCACTGGTACAACTCTTCACAGCGTCTAAGCCTCCCATGCTCGCGTGAAGTCGAAACACCGTGTCACAGTTACTGCCGATGACGCCACAGCGCTCGAACAAAGTCGTCGTCAATGCCACTCGTGCGAAACACCTCAGCGTCGACCTCTAATACCGTCACCATGCCAAACCGCCACCCACCGTGCCTCCTTGATCCATTGTCGGAATCACCACGCCAGCGTCAACAAACCTCTCGTTCTCCTCTATTCCAAACTTTTGATCTCAATACACCAGTAGATTATTTTTCACTATTGAATTTGATTTTTGAATATCTTCTGTTGCTCATTGTTGAATGACTATGGTCTTAATGAATTGAAGATGTGTTTATAAAGATGAGGATGAACCAAGATTGGAAGAAGTGTGTGTTGAATATCTATAAATCACGTATACAAAAGTTGAAGATGTATGGAAATGTGAAGTTTGATGATGGCGAGGGATGTTAGGAAGATGAAAGTGCTTGCACCTAATCAATCTCTCCAAAAATTCTCCCCCTTTTAAAATTATAGTTCACTAATTTAATAAAAAACTGTCCGTGCGATTGTGAATTACGTGAGCGGCAGTTGAAACCGTGAGAGAAGTTGAAACCATCAAAAAAAATTGTTTTTGTGTTTTTTTAATTTTTTAAAATTTGAATTTAATTAATAAAAAAATAAAAGTAATTAATAATAATTTTTTAATTTTTTATTAATTTTTTATTAAATCTGATTTTTATTTTAATTAAACAAAACAAAAAATAATATTTTTTAATCTAAAAAAAACCTTATTTTACTTAACTTAAAAATTAAAAACATAAATTAAAAAAACATTTTTAAATCCTTTTTATTATAAACAATTTTTTTTAAACAATTTATTTTTTATTCTTTAATTAACATTTATTTTTTGTTGTCTTTTTTTAGAAACATTTTTATTCACTAGGATGAAATTGGGTGTTGACACTTGCCCCTCTTTTCTTATATTTTACTATATAATATGAAGATTTTACATTTTCATATTATCAATGGCTTCAGGAGCTACTGCGGTTTCTGTAATGGTGGTGTGTGTTCGTCAATGGCTGCGGCGGTGATAGTGTTGGTGGGAGAGGAGAAAGACCTATGATAGTGCTACGACTGATTTTTGAGTGTTTAGATTTAGACACGTGTCATGTTTTGGCTAGTTAGCTCAATTAGTGAAGGATTGCCACATGACATGATCTGAGTGCATCTAGTTTATGAGTGAAAAAAAGGGTGAAAATAGACAAAGGCAAGTATGTTATGTGAGACCCATTTGGAAAGAGGAGAGTGTATAGGTAATGTATGGGGTGCAAAAGTGACTTTTCCCCATAACTTGCTAATTTTAGCCTTATTGAAAGGTGTTTAGTAACTTCAATCAATTTATTTTTTGCACCTTAAATGAGTGCTTAATCTTAACTTTAGCTGCATCAACAAACGTCAAAATATCCAAAAATAATTTATTCAACTAAAAATCACTTTTTAATATATTTTTATCACACAAGCTCAAATAGTCTAATAATCAGAACAATCAATTAAATCACTCATTTAATCACACAAATTCAATTAAATGCCTATACTTAAACATCAAATGAGGGCAAAAATATGAACTCATCAAAGTCAATTTCTAGAAGCTTCCCTCAAGAACCTTCTCTAGCCTTCCTCCTCTAAGATTGACCCAACCCTTTTAGAGAACCTTATTCACCAATCAATTCCACCACCACCGAAACACCTATTGCTGCTTTTCCTTCCGCTGATAACGCATGGAGTCTCTCCTTCCATCAATCTCGCACAAGGAGGCTCATCATTAGGTTTACTAAGGGTTTGTTAAAATAACAAATTTGAGTAATAAAAACCCATGAACTCAAGCCCATTGTTTGGTCCCAATTGAAAGCAATATAAATAAGTGGAGCAAGTCCATTTCTCTAAGAAATTTCAGGCAACCATGATAAGAACAAAGTAGGAAGATTCTTTTACCCATGTACCTTGTGGAATTTAATGCAAAGGATAAGGTTGAGTAGATTTTTTTCTACTCTTCCAATGGAAAAGCTTCCAAATGTAGTTACAAGGATTCAAGAAATAATTCTTGTATAAATCATATTTTCTCTTTTGTGCAAAGCTTTGCTATAAATAGAACAAAATCTCCCACATTTTTCTCACAATTTTCTACAAGAGAAAAGAGCCTAAAGTAAGCTTTCTTCTTCTTCTCTCTCTCTTTTTTTTTTATCTTCTCTTATTTTTACTTTTTTATTCTCTTCTCTTTTATTCCTTTCATAGTCATTTAAATTCTTAGTCATGTAGTTTCATTAAATCTGATCTAGAGTTAGGATTTATTTCTTCTTATTCTTTTTAAAGTCCTACTCTATAACCTATGATTTTCTCTCTTTTAAAGCTTCTTGTGAGGACACTTAAATAGGGGATATACATCACTTTGAGCTTTCCATTGAAACCTTAGAGTTCCATTAACTTCACCAAGGTAAGGGGGGTCAATCCCAAATCTCGAACTCTTTATTTTGGCATATTATTTTCATGTATACATTTTCCCCATTTTTATTTTGTAAGTATTCGAATACAATTTAAAATTGTTGGGTTCATAAATGGATTCCTTGGGTAGGAAAAACTATGGTTAGGTTAAAAATTGAACTCATTTGAAGTTTTATACAAAAAGTTATAAATAAAACAAGTTTGATCTTTTACATGTAAAATACGTACGCAATAAATATGTTTTCTTTTATGGTTGTTGTTCTGGTTTTATTTTTGTATATTTTCACTATTCTTTGACAACAATCTTGAATAATATTTGAAGTCAACTAATGGATGAAGGAATTAAATGGATAACCAAAGCACTAAAATAGTTATATATCATACATATATGAATTGTATTAATTGGTTGACAATATTAAAACTTTTGAGGAGTTCAAATGCGATCATCATGCTACCAAAACTTTAATTTTAGTTTCAAGAATTTTATACAAAGTTAATATGGAAGGATGATTACAAAAATAAATTATAGTGAATGCAATTAAGGATGAAAAAAAAATATTTTATTTTAAGGACTGTATAGATAGTTAGAAAGATACACTAGGTATAAAGTCTAGAGAAAGGCCATGTAGACTTGAGGGTATAAAGGGTGGGGATTGTTAACACAAGTGACCTTGGTGCATGGATTTGATGAAGCAAGGGTGGGGATTTGATGAGATCATATGGTTGATGAAGAATTGATGAAGATGCATTGATGATCTAAAGATCCGCTAAATTTAGAATTGACTTGAAGATCATGGAGCTTATATTTTGCATTGCATCGTAGACTATATGACATAGGTTAGGTGGCGCATATGAGGTGAAATAGAGAGAAAAGCATAAAGCAACATGTACCACCATGGTACATGTACCTTGGCCTCCAAAAGCACAGAGGAGGCAGAATCAACATGGGATCCTCCACCAAAATGTGTCTCATTCTTGACCTAGTTTGTAGAAGCTAGGGTTTCATATCTGTATACATGCCCTTGTACACTTTTTCTTTTGCATAGAAACCCTTATAACTCATCTATATAAGGGGTGCTCCTTGTCTTGTAAAAGGGTTGATCAATTAAAGTTTTGATGGAGCTCAAGCATAGTTTTGGAGAGGAGAAGGTCCATGAGGCAACGAAAATGAGTGGAGCAAGGTTGGAGACCCTTGAGCAATGTTATGGATTATGGAAGTGAAGCTAAAGGAAGGAGACATATCCTAGGGAAGGATGCTAGAGGATAAACTTAGTCTAGCTTTGACTCTTAAGGCAATTGTGAGGAGTGATCTCAATATCATTCAATTACCACATAAAGAGTAACCAAATACAAGTGGTGGAGGCTCTCATTTATAGTAGAGAGGCCGACTAAGATGCAATGTAAATGAACATTGAAATTAAATGCAAACTCAACCTAGGCTACAAGAAGTCTCTCAGATCCGTGTGATTCAAGGAATGCAAGGATCATGTGCCATGTGTCCTTTCATACGTCTCATGCTTGGTACCATGCATAACATGTGCCTTGAGAACAACTTTCAGCCAAGCTTTGAAATTGAGCTTGAATTGGCCCAATTTGAAAGCTAATCAAATATGTACATTGGCCAATTAATTTATAAAGCATGACCTAACATGTGGCCTAAAAATAAAGACTATCCTAATTCTTTTAAATGAAACCCATCATGTTTTGATGTCCTCTTTACCCCAGAGAAAAAAATTTGAAGCCCTTGAGAATTATTGTCATCTTGATGTAAGCCCTCTTGAATCTTTCTCATAATACTTCTAGTTATTGGGCCTTTTAGTGGGATTAGGCCTTGAGGTGAATGTGGGCCATGTAATGGACTTGGATTGGATTCATCAAGTTTATTTACATATATTGTGTCATTCGTGATGTGTGTTTTCCTCCATTTTAGAGAAGTTCCTCCTTGCCTTATCTTGAGCAAGCTCAAGTGGTGGCTTCACCATTCATCTTAAGGTTTAGATAGCCTTTTAGCCCCACTTCAAATGGCATGCTCCATTGCTCCATTTTGATCTCATACCTTTCCATTTTCTACTTGTTTCTTCACCATTTTAATTCAGAATTTATGTTCTTCTAACTATCTTGTTTTATTTTCTTGGTTAAAAGAATCATTTCTATCTCTTGAAGTGAACCTTCACATCTAGATATCTCACTATCTTAATGTCTAGTGTGAATCTTCACTAGGTTTTCTTAATGAACTCAACACCATATTTGCAAAACATAAAATGAACCTACATTATCTTACATCAATGATGAGTTTGAACTCAAATTATATAAATATAATTATTTAAATATTGATAATGGTAAGTATGAGATCTTAAACTCAAAATATGCGAACATCATTTTCTTTTGTAATCAACTATATTTATTTTAGCATGATTAATTATGATTCATGAAAACTTAACATTTTGAGAATTGTTTTATTATTGCAATTTCATTTGAATGAATATGTTGTAAACTTTTAAAATCTTATGATGAAGTTTTAAAGGTAAGGGAAAGAATGATCGAGGTCATACACGACCAAATAAAATAGTTAAATGCAATACTCGGGAGTTAACCCAAGGTGGTCTCCCAGTGACCAAACCTTTCATTCAAAGCTTTCCAGATGCAATTCAACACACAAAACACAAAGGGGTTTGGTAGTGTCAAAATCACAATTTTATTTCAATCAATCAGTAATGAAAATATGTTGACTCCTTAATTCAAATGCACTTCCACTTATCATCAGTCACGACAATTTGAGCTTTGTCAGATTGACTCCTAATCCACTTATTCTCAATCAACTAAGCGAAGATTAAGAAAAGTTTCATTATACATTAAAGCAATGCACACATCAATTAATCTTACCACTGAACAAGCAACCCACATTCATTAAGCATGAATACATATTCACTTCAACACCAAATTATCCATTGCAGATTAAGCACACACAAATTTTGAATTATCCTAGGAGATTAAAAGACGGAAAGTGAATCAAAACAGAACCCAATCAACATTATGGAATAAAGAACTTCAAAGCTCATGCATTCTCTTCAGGGAATCAATCACGAATGTAAAATGCACCAAACAATAACAAAATGTAAAATGGCAGAAACGAAAAGCAAAGTTGCTTCAATGAAAGAGCTATAAATGAAAACAAAGGAGATATTACATTAATACTTCAATAAAATGATAAGAAAGCAATTCCAAGGTGCAATAATGTCAAAATCCCCAAATGGGTGCTGATTTAAACTGCGAAAACACCCAAAACATGAATGGGTGCCTCCATAGTCACCATACAAAGCAAGGAAACGTAAAATGGAGAGTGGGGGGGG
>Ga0214542_1001069_pt1 | contig 54763 bp, 21 predicted proteins | sample CNSS1metaG_FD_160096 | JGI IMG/M metagenome (GOLD analysis project Ga0214542, IMG submission 160096) | Root nodule microbial communities from cowpea collected in UCLA plant growth center, Los Angeles, California, USA - CNSS1 | ecosystem: Host-associated > Plants > Roots > Nodule | place: USA... | reverse complement strand
AAAAAAAAAAAGAGTGAATGAGCAACCATGAAAACAGAGAGAAGGAAGGAAAATGTTAGTTTGACATCCTTAAATCGAAAACTCCCATTTGACATTGCTACTCTGGCATTTTATATTATTTAAAATTGATCGTGGGTCCCACACGATGACAGAGAAAAGAGAAAAGGGATAAATATGTAATGTAGATGTGTCAGTTTTTTAGTTTGGCCGCTGGCCATCACCATCAGAGTTCTGACCTGCGCCATCACCTCTTCCGGGTGCTTATATTGAGGGCAGTTACAATAAAAAATGGTTGTTTTTTTGGTATTATTTTTAGGTAAAATCCCAATCCTCTACCTCATCCTTTTCTTGTATCCATGTTCAATTCCTCCATAATTCTCCAACAAAATCTCAAAAGTAAATAAATAAATAAGCATTATATTTGGAAATAATTAAAATATCCAGATTATCTGGTTCTTATTTTGTCCCTTCTTTCCACTCCCTGAGAATCACAAACGCTAACCAAACCAGAGTGTGTGATTTGAGACAAAAGGAAAGATTAAACATAATACTTTGAAAAGATGAAAGGTCTCTTCAAGTCTAAACCTCACATTGCTACAGATGTAATGCGTCACGCCACACCAGAAGAGATCTTCTACTCGAATCTCCGGAAATCAAAACAATCGCACTCAGCACCCCACCGAAGGCAACCAAAGAGAACGGCAGAGACCACCACCGCGAGATGATTACCAAATGAACTTCTCCTGGAAAAACACCAACTGCAAAAACTAGAGAACACAACTCAAACCTTATTGGTTATTAATAATTAATAATATATAAAATATTGTAATCTTGTTAGACCAGTTTTTATTAATAATATATTAAATATTGGTCCTGCTGATAAATCAGATAAGAAAATATAATTAACTTACTGTTACCATGTTATACTTTATCGAATATTCCGCGAGTTTTCATCACTAACGCGGATATCTCGTCCAGGAGAGATATCTTGGAAGACCAGAGTGGGCCAAGTTGTCACTGGACCGGGCAGGTACAGGTTATCTTTTAAACTCGATTGATCTTTGCTTGTTAAATATGCTTATTTAAGGAATTGAATATCTTTCAATTTGACAATTAAAATTGTTTTTTTTTTAAGATATTTATCAAACTATAACCCTTTGGAAACTGCTAACATCTTTTGTTCATGTAACTTTTCTATTTGGGTCAGTCACCTCATATCAGTGTCATAATTGTGAATGTTATAATTTAGTGAATATATTGAGTAATCTTCCTATTGATAGAAAGTATATTTAAAAATTCATTATATTTTATAAAACTTTAAATAAAATAATAAATTATTTATAGTATAATATGAGTATTTTTTTTATTTGATGTACACATTGTTTTCCTTAAAATTATCTTTAACTATAATTATTCATTTGATATAAATTCTAATTACTCCATGTAATTCTTATTTTTCCATATCTCTTACATAATATATATATATATATATATATATATATATGATTTTTTAACTACAATATTTAATAATGATTCAAATTATTTTTAATACTTTTTAAAAAATCGAACACAGTTTTCCATTGTTCAAAATAATATTGTTTAGGTTACTAAAAATTGTGGAGAAAAAAATCACATATTATAGTATTATTATCGATTTGATTTACATTTAAATTTAAATATATTATAATTTAATATTAATATTCTTTAATATAATTTTTAAATTAAAAAAAAATTGAGATATATATTCACATGAAGTAAAAGAAAAAATCATTTGAAAATTTAGTTAATGAAAAAAACTCAAGCATGACAAAAAAAATGTACAAGATATACTAATCCCACAAATGATGTTTTTATATGAATTTTATCTTTAGTAATTAAAATATTCAAATTTCATTAATTTAATTTAATATAATTATCATTTTTAAACTTGTTTTACTTCAATCATTGAGAGGTAAATAACCATTCAATTTTATAATTATTTCATCAGTGCATTTCCTTAAGAGTGACAAATTCAATTTTTTTATAACCTACGAGAGCTTATGATTACTAGTTAGTCTCTCCACTAAGGAGATTTTTAAAATATAATACAATGATAATAATAGATAAATAGTGTTTTCTTATATATATATATATATATACACACGAATAATTTGTCTCACCAAATAATGCGATGTTGCATTTTGTAACATCTATTATGCATATATATGATGTGAATCGTGATGAATGTCTCCACGTATTGTCTTTGTAAAATAATAACATGAATAAATGTTTTGTCTTTGTAAAATAATATGACTAAATGTTTTTTTAATGTATCACAAAAATACTATTATATGTTAATTTAACTACATAACATGTCATGACTAAATGGAAGACATCCTCTGGAAAACACTAATGCATGATAAGAGTTTCACTGAAAGTTAATAACTGACACGTACCAGAATCGACCGCTCCTTAGCTGACCTATGTTACCACTGTCACACGAACCAAATCAAAAAAATAATTCATGGACAAAACAGAATCTGAAATATGCTGGGGGCAGGATCTAGTACTTTAAGAAATATTTCTTCCAATCAACACCCAATTGAAATTATCTGTTCTGCAGATAACTATGAAAACAAAAAAAAAAAAAAAAAAAAAGGATTTTGTCAATTAAATTTCACATTCTGATTCTTGGTACCTAGAGAAGCGCAATGTATACGTTGCGTTAGATGACTATAATACACGAAAGGAGTATCAACACAGTCTCCCACTCCACACCTTATATGAATCTGAAATTCCCTCTCACAAAAAGGAGTGATCTTTCAACTTTCATGTAATAAACGAGAAAGGAAAGCCTTACAAGGTTCTAGTTTCGTAGCTGTGAAGATTGAATTAGTTGGGCCAACGCAGCAGCATACTGAACAGCAGTATGCTGACAAGTATAATTGTCAGAAAGTCCATATTCTGCATAATTTGGTTCTGTATGCACGAACTGACCCGCTAATGACTTTTTAGACACTACTTCTTTCCACAAATCAATGAAATCTTCCATAATGTGCTTGGATTTTTCAACTGACGAAATAGGGAGATACTCAATCTGCACAAAAATTAACATTGAATATTTATTCAGAAGGAAAGCAGAACTAAGGAAGATCCATCAAACCTCCTCTACACAAAAGATAATATATGTTCTTGATATGATCATGAAGATGTCAAAGATATTTTAATTTTTCTTTGTAATTTTTATCTTTTTAATTAAATATGAAAAACAATGATCCATATAATGAGAATTAAAGGTTGTATTAGTGGGAGTTAATTACCAATGGATATCAAATATTACTTATTGAAAATTAATGTGGAATTAAGAAAGTATTGCTAATTCATCCTATAAAAAAGATGCACTTGTAATACGATAGAGATAAATGAATTTTGACAGAAAATAAGATTTTTCTTTGTGAAAACCTTTTTGGAATTTTGAGTTGTAAGAACTCAAATTTTATTTTATCAAGGTAATCTATGATGATCAACTCCATAACTTATCACTCATATTCTAATTTTTTTTAAGTATGACATCAATATTCTTCTCTAAACTGAAATTAAAACGTCTCGCCTGTTTTCACATCAGATCTAAAGGGGTAGAGAGAGTAAAAATATCAATTTTGTAAGGAAAGAGATCTTTAAGACTAGCCAGATCAAATGCAAGTCATAACACAGCTAAATTGTTTTGAATAAAAATTTAGTATTCATATGTTTGAATAATGTTAAACTTTTGAATTCATATATAATAATTAAATTTTCATTGGGTCTAAGAGCAAGTTAAATTTATCAGTAATGCATTTTCAACTAGAAGGCACAAAGTAAAAATAACTACATTACAGTGGGACAGTATTGGGTCTCTTCTTTATTCATTTACATTCTGTTAGTTACAAATTTACTTGTTTATTGTAGCCATCCTAACAGATCATCACGCATACCAGATGGATTCACAGTGTGCACCAGCATCATGCACATCACCTCCAATCGAAAATGTCAAAAAATGTCAAGATGCATCACTCCATTGAAATCCCAGACATGAATTTCATTCCAATAATAACGATAATCTTACAACAAATATGATGAAGATTGTCAATAACACACAATTCTCATGATATATGAGGTGAATAACCAAGTGAATAACCAAGTGAATAAACCAACACAGTCCAAAGATTTATTACTCAACTCCTTTGATTTTACATAAAGGAGTATAGACTTCACTCAAAAAAGAAAAGGGGACAATTTTTTTAAAAAGTTATAGACTATTTATAAAAATAGATAAAAGATTAAATCACTAAAGTTATGTTAATCTATCATTTAAAAAAAAATCAAATAAAAGAATATGCATTAGAACTTAAAAATCTATCCTCATTTCCTCTCCGTCCAAAGAAACTAAACTCCTTAATATGTTTGATTAATGGAAGAGGGTGGAATAGAGGGAAACGAAATATACAGGTATCATATTCCATAGTTTGGATTGGTAAAACGTGAATGGAATATAATGAACAGTAATGGAACCTATTCCATTGTTTAGTTTGATTTCCCTCCCAATTTGGGAAGGAATGGGAATTGTTCCACTCACCATAACATATCAAAACAGACAATGAAAACGAGGTTTATTTCATTATGATCCATTCCGTTTTATTTGATCTCATTTGTTTTCATCAATACAATCATAAGTTTAGTTACATATGAGTGCTAGACTATTCATGCAGCCAATTCTCAAATCACGCAGGAGAATGTAGTCAGTCTCTTAACATAAAAGACATGATAAGCTATCCCTCAATTTCGTGCAGCCGCAACAGACATAACAGTTCGTGACCAAGGGGTGGTACAAGTGACCTCTTCCCCCTCAGTCACAATGCCCCACTCCCCCTCTCATTTTAGTGGTTCCATCAGTATTTTGAAATGCAGAACTAAACATTTGAGTTAATGTTATGCTATTTTTTATCTGCATTAAACTCAACTTTTTATCCACTAATAATTTGTTTATTATGTAACTTTCGCTACTTGCCTGCAACTCTATCCTCTACATGTATATCAAAATTTTGGTTTTCCTCCATTTTCCAATATCAACTGTTGATAACCTTGGTTCAGCATATCATAACGACATCAAGAACATGCAACAAACATGTATTATCACTAACTACGATTTCCAGAGGTAATCACCTCAATCATAATTCCTCTGAGACTTTCTGCTTGATTGGGAACAACTTTAATCACTCTAACCTGAAAGTCGCCCAATTTATACAGCGCTCCCTGCACCACCAACACATACTAAGAGAGCAAAAACAAAAACAACAAAAGCCATGGCACTGACAAAACAAAACGGACCTCGAAATGAAGGGCCACTTTGGACTTGTAGGACTGGAGTTTCTCCATTATAGTCAAGATAGAATAATCGGCCTCCAGAACAATCTTCTGGCCGCGAATGATGAAGTAGTATTTGTTGGGCTGCTCTAGCATCGAAATCCCCAGAAAATCTCTAGGGAAATCAATGGCCGTGGACGGGTCTGCGAAAATCAGAAGGAAAGAAAGGATTTCAGAGAAAAGTAAAACCCCAAAAATGAACGAAAATGAAGTTGGGTCTAACTGAAAGGATTATTCTGTTTCGTAACGATCAAGATTCGAATTGACATTTAAATACATGTATAATGTTAATGTCCCACAGTGTCTGGAATAAGATTGTTGTGTCGAAACAAAAACAAGAAAGGGTGGCAGAATGCAAAGAGGTAACCTCGTAAATTAGGTCTGTAGAATGTGAGGGAGGCTTTGCATCTTCCTTCTTTGACGCCGTTAAGGGTTTCAACGCACTGCGAAATTTCATTAAGGATTTGGCTGTTCACCATGGTTCCTTGGCTGGGTTGCCAATGCAAAATACTAAGAAAACAAAACCCATAAATCACTTTTGCAAAAACAAAAATTAGCAAACAATTATGGGATTTGTTTCGCTCGTACCATCTGATGGGCATTCTAGCTTCCCCTTTCAACCCCAAAGAGACACACTTTGCTGTGTTCTGCTGTGTTGTGTTCTGTGTTCCGTGATACCCTTCTTCTATCTTCTGCCTTCCAATTTTCCAAGCCCTTCAACACTTGTACTGGGTTCCATACATTTCTTGCGCTGAAGTGAAACTTAGGGTATTTATATTTTATTTTAGTCAAGTTCAAAATACGCAGTTAAAATCTCCATGACTCTCATTCGTAGCGATCTTCTTTTGTATATTCGCATTTCATTTATTTTCATACAAATCTGAGTTTAGACGAATAAAAAATATATAATTAAATGTAAAATTTAAAAAATAAAATATGTAAAAAAAATGTGAACATAATAGTTAAAAATAAAAGAGATTTTAAAATAGAAATTAATTTTAAATATAATAATTAATGATAAAATAGAAATATTGAAATGTAGACATAAAAAAATATATATTTTTATATATTGTTATAGATTTTAAATACGATGTGTAAAATGACTATAACACTTATGTTAAAAGTAAATTATAATTAAATATTAAGAAATGTTGAAATGTGTATCACTCACCTGGATTAAAATTGTGGGTCTCTACATTTTCATTGGACATTTTTCTTAATTGATTTTGGTATTTTGTAATATATTTTATAAAATATGTAATTTTCATTTTGGTTTTTCCTTTATTGTGTTTATTATAGTTTTGTTTTTTTTTTTTTAAGTTTTAAGGTGTACTTCTTGAATATATGAATTTTGGAACGAGTGAAAAGATGAATTTGAATGGATATGAGTGGATGATTTGAGGATAAAAATTAATAGATTTTGGTATGAAGATTTCGATTGTGAGTAATTTGACGGATATGACAAATAAAAAAAGTTTAATAAATTAAAAATATAAGATTATTATTTTACCCTTATAATTAAAATTAATATATTATTATAATTATTCGTTATTATTTTTTTTTATTATATATATATATATATATATATATATATATATATATATATATATAAAAACAAACCATACACATACATGGATCAATTCACTAATAGATCCTCACAAATTCACCTCACACCAAATACAGTTCATTAATCGATATGCACTAACTCACACAACACAAGACAACACACCCTTTAACACATTTCACCCGCACATGACTCTTACAGGGACATAATGGTAAGCTCGCAGTTCATCTTTAAAAATTTTCACAACTTTAACAAGATGAGGAGTTGAAAGTATCTCACAATTTTGTCTTCACACACTCACTCAAATAAGTTAATATGAACATCATTCATCTCGCAAATCCATTTTACCAAATTCATTCATCCTGCAAAATAAGCTTAAAGGAACACAACGTTAGTCTACAAGAAAGAATTTTTTATCGTCACTATGTGCTAAGTAAGTTATTGTATTATTTATTGCTTATTGATTTGTAAATTACATAGATATTAAATATTATTTTAAGAAAAGAAATATTATTTAGTCATTACATTTAATATAATGGATTTTAAAATACAAATTAAGATAAAATATTTACATTTTGTTTACACAAAAAAATTTTAATTTATGAATCTTGTGGATGTTAATGGTACAAGTGACTTCCAATAAAAAAGTACCATATTAAAATTATCCTAAACAGTATCCAATTTATACAGAGAAAAGTATCTAGTTGTCACTTGTAAAACTTGACAAAGGTTCCTACAATTTGGTGTTTCAATATAAGAATCGAAACATGCATGCATAAGAAATTTAGATTATCATACTTTTGGAGAACATTGGTCATAATTTATTGTTCTACGAAAGTAGACTCCATGGGAGTGTGAGATAGTATGATAGGTGCATAATATGAGTACACATGTCTTCTGAAAATCTCTAAGGTTGTTTTCCTTTGCCAAGATGAATTTGGGAGAGAGTGTGAAGATTAATTTGTATGGATTTGAGGAGATAGAAATGTGTGTTTTTTTAGTAGATTAGAGGGTGAAGTTGATGGATTTGGAGATAAAGTTTGTAAAAGTTAGTGAGAGACTTAATTGATATGATAGATAAAAAAGTTGTGAAAATAGATAGAATTTCAAAGTTACCAAAATACCTTTGGTGAAAAAATAGAATAATTTTGTAATTTGATGTTACAAAAATAATTAAATTTAAATAATACGAATTTTGAAAAATTGAAAAATTAAATAAAATGTTAAAATAAATAAATATAGTTTTGTATGAATGGGAAAAATAATCACCATACACACACAGGTTACGTAGTTTTTATTTCACAAGCGGAATTAAACCCACAACCTCTCCTATACTTCTTTCTAAACTCTACCAAACCAACCTTATTTCTCCAAATTTTTAGTAAGAGGGATTGAACCCACAATCTTCCCATCCTTTCTTTTCCTTTTAGCCACTGAATCACCTTATCACTTCTATTCTGATAACTCTAAGATATGTGTTGTTTAGACATGACTAATTATACTTATACTAGCTTACTATTTTTTGTTTGTCTAAAAATAATGCATATTAGAGAGATATTCAGTGAAACTATTTGTCTTTTTAAATAGAATAGTTGTTGTAGCTCCTTTTGGTTAATGAATTCTTAATTATATTTTAAAAGTTTAGTTTTAATTTTTTAATAAAAGAATATAAATACATCTTATCTTATGTACTTATATATTTATTCATATTTATTGTTAAATATGTAACAATATATTTTGTAGTATAATTATGCTAATTAGGATTGTTATAAATTTTTATTAAATGTCACATTATAATTAACTTAAATAGTTAATAACAATATTATTATAACATAATAATAATCATTTTATTATTTTATTTGAAGTATTTATTTTATAACTATTTTTATATCAGATAACATATAAGCATAACATGATAGATTATATTTACGTCATATACGTAAATTAGATTACATAACAGTGTTCTTGTTTCATCTCACTTGTGCATTTCATGTTTTTCTTCGTAGCAATGCAGCTTCGATAAAAAGAACAAGCACAAAGTTTCTTCCTTAAATTTTATAATAATTAACTTTTTCATTCTTTCAAACACATTTCATGTTTTTCTGCATGATAAAAAAAGAAAAACAGAAAACAAAGAGACAGGTTCTTCAGATTTGGGTCAGCATTAATATGAGGAAGGAAACAGACAAGGCATTAAATTGTATTATTGAATAGGATCTGTCTCACCTAAATCCACAACACAGTTGACTGAAAAATTAATCATGTGATGAGAGAGATATAACAAGAATTAAGATAATAATATTAGAAATGATAGATTAACACTTACATCGACCACCTTTTTTATTATTTTTAAAATAATTTGTAACTCAAAATAAATTAATTTGTAACATATGAAAATAATAAAAAAATAGTTAAATTTAAATGTAAACCTATCATTTCTATGATAATAATGTGATTTGGTTTGGAGAGTGATTGTTTGAATGTCGGGTAGTGAGTGGTAACAGAGGGAGTCAGAAGAGATGGTTGAATGGAAAGAAAAGGGATAATAAGTGTACCTTTCTTTCTTTGCTTCTGTCCCTACTCATTACTGCTCACACTCTCTGCAACACTCTGCACTCTGCAACACACTATTTACTTCCTCACTTAATACAACAACACTCATGCTTCTTTTTTCACCTTCTATCTCACCAAAGATTCCAACTTTTTACACTCTCAAATTTTCTCTTAAATACACCTTCATCATACCTTCTTCCTAAATATGCATTACATTATGTCTTCAAATATGACTGAAATGAAATGCATGGACATGGTAGAGTTAGATTATGTAGTGTTGCTTGGTGTAGTTATCGGTAGAGTTAGTGAAACTTATTCATCACTTTCTTTTCTTTTTTCTCTCAGATTTCTAATAATCATTTTTTCAAGTTCTAATAAAGTATGAGTTGAATTCACTAAAGATTGATATTACTTTTATTCCAAATGTTTAGATGATGGATTTATCAACATTCATTTTTATATATTTTCAAACTTTTTATTTTAACTTAACGTAGATTTATTCTTGAATTTTTAATATTTAGTCACTAAAACTTTAGTTTTCGAAAAAAATGTTATATTGAAATTATTTATATTTTATTTATATAATACCATTCTTAAATCATGGGATATTAGGAGCACGTACGCATGTGATTAATAATTAATTAGAACTTATTTTGTCTAAATAAAAGTGATTTGTGGAGTTTGTCTTTTTGGTTAGGTCAGGGAATATATTTGTAAAGAGTTCAAGCTTCTTCCTTTGACCCTACCCACGTGTAAAAACTTTCTCAGATATTTAATAATTTAATGCATAAATAAATAAAATATAATAAGATTTGAAAAGTAGAATATTCTCTTCTTTTTTTTCTCTTTTTTTCTCTTATTTAGCTGTAAGCGTACGAGAATTGCAAATGATATTTTTATGCAATACACACGTTCCATATTTGAAACTAATGTTTCAGGATTCGATGGGATTAAAATTTGGGCTATTTTTTTCGCCTTTTAATTGCACGCGTTATTATGTTCCATTCATTCTTCAAGTTTTTTTTTTTTTTATCTCGAACAAACTAATTGTATTTATCCTCTGTGTTTTTTCAGTTGGGATGGGTATTTTGTTGATTTTTTTTTAGTAAAGTAGGGTCAAGTTAAGTAAACAAGCATGGAGAATAAAAAGAAAGAGAAAAGAGAGAAAAATGAATTTTTTTTTTCGTCATTGTGGTAGTTCATTAATTCACAATTTTTCGTAGTTGTGTAAATAATAATTGTTCAGAATTTAAGGAGAGGTGGAGGTTGAACGGGTGAAAAAGAAAATATTTAAATTGGAAGGTTAATTTAAGGTGAAAGATTTCATAGGGTTTAGGGTAACAAGAGGAAGAAGATAAGATAAAGATAAGATAAAATGTACATTGGTAAAATAATAAGGGTCCAATGGTGGGTAATGGAAGAGATTAAAAAAAAGGTTTTAATAATAGTTTGTTTTTTATATTGAGGTTTTTTTATTTGTTTTAATTTTTTAATTTTTTTTATTAATTTGAGTCTCTTCAGAAAAAATAAATCAGTGTAGTCCTCTATTTTTTTTTTTAATAACTATTTGTTTTCATTTCCTTGATTCGATATTAATGCTATTTGAGAGAGGTTATAAATCAAAATTTAGATTATATTCTATCTTGAGATCTCTCTTTTGTGTTTCCAGGTTTTGATATGTAATATTTTTTAACCAATGGCATCTTTTAGATTTTAAATTTTTTTAATACATGACATATTCCAGAATCGATTTAAGGCCCAAAAAATGCCTCCAAATTTTTGTATACATTATTTTTAATTTTTATCGAAATACTAAAAGATTAAAAATAATAAGTGTAAAAACTTAAAACTTAAAAAATATTACCAATTTCAGGTACGTGAACATAAACTTAATTTCTTTAAGAAGAACTAAATAATAAAAACTAAATAAATAATTAGGCTTAAGCCTTCAATTTATTTATATAATTTTTTTAACCGAATTTTTTAACAAAATTTTTAAAAACTTGGATCTTATGTAAAAAATTTAAATCTATTTATTTTTCTTTAAAGTTTTAAGTTAAGCCTTTAAAAATCGTCTGATTAAATTAAGGTTTACGTAAATGATATGAATTTTGTAACTAATATGAAATATTTAATATACAAATAATTTAAACAATTACATAGATTAATAAATATATAACTTGAAGATATTATACACAAAATTATTATTTATATTATATTTAAATAAATTGTGTCATCGTGTTTAAAATTATATTTTAGATAGTCATTATATACCTTTCCTACGTGGTCGACTGAAATTAAAATGAAGGAAAATGTTTTCTTTACAACATTTGCACAAGTTGGTAATTTATATTTAGGGATATTTTAATTATTACAAAAGTTAATTTTTGTATTTGTAAGAAAAAAAGAAATTAAAAGATAAAATAACAGAGGTAAACTATGTGTACAAATTTGTTATACGTCAAAAATAACAGTACCTAATGAATTTATTCCCATTAAACAGTGCATTTTACAATTTCACAATGTAGTTATTTTGATGTAACTATCATTCCTCTCTCATCTCACTATTTCATTGGGATGTTGTCCACACAGAACAGTGACACATGCACCCCACCTTAATCATTCAACCCATCAAAAACACCAACCAAATGAATTTAACCAAAATCACAAAATCACTTTTGCCAAACCTTTTCATTTTGTTTCTACAAACAAATGCGTCTTATTTGTTCACCAAAACTTAAACATAATACTGGATTCTGTCGGTGTTATTTTGTGATTAGAGTTAGAACTTCAGTGCAATTATATATGTAATGAAAGATTTGAAAGAACAAGTTTGAAAGAGTGAGAAACAGGGAAATCCCTGGGACCATAAAGCACCCAAAACATTGTACTTAGGCAGAGAATGATGAATAAGCAAAAAAAGGAGTTGTCTTTGAGTGTTAGCTCAAACCACAATAACAGAAAATGGGGTAGTCAATGAGAGAATGAGAGAGCAAAAAGAAAGAAAGAAGAACAACATGGAAAGCAAATAGCACACAAACACATTGGATCCCTTCATGGAAACACATATAAACTTGAACAACATTTGAAAACAGATAGAAAAAGGGGGAGCAATATTAAAGAGACCTCACAAATCACAACATAATGTGAACCCCACCATGTAAGTACATTATTGGTCTTTGATTCAAGTACAAGGACTGAAGGACCCCACTATTCAAAGCTTAACTCAACCATCTGCAAACACAAAAAATGCCACTCATAAATAATTTCCAAGCCACTTATGACCCCATCATGAAAAAACAAGAAAGACACACACAGTCATAGTCATTGTTCATTACCTCGTTGGGTTGTTGAACTGAAAGTTGCAAAATCATGGGAAGAAGTGGGAATGGAAATTGAGAGCTGGGTGGTGGATGATTTGTCATCCAAATCTAGCCATGATCCTCTGCTCTTCGGGGGCCATTCATCGAAGAACCGATGAACAGTTCTCTGAGGTTCTTCTTTCCCAAGTTTCATGAAAGTTTCACACTTTATATCACTGCCAGTTCCTGATATGTAGCAACCCTGATCTTGCTGGGGCTGTTTTGAGTTGTTGCCACTGAGGCTCTGAAGTTGCAGGTAGGAGTACTCGTTGTTGTCGTTGGACAAACCAGAGCAACTCCTCTGTTTCGATGAGGAAGAAGAGCTTATGGTCAGTGGTGTGAGTTGCCATGAATCTTCCATCGAGGAAGCAGAGAAGCTTCTCATTGTTCCAGAAGGTTCCGTGAAGAAGGCATGCTCATCCACCTCCTCTTTCAGTCCATACACATACCTGTTCCTTTTCCAAGAACAAAAGGAGAATCACTCACATATCACTCAATGATAATAAGTACTTACATGTTGGTCTAAATTATAAAAAGATAACAGAATCAAATTTCTTTCCGGATTCTAAAATTTCTATAATAAATATGTTAACTTTAAAGTGTCTGTAAACTAATTAGAAAAAGCAGCATCATGTTCATTTAGCAAAAAAAGAAAAGATATAAATCTCTTGGACGAACCAAACATGATAGATGTTTGATTTATTTTCTGCTGCAAGTACTTGTTGAGATGTTATGTAAAGAAGAGCTATGTTATGTGTGTGGATATATATGTAAGTGTGAAGTAGTACAGCTTTTAGATATCAGAAAAAAGAACCTGCAGTCAGTGTTGTTATTCTGAGAGCAAGAAGCAGTGTCGAGAAACAAGGGGGCACTGTTGTCTTGAAATGACAAAGCAACACCGGAAGAGGGTCTTGAAGGATGATGATAGAGGAAGGAGTGGGGGGAATGTTGAGGGTGGTGGTGATGGTAAGTGTCATGAGAGAGAGAATGAGTGGTTGGAGAGAGTGCAGGACTGTTTTTGGTGATTGATAAGATTGTGGGGGTTGAGGCATCTGTGATCGTTGTTGCTGTCGTTGGTGATGTTTTCAAAACTTCCACAGGCTTTCTTGAACGGTTTTTCCCTCTGTGCATGTGCCTCTCGCAGTACTTTGAATCTGGATAAGCCTCCTTTGAGCACCTCCATTTCTTTCCATCTGTTCTCCTGCATCTACCTGGCTCAGGGTCTATTTTCCTCCCCAATCCCATCGGCAAATAGTTCCACCCAACTGCATGCACACCAAACAAACCAGAATCAACACAAACATCCACAAAAAGAATCTTTCAAGACATCATAGCTGATGTTGCAAGACATTATAGATAAATAGAATTGCAATTGCATGTCTCGAAAACCTTGATCTAGGCACTAAAATGATTCTTTAAAACCTTAGGTATGGAGAATACAATAATGACGATGTTAGTGATGGAGGGTCTAAATAGTGTGTGTATGAGAGAGAGATTAAAAGTTGAAACTTTGTGGAGAGTATTATGCAGAAATGTAAGATGGACTTACAGTGTTGAGAGTGGTGAGGGAGGAGCCTGGAGGAGAGAGGAGAGTCCAAGTGGGTTCTTTTGATGGTGAAGAGAAGGTCAGGGGGGATGGAGATACCTGAAGCCATGTATTTGTAGATGAGGGCTTGGTGTTCGAGCTCTTGCCACTGGGAAGGAGTGAAGGGGAACCTGTTCCTTCCATTCATGATCAAGCAGAGGGAATGGGAAAGAACAGGAAAAATGAAAAGAGTAAAAAGGAATCAAAGAGCACAAAGGGTGAAGAGTGATAGTAACAAATGAAACAGAAGCTACTGAGACCTCACAGTGTAGTTAAAGAGAGGACAGTTTCAGGTTCAGGGCTCTCAGGTTGGGGAGAAATGTGAGGAGAGGAGAGTGTTTATGGGGTTATTGCTTGTTGTTTGTTACATTTGCCCCTTGGTGTAGAGTAGGTATATTTATTTCAGGAACCATTGTGTTACAGTAATAAACTAATGGTTCTGATTACATAGCTGCATGCCAATGCACAAATGCGCACACACACACACAAACACTTTTTTCTTCTTTTTTTTTCTCTTTCTCTCTCTCAGCTCCTATTATGACTGCACCTCTCTGTTGCTACTGCTTCTGCGACTAAGCTGCCTCTCTGGCAGCCCTTGTCTCTGACATCTTTACGGAAATCCATAAACTAAAGGAGAGAGAAAGAAAAGGTCCTAAAGACAAAAGAGGAAATAGTTATTATTGGTATTATTGTATATGAAACTATTTAAGCGTTGGTGTCTGAAGCCAATGCCTGTCTGAGAAGATTGTACGGTTGGAGCTTTTACTGCTACTAACTCATTTACTTTTTCTGTTCCTTTACCTCAGACTCAGACCCTCCCACTTACAATTTGACCTTTTTCCATTCGAGAAATGTAGAAAATGAAAGATGCACAGAGAAAGCTAGAACCATTTTTCAATAAAAATAAAACAAATTTGCTTACATTGTTTACAGGTGTGTGGATATTGTTTAACTGGGGTTATTTTGTGTTGTCCTTTTGCTGGTTCCGTTGAAACAAGTTGGAGGTTCTGTTAAAGCAAGGGTACTTAGGGAATCCAAGTTCCAAATATTTATTTGTACTTACAGTGGTTAGTGCTCAGATGCTGTGAACTTTATTCAGTGACTTGGTATTAGAACTTGATCCTCCGTTTACCCTGGAAGTTCAAGATCATTCCCTTAGAAAATTTACACAGAAAACAAAACACCAAACTTTATATGTCCACCCGTACTCAAACCGAAACGGCCATCACATGCTTAAATATGCGATATGCCACCTTTTTTCTGTTTTATGCAAGACAGAAGAAAATGGCAGAAAGGAGCATTGTTTGAGTTTCATAAGCAGCATAAATTAATCAATGAGAGCAAATTGTTGGAAACACGTGCTAACTAAGCTAAGTACTACCACTGTGCCCTGATGCTCGCTTCTTAAGCGTTGCAGAAGACTACAATGTGAATGTAGATTGCAACCAAAAGCAGGTGAATAGTGTTGGTCTAGCTAGCCAAACACATATGGTCCAGGTCACACAAGTTTTGATGGAGCAAAACCAATTCAACCGAAAAGGGGACACATAACTACGCAAGTAAAACTAGAGACATAGATTGGCATCACTATTTATGTTGTTTGGTTGCATTAAAACCTTTGGAGCTATTCTTGTGTTGTAAGTTTCGCAGTACAATTGCACGATTTTTATCCCCCCAGTAAACACAATTGCCTAAACACATTGTCTCTACCTTTGTACAACACTTCATTTCAACCAACCAAAAGAAAAAGAAAAGAAAATATCCGCATTGTGTGTACGTACGTATGTACTTTTCTCTGTTCTCTCTTCCCTCTTAATTTAATACTCCATTTTACCCCATAACTTCATATAACCATGTAACTCTTTTTACCTCACCTTTGTTAGGTACTCACACTTCCTTCAAATTCTAACAAATTTAAGTACTTTGCTGCTTAACTGTCATAAACACACCCTCTCAGATTTATGCTGATATAAGAAGCGTGTTGTGTTGGAACAGAAGATGATATTGCACATAACAAAATATTGTATTTTTTGTATACGTTAACACTTGCAAAGTGAAAGCTGCGAGGTCACTGCTAAACCATACATGTCATGTAATTTTTTTTTCTTCTGACAGTATTATTTTGTAGTGTTGTCAAAAGGGTAGAATATCCTTTGATAACTCCATGACATGTTAGCAAAACAGCATTCATTATCCTCACCAACAGTTGAAGAAGCTTTATGAATATTAACATTTGAAATTGATGATGTCAGCTAGAGGATTCAATCATAACATTTATTAGCAAATATTAATGTAAGTTGCTACCCTTTTGGTTGGAAACAGTTTTTCTTTGGTCAAAATAATCAAGAAAAACAAAGTAAACCCAAACCCCACTTCAACAAACCAACAAATACATGTGTAAATCATTTATCAGAAAAAAATACCAGCCAAAATTTATTAGGTTGTTGGATGTTTGACTCCATCTACCAACTTGGCAAATGTCAAGTGAAGTTTTTCCATTTTTGTTGTTTTATGGTAATAGCCAAGTAAATAACTAATTCAGAAGGAAGAGTGAACTGTTACAAAATCTTACTGTCATATACTGCATTATACACCCTTTAGTTTTCTTCAAACAGAATAACATTTTTCACAGAAATATACAAAATATGAGTATTAATCTGTGCATTTGAGTGAAACAAAAGGGGAAGCAGAGGATTTGCAACAAATTTCTTGAAATCTTTTTTATAAACGAGAGAAAGAAAGTGGTAGCAACACACTGTATTGTTTGTTTCACTTTATGAAAACAGAGAGGGTGAGTGAGGTGTATAAGCATGGCATGTACTTTTGTTGATATTTTGCAGTGTGATGGTCATAATCAGTAAGTACAAATGGTTAATCAAGGCTCCACAAAACTACCAAGTTACTTGAAACGGTGACACATTTAAGAAGTAAAAGGTCGGAAGCAGAGACACATCAAATGTTTCCATTAATGTAACAGCCAGAAGGGCAAATCCCGGCATCTTTGCTGTAGCATTCTGGTTTAGAATCAAACACAAACTGAACTGCCACATCTTCGACTTGGACCACCCTCTTCAGTCCACACAACCCACGCTTTCTCAACACTGCTCATGTCCCCACTTCCATTTGCGAATTCACCATCTTTAAATTCTGCATATTATTTTTCAAATTCAACAACACCTTCAATTTTAATGCAGACCTTTTATCTTCTTCTCATCTCTTTAAAGTTCGTATGATCAAAACATTCCAGGGTTTGTTTTTCTTACCTTTGTTTCGGTAATGCTCCTAACTAAGTATTCTGGTTTGAAATTTTTGTTCAATGTACGAAAAGGAACAAGGTTAAAAAAGGGTTTTGTTTAACCCACCAACTTTTCAAACTTGTTAGTTACCCCTCTTCGATTACCATGTTTGGTTAAAGGTGTGACTGACAGTTACTTACTTGTTATTAAGCTTTATTGTCAAAGAAACATTTTATAGAAGTATTTTCAGAAGTTTACTCATGTTCGTTTTACAAGATTTCATTGAAACCAACAAGGTATTGGTTGGGAGTGATGTTAGATTTGGACGAGGTGATGAAAAGTAAGAGAATTGAAAATGATAGAAAGGAAGAAAATTAGAAGTGAAAGTAAATTTGTTTGAATAAAGTGAAAAAAAAAAGTAAAAAGAGACGGCAAATAAATAAAAGGTTTATATGGTTATATGATTACAACACCTTCATAGCATGTGGAGATGATACATCACAATTGTTTGGAGTTGCTTCAACTAACTTTATTGTTGGAGGAAGGTGAAGTGCTCATTCAAATTGTTTAATTTTTTTTCCAGTTACTATATTTTATAAATGAAATATACATTATTTTATTTTCTTTCTTGGCGAGTCTTACGAAGAAGAATAATTGAAATAAAGAATAAAATAATAAACCAAAACATGGTGAATAAAGCATATCAAAATGGAAAAAAAAAATCATAAACACATCAAAACCACGATATCACAATCAAATTAAAAAAAAGTTACACACAAGTAAAGATCTAAGTCTAAATAAGAAAACTACAAAATAAATATAAAAAAATCACTCTGCTGAGGTGTGTTTCATTGTCGGAAAAAGTCTTTACCCTTGACTTTCTCATCATGGTCGTTTGGAGTTGGATTATGAGAAATATATTGACCCTTTTCTCGTCTCTCCCGAGAAAGGAAGAGGAAAAAGAGGTTATATAGGAAAAAAGGAAGAAAGGAAGAAAATTTGAGAAAACTTGGTGGAATAAATAAAAAGGAAGAAAAGAAGAGCTTAAAAATTTACCATTGAAGGAAATTAATGTTGCAAACGTGTTCTTGAAATTATTAAAATTTAATGAGATAAAAATGTCTCTATTATAAGATTATCAGTGTATCAGAAGACATAATACTGATTCAATAATAATTAAATGTGTGAAAAACACTCAATTATTAAATTTAATAACTCATTAATTCAATATTAGAAGAAGAGTAAAGAAATATAAAAGTAGGACAAACATTTGGTTTTCACAAATAAGATAATTAGTCAATTAAAATGAAACAAACTTCACCTCGTAAGTGATTCCCAGGTAATATGGTACTTGAACTCACAAAAACAAACAGCAACCAAATCATTTAAACCTAAGAGCATAAAACATTGGTTGCAATAGATTAAAATTTAGTAATATCAATCATAACTTTTCGTATTGGTGCATGACCAAATACTACAATCAAATTAATATTTACAAATACCGCAGACGCATAGAGCCCAAGGGAGAAAAATTTAACTCAACATAGAAAAATTATACAACAATGAACTTGCGTTCAACCTTGAAACGAAACAATAACATAATATAACCAAAATATTCTGCATGGCAACTCTATTCCTTTTGTAACAAAGAGAGAACAAGGTCTGTATGTACAGAAAAAAGTTGTGTATCCACGAAAAGCTGTTTAGCACAAAAAGGGGAGAGAGAAAATACAAAAAACTGAATTAGTAGTTTGAATATATTATCAAATATAGAAATGTTTATCTACTAAATGACGCAGCCAAGAGAAAAGAGATTATGCATATATTCAGAGAGAGAATTTGCAAGTCAATTTTCATCATTTGATCATTTTGAACTTATACTAGCAAATTTAACTAAAATTGGCATACGTAGTAAGCATAAGGTATGATTGTAAGCTCAAGAAGATACAAACCTTCATAAAATGCCGATCCCGGTAAGGGAAGGAATCAATGAAACTCTCCTTCAGAAGCAATGATACCTGAAGGTACAAACCATAGTCACAGATCTTCCTAATATTTACAAAAATATGCTATTTTAAAAGCAAACCATTGTTTAAATTTCAGTTTAAAATAAATAAATTATATATAATCTTGTTTCAATTACTGTTTTCTATCTATGTATTTTAGTACACCCAAGTTTATCTAGCAGCCTCCAGATAATCTAGGCTTTGGGTCATTCATATCACAGAACTTGTCACCAACAACAAAGACTATTAAGAGTAAATTAAGGTATTCATTGAAAACAGTTTCACTAAAAACAGACTATTGTTTTTAGTTATACGTAAGAAGTAACTTAAAATTACAGTTAAAAATTAACCATTTCATAACAGGGATTTACCACGTAATACATAATTGACACCCTTTTAATGCATAAAAGTAAGACCAAGTACAGGTTAGTTTTAAATTAAAATTCTCAATCAAATCCTTATTTTACCAGAGGTTAGAACAATTAAGATAAATATCAACTTGTGTAACTTGATTTGTTGGTGAGACCAAAATACAAACCTTATCGTCATTGGATTGTACATTGGTGATCGTGTGAGAACGGATGTTACAGCAAAGAGAATCCAAGTAAGATCTTAACACCGAAAGGAATCCCTTTGCAGCTTCAATCTGTAGGAAAATTAACACACGAGTACAGATTAAAATGTTGACACAATTTGACACTGCCTAGAGTGACATGTGGAAACAACCGAAAAATTAGATATATCTGAGGATGCATAACCAATGATGAACTGCTAAAAGCCTGTATAAATTGTTTATTGCAAAATATTAAGTTGCTTTGACAAAGTACATGTAAGCATGACTAATGTGTAATTATCAATAATCTAATCATGATATCAAAGGTGACCAAAAGTGGAGAATGAGAAGGATGGAGAGCAATAAAAAGGAAATCAAGAACAGTACTAATGGATAATGGTTATTTCATTAAAATGGACACACCTGCACTTCCGTGCATTCATATACTGGCCTTCTCCTACCCAAGTAACTTTCTCCTACAAGAGTTGAATGATAAGGACGTAAAGAAGAGACTAGCTCTTTCTGTCTTGGCAATTGTGGTATTGTTGGTGACTTCACCTATTTCAACAGAATAGCAATGTGATAAGAAACCATGTGTGTCTACGCTGATGTTATCAGACAATCACATGAAAAACAAATAATCGTGCTGTAAATGAAAATAAATGGCTAGTATTCTCATAATTATGGAAATAAATAAAAAAAAAAAAAGCAATTAGAAAAGCTCTTTCCGTGATCTCCAAACCTATGACAAATCCCTGGGAGCTTCGGATATAAATGTTCAACATATATAACACTTCACCTATTCCTAAGCTTTAGCTGCAGCCTCCAGGTTTTTAATTCTTTTTCTCCCATTACATGGTCAGCATACGAAGTATCGTTTGACTAGATCAAACTTTCAAATTAAATTATGAACTTACTAAAATTGAATATTGCCTCAACCAAATCTCATCAACCTAAACGCCACACTACTTAGTCTAATAAAACACAAACTTAACTCTAAAGATATGATTAAGTCCAAAACTAACATTTTAAGATAGTATAAGAGTCTATCTTCGCAACTATTATTGAGTTTATCATGTTACTTGCTATCGGACTACTATTGAATCACTTATAAAATATTTAGTCTCACACTCAAGATGTCTAGTTTTTAGAAAAAGGAGATGTATTTCAGATTTCATATGAAGTAAAAATATAATAAAATGATGATATATATAAGTGACGAAAAGATTATATATAATAAAATGATGTTATAAGTCAATTTTGTGGGTTGAGCTAGGCATTGACCCGCATTCTAAGAATTTTTGTAAGCATCATTGGCCGGTAAGTCCTTCTCAATGGTTTTACATATAGTTTTCAGCCGTCTCCCTTTTGGTCTAGCAATTAAGCTACCCTCCATTTGAACTACTCTCCTTACTAGAGCTTAGACAAATTCCCTCCACATGCCCAAACCATAAAAGTCGAGTTCTTTTACCCATCTTTTCTACCAAGTGCTACCCTATCTATTCCCTAATTATTTGTAAAGAGAGAAACATTTGATGAATTGCGTCTATTTGGATTATTCAAAAAAACATATATTAATACTAGGTGTCATAAATACAAGGATAATTACAAGAATATACTGTTCTCTAATTAAAATATTATTCTTTCCTATTTACATGATTACACAAAATGTCAATTTGCTAGCAGATTTATGAACTTGTATTTCATAAGAAAACAGAAAAAAACAATACAATACAGTGGCACAATTAACAAACGATATGCAGATTAATGATTTCCTTCATTGCAAGCAATGATTTCACAAATGTAAAAAAAGATGATGCATACTAGTGTTTTGTTTCACAATTGTTAAGATAAAGAGGATTTATTTTTACCTGGTTTCTATCAGCATCAACTAGAATGACATTGGTAAACTTTGACTGAACTTCACTAGTCTTGTTCCTGATACCAACCTAGAAATTAATTTTGTTGGCAGTCAGAGACATCACAAATGGAAGCATCAATGAAAAGATTAAATAAAAAAAAAGAAAGTTGAACTTAAAACCAAATTTGAAAAGCACTCTTGAATAGCAAATCTAATGGTTTCTTCTAATGTATGAAAAGAAATACTAAAGTTTGACCAGCTTCAAAGCAATACATCCAATATCAATATCCAAGTAATAAATTGACATGTGCAAGGGAGCCTGTTTTTCAAAGAACAAAATATTTCAAAATGCAAAAAGCAACCTGATGGCCTTGCTTCAAGAAGATAATATTCTTATTAGTTAAAGCCAATAACTAAATACTCACTATATAAGGGACAGGTGCATCTAAAAAGTCAAGCATGTCATTTGGTAAAACCTGGAAGAACATGTTCTCGTCAAATACCGTAAGGTGAAATATACAAAGTAATAACTCATTCACTTTAATAGGGAAAAGAGAGAAATCAAACTGGCATTAGCAGACTTTGCCACCGGTAAGGCTGGATTAGGGGAATAACTGATAAAACTGAAGCAGATAGGATTCCCTGATCATGAAAGAAAATTATAAGAATTATAAATCAAACCAGTAAAACTATTTCTAATATGCACTAAGAAAGAATATAAATGAGCTTTGCAGTTATATTTACCAAATTGTCTCCTTAAAGATTGAGTGTGAAGCAAAGATGTGCATATTAATCAAGAGAATTATAGACATACTTGTTTAATTGTTAGAGTGACTAATCAGTAAAACAAGAGGATAAGAATGCTGTTGCAAGATAATCAAATCATATGCAAGGCATTAACATTCAAAATAAAATGCAAAATGAGTAACAACATATGCATAAGAGCTTGCACGCAAAGACAACAATGACAAGAAACCAAAATAAAAATATAATTACTACTGTTCCCAATAGACCAGGGACCCCTGTCAACATGGGAACAATAATGTCACCAAAGGACCACATACATAACCAATAACTGCACATGATCAATACAAACTTGATTTAAGTACAAGACATACCAAATTAGAACAGACAACAACTATCTGCTTCTCTAGCAGAACTCCTGCAAAGAACGTTAACACCTGCAGGGTGCAGAAGGGACACAAACAATTAAACCAACTCATAATTGTAAAACTCAATAAATAAGCATTATGAAACTATTACACTTTGAGCTCAACATTACAACTTTAGGAAAGGCATTATTGTGCCTCTAATTAACTTATAGTAGAGGTGATCAAACTAACAATGCATACAAGGTTTTAAAATTAAATATGGAACATTTGATAACAAAGAAGTAACTCCACAGATAACATACTAATTTTCAAAGGATTAATGTTTTGAACACAAATAATGGAGGATGATATCATTCCATGTTGAGAAGAGAGAAACTGAGAAGAAATATACTGAATTCTGTGTTAAGCACACACATATTTTTATTTATAATGAAGAAAAGATACAATAATAAGGAATGAAGAAAAGATACAATAATAAGGAACAAACTCAATATCTAATAATGGAAAATATTTTGATAAGATATTTCTCTATCAAATAATATCATATTCCCTATTTAATGTAATCAAATCATATTTCTAACACTCCCTCTCAAGCAGGAGCATATGTATTATTTATGAGACAATCTTGTTACAAATGTCATTAACACAAGATGTCTTGAGAGAATCATGTCAGCCAGTTGGTTGTTGGAATCAATAAGGTAGATAATGACAAATTAATCTTTAACCCTTTCCTCAAGATAAAGCATATATATCATGAGTCAAGCTTGTTAGACATGTTAGATGGCATGCCATTTGCTATTGAGCCAGTTGGTTGTTGGAATCAATAAGGTAGATAATGACAAATGATAACTTTAACCCTTTCTTCAAGGTAAAGCATATATATCATTAGTCAAGCTTGTTAGAGACATGTTAGAGGGCGTGCCAATTTCTATTGAGCAGAAACTGCTTGGAGAGTCCAATGGCTGCCAGAAAACAAAAACATCGATAGCAGCAGTATTATTTGAGAAAGCTTGGCAATAAACAATATTTAACAGAAAAACATTTGCGGTGAACAGTGTTCACGGGAAAAACATTAGTGGTAAAAAGTACTCACCAGAAAACATTGGTTGTAAACTATACTCTACAGAGAAACGTTAATAGTAAACAATACTTACTGCAAAAACATTGACGATAAGTGTTGGAGATCCCACATTGGCTAAAAATAAGGCAAATTTATAATATGTAAGTGGATACAAACCTTACCTCATAAACAGGTTTTGTGGGATTGAGTTACGTTTAAAGTGCACTTCTTAATTCTTAACATGATATCATAGTCATAGATTAAAGTTTATCCGAGCGAGATTTGTGGTTTCTTAAGCCTATTGTACCAACCGCTATCGGGAGATTTGTTGTTTGTTGAGTCTATTGTGCCACCCACTATCAGAACACCCCTTAATATCTAGTCTCATGCTCAAGATGTATATACCTCAGTGTACATAGACTAGAGATAAGGCGAATTTATAGTATGTAAGTGAATGCAAACCTCACCTTACAAACTGATTTTATGGGGTTGAGTTAGGCTTAAAGTTCATTTCTTAATAATAAGTAATATTTGCTTAAAAAAGTCAGCAGTAAATAGTACCCGCTGGAAAAATAAAAGTTCACTGGAAGGTCATCAATGATGAACAATAATGCAGGTGGTGAAGAGTGTATTTGTCATGAACATGCATCATGGATTTGAGTTTCCTTCTCGTTAGGCTCTAAATACCATGTTGGAAGGATAGAGACAAAACAAGTGCTGGAGGATTGTACCGCTATAGTATCATGTTGAAAAGAGACAAACCGAGAAGGAATAGAATGAATAATATACTTATTTATAATGAATAAAAAACAATAATAAGGAACAAAATCAATATCTAATAATGGGAAATGTTTAGAAAGAATATCTCCATTGTAGAAGTTATACCCAAGGTCATAAGTTTAAGACTTGCATCTTATAAGACCTCTTTATTAAGGTATGTAGATATGACAAAAAATTTAAGATTCCGAGTCCTAAATAAGAACAAATGTCATAGGAATAAAACACTATTTTTGTTGTCTAGGAAACATTAACAACCATATAAAACATTAATTAAAGTGTGGATCTTAGGAGACTCTTCCATTGAAGTAAAAGTTGCAAAGATGTCTTAAAAGTAATTTAGCACGATGAAACCCATAAAAAGTAAATTAAAACCTCATATAATGACTATTGCAATGGAGATGACCTAAGATATTTCTCTATCAAATCATATCATATCAATCTCCCTATTTAATGCAATCAAATCATATCTCTAAAAATTAGTTATAAAAGGCTTATCCACAAATTAGATAGATGCTGAAATAATGGTAACTTCTCCCACTCAAAACCATAATGGATCAACCTGCATATAAGCTCAAGCTTGAACTTATGCCACTAAATCTATTGTGGAAAGAATTAATAATTCATTCACTTGGAAATCAAGCATGATGATACATGCAATATATATATGGAAACAAAATAGATTTCAATGTCTTGGAAAAAAGCATAAAACATACATTTTCAAGTCTCAATGTACCGCACAAGCAAGCTACAGCCCATACAGATAGTGCATTTGCCTCTTCCACCACAAGAGCAATATGTGCCTGATATTAACAAACAACAATGAAGTACTGTATCAATGTGACTATGAAACAAAGTATTTTCCATTATACGAAAACATCAAATCTGAAGTGTAACGGAAGCAGACTCTTCCACTAAAAAATTATCATGACAACATACATCAACTAGCTCCAGACCAGTACTGAACGTTTTCAAATCAACTGTTGAGCCAGCAAGACGAAGAACTGACTCAGCTGATCTCTGATATTCCAAGGGATGCAAGTGCTCCAGAGGATGAAATATAACTGATGAGCCCCTGGCAGGGTAACTTAAACGGTAGTACTCGCTTATAATTTGTAGTGGTCCATGGTTATTTTCCTGGGAAATTGATAAATTACCATCAGCTACAAAATATAACAAAGAATGGTGACTAACAAGGCAAAAACAGATATAGGTGCTCATCAAGCTACAAACCTTTGCCCATTCAAGAATATCATTTAAGTCATTTAAATCTTCTTGGCCGGAGAAAGATGCTTCTTCTGTCTCATTATCATCAACATCACTCCTAAAATTTCTGTCTTCACAAGGTGATCCTTGAAAACTGCATAAAAGGCAGGAATCAGAACATCTGATTAAGATGAATCCCCTAGAACAAAGAGAAAATTATTTCATTGACAGAAATTGTCCAATATAAGATAACTTTGCACAAAAAATCACAACAGCAACACATATAAAGCAAAGACATAAATAGGAAAAGAGCACTCTAATCCCTGTGCATGTCTGTCAAGCAGGTACTACAAAGTAAAATAAGAAGAAAAATGGGAGGGAAGAGGGGCATTTCACTCCAACAGAAGATAAACCACAATGAAGACATTATATTTCTTAACAAAACTAAGACCCAGTGACATGAACCTGCAGGAAGATTCAGAGCTTTCATACTGGCAATAGCGCAGGAGGGGCAGAATAGCATTAGGTAAATGTTTGTCTTCTGACTGTTTGTTTGTAGCAAAGGCATCTCCATACTGATCACTATTTTCAGAATTTGTAGGGCCAGAATCTTCTTTGGCTGCTGTACTATCTGTTACATTATCAGCAACCAAAACATCATCATAGTTGATTCTCTCCTTATATGTCTGCAGCTCCCCATCAACCACTAGGTGCTTTGGTTGACCATCATCCACGATGTTTTCAGGTGTAGAATTTCCCGCTCTCAATGGAGAAATTATTGGATTTCCACCAAGTCTATCTTCTATTGGTCCATCACTCACCAAAGCACTCTCAGAGTAGCCCTCTGGATTTTCTTCTTTTAAGCTATTACCTTCATCAAATTCTAAATTTAAATCTCCAACACTTCTTGTCAACCGCTCTAGCCTTTCTTGAGTGAAGATGCTACAAAGATATTAGCACAATAAAATGAGCAAAAATCATACAACCATATTTCTCATTTGTTAGAAAGTAAACAATTTTAAGTATCATGCATTAGAATAAAATGTGTGAGCACATACTATCCATAATTCAAATATTTCAGCCAAATACGGTTAATAAACAGCATGTCAATCACATGAAAAAAGGAAAACATATTTCATACAAGCATCTGAAATCTGATGATGAAGGGCATGGAGCAAGAAAAACAACAAATAAAGATCCTCAATTTATAAGTTGAGTCCTCATTATACACAACCAGATTTTTGCCACAACATACTACATCGTAGCTCCTGGAAAGATTGTACTTTCTAATTACAACCAACCATTACATTTATTTGTTTCACCTAATCTTTGGGCATGAAGAAGCGGTTTTTTCCTTTTTCTCCGGCAGCAAACCATTTTAAGATGTGTACAAGTACGTGCATGTGTATTTGTGCATATTCTGCCCTAGGTGGCAAGTAAATATGCTGACACTTTTTAAATATCCTGTTATGAGAGCATAAATTGCCACAGTTTTGTAATGCATTACTTTAATGGAATGCAAATATTCATTTTACCGTATGTTTTTATCTTCACGTTAATATACTTAGTTGATCACAGTGACAATTCAATTTTGCAAATTTTACCATATACGAATATATTACAGACTAACACTTGACTTTTTTCACTGTTTTGATGCATACAAGGAGTGCAAAAAATCTTACTGTTATACTGACCATCCTTCCAAAATTTATTAAATTAAAGAGCACAAAGAAATTGCAAATATTTTCTACGTCTAGGTTCCTTATGCTGACTCTTGATTACAGATACCTACCTATTCAATACACCAAAGTGCAATTCAAAAGCTGGAAGCCTTGAAAGAATGCAGTAACATCTCTGAGTGGTTAGTATATGTCGTCTCAAAGACGAGGAAGAAGGCTGCTTATCAGAAATCAGAGAAACCAATCCAGAAGGCTTTTCCACTAGTTCTTCAACTAAGACACAACACCCATAAAGTGTTGAGTTGTCAGCACCCTTCGAAGTTAAAGTAACAAACAAAGAAACAAAGTAACACTGTGAGGTAACTGATGCAATTTCAACATAAAAAAATAATCAAGGCAATGTTTGTTATGGTAGATTTGGAAAGAAAACAAAGCAAATGATGCACATAAAGTACAGCCTAGCTAATTGACAACAAGTGCCTTCATCCTAGCCTCCTAAGGAATTATCCTGGATTACTTTCTGGCATGCACTTTGGCATACCTTCCTAAACTAGGTCTTAGGCCTCAAATTCGCATCAAGAAAAAAGGCTCTAGTCCAAACACATCAATCATATCCTTTCCTTTCTTTCCAAATCCACTCCACTAAACAGTGCATGCATTGTTGTAAATATTCAGACACATTGGTTCTCATATGAAAGAAAATCAATACATAGGTTAACCAGCAGCAAGAAAATTGTATTCTTGCACAAGGGAATATAAACTTCTATATTGCATGACCTACTGAAAACACAGTTAGCACTGGCAAAGGTGAAGCTGTTTTTTGCATCATATAATGAGGTAGACATCATCACCATTACTTGAATGAAGATCAAAGGGATTATGTCCAAAACTACTTCTGAAGTATCCAGGCTGAACATGCTCCAGCAATATAATAAAGTAATAAGGAAAGGTCCATCCAGAACAAAAAAAAAATGAAAATATATGCAAAAAGTACATTCCCTCAAGTAGTTTTAGAATATAATTTTAAAAAGTTGAATGCATCCAATATACCATCCCTGGAATACTTTTTCATCAAGAATGGAAAAATCTGTCCTAAGGTCTAAGAGAAGAATATGTAACAAAGTAACAATAAGATTGCTTTAGGTACCTGTAACCTGAATACAAATGACAAATCCCTTTGTTTAAGGTGTTCCTGCAATACACAAAACAGACCATAGTTATCAATATTTAACAACTTGCATATTCATTAGCACCCCATTGTTGGTCCTGATGGACCCCCAGTTCAGGTGCACCAAATAAATGGGGCAGAAATAACAAGAGCAGGACGAGAATTGAGGTGGTGGAGGACTCTGCATGAGAGGATCCTCCTAATAACAAGAATGGACAGGTGGCAGAAGATTAATGGTGAAGGGAGTGTGGGAAGCAAGCTGAATGAAACGATATGAGGGATGCAATGGGACAATATAAGGCATCAAATAAGTAGGGAATGTTTGAAGGCTTTTTGTCTAAGGGTAGAGTAGCATTCTGGCTTCTCCGAGTTATTTCAAATTTTTTCTATTCTATTTGTTATTCATATTGTTTCTATCACAGTAATTCTCTTTCAAGTACACATTTCTCTTTAATCCTGGTATAAATACATGATCTATCTATATATACTCATATGTGTCAAATAAGGTTGACAACACTTCGGAGTAAAGAAAAATTTGCTTGACATGGAAAGTTAAAGGACTGCAGAAGACAGCCTTTACTGAATGAAAGCATAAATGACTCAAAAACCTGAATCTGAAACACGTATCAGCAAACAAAGAAAATACAAAAAAAAAAAAAAAAAAATAAAAAAAAGAAAAAAAAAAAAAAAAAAAAAAAAAAATCAGAAAAAGTATATCCGGAAACAATATGACAACTTCATGCAAACGTGAAACATCTTCCAGAACGAAACATTATGCTACAACAAATGCCCAATAGTGTCCAAGATTCCATCACTGTATATTTATTTATCATATCTATGAAAATTGAAGTTGCATGTACGAGACAACCGATTTACAAAGATGGGTAAGCCAATTTGGGTAGAATGTTACTATACGAATTTGTGTACTAGTTGTGTTGTGAGGGAGTGTGTGTATCAGTGGGCTAAAGCTTGCGCAGCCTATATTTCCAGAACTGCTTCAGTACTTTCAACTCATGGCCGTCTTAAGTCTATACCCTTTTAAGTTGATTCTAACCCACCAATGTATGTGGGACTTGTTTTCCAACACTTCCCCCTAAAAGTAAAATTGACATGGCCCCATGCTTATTTGTCTTTTTCAGCCCTGGCTTTATAACTCAAGCTTGGGCCTCAAAACGATAAAAGGTCTTGCTCTCATTTATTATCTAAGTTTATGCTACTGTTCCTGAACTTTAGAAGCCTCAGTCTATTTTCATTTTTTCCCTTCTTTTTTAGGGGGGACATTCTTTTGGTCTGACGCATACGTATTCTGGGACTTGTAATTTTCTTGGCCAGTACCTTTGTGTTTGGGGTTTAAATTTTCTCTTGAGTATGGGTTTCATACAATAATAGAATTTGCGGGCAATCCCTTGTCCAAGAGTAAATGAATGTATTAGTGGGTTTAACAATAATGACCTGTTTCCCTAAAAATACTCTGACACATTGGATTCAGTTAATAATTAGTTAATTACTGAAGGACGGAAGGAAGATAAAATCACATATTAATCGAATATTAAATTTCGAAACTAATTTTCATAAATAAATATTAATCAAACCTTTAACATTGCAAAAAAAAAAAAAAAATACCTACACAAAAAGAATTTCGTTCAACTCACTCATGGAAGGGGTTCTCTCAACCGCACGGACCTGAAATTACATCCAACAAAATTAGAACCTGACTAAAAGCTCCACAGACCTTGTTCACGTACATGAAAATAAATAAATTGAAACACAGACAAATAGATGCCTGACCGCAGATGATTCACTATGCAAAGAATTTAAATACAAGAAATATTGACACCATTGATCACTTCAATTTTTCAGTTGCTATGCTTTATCAATACATTACACAAACCCAAATGATGTTCCCTTATTCACCCTAGCCCCACCCTACCCATTGCAACTTATGTGTTATGCTAGATTCCCAAGCAAGTAAAAGATGGAATCTCCAATATTGTTATCACACTGCAGTCTTACAGATGGGACCAGTGCCAATGAAGCTACAACAAGCTCACTGACATATCTCTTTTTTTTTCTCAATTACAGGGGAAATACTTCAATACTTCAGGTCATTTCTGTTTTCATCTACATAGAGCTTTCTAATTAATAACAAAGATAACATGTTGATATAGAAAATGAAGGCAGAAAAGATTGAAGTTCATTAAGTATACACCTACCTCTAAGCCTCCCGGGAAGCAGAAAGAAAGAAGATCTTTGCATTTAAGAGGCAGCTGTTTTTCTGGAGGGTAGACAAATAAGACCTGAAAAAATTGAATAATGTTCCTGATTTGAAAACAAAATAAATACTACAGACAGTAAACAATGAACTGTAGTAAAACTTAAATGGTAATGCATCAGTATCTGCTGATCACAACCTGAGGTTCAATATTGGGTTCTACACAAGATTCACTCTGATAACCAAGAGCACTTCTTAATTTAGCAGAGCCTTCAAACTTCCTATCAAGATATTGCCTTTGCAGTGCCTGAACATCACAATTAGGATGAAGTCCAACAACCACCATGCTCTCAAATAGTCGTGAGGGCTCCTTCCAAGTCTTATGGTCCTGTGATCTCATAAGATGAAGTGTATAAGGGACAGTATAGCTCATTTTTTTTTATAAGCATACAGTATAGTTCATGAGATATGCCCTAAGGCAAGAAGAAAACATGTAGATCCTAAAGTGTGAATGGCATGCAGAGTGAGGTGCTGAAAGTTCAAATAAGCAATGGATGCAAAGGCTGAACTTCCAATGAAAAAGAGCATTCTATACCAAGCGTTTCGTGATGATACAACAACAAGCAACTTTCTTCGTAGTTTATAGACGGAGGACTGAAGGAACACGTAAATATGGTACATTGAAGTCAAACATTGTATATTACCATATACTGCAACTGAAAGTTTGCAGCCCACTGACGCTTCAGACTAGTCAGGATTTCAGGATTATAATTTGTGTTTTCAACATCAGGAGTGTGTGAAAAGCCTTTTAACATTCGAGCAACTTGATACTGAAGCCTTTGAAGTTGACTACCACTATTATCATCTTTTGATGACATCGGAGAGTTAACAGCAGCAGCAACAGCTCTAGCCACATCCTCTCTTGTCTGCATAAAAAATGAAGCACCCCAACTAGGACTAGCTGACCCTTCTTCCTTGGACATTCCAGTCATCTGTGCCTTCATGAACATGACATTCAATGACACAAATAAACAAGAATTTCATGCAAGCAACACGAAAAGTACCTTTCAAAGCTAGACCTACATTAAATCTAAATGCATTCTGAATGATGAAAATAGTGGAGCAAGATTACAACTAAGAACAATTATACTGACAATCAAGCCACCAAAAGCTGAAATTCTTGAGCACCGCCTGTAATATGCTAACTCACAAGACATTAGGTGACAAAAGTAAAACTTCAATGATACTTGCTATTCATATCAACTGCTACTCTTGTTGGATCAACCGATGAAGACTTCGCCACTAGGTGTCATAGGTTGGGACGTGAAGTCAATCAAATACTAATGGGGGGGGACACTCACCAAATAAAAGCCAACAACTCTTAAAAAGCTAACTTAACTGATTAAAAAGTGATGTTAGCAACCTATTTTATTGCTAGTAACTATACCAACTGAACATACGAGAGCAAACAAACAACAAAGAAACCTATACCGGGTCCACAACAAATCGTGTCAAGTCCCATTTTTCCCATGTCTCCCATACAAACGCAAGCTTCCGCAGAACAGAGAAGCCCAAGGAAGATCAACACATACTAATACTACCCAATAACCCACTCAATTACCCATAGCTCTATGTTTCAATTTTCACGTTCTGTTCAGACGATCCCACTAACCAAGAAACAAAATAATTAGAGAGAAATCAGGACTCGCCAATCGAACAAAACAGAACAAAACAAAACACAGCCAAAAAGATTAAAGAAAAAAAAAATACCCAATCTAATTAAAGCTCGCCGTACAACTCAGTAACACAATACCCCAACCACAAAACAGAAGAAAGCAAGAAAAAAAAAGTACGAAGAAATAAAATTGGCAAAGAAAAAAAAAAGGAAAATTGACCTCGAAATAGCAGAGGAAAAGACGAAGATGAAACGTAGAAGAACTGGGGCGGCCGTTATCGAAGGTAATGAATTGATGAAGTAGTTGTCGAGGTGGTGATGGGTTGCAGGGAGAAAAGTATATATTTTTAAAAATTTATACGGGATTTGGAGGTGATGGGTGGAACATAGTGAAGAAGAAAAAGGGAATAAAATAAAAGGGGAAAATTGAGAAATGATAAAAGGGTGAAACGAAGGGACAAACAAGTTGTGAAAGTGATGGCAAAGAGGAAGAAGAGATTAGGAGAAGGTCAGTTTCTTAATTTGCACGCCTCTGTTCCGTATTAGCAATCAGCAATAGCCATAGCCGCTGCTTCTGCTGTTGCTGCTTCTTCTTCTTCTTGTGTTACTGCCACCCTTGACTCTGCAACACTTGCATACATACAAGATTCTCTTTGGTTGGTAACAACCCCATCTAATCAATGCATCTTCTTCACTTTCCTTTCCTTTTCCTTTTTTTTTTTTTTTTTTTACAATTATTATAACTGTTTCATTTTTATTTATACTATTTAATTACTTTTACCTCTTTACTCACTCATAAATAACACTCTATCTTTTCCCACAACTTTTGATGATGTTTTGTAAGGAAAATCTACTCTGAAAGATACAAAAAACAATGGAAGATACCAGCTCTTGTTATCCTAAGAAATTGATTTCCTTTTAGACAAATAATCAGTTTTTCATTGAATGTTGAAATTGTGATAATTTAACTGTTAAAATAATTTAAAAAAATTGGTTTAACAGAAAGGACTAATTAGTTTCTGAAGTTTTGAGTTTGATAACAAATTTATCATTAAAAATATAATTTAATGTTAAATTGATCTTTGAAGTTACAATTTGGTTTTATGAAATATACTGTAAAACATTATTACACTAAACCAAACTTTTTATTTTTCGTCAATCACATTGTTATCTGTTTACATTATTTTCGTAGACCAAATTAATCGCATATCCTTTTTATTTAAAAACGCGTAAAATTTGCATTTTTTTTATGATGTTTTAATACATTTCTAATTATTTTTAATAAAAAAAATTTATAATTATCAAACACCGAAACACTTCTACTTTAAGGAAAAAATATTGTTGTCTCAAGCAAAATTGTGTTCCTATGTAGTCTTTACAAACAATATAATAGACAAAACTTAAACATTGGTGTAATTGGCTTTCTTTTAGTCAAAATTACACAATAAAGGATATTGAAGTAAATCAAATCTAATAAAATTTAATACCTCTATGCAACATAATTTCTTCCTTACCAATTAAACAAGTATACAGACATATCAAAAGAAGTTTCAGAATCATTCTTAAATATTGTTTAAAACAAATACATTTAAAATATAATTAATTAAAACGTCTCGTATTACTACGAAAACGTTATAAATTAATTAAAAATTTAAACAACTTACCATAACTTTTAAACATTTTAGTTAAAATATTTATTTGATCTTCTAAAGTTACAAAGTAGAGAATAACAGTTCCAAATTAGATAACAAATATATAATCAACTATAAATAATTATTTTATTATAATAAACATTTAGGTTTCATTAATTGGTATTCTAAAAATACTTAATTAGTATTAACCTGGCAGTTAACTAGATTGTACTGTTGATATATTTAATTAATGTCATTAATACCATTAGGTCATATTTTAAGTTTAGTTTGATTTTAAGGGGAAAAATCAAAACTTTGAAACTGGTAAATATAAACACTTTTTCAACTGAAGCAATCTTTCAATATAAAAAGTACTACGAAGAAATTACGCAACTGCATCTTGACCAGAGTTTCATGTGACAAAAAGTGGACCCAATAACGTGTGATGTGTTTGTTTTAAGATTAAAAAAAAATAATTCTTTCCGACCACTTAGCTTCTGAAAATAATCAGTTTCTAAAATAAAAGTGCTTTTTCAGAATAGTTACCAGAAAAAAAAAATTGTTTTTTTTTCTATAAAATCTCTATTAGAAAAATATGCAAAAAGAACAACATTGATGATGCAGGCACTGTAGGGAAGGTGGAGGAATATGATAATGGTGTTTCCATTGAATTGAAAAGACTTGTATTTATTTAATCATAATTGTGAAACCTAGAAAACCCTAAAAACAAAAGTAGTTACAGTTCAGTGGTTAATGTTAGTGAATGCGAAGACTTTGGTTGTTCTCCCCCAACAAGACAATGTTGTGGTCAAAAGTGACCAAATAAATGTTTGATTTTCTTTGTTTTCTCGTGAGATGTTTCTGAAATTCATTATGATAAATTAAGAAGGAGGAAAAAAAAATTTCTTCCCAGTTCTTGATTGCAAGCTTGCAAATTGTTGTTGTAATCTTAATGGATGAAAAAGAAAGTCCAATTTAGTTAGGATTAGTGAATAAAAAAGATGAATGAGTAGAAGATGATGAAAGTGACCAAACTATGTTGGACTTTTGTTTGCAGTGGTGAGGTTGGTGGTGGGGCCCATGGGGGTTACCTTCTTCCATGGATGATGGCAAACATAATTGCATTATCTGACAGACAAATGTGAGGAAAACAAAACCTTCTCTTTCCTTTGTACTTCTACTGTGTCTTCTGAAACCTCTTCATGTGTTTGGTTGAAATAAAAGAAAGTAAAAAGGAAAAGAGTTTTATACGATCTGGTCGAAGAAGACAAAGTAAAGGTTAGAGGTGAAAGGATGCTTTTTTTTATTCTGAAATTGAGAAAAAGAAATTTAATAAATACATATTTTGATATCTTAATATGTTAATATTCTAAAAAATAGTTATCATTTTTATCATATACAAATTTATTAAAAAACAAAAAAAGGTAATAAACTAAAAAATGTGAAAAAATCAAACTAAATTCTCGTGTTAAAAAACAAAATATACGGTAGTATGCGGTAGTAGTATGAACATATATATATAAAGCTGACTAGGAGGTAAAGAAAAAAAAAAGTTAAAATTTAGTTTTATCATCTTCCATGTTAAAAGTAGTATGCGGTAGTAGATTGAATTTATTAAAATCCATTACTTTTCAGGATAAGTATATCTTTATAAAAAAAATTAAGATGTAATTAGTAATTTAATATTTAAGTTTTATATATATATATATATATATATATAAATATATATATATATATATATATATATATATATTAACATGGTGGAGAAGTGTCATGAGTTTATGTAACAAGTTCTTTATTCTAATGAAAAAAATAATCATCTTAATTTAGAAGACTATTACTGTATGTAATACAATTATAATAAACTTAGGTGATCATGCGTATACAAATACACTTTTGATTCTAAGGACGTGTTCTTATGAACCAATTTACAGTAATTAAAGAATGGAAAGCGATGAATTAGTAGAAAAAATGTTATTCGTTATCAAAGAAAGGAAGCGACTGATAAGTGATGATTTGTGAAGTTACAGGATATTGTTGATCTCTTGCTTCGAAGAGATTTGCGGAATAATTATGTCAATTTACCACTCTATCCCTTTCCTTATATGTTGCTCTGATTGATTTTTCATACCACATCCAAGCTTTGCAGAATTTTCATACATGGAGATATGAAGAAGTAATGGAACAGATATGTTGTACTTGTATTTGATTCCAACATATTTTCTTTTCTCCACTTACTTGATTCCATTGTTTGCGTATTTGGTTCCAAGTGCTTTGATTTTGTATTCAGATACATATTGCTTATATCCAATTCCAACCTCTTTTTTTTTTTTTATGTTGTGCATTTGAAGTTGACTTTTTAGTAATGGTGTGATTAAAAATTATTCATATTTTTGTTTTGTAATAAAAAAAATTTAATATTTTATTTTTCGGTTCAAATACATTATAATTTTTTTTAATTAATAAATATCTTTAATATTTTAAGTTATATAGAAAAAAATTCAAAATTAATTACAACTTATCTAATTATCATTTTATATTATATTTAACACAAGAGTAATTTAGTAATATAACTTTTTCATAAATTAAATTTTATTTTCTATTAGTCACATCACTCAAATTCTATACAACTTTTCACAAAATTTACTCTCAAATCTACTCTATTATTACCTCCAAATCTCTTAAAAAAATAACACAAATTTCACTCTCAAAACTACTCAAATAATATTTTTCCTTTCCCTCAAATCTTTTCACTCATAAGAACACACCCTAACAAAGGAGTTCTACAAAAATGTATTTTATCATAATTAGTTATTATTTAACTTCCACTTTCACCTTCATTTATTTACATCTTTTTTTTTCTAGTTATTTTATTTTCCACGTTACCAGTTTCACTTTATCCCTTTAATTCTTGTGTTATGTGTCTTTGACCCTATTTTAGGGGTACATTGAACACTTTTCTTTTATTATATTGAAATATTAATTGATTAATAATGTAGATACTTATAGAGTAAGAGAAGTGAGTTGGAAAAGGAGAAAGCACTTTTGTAAACTAAGTTAGTTACACTACTCGAGATGGATTTTGACCACTGTGCTAGTTCCTGAGTGTGCAAACTACACTGTTTATGCAAATCATAACAACTTAAGAGAAAAGCAAGTTTAGATTTTGATTAACAGCGAAATTATGTTTAATTAAAGCATTAGTGACATGAATGTAGCAAAGGTTGATATCAGAAGCTGCTGTTTTAACCAAATGAAAAGTGAAAATGAATTAAAATAATTGGAACATCATTTTAGTTTAACCTCGTCATCATGGAACAAAGCCGCAAACGACCCCGTCCGTACAAATATTGCAAAGATTACTTAAAATTTACATCAATTTATTATGTATTATTTATGGTTTTCCAAAATCAACCAACAAAAAAGAAACATGGTTTTCTAAAAATATTTAAAGAAAAAGGAGAGTGACTTTTTCTTAAATGAAAACAAATTCACATTTTTATAAGTGAGATATCTAGGAAACTCCTAAAAACTTGTACCGCCATCTTAAATTTTCAATAACAAAAAATAAAAAAGTAACTAAAATATGTAAAAAAGAATATGTAACGCCCTTATCATGTCCTCCATGCATAGAAATTTAAATGCATTAACAATCAAATATTTACATATAAACTAAAGTAAGATTACTAAATAAATTACTAGACAATAAGATGCAGTCTCAAATATTAATCTAATTTTATAATAAAATAAATTTTTGTATTTCATCACTTTTTTATTTGTCTACACATATTACATTGTTGTCTTATAAAGTTTTCTTTTTTATTTTTTTTATTCTATCTCGTTCTTTTTACTTTTTTTTTTCTCTTTGTCATGTTCATCTTCGTTTGTATGTTCACCATGGTCATACTTAAAAATCTTTCTTGTTATTTGATTCATTTAAAGAATTTTTATTTTGTTTTCTTCGTTCATAAGTTTTTTCTTTGTCTTTGTCGTTCTCTGTTCACCATTTGTTGTGAGAATATATTGTTTGAGTATTTTTTTACATTGACCACCATTATTGTTGGACTTAGTTATAGTTCAAGTACTACGTGTCAAAGTACTATATTTCTAGGTTTGCATTCCTCTCTTCATCTTAAACCCTAAAAATTATATATATAATGATTCTTTATTATTTTTTGTCTTAGACGATGATAAACCTAAATCCTAAATGTTGTGTACATAAAAGTATGACAAGCATAAATATAAAAGCATGGAAAATTGTTATTTAATGTTAAAAGAAATAGAACTTTTTTAATAGTATAAGTTAACTAAATAAGTCTATGAAATGTAAAAAAAAAAAGGGAGGGGGGAATACTTAAAATATAGTAAAAAAGACAGTAAATAAAATTTTGTGAAGCAATCTCCTTTTGGAGAGGAACACAATTTTCAATAACTTTACCATTCAACACTTTTTTATTCGAGATCCATAACAAAAATTATGATCATTTCAAAGTTTTTTCTAGAACAAATCTTACCAAAACAAAACATGTTACAAATATATACAATGTACATGGTCAAATAAATACACAAAAATAGAAGTTAGCACACAAATACTTTAATTAAAAATCATTTTCTACCTTTTTTTAGTGACTTTTTCAAAGAGATTCATAGTCATGAATTTCTAACTATGTTTCTTAGTTCTGATTCAACAAAGTTATTTAATGTTAAATCTTGGTTTGATATTTTAGATTATTTAATAAAGTGTAGGAGTTACTAAAATAATTATAAAAACAAACTCATAATAGGCTACGGTTGGATGAAAAAATCATAGCCTATTCGTGATTATATACTATGAGGTTTTTCATCAAAGTGCAATCTATTATGATTTTTTTGTAATAATTTTTAAGCCTATAGGTTAACCGTAGTTTATACACACGATGGAGTATGATTTTCAAGCATAACCTCTAACCCATTTTTTTACTAAGTCTCAATATACTACAGTTTATTAGTCGTAGTTTAATATTGAAATTAATCTTAGTCATAACTCTGTACTGCACTAGTGTACTCATATTATGATAAGATTTAATAAATTATTTTCTTGTCGATTGTAAACGAATACAAAATGAAAAATAATTTTGGATTGTATTATTGAATATTCATATACAATCTGTTAGAAATCAACTTTAGATTCACAAATATCGCTTGGACACATTATGGTAAGTTTATCCAATAGAATTGTACATCATAGCATGTTTCCATACTAGAAGAGTTTTTTATTAATTTCTCAAAGTGACTTAATTTATATGATCTAGCTATCATTGAAGCATAAATATATCATTTTGCTGATAATTATTAAGTTATGTGTTTAGTACTTCAAATAAATGATTGTATCGCTATATAGATTTAATTAATATGTTATCCCAAATTATTTAAATCAATATATTAATACATAATTTCAAGCATAATTATTATACTTATGCATAACACATCATAATCATTTCTAATCAATATAAAATCATACAAATCAGTCATGTAAACGTAAACGAGTAAATTTGATGTCATAAAATTTATGGAGCAAATTTAGATTGTTATTTTTCCTAATCATGTTAAAATTTGGTAAATTTGATAAATAGGTATCAAAATAGGCTAATCTAACTCATTATTTCCTCATATAAAATAGGATGAGAGAAATGATTGAATGGGTGAAAATTTTAGTCTCGTGATTTATACACACATAATTATTTTCTTAATATTTATTTGGTTAATTAGTGTGTTTAATTGAATGAACTAAAAGAACTATAATCTTTACACTTTAAGTTACTTTGTAACTTCACTCTTAAGTATTAATAATTTAAATTATATTATTATTAAATATTTAAAATTTTAAAATAATACAATAAAAAAAAGTTAATCATTCCAACTATTTTTCATTTTTATTTTAATATAAAAATTGGGTCCTAGACCAAAGTAGGTTATTGGGAAGAATGGTGTGTTAAGAGAAAAAGATTATGCAAAAGTTACATTTTTTCATTATTTATCTCTAAAATTTGTTTTACTTTCAAACAATTCAAAATGTGCACCCTAATAAGTAAAAATTATATTGAACAACTTATATAAAACACAATATAATTCACATATAATAACCGATATTTTCCAATTTGAACTTTTCAAACTTACTTTTAAATGTAAAGCCTAAAAGCCACTTGAAAACCCTTCTTCTAAATTTTCAAACTCATCTCATATATGTTTCAAAATTTAACACGTATATATGGCATTCCAAATTTTTTTTCACTATACAATATTTATATTAACAAATAAATCTAATATTTTTATGTTTAAATAATCATTACTTAAACTTAACAAAATATCCTACCATTAACACAAATTTATAATAATAATAATAATAATAATAATAATAATAATAATAAATTCATTATTTTAAGAGTAATCCAAAATAACTTATCTTAGTGAAATATACTTAATTCCAAACAAAAGATTAAAGTGAAAAAAAAAAACTGTTAAAACTAGTCACCAAATCAAAACAACCAAAATTCTGCTAGAAAGAAGATATGGGAACTAGTTGAAATACTAAAAATTCACAATTAACCAAAACAACAAGATTAAATTGATTATAAATAGAATCACAATATAAAAAATAAAGAGAATATACAGTAAAAATAAACTTGCTCTAAACTAAAATTCGGTTAAATAGAAGTATCCATAATCTTGTTATTTCTACCTGGTATGATATGTTTGTGAAATGGATGCAAATTTGAATGAAAATTAAGAGTAACGTTAGAGGATAAATATTTGATAGAGATAAAAAACAAAAACACATGTAGAAAATCAAATAAATCAACAAAAAATAAAACAGAAGAAGGAAAAACTTTGAAAGGGAAAAGAAAATGGGTGGATTGTTCAATAAACCTTGAATCATGGTATCATTACAAATTATGGAGTTTTTCGAAAGTTATATAAGAATATACGTATTTGGTTAATGATATACAAATTATTGATAGTGGTTCAAAGTTAAGCTAACAAAATAATCACGGTTTATGATAGATAATGTATTCACTTCGAATTTTTGTTCATTGTAGATTATGATAACTATTTTGAACGCAAGTAGTTTTGAGAGTTATTATAAAATGTGAGTTTTTAGAGAGAAAAAACTAATGAACATTTTTGTAGGAATAATATTATATATCTCTTAATCTATCATTTTATATTATTTCTAAATTAAATTCTAACACTTTTTAAAATGATTGAAACAATTACACTTTTGTATCACAATGAAACTTTTTTTATAATAATTTAACAACATAAAATTTTTTTGTTAAAATTAGTTGCGATAATTTTGGGAGAAGTTAGACAATAAGTATTTATAGAAGTTGGAGTCATTACAAGTAAAAGCAAAGAATGGAAGAGTGCAAATGGAACCTTGTAAATAATTAATAAAATAAAGTAATGAATTAAAGTAATTGAAATTTGTTGAAGGCCTTCAACCAGCTTCAAGATGCTGCAAAGAGTATGTTTGTTTGTGGAGTTGATTGAATGTCACAAATATTGCAGGTTTGCTGAGTATGTGATGGCAAAGAACTGTTCTCATCATTCATAATTTGTTACTGTTTCAAAGAGATTATGATTCTTATGCCTTCTTTTCTTTCAAGCAAAACCAAGAAGAACAACCGGTCTTGCCACTTCTGGAAGTGGCTCTGGTACCACTTTGTTATGCCTTACTTGATGTGGATAACAACCTTACCAATAGAAGGCTTTGGTTGCAGTGCAAATATATTAAAAACAAGTTTTATATAATATAATAACTATATAAGCACAATAACTAACTGCCTTTTTATACTAAATGATAAGTAGGATTTCTGCATTTCTTGATATCTATCTCATGCACCCTTTCTGTGAAGACTGGTTTAGCCTTAAAATTCTGTCATGTTATGTTGTCTTCTTTGTATTCTCTGCATCAAACGCATGTTTGAATGTGGCTGAATCATGCATTCTGCTAATGGTAGTGTGTACCTGAACTGAGATATACCGGAGTTGCCATCAGAAAATGATTGATAAGCTGGCTGAATTTCATTTATTGAAGCAGCACATTCTTTCATAGTAAGCCTCATTTGATAACTATCACAATTCATGAATAACACAAGTAACCTTTTTATGTGCAGTGGCATGCCCTCTTTTAACCTTTCTTGGATCTGCTGCTGCTATTGCTACTGTGAAGGATTATCTTTACCACTAAAATTGACACGCTGCTGATGTGACTGCCAAGCATGCAATTGCAGTCGCAGTTGTCTTCCATCCATCAAATGCTGCTCTTTACCAAAGTGGAGTTGTTGCTGCTCTTCCCCCAAATCATGTATCTCTAAAGAGAGTTGTGGTTTTGGAAATTGCTGTACTCTCCCACATATAGTTGCAATTTTGGGTGTCCAACTTGTCCATCTTGCCCTTCTGCTGCAGTTGCAAATGCACCTGCACTGACAGAAACCACAGAAACCACAGGAAATGTCTTTTCATTTGGTACACCGATTAGTAGCCATTAGTAATTAGTAATTCAGAGAGAAAGCATTAACTTTGACTTTGAAATGACCATGTGTAGTATGTACTGGGGTAGAACATGTCACCACCTTTAACTGCAGGCCTGTACCAAACAGGAAGAAAAAAAATAAAATGCATCAATTGCACATGGGTGCTCAGGAGCGCAAAATTGTTCGTGATCTGTTTCCATATTTGTGAAATCCCTCACCAGATCCGGGATCAGTGCAAAACTCAAAATATGGTTGTTACTTACATCTCCCTATGTCTTTTTTACTCTACCTCTGCTTCAGTTTCAATGCTTCCAATTACTAAACCTTTGATAAAAACTTATAAACACTTGAGGGAATATAAATGCATTATGGCACATGATGAGGTGTTGTGTTAACGACTGTCCTGTTGCCAGGATGTTATTACAACAACTTCAGTCTGGAGTGATGACAACAGCAATGTGCCTAAAGACTGGTAAAGTCATTCAGCTTCTTTGCTTTATACTCTACACCCTATGGCCCACTGCTATTGGTGTTTGGCTATAGATAATCATAACAGTGCACAGTCACAATAAAACCTCAAAAATAGTGTCAGTTTTAACCGGTGAAATTATTGGTATGCATCAATTTTCTATAACTATTTCCTTCATAGCTGTGTGCAACAATATCTACTTGTATTAGGGATTTCACGTCAAGACATACAATATCTCTTGATGTCACAGATTAAACTCTAGTAGAAAAAAAAAAAAAAAACTAAAAAAAAAGAATTACAAGAGGAAAGGCATACCTACGTGTTCCAAAAAGATCGGCAGAACCTCGGGAAGATGGAGAATTCAAATTCTATTAAATTCATAATATCCGATGGTGACTATCTATGAATGTATCCCCAAAACCAAAACGGTGAAAAACTTAAGCACTGCTTTAGCGGTTTACCTTAATGAACAATAATTGACTTATCGAATTCATACTTTCAGTAATGTGCTCTGCTTCTCAAATATAGTTTCCTTAATGCGGGAAGCCTCACAAGGCATCCCAGCCTTCAACAGACAGGAACTTAACGTTCTAATTGTGATGTCATCTGGAGTACAACCAGCTTCCAGCATCTTGTAGAAGATACCAATTGCTTCAGGTGTTCTTCCTTTCATACAATGCCCAATAATAAGAATGGTAAATGTCAACTTATCAGGCTTGCACTTCTCTTCCATCTCTGCCACAATTGCATTAGCCTCATCAATGTTCCCAGATTTGCAATATCCATCAATGACAGGATTATAGACAAAAGACTGTGGAACAATGTCACTCTGCTTCAATAGTCTCAAAAGATTATGTGCTTCTTGCAGTCTATTGCTCTTGCACAGAGCACTGATAAGAACCGAGAAAGTATACAAATTTGCAGGAACATGTCGTGCTTTCATTTCATGTAACAAGTCCAGGCCATGATTAACCCATCCAATCCGGCAATAGCCATTAATTAAGGATGTTAAAGTAACAACGTTGGGAGGACAGCCATGTAAAAGCATCTTCTTGTGCATACCTAATGCAGAAACCATGTCACCTGCCTTAACAAAGCCGTCAATGAGAGCAGTGAAGGTAAAGACATTAGGCTTGATTCCGGATCGAATCATTTCATCAAAAAGAGAGGAGGCTTCTTTCATCTTACTCAATCTGCAATAACCCGATATCAATGTCGTATAGCTAACAACATTAGGGGCAAACTCACATGTTAGACAAACTTCTTTCAGTAAACCGCATGCTCTATGAACTTGATCGATTCTACATAAACCGTGTAAAAGAGTGTTATATGTAACTATATCAGGGGAACAACCAAAACTTCTCATATCACTGAGAAGCTTAAGAGCTTCGTCAACTTCTCCAGCTATGCATAAACCCCGCATTAAAATGTTGAATGTGAAGGTTTCTAGACAAGAACGTGTTCTCATAAGCTCCCTGAATAAACAAATGGCATCATCTAACTTATTGTGTTTTATCAACATGTTCAAAAAGTTATTAACAATCACCTTTATTTGAATCCCATTGCGCAGAGCTTCAGCAAGTAATTCCTTTGAAACATCAAACCTGTCAGCCAGTGCAAAAGAGGAAACCAAAAATCCCAAAAGCCCAGAATCAGGGAATTGCCCATCAGACCTCATAGAATCATATAACAATTTTGCTGAACTGTGGAGATTTACTTGACAAAGGGACCTCAAAAGCATATTGTAAGTCCAAAATGAATGAGACATACTCAACTTTTCCCTAGTGAACTGATAGAACTTGAAACCTAAGTTGGGATTGTTAAGCCTTTTAACAATCTCTGAGACATGAGAAGGAGTTAAGTGCTTACGGAAATAATCCAAAAACCTATCATCAAAAGAGGTAGAACATAGAAAAAGGGTAGAAACTATCTTGACAAACCAAGAATCAGGTTTTGTTATGATTAACCCTTTCTCAGAGAGTGGTACCTGAGTAAGAGTACGATAATGGGAGGCTCGAAAAGCAGTGACAAACGAGAAAGCCATGAACTTTGTATGCCATGTGCACATATTCAAGGCATGAAGGAGAATTTGACTGTTGTTGAAAATCAGAAGTAGCCGGGTCGGCAAATTTTGTGGAACATTTGGCGTCGGGATTCTTAACCACGGGTCTGATATGGTTCGAGGGAGAAAAAAAACGCAATGATGATAAAAACTATAATAAAATATAAATTTATAAGATTTGAATGTTTGAATCTTTATAAGAAGTAAGATTAAAATATGTTATTATATTCAAAGTAAAATTTTGATAATATACATCTACATGTATTATTAGTATTGACGAAAACACAGGAACACGTCTATCCTATTTTTGGAAATTTTTAAATAATTTATGTTTTCATTAAATATTATAATTAAAAAATTATAAAAAACAATTCTTTAAAGTATGTTTTAATTTATCTTATCTATTTTTTTCAATGTTAACAAAATAAAAGTTGGGTGGAGTGATTGCAGAAAAATTAGTGGTTATATACATAAATATACCTAATTGTAATTTTAAAAAATTATTATTATAAATTGCTACAGAATAATTTTATATGTAGAATAAAAAAATACTTAAATAATGATTTGGTTTCGATTTTTTTTTAATTTGGTTATACTTTTAATTTTTTTTTTCATTTTAGTTTTAATATTGATTAATTTTATTCAATTTAGTCATTTTCGCTAACACTGTTAAAATAGTTAACGGTTGTTAACAGTAATTGTCACGTGTCATTTTATGATTTTTTTAAATTACTTTTTTATTTAAAAAAAATGTCCACGTGTCAACCTTATATCATGTCAGGTGTCATTTTATGATTTTTTTTATTTTTTTAAATTTAAATTTTTTTGTATTTAAAAAATATATATTCACGTGTCAAGCCAATATCATGTCATTAGTTTTTTATATTCAATTTGGTCATAATATTCGTTATTTTTTTCAATTTGGTCTTAATCTTTATTTTTAAATTTAACATGTTTGTTCTTCTCTAAATTGAGATAAATTTAATTTGTATATAAATGTTATATGGATATTTTTATTAAATATTTTTAATTTATAGTGAGAGTTGCTTTAAAATTAAAACGAAAAATTTCAAAGTAAACAATAACACCATTAATTTTAAATTTTAAGAGCTTTAAAATACTTAAATTAATGGTGTTATTCCCTACTTTTAAAATTTTAAGAGGCTTAAAAATTTAAATTGATAGTGTTATTGTCTACTTTAAAATTTTTTGTTTTAATTTTAAACCAACTCTAATCCTAAATTAAAAATATTTCATAAAAATATATATTTTAATAAGAATATTCATATAACATTTATATACAAATTAAATTTTGTTTCAATTTGGAGAAGAACAAAAATGTTAAATTTAAAAAAAAAGGACCAAATTGAAAAATAATAACAAATATTAAGACCAAATTGAATATAAAAAATTAATCCTAACATGTGACATAATATTAACTTGACACATGATTTTTTTTTAAATAATTTTTTTATTTAAAAAAAATTTAAAAATTATCAAATGACACATGACATGATATGAGCTTGACACGTATACATTTTTTTAAATAATAATAATAATATTTTAAAAAATTTTAAAAAAAATCACAATGACATGTGACAGTTATTGTTCACAATCCGTTAACTATTTTAACGGTGTTAGAAAAAGGACCAAATTGAAAAATCTGAACGAAAACCAGGACCAAATCATCATTTAACCCAATAAAAAATACAAAAGTTTTAGGTTGATTTGTATTTTTTTTTTTTGGAGAAAATAATAAAAATATTACTATTAATAATCTTAATCGAATTGTTTTGAACTAGTTTTGGTGAGTTATTCATTTTTGACCGACTGTAATTTTTTCCTATCCATTTTTCTTTAAATTAATTTTGTTGTTTATTTGAACTAATTACCTCACCAATTTTCGAAAGAGTAAATCATATTGCAGATCTTATTCCTAATCTCCACCGTCCACCATAAAAATTATAAGCCTTGATGAAATTCAAGCGTGTGAAGGAGTAATTTGCATACAAGATGAATGAAAAGGTTATAATTAGGATTTAGGCTTAATTGTAATTTAGTTCTGTTTATGCCCTTTAACTAATAATAGTTTGTCTGTGGTTCTTGAACTTGTGGCAAATATAGTTTAGCAAAAAATAAAAAGGTAAGAATAACAATTTGGATCAAATTATTGACATAATTAATTTATAATTTACTTTAGTTTAAAATTAAAATTGAATCATTTGATTAAATTCTTTCAAACTATTTGTTTCAACTCATTTACATTCATTTGATTTTCTATTATAAGCAAATACAGAGTAGTCTAATATCTTTTATCCATTCAATCATCTTATGATCAATAAAACTAACATACTTATATATATAGGTATAATTATTGATTTGGTCCTCTAATTTTTTTATTTAGTTCAATTTGGTTCCTCTATTATTTGTTGGTTTAATTTAGTACCCATATAATTTAAAAGGGTTCAATTGGTCATCTCTGTTGTTAAGTTGGAGTTAACATCGTGTCCGTACAGGACACGTGTCAAGCCGTGAAATCTTTTATTTATTTTTTATTTTTTATAATTTTTTTTTTAAATTTATAATCTGTCACATGGTAGTTTACAGCCATGACATGTGACAGTAATAAAACTTGTTTTCAACTTAGTCTTTTATTTTAAATTTTTTATTCAAATTAGTACTCATATCTTTTAGAACGATCCAATTTTGTCCTTTCTAATTTAAGACCAAATTAGTAAACTTAATTACAACTTATATATACATGTTAAAATATATTTTTTTAATATATACATCAAACCACTTCATCTAAATACTCAAATTATTTTATTTTTTACACTTTTACCTTTATAATTTCTTACACTTGTAAAAGCTAAAATAATTTGAATATTTAGGTGTAGTGATTTGATGTATAAATTCAAAACAATTATTTTAATATGTATATATAAGTTACAATTAAACTTATTTACTAATTTTTACTAATTTGGTCTCAAATTTAAAAGGACAAAATTAGATTGTTTTAAAGAATTATGGTATTAAATTGAACAAAAATTTTTAATAGAAGACTAAATCGAAAACAAGTTTTATCACTGCCATGTGGCACGATAGTAACCTGATACGTGGTAGATTATAAATTTTTATAAAAAAAATTAAAACCAAAATTAAAAAATTTCACTTTTTGACACGTTTTCTGTACGGACACAGTGTTAACTCCAACTTAACAACTTAACGAAGAGGACCAAATTGAACCCTTTTAAATAATCATGGTACTAAATTGAACCAACAAAAAATATGGAATCAAATTGAACCAAACCAAACAAATTAGGGGACCAAATCACTAATTATACCTACAAATAAAATATATTTTTATGAATCTTATTAAATTTATAGGTGAAATACAACATCAAATGATATATAAGTTCAATCTTCATAAGAGATTGACGTTATATTTAATTTAAAACACTAAATGAGATGTAAGTTCAATCTTCGTAAGGGATCAACATCACTTCAATAAAAAATCTCAAGACAATGATGCTTATATGAGTGTTTTACTTTTTAAGATACTCAATTTTTTCATCTCTATATAACATAGGACTTAAACTTATACTCATTCCCAATTAGAGTCATACTTATATTTCGAACAATGTCGTTTTTAAGGGTGATTCCTTACCATATTGACGTACTTCAAATCAAGAGTATCTTTTTTATATAACACTTATGAGTATTTCGAGAGATTCATTGCGAAGACATAACATCAAATGAGACACGAGTCCAAACACCAACTCCAACATAAAACTTTAAGACAATACATTTATGTGTCTTCTACCTTATCAAGTGCTCAACTTTCTCATTTATTTAATGTGAGACTTAGACTCACACTTAAACTAATAATTTTAAAGAAAATAAAATATAACCTATAATACAACTTTATTTATTCTCTGGACTCTCTTATTTTAGGCACAAAACAAAACTTGTTTTTCTCATTGGATGGAGACTTATGATGCACCCACATTTCAAGTTGGGTTACGTATTCATGTTTGACATGTATCTATTGTTGCAGGTGACATAAATTATCTAGTGGTAGAGGCCAAGTGAGCCGGATCACAATCGAATCATGACGCGCTTGAGTTATTACGTTCTTAAGTAAAAAGAGGTACGTTCAGATTAATGACTATAACTTTTGACCTAATGGTAAGTGCTCGATCCTAACCATTTGTAACATCTGTATCCGATACTTTATCGATATTTATTAATGAACTATTTAATCTACAAAGTAATACTACTTTCATGATTCCACTAATTTATAATTTTTATGTTGACAACTTTAATATATATAATTTTAATTTGGATTCACACAATAACAATAGCAATATATTTATTATATTTTTAAAAATTATTATACAATTTTCAATATACATATCTATTATATTTATTATATTTTTAAAAATTATTATACAATTTTCAATATACATATCTATTTTATTATTTTTCAAATAAATGTATGAATGTATACTATTCTCATATTTTATTATTTTTCAAATAAATGTATCAATATATACTATTCGTATATGACGATTCAAACTACAATTGTGTGAAAGAGACTTATTATATAAAAAGATACAACAATAAACAAAAATAGAATGATATGAATAAATATATATATATATATATATATATATATATATAAATATATCAGTAAATACTAACCAATTTTTTATTTCCTCCTATTAGTAAAAAATATAATAAAACAATGTCATCTCTAAATGGCAAGTATCTTTACGAGTGGAACCGTGATTGTGTTTACCCCTAAACTTGGGACAAGTAAGACCCAAATAGAGTAAAGCGAGCAATAAATAGAGTGAGAGTGATGTTGTTGGACCGAAGAAAGTGAGGGGAGAGAAAATGGGCACCAATCTTCCATTCTTTTCACCAGTGGAGAGAAACCACACCTACGCCAAAATCATTTTCATCATCATTCTCAACTTCAACTCCACCCACTACTGTGTTTTTGGTTCTGCATCACCGTCCAAAACTCTACCCTAAAATATTATCTTAGATCAACGTCGCTAATAATCAATCAGAGATTAAGCACGTGCAAAACGCACCGCAGACACTATTAATCACGTGCAACACTCGCACCAATTCATCCTTCAATAATTGAACAACCTTAACACCTCTTCTTCACTTCTTTTATATTCTACCAAAGTCAAGTGAAGCAAGATCATCATCGCCACTGCTTCCAACTATGGCGGAAAATTCCACCCTCTTTTCTCCTTACAGCATGGGCAAATTCAACCTCTCTCACAGGTCACTCACACAAACTTTTCTTTACTTCATTAGTTTTGTTAAATCTGTTCATTTTTCATCAACAAAACATGGTGGATCTGATCATCTGAGTTGGGGTTTGCGCAGGGTAGTATTGGCTCCCATGACCAGATGCAGAGCGTTGAAGGGGATTCCAAACGCAGCACTTGCTGAGTATTACGCTCAAAGATCAACACCGGGTGGATTTCTCATCAGCGAAGGCACCTTGATCTCCCCCACTGCTCCTGGGTACTTCCTTTCCTATTCCCATTCTTTCATTTCTCTTCATCCTATTCATAAATTCCTCCTTTTCATGTCAAAATATATTCTTCCTTATTCATTCTTAGTGGAAATCGTTTTTTTTTTCCTTCAATTTTAATTAGTTTTTTTTACATAGAAAACTTTTGAAAATAAATTAGTTGAGAATTTGTATTATAATAATGTCAAATAATATATAACTAATTTTAACTTGTATGTCGAAGATATTAGTGATTATAAGACTGTGTAACTCCAGTCAATAGATAAAACATTTATTCCTTGTTTCAACACAAAACTTTTTGGTTTTGTACTAATTTTTGTTCCATTCAAATATGGACCCTCAATAGTTGAACTGTCAAACAACGAGTCACATGTTGGTGCTGTTTGATTGGTGGTCAGAGGACTCGTGTGAATAATGGGGGCTGTTTTTAATCTTTTCTTTCTGACAATTTTTTGTTTGTTATTAAAAAAACATTTATAAATATTTTTACTTAGTATTTTTTTTTTATAATTCAGAAAAATATTGAGAATATTAAATTTTATATTTTCAATAAAAAATGTTTTACTTTTTCATCGTCATTCAATAAAAAATTATCAATAAAACCGTAAAAAAAGGGGAAATTTGTGCTTCTGCATTACGTATATCTGTGTAATTAATTGTCTTGTTTTTCTTTAACTTACTAGTAGTAGTAATATGTAAGTGGTGGTGTTGATGCAGGTTTCCCCATGTGCCTGGGATATATTCAGATGAACAAGTGGAGGCATGGAGAAATGTAGTGGATGCTGTGCATGACAAAGGCAGCATTATCTTCTGTCAACTCTGGCATGTTGGCCGTGCGTCTCATCCAGGTAAAGTGAACCTCATTCTCATCCACCAATTTAATTAGTTCTCATTTTGGGTCCTAATTCTTTAGGGACATCGATTGGCCTTTAAATTATTCATTAGGTTCCCTCTGATAATGAGATTACAATAATTTGTATTGCATATATCCTAGACTCAACGTTTATGGTCACTACTCTTATCTAAAGACAAAACTTAAGCGAGTTTTTTAGAAGTTTTTGGTGTGAACTGTGATTAGAGTTTTGCTTGGATCATCTGAGTTTATTTTTAATGTAATGCATACAATTTTGTTATGTACTTAACTCGCTCCATGCATGACAAATAGTTAATATTTTCAGATTTTGACTTAACTGATTCTACTGAAGTGCAGGGAAAGTTATGATTTGTTATTTTCTCCTGTTACATTTACTCTTCAGTTATCTGTTTGTTGAGTTGTTCACTCATTTTGTGTCTGTGAAACAGTGTATCAGCCTGGTGGGGCTCCACCCATTTCGTCCACCTCCAAGCCCCTATCGGCCAGGTGGAGGATTCTCCTTCCCGATGGGTCCTATGGCGTTTACCCAGAGCCTCGTGCACTTAATACTTCTGAGATACCTGAAATCGTGCAGCATTATCGCCAAGCAGCAATTAATGCAATTCGAGCAGGTTGGTTTCTTAAAATCAGCAAAAATAATGGTTTTTGATACTAAATGTAGTCATCTCAATTAAGATATTCAGTATGCTAATGTATGTGTTCAAGTGAAGTGTCTCTGCAGTATTTAGCTGTCATTAATGACGACATTGTGTACATGTATACACACCATCTGTTTCCCTTATCTGATCTATTTTTCTTGTAACTCTGAAGAAAAAAAAAAAGAAGAGATAATGGTGGGGATGATATGCTGCATTTTAATTCAATTTTCAATAATAGATTTCAATTCCAAGTTAATGAAAAGTAAAGTTGACTCTAATGGGTTAAAGTTAGCCTGTGGATGCGTCTCAATGTTATGTTACAGGTAGAAAATGTTACACACTGTTTTAACGAGCTTAGCAATAAGGAGAAATAACTGTACCACACTTCAAAACCTACAAGATTGCAGATTTCTACGCCAGAAAACTGAGGTGTTGATCAGCTTTTTTGATACTTCTTAGAGGGGTTTGGCCCTTGTAATAAGTTGTGTGGATAGTGTGAAATAATGCCCACTGTTTCTAGTAAGATAATGTTTTCTTTAAATTTCTACGTCAGTTTCAATGCAGCTGGATGGAGATTAATTACTCTTGATCTGTTGCTTTGAATTCTTTACATTTTTAGTTTTTGCATGTGGGTTTGTTATATAGGACACGGTTATCAAGGTATATGATGAAATGTGACATGTGTGCAGGTTTTGATGGAATTGAGATTCACGGTGCACATGGATATCTCATTGATCAATTCTTAAAGGATGGAATCAATGATCGAACCGATGAATATGGAGGATCACTAGCAAACCGGTGCAGGTTCCTACTGCAGGTGGTTGAAGCTGTTGTTTCTGGCATTGGGGCAGAAAGAGTTGCTGTCAGAATTTCACCTGCAATTGATCACCTTGATGCCATTGACTCTGACCCACTTGGGCTAGGTTTAGCAGTGGTTGAGAAACTGAACAGTTTCCAGAAAGAGCTGGGCAGAAAACTCACTTATCTTCATGTTACTCAGCCTCGATACACAGCTTATGGCCAAACTGAGTCAGGTAGACCTGGCAGTGAAGAGGAAGAAGCTCATTTGATGCAGAACTTGAGAAAGGCTTATGAGGGAACATTCATGTGCAGTGGTGGTTTTACTAGGAAGTTAGGAATGGAAGCTGTGGCTGAAGGACATGCTGACTTAGTATCCTATGGTCGTCTTTTCATTTCCAATCCAGACTTGGTTTTAAGGCTGAAGCTTAATGCACCTCTAACCAGGTATAACAGGAAGACGTTTTACACTCAGGATCCTGTTATAGGATACACAGATTATCCTTTCATGAGCAAAGAAAGTGAGGTGAAGGATCCAAGGGCACGCCTTTAACTGTAATGTTTTTGGCTTTTATAAGATAATGATATTTTGACTATTAAATTTTGACAATTTTTTCTTACAACACGATGTGTCATCTTTTAACTGGTTTTGAAATATTGAGAATGAAAAAAAAATTAAAAACCTTTTAAAAGATGACATAAAATTGTAAAAGAAAATTATCAAAAAATATAATAGCCGTTAGATAAGTCATATTTATTATTGGAATCTCTGAATCTCAAGTGAATGTCTTTGTTCTGAAAATTTGGCTGACACAATTTCTTTGGCCTGTATGGCCATCTATATTGCCTGAAAGTTGCATCTCTGTATTTATTACTGAATTACTTTGTATAATATTAAATAGGGATTACAATGCAGTGGATCCTAGCATATGTATATAACAATAATAATTTCAAATAAGTAAATTGTCAAACAAAACTTAAAATTGATGAAAAATTAATTAATAACAAACTAATTAATTAAGTACACAAGTGAAACACATCATGAACTATTAAAATATTGGGTTAATTATGTTTTTAGTCCCTCTACTATTATCGTTTTTTGGAATTGGTCACTCTCCCAAAAGTTAAACCATTTTGGTCCTCGTGATTTTGGAACTACTGACTTTAGTCCCTAATTTGTGAACGGCGTTAAGTCTGTGACTGCGTGGCAAACGGCGTTCCACC
>Ga0214542_1001067_pt1 | contig 54780 bp, 24 predicted proteins | sample CNSS1metaG_FD_160096 | JGI IMG/M metagenome (GOLD analysis project Ga0214542, IMG submission 160096) | Root nodule microbial communities from cowpea collected in UCLA plant growth center, Los Angeles, California, USA - CNSS1 | ecosystem: Host-associated > Plants > Roots > Nodule | place: USA... | reverse complement strand
CTCTCTCTCTCTATATATATATATATATATATATATATATATATATATATATATATTTTTTTATATTTTTTATATATATATATATATAAATTTTTTTTTATATTTTTTTGTTTGTGTGTGTATATATATATATATATATATATATATATATTAAAAAAAATTGATGTCACAATTGAATATGATATTAATTTTAAAATTAATATTTTAAAAAGTTAATAAATTTATTTATAAACACACAACCTTTTTTTTATAAAAATTGACTTTAAATTCAAAATTCAATTATTTAAAAATATAAGTTTAACTTAATTTAAATATAATTATTTCAACTTAAATTAAATTAAATTTCTGCCTAATCATTTAAATTTATATTGAATTTAAATTGGATCTTTCCATATCCATCCTGCATCAAAACAATGAAAAAGGTTACTCACATCTAATTTTCATACTTAATTCCCATCCAAAAATTAAAAAATTCATACACAAATTTTGGTTTTATAGAATGTATAGAAACGTATCTGCACTTTAATTCTCATATATCTGTTTATCGAAGCATATTTAGCTGTCCTTTCCCTTCTTATTTTAGTTAAAAAAAATGTGACTTTTTATTTTTATTTTTTATCAGCAGATAAATGCAAAATCTACATCAGCTTTTATATTTTAAAAAAAAAGTTTTCGATATAGATATAGGCACATTATCTAATAAAAAATGGATCATTTTCCAAAATGAGCCCCGTGACTTAATTAACTATAGGTCATAAATTATGACTCTGCTAATTCAATCTGAACCTTATGTATTATCTGTCATTTTCTCATTCTCTTAAAAACAATATTAATGACAGATTAGTAAAATGTATGCATCAATTGCTTCCTATGTGCATCACATGTTCATGAACTTTCTACACAGTTCAAATATATGACTCTGCTAACGTCACAGAACATGATTGTCCTCTATACCACTGTTACTTTGTCTTCACTTTTCCAAAACAACACACGCACACACATTATATATATGAACCTAGAATTACCATACCAAGCGTGCATTCTTGTGTTATTTCCGATCTCATCACGTAGCTCATTGGAAGAACACCAAAAATGGAGAACCCAGGTTGCACTTGTACATGGCGAACCATGTACGAGAAACCACGAACCATGTTAGTTAACTTCACAAACATGGTTGTAAAACTCGGAAAAGATGACCCCAGAAGGATTATTCACTCCTTTAAGTTCGGATTCGCACTGGTATTAATCTCTATTTTGCAGTATTTTCGTCCCTCCTTCTATGTTCTTGGTGACAACATAATGTGGGCCGTTATCACTGTCGTTCTTGTCCTAGAATTTTCCGTGGGTGAGTAATTAATTAACCATGTTTTAATTACCATTTTCCTTTCGTTAATGTAAACGTTTAGTTAACAAATGTGATATGTAATGTAACATTTTCCAGGTGCAACGCTCGGAAAAGGTTTAAACAGGGTGTTGGCAACGGCGTTTGCCGGTGGTCTTGCCGTTGCTCTCCGCACAATAGCGAGTTTTTTTGGAGATAAGGGACAGGTCGTAATGATTTCGGTCTCGGTATTTTTCGTAGGTAATTATACTACTAATTAATTAAAGTTTAATAATAATACTTATTAGATATTGAGACGAAATTAATTAATTTACAAAGGCGTTTGATTTCACAGCTGGAACGGTGTCGTTTATGAGATTTTCCCCGCGACTGAAAGCGAAGTATGAATATGGGATGATTATTTTCATTTTGACCTTTTGTTTAGTCGCTCTTTCTGAGAGCAGTGAGAATGAACTGTTGGAAGTTGCACAAGAGAGGTTATTAACGATCATAATTGGGACTTGCATTGCTATTACGGTTTGTATTTGTGTATGCCCCGTTTGGATTGGACAGGATCTTCACAATCAAATTGCTTCCAATGTTGTAAAAATCGCCGACTTTTTGGAAGGTAATTAATCTGCTTTAATTTTTAATTTTCGCCGCAATCAAACCTAATAATTATCTGTGTTCATTTTCATGCCTAAATCTTGAAAAAATTCTTCGATATTTTCCTATGGGTTTAATTATATCTTCTCCATGTTCCCTTTCTTTGGGTCTTCTTTTTCAACTCTTGATAGTTAGTTCTTAGGTTTGGTCTTTGTGAATAATGATGCGTAATAGAATTATGAGTTTTTGACTTATATGTTCACACTCCTCATACTTCATTTAATAATTTTCACTGATTATGAATGTGCAGGATTTAGAGATGAATACTTCAACAATTTAGAGAACACAACAGAAGAAGTCGAGGAGGATGATAAGTCATTTCTCCACAAATATGAAAGTATCCTATCTTCAAAAATTAATGAAGAAACAATGGTGAACACAGATAACTATATTCATGTTTTCTCACATAATGTTTTTTTATTTTCAGAAAATTAAGATTGTCAAGTTAATCTGCTATGTTTGATTTGTTTTGGCATGCATAGGCTGTTTTGGCGAGATGGGAACCTCGTCATGGCAGGTTCAGATTTCGCCATCCCTGGAAGCAATACTTGAAGATCGGAAACCAAATTCGGTTGTGTGCTTACAAAATTAAAGCTCTCAGTGTCCTCCTCCTTCGTTCTGATCAAGTACGTTCAACATTTCACATTTTTACTTACGTACACATCATGCAAAGATCATTGAACAACACTGTTTTTCGTGTTTTTCCTTCAGACCCCGTACGAAATTCGAAGCAGGATTGAAGAGCCATGCGCAAACATCATCATTGAATCTGTGAAGGCCCTTAAGGAATCATCATTGATATTCCAACACATGGCAAAGCCAGCAATGCCGAATCTCCATGTGGCGAATGCCAAAAATGCTTCTGAATCTCTCAAATCGGTTCTGAGAACAAATCCGTGGGAAGGAGCTGATCATCTGCAGATAATACCGGCGGCTACAGTGGCATCACTTCTAATTGATGTAGTTTTCCGTGTGGAGAAAATTTGTGAAGCTGTTGAAGAACTTGCAAATCTTGCAAAGTTTGAACCCTCAGAGTTACTCCACCGAGGAACAGTGCAACCTATTTCTGATAGTGATGGTGCGGTTCATGTCATCACCATTGCTGAATGACAGTGGTCACAATGATTGAGAAGAAAGACCTGCTAACGAAATCGGTCAAAGTTGTAAACAGATATAATAAACAGATGATGTTTTTAGTTTCGGTTAATAACAGTTGCGTGGTGTATGGGATAGTTTTGTTATTAGATTTTTTAAAATTATATAAATATCAAGATCAATCAAAATATCGCAATCATGTATTTATATTGCTTTTATTCAAGTGGTTTAATTTTATCGAATTTGGATTATCTTATGGTTTTTTTCTATTTTTTTTATTTTTCTATTTTTTGTGTTGTATCTTTATAATATACTGATTACCATTAATTTTAACGTTTTAAAATATATTAAAAAGATATTTAAAATATCAACACAGTTTATTTTTAATATTTAACAGAGGACAATAAAAAAACTAAAAATCAGTAAAAAATCTGGACTCAATTTTATCACACTAATTTTCAATTCTATTTAAAGATGTTTGACTATCATATAAGTGAATGAGTTCGTAGCTGAAAGGTTATTTTTTGATATATAATTTTAGGAAGGAAAATTATACTTTGATTTGTATTTTTTTAATTTCATTTTTATTTTTTGACGTATTTTAATGTGAATTATTAATTTTTTTTAAAAAATATAATGATATATTAATAATAAAAATCAAAAAATCATAATATCATCATTCTTAAAGTTTTGTCATTTGAATCCACCTCTTAATATTTGTGTGGATATAAAATTATGAGATAATATTAGTTATATTAATCGTTAAAAATATGTTTTCTTCTTAATATACGAATGGATTAAAAAATATAAATTAAGATTTAAGGACTTGTTTAAATATTTTCAAAGTGTGGTATCATCTTTATGTCGGTTCTTTAAATGAATTTGTAAATATAGATTTGTAATAAATCAAAATGTGGTATGAACGTCAAGTTATAGTATGATAAGAGACTTCAAAACCTTACATTAATTACACAGGCAAGTAAAAAAATTTAAGCATGATAATGATAACTATGTGTAGGGATGTCAACAGGACGGGGTGGAGCGAGTACGGGTAGTAACTTCTCCGTAGCTTATCTGTTGGATAAATATTTGTCTGTACCCGTATACATATTTGTCGAATATTCGTTATGTAGGTACTTGCATAATTGTTTAATATCTACGGAATTTATGGGTACTCGCAAGTATTTACAAACAAATAAAAAAATATTTAATAATATATTTTAATCATAATTTCAAATAAAATACAATACATGACACTCATAAATTTTAAACAAAGTTCAAATAACTCATTCAAATACGGTTGAATGACGGTTTACAAATAAATATTTTTTGTTAAAACTAATTAATAAAAGAATAACTCATTCAAAATCAATATGTTATTATTTTAATAATGTTTTTTCTATTTTTTTTAATTTAAATTAGAGTATAGCGAATACGGGTATCCATGGGTACGGATATGATATATGTACTCGTCCCGTTACCATGCAGGTATTAAAAATACCCGTATCCGTTACCCACGGATATCCATTTACAATATCAATTTTCCATCTGTTGCGAGTTTTATCCGCAAATACCTACGTGTACAAATTTTTTTGACATTCCTAATTATATGGCCGAAGAGCTTGTAAATTATAATTAATATATACCACCATTATAAAAAATTTGACATTTTCTGAAGGAAAAAAAAATTAGTTGGTAAAACAAATTTTACAAACAAATATTAAAATCTTCATTACCATCATATAAGTAATGGATCCATTAGTATATTAGAATTTTCGTCGATAAAATCTATAAGTAATTGAATGTTGTAATAATTTGTTTATAAAATTTATCTATGGATAAATTATTATTTTTTTATTTTGACCATTTTATAATACATTTTATTGATAAATTCGTCAATAAAAGACTAAATTTTCTACCAAATCTAACAAAATAAATTCGAGATGAGTGAAAATGAAAAAAGAGCAGGAGAGACAATCAAAGGAAGTGACATTGTCAAAGGAGGTAACAACTACGACTTTCAAAGAGAAAAAAGGAGAAGTAAAAGAGTCGGTAATTATTGATAAATTTTGGTCATGATAAATTTGTTTTATCTGTCAATAAAATTTACTAACAAATTTTTTATTGACAAATTTTTCAATACTTACTATTTTCATCATTATTTTTTGTTTTATCGAAGAAATATATTTTTCTATTATTGACAGATTTTGATAGAAATAATTTTTTATTTCTTTTAGTGAAGAATTTCATTATTATGTCCATAACATTTTATTAGATGTTACCTCAAACAAGACAATAGACAACTATTATTTCTACAAATAGTATACAACCATGTTAATCATAAAATGTTGTTAATGAAGCATATTTAAAATATTTTATTATTCTATTTGGATTGAGACAATTTATGTTTTTTTATCCAATTTAAAATTGATTATAAACTAAAATATTTTATTTTAAACATGGAATTTGAAAAAAAAAAAACAAAGATGAAGAAGGATGTTCATCTTAAAGGAGTACAAAATCTTAATTAATATAACTAATGATGATCTTAAACAAAAATAGAAAAAAATTGTAAAAGTTTGTACCATATTTTTTTATTTATTTGTTATTATTGTTGTTGTTTGGTTGGTCTATAAGATGTTGGTGATGCATTAATTGTTTAGATGTGGTAGTCAACTATCTACTTCAAGGAATGCATGTAATTTATGTTAGTAAAGCATTTAATAGATTGGTAAATTTTAATGGTAATTAGATGTTTTAGTCGGTAAATTTTATCGTTAAAAGGGAATGTAAAAGATTTTGTCTTTGTATTTTGATTATTACAGTGATTTAATTTAATCACAGTTGTTTTCAATTTTATTTAAAGATGTTTAACTTCATATAAGTGGTTATTTGGAGATATATTTCTTGGAAATTTGTTAGTTGGATCTAAACATAGGATAAATAAAGAAAAAAAGAGTTTGTCATATGAATCCACATCTTCAACAATTGCCTGGATGTATAGAAAATGAGATAATACTTGTTTTATTAATTGTTAAAAATACAAATTATGCATCTACGAAATATCTTAATAAATAAATACGACTATTTTTCTTTAACTAAGGAGAAGCGTATAAAATGTTTTCATCTTCATTGAAGGTATTTAACATAAAACAAAAGAAACTTAATACATATAAATTGATTAAAAAATTAGAGGTAATAATGCAAAACGGTCCAACCCACAACTTCATAAAAAAAAATGTGAAGTGGGTTGGAATATTGAGTTCGCTGACCCATGTGGGTTTAAGATAGGACGAGTTGTCCAAAGACCCACTTACTAGTCTCCATTAGTTTTTAAGTAAACATGTTTGTTCTTGAAATAATTGCATAGAAGAGAGAAACTTTAAGCTTCTTTTCTTGACAGGAAATTCTTTCGATCATAACAGCTTTTATGGGGATTATTATTTAATTCTTCATTCATTAACTTCTGAAATTTATGATAGTTAAGACTGAAAAGGATTAATATTTAATTATTCATTCATTAACATTAAGTAGTTTTGTTACAAAAGATAATAAATTATTTTGTTTTTGATTTGCTTTGAAATTAAAATTATGTTTTGTTAATTCTGAAAAAACGAATGCGGATCAGGAAAACAAACCAGTTTCTGAGCTACGAGGCGGGCCTGCCTGACCTGCTTTTTATGGGCCAAAACGTGAAGCAGGCCAAATAGATTGGGCTGACCTGATTTTTCATCCCTATAAAAAACATAAACTAAGATTTAGGGTCTTGTTTAAAAATTTTTAAGTGTTATATCATCTTTATTTTGGCTCTTTTAATGAATTTGATAGATTAAAAAAATGTGACATGAATTTTAAGTTCATACTAGTATGATAAGAGAGTTCAAAACCCTACATTAATTACATATAGGAATCTAAAAAATTAAGCATGATAATTGACAATTATTTTTGATAAGTGGTTGAGGAGCTTGTAAATTCTAATTAATATCAATCATTATAAAAAAAGTGATGTTATTGATGGGAAATAAATCAGTTGATAAAACATACATTAAAAAAGTTATTAAATAATGACCAATTTTAATAACAAAAAATATGTAGTGACCAATTTAGAAATCAATTTTCAATTAATTTGGTAGTCAAAACCTTGGTAATTAATAGTAGTGATCAATTTAGAGACCAATTCATAATTGAAACTATTTTAGTTATGAATAATTTTTGTATAAATTGATATCTAAAATGGTCACTATAGTGACTAATTATTTTTTATCACTAAAATTGGTCATTATTCAATTTTTTTTTGTAATAAGATTTTATTAAGAGATATTAAAATTTTTATTAGTAGATATTTCTTTTAGTAATTGATCCGTAGTAAATTATATTTTTTATTACAAGCATATATTTTCGTCGATAAAATATGCCGGTAATAAGATGTTTTAATAATCTATCTACAAATTTTGTCTATGTGTATCAAAGTTTCTATTTTTAAATTTTGAAAATTTCGTAGTAAAATATGTTAGTAAAATCAAATGAACACCAATTTTTTTGAAAAATCTAATGAAATATGTCTAATAAATAAATTGAAGGTTAGTTAAAATAAAAGGAGGAGGAGACAAAGTCAAAAAAGGTGAGAGTCAAAGGAGATAACAATAAGGACGATAGAAAAAGAGGAAGAGGATGGACAAACTATTATAGAACAATGAGAAGAATAAGAAGAGGTGATAATTATTATCAAATTTCAATGTCAATAATTACCAACAATTGTATGAAAATTATTAACAAATATTTCATTGACAAGTTTTTGATCGTCGCTTTTTCATCATAAATTTTTGTTTTACTAATGAAATTTTATTATTATTATTGACAAATTTTTTCTGTCAATAATTTTATTATTTTTTAGTGGACAATTTGTTTTATTATACCTATGAAATTTTAATAGATGTTACCTCAAAAAAATAGTAAACAACACTTATTTTTACAACTTTTACGCAACCATATTATTAATCAAAAAATGCTGTTAATAAAGAATATTTAAAATATTTTGTCACAACATATTCTTTTTTTGATTGAGATAATTTATGTTTTTATCCAATTTAAATTTGATTAAAAATTAAAATGTTTTATAAATTAAATATGAAATTTGAGAGAAAAAAAAGTAAAGAAGATGTCCAACTAAATGGAATACAAAATATTGCTTATTATAAATAATAATGATGTTCAACTGAAAGGAATACAAAATAATATTTAATATAAATATAAATAATGATGATGTTAAACAAAAACAGAAAAAAAAAACTGTGAAAGTTTGTACCATAAGTTAATTTGGTAGGTTTATGGATGTTGACGATGCATTAAGTATTAATTATTTAGATGTGGTAGTCCCTGTCTACTTTGGAGGAATGCATGCAATTTATGGTGGTGATGCATTTAATAAATTTGTTAGTAAAATTTTATGGTAATGTGATGTTTAAGTAATTTGTCAATAAATTTAATCGGTAGAATGAATGTTAAAGTTTATATTTGTATTTCAGCTATACGGTGTAATAAAATACATTGATTATTGATAATCGGTAAATTTATCGGTAAAATTTATTTTTTATCAAATTCAACAAAATATGTCTTATAATTTGAAATGAGTGACAAGTCATGAATACGATACATGTATATGATACGTTGATATGTTTATTTTAGAAATAATAGGATACGATATCTAATAAATGCATGATCTATGAATATTGAAATGCATACAATAATTCTTAAAAACACAATAAATATTTGATTGTTATTGTGTGAATCCAAATTAAAACTATATTACTAAAATTGTCAACATAAAAAATATAAATTATTGTCATCATCAAAGTATTATTACAATAAAACTCTTAAAAAATGACCAATTTTAATAACAAAAAATATGTTAAAGACCAATTTCCTAATTAGAAACAAATTATTTTGGTAATCAAAACATTGATAACTAATGTTAGTGACTAATTTAGAAACTAATTCATAATAAAAACTATTTTAATTATAAATTTAGAGACTAATTAAAATTTTGAGAATTATTTTAATTGTCAATAATTTTTAGTTTTTAAATTGGTCACTATATATTGATTAATTATTTATTGTTACTAAAATTGATCATTATTCAAAAATTTTCTTATAGTATACTACGACTTTATAAATTAGATACTTCATTGATAAGTATCTTAAAATGTTGAACACGGATACGTGATTCAAATTGAAATATCAATGTATCATAGTGACAAAAAAAAATAGAGAAGGTAGACGGTGAGAGGGGTGAAAAAGAAAAGAAAAAAGAAAAAGAATAATTTATGATAGTTGAAGATCATAATCCATCAATATCAAGTATTACAAATTTACAAATTGATAATTATCGAGAAACTTATCATTATGATTGTTGCTAATTATTGAAAATTTCTGGCTTATCAACAAAACTTTTACATTTCGTGATAAAAATTATCGATAAATATTTTATTAATGATTTTTTCATCAATTTTCCATAAAAAAATTTGTTTCGTTGACAAAATTTCTTATTTTTTATAAATTTTGTCTCTCGATAATTTATTTTTTAGTGAACTTTTTTTCAATGTGTCCATAAATTTTTTGTAGATGTTGCATCAAATGAAGACAATAAGTGATGCTTGTTTCCACAAATTTTATGCGACTATTTTGTTAAATTATAAATTATTTTAAAAGAACTTTTTTTAGGATAATTTATTCTTTAAGAGAATTTAAAATATTTATTTACAACATATACTGTTTGGATTTAGATAATTTATGTTTTTTATATCCAATTGAAGTTTGATTAATAAAATAAAATATTCTATCAATTAAATATGGAATTTGAAAAAAAATAAGTAAAGAAGGATGCTTAACTAAAAGGGATACAAAATATCAGTTAATATGAATGTGAAACAAAAATAGAAAAAAATGTGAAAGTTTTACCGTAAGTTATTTTCTTTATTTGTCATTATTATTGTTGTTATTTGGTAGGTCTATTACATGTTGGTGAAGCATTTAATTATTTAAATGTGGTAGTCCTCTATCTATTTTTGGAGGAATGCATGAATTCATGGTGATGCATTCAATGGATGTCAGTTAAATACGTTGGTAATTGAATATTTTAGTAATTTATCAGTAAATTTTGTTAATAAAATAAATATCAAAATTTTTAATTTTAGACTTTCGCTATTTTCTGATAAAATTCATTATTGTTTAAAATTTTATCGGTATAATAGGTGTTAAATATTTTTTTCAAATTCGACGAAATATATCTCATAGATGAACCGGAAATGAGTGAGAAAAAAAGAAGAAGAAGGAGGAGGAGAAAGAAAAGAATTTTTCTTTTTTGTCAATAAAATTTATTAATAAAGTATTTTATTGATGAATTTTTTTTATCATCCTTCATGACAAAAATTGTTTTATTGACAAACTATTACTATTATTGACAAAATTTTTCCACTAATAATTCTGTTTTTTCTTCTCGTAAACATTTCTTTACTAAACCTCCAAAATTTATGCAACCATTTTGTTAATTATAAAATGTTGGCAATGAATAATTTCTTTTAGGATAATTTATTTTTTAAGAGAATTTAAAACATTTTACTACAAAATATATTGTTTAGATTGAGATCATTTATGTTTCTTTGTATTCACTTTAAATTTGGTTAATAAATTAAAATATTTTATCAATTAAATATGGAATTTGAGAATAAAAATAAAAAATAAAGAAAGATGTTCAAATTAAAAGGAATACAAAATATTATTTAGTATACCTTAACAAAAAATAGAAAAAAAAACTGTAATATTTTATTTTTTTTGTATAAGATCGTTGTTTCTTTATTTGTATTTGGTAGGTCTGTGAGATGTTGGTGATGCATTTAATTATTTAAATGCGGTAGTCCCCTATCTATTTAGAGGAATATGCATGCAATTACAAAAATAACATTCAGAGTCCTGAGTTGTATTCATTAAAATCAAGGCATAATGTAAAGACTTAACATGAACCATAGCAACCTATTTAATGAATAAGAACACCAAAATTGAAGCAAAAATTCTCACAAATATACTTTTTTAAGTTTTAAACTTTTGTTTAACATCGTTATATATATATATATATATATATATATATATATATATATATATATATATATATATATATATATATATATATTAAATAATATTTTGTATTTCTTTTAGTTGATCAACAACGTATTTTGCTTACCTTTTTAATTTTATCAAATTTCATTAGATTAGTGAAAAATAATTCATCAACCAAATTTAAATTTGATTTTTTTTAAAATAATAATTTTATAGATAAACAATATTTAAAATAAATATTTAAGAAATGTATCTATTTCGTTACATTATCAATGGTTAGAAAACAGAGAAATTAAAATTATGCATGCGAATCAAATAATTTGTATTAGTAAAACCGTCTTCAACTTACTGAAAATAAAAACTTAAAATTATGCATTGAAATAAAAAATTCATAGGGAAATTAATTTAAAACACAACTCATCTCGATTCATAATTTTTTAAATATACGTATTTAACGTTTTAATAATATAATATATATATATATATATATATATATCACTTTTGTCTTAAAAAACATACAAATTTTCATTTAAAATTAAATATTTTTAGAAATTATTTATATTAATATTAAATTTTAAGATAATACTTTTTGTTAAGTACAACTTGTAATTACTTTGAATTTTGAAAGTGAATTAAGTACATTAATCTATAATATTTAATGTTTTTCATTGTAAAATTATACTTTTGAATATACATTATAGTAGTTGCACATTTAATTATATTTATAAATGTTGAAAATTTTACTTCTGTCGTCTTCTATTACAACAATTTATAAATATTGATTTTAATAGTTTATATATGCACATAAATGATTTTTGGGAAAAAACTTAAAATTACTGTCTGCCAACTTTTCTAAAGGATTGTATAAACGCTAATTAGATAAAAAAAAAACTATTTGACCTAATAAGTTAGGTCATATATTAGAATATTGATTAAGAAACACAATTATGCAAATAACTGTGCATGAACGCATTTAAAACATTTTATTCTGGTTACAATTATGAAAAGAAAAAGTTAGGTTTAAAATTATTAAAAAAGATGGAACTTTGATGGAGTTGTCACACTTGAATGTATTTATATGATTATCTTATTTTGATAGTAGTTTGGAGGGAGAAAAATTTTTTTGGACGGAGAAAAATTTTAAGACTATTAGACGTTTAGTGATATAAATATCTTATTTTAATGTAATTATTTTTAAAATCTTATTTAACTAAAATAAGATTATGAGTTATTTTTCTTTTAAATTATAAGACAAATTAAGGATTATCACTAAAGGATTAAATAAGAATTTTTTCTATTATAAGTGCTTCTCTATTAGGAATTAATTAAAGTTTTTAAATAAAATTAAATTCACCTGTTTGTTTAATTAAAATTTTGAAATAAAATTAAATTTAGAGCTATCAAAATGGGTTGGAACTCGCGAGTCAACCTGGTCCACCACATTCTGGTCAGGTTGGATTAAATTTTTTTTATCAATTTTAATACAGGTTAATTTTTGATCCAGCTCTCTTAGAACTCGACTCATCCTGGTTGAGTTCATGGTCAGCCAACCCAGGTCACACAAACATTTTTTATTATATTGAGTTTTTGCATTTGTGACGTGTTTGGTTATTGTTTTTAACTAACACATTGATAATTTATATTTTTGTGATTTTTTGTTGTATTTGGAATTTAACATTCTTTTGGATTGTAGTTGGAATCTATTAAAGTTTATGTAAATTTTAATCATAATTATAATTTAGTTTTTTTTTTCTATAGACTGAAGAAAAAATTGTATTTTTTTAATTAAATAAGTGAGTAAGTCATTTTGTCTAACCTACCAATCCATGCTAGTCGGACTATATTAGAATTTTTTTGGCTCATTAATAAATGAGTTGGGTTGAATTAACTTTTAAATGATAAATTTGTAATAAATCGAATTGGACCGAACCAAATTACTATTTTGGCAGCTATGATTAAATTCAGATTAGGAATATGTTTGTTTGGACAATGTACGATAAGAGAAAAGAAAAAGAAATACAAATTTATTTGAATGAACTCATTTAAAGAAATTTGTAGCTTTGTTGGGTTCTTCCACAAGTGAAAATATTAGTAGAGAAAATCAAGTCACTTTATGTTTAATTACAAAATAACCCTCTATCTTTTTACTCTTTCACTATCCAAGTCATGCATCCATCGGCGGACCTTCTATGGGACTAAGGAGAGGCATGACTCCCCCAAACTTTTAATTTTATTATATATATATATATATATATATATATATATATTGATATTAATATTATATATATTTTTAGTGTTTAAAAAGTAAAATAAAATTAATTTGATGGATTAATAACTGGATTAAAGAGATTTAGATTTTATATCTCGTTATAAGGTTTTTTCACAACAAGTCATCAAAAAAGTGTGAAATAAAAGAAAGACAAATTAGGAAAAAGAAATTGGAGAACGTAGAGAACAAGTAATGCATACTCACACGATCTCATGAATAAGTATTTTAGTATGATTTATGTATGTTAGATTTATGATTCTTCCATTACGATATTTCTCCCAAATTAAGTTTTCCTAAATTAGTATGAATCCTAACTATGATTTTAGAAATTTTTTGTATGAAATTGGCATGAACCCTAATTATATTTTCTCAAATTAGTATAACCCAACATTATAAAATATTGATATTTTGTATTTTCAACTGCATACAATGAATTAGTTGAATAGTCTTCAGTTGAAATAAAAATTAGAATACTCATTTATGTGGATTCAATAAATTAGGAAGATTAAAAATTGAAAAATTTGAATTGCACGGTTTAAATAAAGGAAATAATTTTTTTAATTAAAAAATTATATGTAAAAAATCTAATTTGACACTCCTAAATATTTTTTCCAAGTTCCGCCACTGCATGCATATGCAACTCCATTTTATCACATTAAATTTTCTCATTTTAAATATTAAATCACATTTCATAATAATAATAATACTTTTATTTAAACTAATCACTTACTCACAATTTATTTTATCTTAATTTCTGGCATTCCCATTTTATTTCAATATAATTTTATCAATATTTTTTACTTTAAATAATAAGTCACAACATAATTTAAACTTATTATACATTATTTTAACTTACTTTTATAATCAAAGATAAAATAACAATCTTCTAATTTTAATAATTAAAATATTATTTTTTACTTTATCAAACTCATGTATCATTCACAAATTTTTATAAATTTTTTTCTAAAAACTTTTTATTTTTTTCTTAATTTAAACAACCTTCTTTTATTTATTTTTTCCTCTCAAATCCACGGTCTTAAATCCGTCTTTGGAATAGAACATATCAAATTGCACATTAAAATTATACGCTTAAATAAAAGATTACTCCTTTCGTAAGATTATGCTTCATTTCATATAAGAAATGTTTTATATGCGATGTAATATCATGAATTTGAAAATATTATTAATACAAAAAAGTAAAATAAATATTTACAAAAAATAAAATAAAATAATAAATATTTTCTAATGTTATTTATAATTTTAATTTAAAGAAATTATATGAATTAGGAATGATATGGGGGTAGTATGAGTTTTGTCCATTCTCGACTTTGTTCATTTTATGCCTTCTCTTAATCCTGTTACGACTGGAAATTGAGTTTCTATATGTTGTGATTTGAATTCAGACTGAGATGCATAACAAAATAAAATAATAAATATTAAGAGAAGTTTTTTTGATAGTAAATCCTATAACATTATGTAAGATGAATTATTTACCTAAGAGTGCTGGTGTGATATTCAATGTTGTTTTTAAAATCGAAGCTTATAAGTTCTTTGTTAAATTTATAACATACGAATTTTCAAAACGGATCATCCGGTTCTGTACGGATCGATCCAGTATGAGTTGGTTATTTATGGAATCACAATTCACTTTTTAGTGAGTTCAAAAAATTTAAATCTAACCTAAACGTTATGGATCGATGAGTTAAATGAGTTGACTTAATTAAAAAAATATAATTTTTTTTAATATGTAACCAAAAAACAAAAAATCCAAGTCTATTTTAAAAATATATTTTTTCTCATATTAGATAACAAATAAATCATATAAATCATTAATGACAATAATTAAATAAAAATTATAAATAAAATCTAAATATTCTCAAAACAATCAAACATTTTTTATATGTTCAGATTGGTGAGTGAGCACACAATATCCAATATAAATGAATTGGATTCTTAACGGATCCATTTTTGACCCAATTTACAAATTAATTTTAAATCAATCTAACTCAAATTTGTAATGAATCATATTAATTCATAAATTTTAACCTATTTTAACAGCTATATATTCTATATATTCAAGAGAGATGAATTATTAATTTACATATTAAAGATATTCCTCTTATCATGACCTAAAGTTTGAGGTACCGAGTATCTGATTTGATCCACAAAATTATTTTTGTATGAATAGAAAAGAGATAATGCAAATGAGAAGAGAAAAAGTAAAGATAATTCCAAAAAAATCGAGAGAAAATAAGAGAGAAAAATGTGTATGTGACTTCTAATTAAATCTTTTACAAAATTTCGGTAAATGTGCTTAAGCTCAAAAAATCATAAAAAAATAACGCAAGACTCTAAATTTAATGAATCATGCATCCATCTTGAAATCCCATAAATGTATATACTTTATTAAAATTGCAATCACTAAAAAAAAAGACCAAAATGAGTAAACAAATGTCATAATAGCTGAAAAACAAAACCAAAACAATAATGTTTAGTAAATCAAGTTTAGTATTATTAAAATAAAAATATTTAAAAACTGAAAATAATATAACAAAATGATATATGCATATAAAAAATACGTGTAGGTGTCATTATAGTATGGTGATTTGTTTGAATTCCGAAAGATAATATATAAAATTAAATGGTAAGCTAGATGGGAGCATGGTGCAAGTAGGAGATGAGGGTTACATACCCTAAACCCCAAATTTTGTTGTTATGGTTAGTAAAAAATTGATTATTATTCTAGAGTGAATTCAAAATATAATTAAATTAAGATTTAATGCATATCATAATAAACAGATAACCATGTTGAATTGTTAAAACTTGTTAACCTTTCACAATCTTATTATTCATGTGATTCAGTTGATGTCTTTTATTTTAATAGACATAGGCTAATCTTGTGTTTGGATGAAGCATTTTAACAATTATGAGAAATTGAAATACATTGTATTTGAATTGCTTGCAATTAAATTTTCTTCATTTTCCAAATAACTTGTTTGGGTAAAGAAATTAAAATACAATACATTTCAATATCTTGTTTGGATAAAATAATTGAATTTCTTGTGAGATAAAATTTCATTTTAAAAATATTTATTTTAGACTTAATTATGTTTTGAGTTCATGATAAATTTGGAACGGGCTCGACCACCCGGATGGGTCGAGCCGACCCGACGACTCAACTAGGCCATAAAACCTAGACGGGCTAGGTGGGGTCAGTTCAAAGATCCAAACAAGTTTGATCAGCCTAACGACCCATACGGGCAGGTCATGCCTGTTAAGTTCGTCAACCCAGTCCAACTCAACCCGCCTAGGTTGTTGGCCTGACTCTAACCTACTAGATCATCGAGCCCGCCCGACCCATCTAGGTTATCGGGCATGCTGACCCATCTCGGTTGTTGGGCCTGCTGACCCATCTCGGTTGTCGGGCATGTTTGTGTCATTGGGCACACCCGACAAGTTTGTGTCGTTGGGCCAACCTAACCTAGCAAGGTCGTTAGGTCGGTCAATATCGCCTGAGTCGTCGGACCGACCAGGCTTGATTAGGTCATCAGGTCAGTCAAGCTTGTCGGGTCAACAGGTCAGTTGGGTCGTTGGGCCTGCTCGACATGTCTGGGTCGTTAGACCCGCCCGACACCTCTAGGTCATCTGGCTCGCCAAACCTGTATGGGTCGTTGGGCCTGCTCGACCCGTTTGTGTTGTTAGGTCGGTCTGATCCGTATGGAGTGTTTGACCAGCCCAGTCTGTCATGGTTGTCGAGTTTGCTGGGTCTCTTTGGGGTTGAGTCCAGATTGTGAGGTTGAGTGAGAAGAATTTCAAATTCCACCTTTTTTTAGGGTATTTGAATTCCTTCTAATTTAGCTAATTGAAATACTTAAAAAAATACATGCATTTTAAATGCTTTTTAATTTATCTATCCAAACAAAACATTTCGTTACAAAAAAAATTCAAATTCTCCAAATAAATGAATTATTCTCTTAAATTGTCTCACCCAAACACACCATAAAAATTTTTAGTAATATTTGTCAAGTTGAACAATGAAATATGTTTAAATAAAGTATTAAAGTTGATGTTTACATTGGTCTAAAAATTACATTAAAGACGGAATATTCTATCGTTTTCATGATTTTGGGTGCTCGAAACCATACTTTTATTGTCGTTTCGTAATGAGTGTGTACAACGAAAATTAAACACGAAAGCTTTTCAATTTGCTGAAGAGGTCTTGTGCAGGCATATACTTTACCTTCGTATTTTAATAAACAAATAGTTTTTATAAGAAAAAGGTATTATAAGTACAAATCAATGAACACAATTTTCAAATGCAAAAAAAAAAATCATGAATTTTAATTAAATAGTTAGAAATGTGTCTCAGGTGAGAAAAGCAAGGGCGTATACGTAGTGAAAAAGGGTGACAAATAAGAAATTGAAAATAAAAAAATGGGTAACAGAAGAAAATAGGCCCATAACAGGTCCAGTGAGTTTAGTTTTTCGGCTAGCCCACTCGGCCATTCAAGAACAGTGTAGTTGCGAGTGTGAAGCAGAGAGAAGAGAAGCGAGAACGAAGGAGGGTGCAGCATGGGTGATGCAGGTGCAGGTGCAGGTGTGAAAATTGACGTGTTCTGGGACGAAGGAATGTTGAAGCACGATACTGGAATTGGTGTATTTGACACGGGAATGGAAATAGGGTTCTTAGAGGTGTTGGAGAAGCACCCTGAAAATTCCGACAGAGTTCGGAACATGGTTTCTATTCTGAAAAAGGGTCCAATCGCTCCTTACATTTCTTGGAACTCTGGTAGATCCGCTCTCATCTCTGAGCTTCTTTCCTTTCACACTCCTGGTACTCTTTTCTTTCTCCATCATCATCGTTATATTTTTACCTTAATTCTGTGTATTCACACATCTTTGAGGTTGTTGTTACTTGTTATTATTTTCAATTTAGGATAAAGATGGGATTTTGGTAAACAATTCGTGCTTTGCATGAAAGAGATGTTGGGATTTTGTTGATCTGGTTTTGTCCTTCTTGCTTAGGAAGTAAGTGTGTTTGGATTTTGGTTAACAAATTAAATTTACTTCAATTTAATTAGAGTTGCTATAGCTTTGGAGTTAAAACAATGATTGATATTTACTCTCTTAAAATAATAGCATATTTATAACAATGATTGATATGAAAAAATTGTAAAATTTTAGAACAATCAATTTCAATTTCATATGTTCTTGGCGTTAGTCATTGTGTATAACAAAAGAAAGCTAAGAAAGTTAATTTATAAAATAAGAAGATTAAGAGTTGCAAAGTGATAATATAGAAATCGAGATGCATAATTGTTTTGGAGATAATTTGGTGAATGGTGTGAAACAATGTATTGAAATGGTTTTCAAATGTTGTAAATCATTGTGTACCAAGAGAGCAACAGAACACCTAAAGTGAGTTATTTAAGAGGATGAAAAAAATAGGAGTTATACTTTCTAAAATTAATCCTCAAATAGATATAGATATATATATAGCTGTGTTGGAGATAATTTGGGGATTGATATGAAACTGTATGATGAGGTTTGAAATGCTGTAATTTTCTAGAATACGTAAATGAACTCTTAGACGCTGATAAAGAAGGGGGAAAGGAAATTTGTGCTGGGACATTCTTGAACCCCGGATCATGGGATGCTGCACTTCTTGCTGCTGGGACTACACTTTCTGCAATGAAGCATTTACTGGATGGCCATGGAAAAGTTGCTTATGCCTTGGTTAGGCCCCCTGGTCACCATGCTCAACCTTCTCAGGCTGATGGCTACTGTTTCTTTAACAATGCAGGTCTAGCAGTGCAATTGGCTCTAGATTCTGGGTGCAAGAAGGTTGCAGTTATAGATATTGATGTTCATTATGGAAATGGCACAGCAGAGGGGTTTTATAGATCTAATAAGGTTCTTACCATCTCTCTTCATATGAATCATGGATCATGGGGTCCATCTCATCCCCAAAGTGGATCGGTTGATGAGCTGGGCGAAGGAGAAGGTTATGGCTATAACTTGAACTTACCTCTACCAAATGGAACTGGGAACAAGGGATATATATATGCCTTCAATGAGTTGGTTGTTCCATCAATTCAAAAGTTTGGACCTGATATGATAGTTTTGGTTGCTGGGCAAGACTCCAGTGCAGTAAGTTATGATTTTTTTCTGCACCCAAATAATATTTATTGCCAAGTTTATACAAACTTGATTTCATGCTCACAGATAAATCAAAATCTGATAAGATAATGGCAGTGGCACGTGATTTTCAAGGGATATCCGTAGTTTTTTAACCATGGTATGAAAACTTGGACAGTAGCATGAAACGAAACAGATAAAATGAGTGTAGAAACATGTTTGAGTCTGATACCCCCATCAATCCAACAAATACTTTTCTGAATTTTGAAATATACCCTCCAAAAAGAAAACTTAGACAGTAGCATGGACTTACGTTTTCTGATAAATTATACTATAACTTACAAATAATCAAACGTCTAAGTCCTTTCATTCATTCAGAGACTGATTGCTTCACTTATAAATAATCTGCATACTGTTATTAGTAGTTGCAACTTTGTTACACTAATTTTTCATGATCCACATTCTTTGTTTCATTGGATTAATCACCTCACTTGTTTGTTCCAAGGTTACAACAGTGACCTTATGCGGCTATGTTGTAATGTTGAATCCAGGTTAAAAAAATGTGTTTTACTTATGTTATAACCTGGTGTGCCTCAGTTTGATCCCAACGGAAGACAGTGCTTAACAATGGAGGGCTATAGAGAAATTGGACGGATTGTTCATGATCTTGCGAAAAGTGAGAGTGATGGGCGGCTTCTAATTGTGCAGGAAGGTGGATATCATGTTACATATTCTGCATATTGTTTGCATGCAACACTTGAGGGGATTCTCAACCTTCCAATCACTCTACTATCAGACGCTCTAGGAGGGTACCCAGAGGACGAGACATTTTCAGTCAAAGTTATAGAAGCCATTAAGAATTATCAGAAAGATAAAGTGCCCTTCTGGAGAAACTCGTAAGATTCTTCCTCCTCGGAGTATGAGATTCACCTCCAATTTTCTGTTTACCCAACTCAATTCAATTATATTTCTGCAAATTGAGTTGACTGCCATATTAGCATGTTTACAATCCAATTATTCTGCTCCACTCCAGAACAATGTATATATATTATAGTAATAATGAAATGATTGTCAGTATTATTTTGGACTTGTATTATGCCATTTAGGACATACATTTGTGTTGTGACATTCAACAATTGGACTCACATTTTAAGTAATTCCCTGCTTTTCAATTCTAGGAAAAGAAATTCATTTTTTTAAATTTTAAGTCACCTAATTATATTATTATAATCAATTCATTCAACTACTCAATCCAACTTAATTATCTGGATATGTAAACTTTATGTCATGGTTAAATGTGGGGGAAGTAAATCTGTTAATGATTCGTTAAAGAAATTAATAAAGATACGAAAGGTTGATATTTATCATGTAATTATTGAGGGATTGTCAAAATTATCTTATAAATGTAATATTTTCCATCTAGTTGAGTTTGATGGTTAAGGTCCGGCTTTCGTTTTATTCTTTTGTGTAGTTTAATTTAAGGGGTATATTATCAACTAATTAAAAATTATATTTTACATTCAAAAGATTAAGCTTTTTCTATTTGAGAAAGATGATACAAATCAATGAAGTAAATTATGATTAATTAGATTTTCTGAAATACGCCTGTGGTTTTATAATATTTTAACCTGTATTAAAAATAGTTATTATAAAATTCTTACTTCTATAAAACGCGACACATTTTTCCCATCATTAAATTTTGACAGTTTTATTGACATCATTCATTCTTTCTTTTTCACCTTTTTATGAAATACATTAGAAGTTTCATGTAAACATTTGTGTCCCATTTATCTTTATCAATTCCTAAGTAAATATTTTATTTCTATAACTAGACTCTATTTGAATCACTCATACTTCTAACATGAAACCACTCATTAACTGGAAGGAGAAATATCTTTGGTCGAATTCTTACGCTGCACGCCACTTTAGTTTGCTTTTACAAGATGTGTTAGTAAATGAACTTTAATTTAAGTCTAATCAATTTATAATATAAGATTTGTATTTATTTATTTATTTTATATCTAGATAATATGAAAATTTTAATACATTATACATCTTAAAGGTGATAAATGATACAATATTATATATTCAATAAAAAAACAAATCTCATTAGAATGAAATTTAAATAATTATGATATTTTATTAAAAAGTAAATCTAAATTTAACTCAATCAAATTGACTTGTAAAATAAAATATATTATAAATCTATAGAAGTGATGTGCTCTATAAAAATCTCCAAATATTTCACAAAACATGATTACGTGAGTAAAGAACAAGAATGTTCTAATAACGAAAACAAAGGCACAACGATATTTGAGTGACTATGAAAAAGGCATCGACAAAGCAAATCAACTTTAATGTAAACTAAAAGAGACATTTGAAGTTAGGTTAAGAAAACTGTGCCAATTGACGCCGCGGAAAGTGGGTGAAATTGGTATGACTTTATTTTGCTTAGCTGAAATTCCCTAACCAACATTGTTTTAATAATAACATTCTACTTTGAAGCTATTTGCTATGCAACAATGCTTAATTAGCATAAGATACCAAAAGTTACTTGGTTACAAAACCAAATTAAAGTAATATATGCTTTAGGAATAACAATTTCAAAGTTGAAATAACAAATGAATAATAAACTTTTGGACGTTACAAAAATATTGTTTCAATTTGATGAAAGTCCATCCAGTAATATCATTAGTAATATCATTAGATATCATTAGATATCATCAGGAACAATGACCGCGTATTTAATACTAAATCCTAAATTCTAAATCGCATACTTAACCTAAGCTAAGTCGTCTTTAGAAAGTACAGTTCTATAATAATTTTGTTCTTAAAAAACATTTTAGTGAAAAAAAAAAATAGTATTTAAATTATATTTTAAATGATGTGATATTTATTGAATGTAATAGAATAAACAAATATGAATATAAAATCCCAAATTCCACCCTCCAATACCTAGATGCAAATTCTGTGATGAACTCCAACCTCCACTTAAATTACAATATCATGTGCTGTGGTTCAAAATTATCTTTCGTCTCACACCTTTGAATCAATTTCCATCAGCATATGCATGTGTAGGTCTTTATTCCAAACATCATAATAGAGACACATTTAAACAGTGCATGAATTAATTTATTGCATGTGGGTCATTCTTCAGTCCTAGCAAGTCAATATCCTAATTAATTCCATGTCCAATAATGCATCTTTATCATTGAAATTTACAAAGGTTTAATTAAATATTAAATGTTTTATAAATCTAGATATTTTTAAGTTGAATTTTTACTACAAAAATTATTATATTTATATTTAGTCTTTAAAATTATTTTTTTCTATCAATTTATCGTTTCATCTTACCATGTAAGAAATAATTCTTTACATTTTTTAATTTTTTTATTCGTTGATGAAATTACTGTTTCATTTTTCAATATCTAATAATTTACTTGTTAGTTGGTTGTTAAAGAAAAAAAATTCATTCCGTTAACAATAAAATACTTAAAATAAATAAAAGTATTCTAAATATTGAATAAAACAATTTTTTAATAAAAAATTCATTAAAAATACTTAAATTTGGGTACTTAATTAAACTTTTAATAAATAATAGACTAAGATTGGTTAAAGAATTAATTGGGATTGTGAGTGAACCGAGTCATGTTAAAAACCCCACCTCTTAATTTAGCTGATTCCACGGCACCTTTACAAATAACACTCATCTACTTTAAGTATTTGATTAAAAGTATATTTGTTCAAATATTTAATTGAATCATTATACTCGGAACGTGATTATTAAAATTTGTAATAATTATAAACTATCAACTTTTCCAGAGCACAAGCTTTACGTTAATTAGGGGTGATCATGAATTGGATTTGTAATGATTCAATCCACATCTATTTTGGATTCAAAATAATTGGATTAGATTTTTAATCCAAATTCATTTTTTCAAAAAAAGTTGATTGGATTTTTTAAAAATCCAGATCCAAATATTTAGATCAAGTTTAAATCCAGATCTAAATATTTGGATCAAGATCAAAATCCAAAATTTATTTTTCATAAAATAAATTCAAATTAAATTTTGTAAAACTTGTGTCCATAGGACTAACACCATAGAATTTGACAGATTTTTTGTCGGGGCCAACGAGGCCAAATTTCAGCATGGAATGAACTTGGATGACTTTCGGACGAATTTCGGTCGGGGACGACGTGACCAAATTTGGGCCAAGGACGACTTGACAAAATTTCAGTGGAGATCAACTTGACTGGATTCGACTGAATTTCGGTCAGGGCCGATTTTGCCTAATACGACCGAATTTTGACCGAAGCCGACTCTATTGAATTCGACCGAATTTCGGTTGTGGCTGACTCAGTTGAATACGACCAAATTTTGATCGTGACCGACTCATTTGAATACGACCAAATTTCATCTTAGGCCGTCTCAATCGAATACGACCAAATTTGGACCAGGGCCGATTCGGTCAAATCTCAATCGGGGCCAACTCGATTGAATTCGACTGAATTTTGACTAGAGTCAACTAGGTTAAATACAACCAAATTTTGGTTGCGGTTGTCTCGGTCGAATACGGTCAAATTTTGTCTAGGTCGACTCAGCCCAATGCAGTCAAATTTGGGTCGGGGTGAACTCAACCGAATACTTCCAAATTTTTCCCAGAACCAGTTGGGCCAAATTTCGATCAGGACCGACTTTACAGAATTTGGCCTAATTTAGCCAAATTTTGTATAGGGTCACGCCAACTCAATCAAATACGACTAAATTTAGGTTAGTCCGTCTCAACCTTTAGCCTAACCTACCAAAAATATAAACTGAAAATTTGGATTGAATATTTTGGATTATCCATTTTGAAAATCTAGATTTAGAGTATGAATATACAATCCATAAAATATATAAAATGTAGATCAGATTGATATCCAGATCCAATAAAATGGATTGGATTTTTAATAAAATGAATATTAAATGGATTGGATCATAGCAAAAGTGGATTGGATCATGAAAATTATATTTTTTGACCATCCTTAGTTTAACTTTTCAGATCATCTTCTACTTCCTTCCGCTGTTCAATAAATATAAATTATTGTTGTTATCCTCATAATTTTTTTTAGGTGTTAAATTAACATTAATTATTACTTTTACTCTCATATTTTCATTCTTTCACTTTTATATGTATTTAATCTTTTTTTATTAATACATTTTTTTACAAGAATATAATTTAAATTTGTTAGTACAAATTTATGGATATATTAACAATTTTTTTATTAAACTTCTAAATTTTTTAATTAAATTGTAAGGTTTAAAGTTTATGAATATAAATTTTAGGGTTTAGTGTTTACGGACGTCTCAATTCTCATGTCGCACGTCGCACGTCCACCTCGCATGTCGCACGTCCACCTCGAACGTCGCACGACACACGTCTCAAGTGTCACGTCTCACGTCCACCTCGAACGTCGCACGTCGCACGACACACGTCTCACGTCCCAGGTCTCTCGTCCCACGTCTCTCGTCCCACGTTCCACGTCCCACGTCCCACGTCCCACGTCCCACGTCTCATGTTCCACGTCCCACGACACACGTCTCACGTCTCACGTCTCACGTTCCATGTCTCACGTCTCACGTCTCACGTCTCTCGTCCGTCTCATGTCTCACATCTCACGTCCCTCACGTCTCACGCTCCCCGTCTCACGTCTCACGTCCCACGTCCTACGTCCCATGTCTTACGTCTCACGTCTCACGTTTCACGTTCCACATTCCACGTCCCACATCTCACGTCCCACGTCCCACGTCTCATGTCCCATGTCTCACGTCCCATGTCGTCTCACGTTCCACATCCCACGTTCTACGACTCACGTCCCACGTCTCACGTCCTACGTCCCACGTCCCACGTCTCACGTCCCACGTCTCACGTCGTACGTCTTACGTCTCACGTCTCACGCCTCATGTCTCACGTCGAATGTCCCACGTCCCACGTATCACGCCCACGTCTCGCATTCCACGTCCAACGTATGACGCCCACATCTCACATTCCACGTTCCACATCCCACATAGCACATTTTAAGTCTCACGTCGCACGTCTCACATTATTGCACTGAAATACTTGATTCTTTCATAAAATAATGGTGCTTTGGTTTAGTGGTTGCAGTATAGCTAAGGTTCTTCTTTGTTGTTTATCCTTCTTCAGATAATAGTTTCTTATTGATCGAAAGAAGGAAGAGAAAGGACATTATTTTACCGGAAATAGGAAAGTTAAACTTATGCAACAATAGTAATTTGAAACTTTTGCAGATGTCTGCTATCATTACATGAATGATTTGGGAAAAGTTTTTAGATATTGGCAGACAATATTTTTTTTATTGGTTTTTTGTTCTAACATTCAATATGTGAAGAGATGTGTCACAAAATTCTAATCAAGGGTGGGCAAAAAATCCATTTTTTATAATCCAATCTATTTTTTCTATGATATAATCCATTTAATATCTATCTTATTAAAAATTCAATCCAATTAAAATCCATTTTATTGGATATGGATATCAATCTGATATATATTTTATGAATTGGATATCCATTCTCTAAATCTAAATTTTCAAAATCGGTAATCCAAAATATCCAATCCAAATTTTTAATTTATATTTTTGGTTAGGTTAGGCTAAAAGTTGAGACCGACTAGTCTAAATTTAGTCGTATTTGATTGAGTTGGTGTGACCCTATACAAAATTTGGCCGAATTCTATCAAGTCGATCTCGATCGAAATTTAGCCCAACTGGTCCTAGACAAAATTTGGAAGTATTTGGTTGAGTTCACCTCGACCCAAATTTGACTGCATTGGATTGAGTCGACCTAGACAAAATTTGACTGTATTCGGCCGAGACAATTGCGACCAAAATTTGGCTGTATTCAGCCTAGTTGACTCCAATCAAAATTTGGTCGAATTCAATCGAGTTGGCCCCGATTGAGATTTGGCCAAGTCGGCCTTGACCCAAATTTGCTCGTATTTGCTGAGACAGCCTAGGGTGAAATTTGGTCGTATTCAAATGAGTCGGTCACGATCAAAATTTGGCCGTATTTAACTGAGTCGACCACAACCGAAATTCGACCGAATTTAGTCGAGTTGGCTCCGATCAAAATTCGGTCGTGTTGGCCTCGACCAAAATTTGACCGAGTTTGTCCTGGCCTGAATTTGGTCGTATTCGGTAGAGTCGATCGCGGCAAAAATTTGGTCATATTTAAGCGAGTCGGTCCTAACCTAAATTTGGCCAAATTCATCGAGTTGGTCATGACCAAAATTTGGTCAAGTCAGCACTTGTCCAAATTTAGCCGTATTCGGTCGACTAAGTTCCGAACGAAATTTGACTATATTCAACTTAGTCAGCTGTGATCGAAAATTGGCCATATTCAGTTAAGTCGGTCCCGACCAAAGAATTTAGTGGAGTCAACCTTGACCGAAATTTGACTGATCAGGCCCTGACCCAAATGTGGTCATATTTGGCCAAGTCGGCTCTGGTCAAAATTTTGTCGTATTAGGCAAAATTGACCCTGGCCAAAATTCAGTCAAATCCAGTCAAGTCGATCTCGCCTGAAATTTTGTCGAGTCGACCTTAGTCCAAATTTGGTCACGTCGTCCCCGACCGAAAGTCGTTCGAAAGTCATCTAAGTTCATCCCATGCTGAAATTTAGCCTCGACAAAAAATTTGCCAAATTCTATGATGTCAGTCCTATCGAAAATCTAATCCACATCCATTTTGAATCCAAATAATGGATGTGGATCCAAATTTGTGTCCATAGGGTTGACACCAAAGAATTTGACAGATTTAGCTGAATACTTCCAAATTTTGTCCAGAACCAACTGGGTCAAATCTCGATCGGGACCGACTTGACAGAATTTGGCCTAATTCGGCCAAATTTTGTATAGGGTCACGTCAACTCAATCAAATACGACTAAATTTGGGCTAGTCCGTCTCAACCTTTAGCCTAACCTAACAAAAAATATAAAGTGAAAATTTGGATTGAATATTTTTGATTATCCATTTTGAAAATCTAAATTTCGAGAATGGATATCCAATCCATAAAATATATAAAATATAGATTAGATTGATATCCAAATCCAATAAAATGGATTTTAAATGGATTGGATTTTTAATATAATAAATATTAAATAGATTGGATCATAAAAAAAATGGATTGGATCATAAAAAAAATGGATTGGATCATAAAAATTGGATTTTTTGCCCAACCTTAACGTTAAGAATTCATTGAAGTTATATTTTCATAACATAATGATCAAACTACTAAAACATTATGGGAGATAAATCAAAGTTTAATACTTCGATATTCCTTAAACATAAGAATGGAAGTTTGTCAAACGATTTTTATTTAAAAATAAAATTAATTGTTTTTGTAAAATGCAAAACAGATGAATGAAAAAAAAAATAAAACAAAGAAATAAAATTTTGAAAATTATGATTATAAAAGTCAATTTTTTTCCTTTTGTCCTGTCATTATCGCGAAAGTCGTATCATTTTCCCAATCTTTAACTTCCATTTTATTTTCTCTAGATTTGGGACACAAAAATGTTAATTATGAAAAAAAGGATACTGAATAATTCTAATTTAATTTATTTTTTTTATATGTAATCTAAATGATTAAAAATATAATTCAATAATAAAATAAACAAAAAAAAATCTTAAATTAATTTTAAAAAAAATACATATTAATTCTTAAAATTTCTGATTTTATGTTTATCTATAAACTAATCTTAAACTTATAACTTTTTTGTTTGGGGTATAAAGTGGAGCGTGTAATGCAATAAAAGCTGGTTTCTAGTTTCTACCTACCAAAAGAAAAGAAGGGCAAGTTGTCTCCAAAACCGTGAAATGAAATTTTTTTAAGAAACTGAATAATTATGGGTAATGTTTTGAAAGATGAGTGCACATGATGATAGAACTTTTAGGTAGAAACTTTATATAAATAAGAAATTGGAAAAATGTATATAAGTCTTCAAATATTTAATTTTGAAAAAAAAATATTTTTTAACAAATATTCATGAAGAAAGAGGAGATAAATTTCTCAATATTTAATTTATATGAAAAATTTAACCAAACAAGCATACTCATTCGAAAAGATGAATTTAGATCTTTGTTAGAAAAATCATATATTTAAAAGAATTTATTGCAAAAAAGAAATAAAATAGTGGCATTTGAGGAATTAATCTTGGTACCGACATTAGCGGAACACTCTCCTAAATTGACCCGCCACCACAATCTATGGAACTTTCCTAAATATGGGACCCACCTTTTGTTTTTGTCTTTCATTTTTGCATGCCGACGACAGAACAAAACCATGGTTCTGCAACATCACCAGGTTCCTAAAACCTCACAGCATGTGTTACCTTCAACCTCAGATTTTTGTTTCTCACTACAACTTCAGATGCCTTCACTGTGTTACGATTTGACCGACAGAACTGTGAATACCAGATAAAAAAACATGTTGTTTTGGATTATTGCTTCAGTTAAATGAGAACAAAGATTCTATTTTTTATGGAATTTGAGTTTTAAACTTTATAAAGATCAAATCTTTTTATTTTATAAATATCATGAATTTTTAAAGATAGAAAAATAAGTTTGTTTGTTGTTTAAAATTTGAGCAGTAAATTCATTTATGAAATATATAAATATGATGTAGTTGACGGGAAATATTGAAAAGATTAAAAACATAATCTTTTTTCAATGAATGAAATTCCAAGCCCACATGATTCGTACATGCCATCCACTTGCCACTGTAGTTAATCAAAACATGGGGGACAAAATCATTGTGAAGTTCGTTCTTTTTTACTTCCTTTTACAATGCCTCACAAATTTTTAATAGAAATCATAAGCCAACCAATGGTAAGAGGCAAAAAGAAAAAGGAAAAAAAGAAAAGAAAAGGAAAAGAGGGTTTGGAGAGGGACAATCTTTGTGGAGTAGCCTGACACTTTGTTTAGGGTTCCTTCCTTCCTTCGTAAAATGTGAAAAAGTTAGAGACATTCCACATTGGCACATTCTCCTTCCTGTCTTTTTCTCAATTTTGGGAACTTCAATTTCCTGATCCGTTCAACGTTTTCTCAGCAAAAAAACTCTTTGTTTATGCATACCTATAGGTAAGTGTAACTACCAAGCACGCACTCTCACATTCACACTCAAGTTTTGTTCTTGTGACTTCTAAGCTTGTCATTATCGTTTTTCTGAGTCTTGTGGCTGGTGTCTCATTTTTGCGTCTGAGATATAATGGGGTTCTGATTTTACTGGGAAAGTTCGTATATTGATACTCTCTTTTGTTTTTTTCTTTCTGTTTTACTAGGCTAACCATGGAAGGTGTTCAGATAGAAGAAGTCTTCATCTTGTTTTGTTTTTGTCTGATCACTACAGTGAGCTTTGGTGCTACAAACTCAAATGATGTCAAAGTTTTGAATGATTTCAGAAAAGGGTTGGAAAATCCTGAGCTTTTGAAGTGGCCGGAGGAGGGAGATGATCCCTGTGGTCCTCCTTTATGGCCTTATGTGTACTGTTCTGGAGACAGAGTCAATCAGATTCAGGCCAAGAATCTTGGTCTTAGAGGGTCATTGCCTCAAAACTTTAACCAACTCTCAGAACTCTACAATCTGGGTCTGCAACGCAACAACCTCAGTGGGATGTTGCCCTCTTTTAGTGGATTATCCAAATTGGAATTTGCTTTCTTAGATTACAATAAATTTGATTCAATTCCATCTGATTTCTTTAGTGGGCTTAGCAGCCTTAGAGTCTTGTCTTTGGAAGAAAATCCACTGAATATGAGTAGTGGCTGGTTTTTTCCCCTGGATTTGCAAAAATCAGTGCAGTTAACCAACCTTTCTCTGGTGCAATGTAACTTGGTCGGACCATTACCGGATTTTCTGGGCACATTGGCATCTCTCACAAATCTGAGGCTTTCAGGTAACAAGCTGTCTGGTGCCATACCAGCAACTTTTGCACAATCTTCAATCCAGGTTTTGTGGTTGAATAATCAAGAAGGTGGTGGGTTGAGTGGTCCTATTGATGTTATTGCTTCAATGCCTTTCCTTAGACAGGTTTGGCTACATGGAAACCAGTTCACTGGGCCAATTCCTCGGAATATTGGAAATCTAATTTCCTTGCAGGAACTCAATCTCAACAGCAATCAACTTGTTGGCTTGATTCCAGAGTCCCTGGCACTTATGGATCTTGATATCCTTGTGTTAAACAACAACATGCTAATGGGTCCAATACCGAAATTTAAGGCTGCCAATGTTTCTTATGATTACAATTTATTTTGTCAGAATGAGCCTGGACTAGAATGTGGCCCTCAAGTTACTGTTTTGCTGGATTTTCTTGATAAGCTGAATTACCCTTCATTTCTGGTTTCTGATTGGTCTGGTGATGAACCATGCACACGCAGCACAGGGTCATGGTTTGGATTGAGCTGCAATTCCAACTCAGAGATATCTATTATGAATCTACCTAGACACAAGCTAAATGGTACACTAAGTCCCTCACTTGCTAAGTTAGATTCACTTCGTCAAATTAGGCTTTCAGGAAACAACATAACCGGCTCTGTTCCTACTAATTTCACCAAATTAACATCTTTGGAGTTGTTGGATTTAAGTTATAACAATCTTGAGCCTCCATTTCCAAATTTTCATGATGATTTGAAGATTATTATTACGGGTAATCCCCTTCTTCTGAATAAAACTGGAGGAAGTCCCAGTCCTATGCCTATTGACAGCCCACCTTCACCACAAAATCCATCACAGCCTCCATCCTCTCATAAGCCACCTATTCCAGATCAGAGTTCAAGATCAAACCAATCCAAGCCCAATGACTTGAAAAGATTCAAAACAACAGTAATAGTGGCTGGAGTTGTGTTGTTTACACTTGTAGCACTTTTGGTTGTTTATCTCTTGCTATGTTGTAGGAAGAACAAAAAAGCCTCCTTGGATGCTCCAAGTACCATTGTGGTTCATCCTCGCAATCCATCTGATCCAGACAACATAGTTAAAATTGCAGTTTCAAACGCCACTGGAAGTTTGTCTACAAAGACTGGTACAAGTTCTCTGAGTAACATCAGTGGTGAAACTCAAAACTCTCACATGATTGAGGATGGCAACCTTGTCATCTCTATACAAGTACTACGCAAGGTTACCAATGACTTTGCTTCAGAAAATGAACTAGGTCGTGGAGGGTTTGGGACTGTTTACAGGGGAGAACTTGAAGATGGGACAAAAATAGCAGTGAAGAGAATGGAGCATGGGGTTATTACCAGTAAGGCAATAGAGGAGTTTCAAGCAGAAATAGCTGTTCTTTCCAAGGTACGGCACCGCCATCTGGTATCCTTGTTGGGGTATTCCATTGAAGGCAATGAAAGACTTTTGGTTTATGAATATATGTCTCTTGGAGCTCTAAGCCAGCATCTTTTTCATTGGAAAAGCTTGAACTTTGAGCCTTTGTCTTGGTCAAAGAGGCTTGCAATAGCACTAGATGTTGCCAGAGGGATAGAATACCTTCATAGTCTTGCCCGTCAGACTTTTATTCATCGAGATCTTAAGTCTTCTAATATCTTATTGGGTGATGATTTCCGGGCTAAAGTTTCAGACTTTGGTTTGGTGAAGCATGCCCCAGACAGTGAGAAGTCTGTAGTTACCAAGCTTGCTGGGACATTTGGATACCTTGCCCCTGAATATGCAGGTATGGCCTTATTAAAATCACCTCTTCTGACCATAATGTATATGTAGAAATTTAGCATTAACTGCCTAATGGAATCATTATACCCTCTCTGTATATTAATTTATATTCAGTTACATTGTTCTTAGATGAAAACATCTTAGTAGTGTGCAAGAATTAACAAGGAATGATGTCTAATTACAAGTCATAATGTTTCAAAATTTGTAAGCAATGCGATACTTGTATCACTCATCTAACAGTTGGTCATACCATTGCAATGTGAGGTTTTATCATTTCAGTGTGTTTGATGTGCCTGCCTAGCTTTTAATACTATGTATCGATGTGTTTCAGTGATGGGGAAAATCACCACAAAGGTTGATGTGTTCAGCTACGGTGTGGTGTTGATGGAACTTCTGACTGGACTTGTGGCACTTGATGAGAGCCGACCAGAGGAGAGCCGATACTTGGCTGAATGGTTTTGGCGAATTAAATCAAGCAAGGAGAAGCTTATGGCTGCCATTGATCCAGTTGTGGAAGCATCTGAAGAAACTTTTGAGAGCATAACTATTGTAGCTGAACTTGCTGGACATTGCACGGCAAGGGAAGCACATCATAGGCCAGATATGGGTCATGCAGTCAATGTTCTATCAGCATTAGTGGAAAAATGGCAACCAGTTGATGATGAATTAGACTGCTACTCTGGCATCGACTACACAAGACCACTTCCTCAGATGTTGAAGATTTGGAAGGAAGCAGAAAGCAAAGAGTTCAGCTATACTTCTAGTCTTGACAACAGCAGAAGCAGTATTGCAGCCAGGCCTACTGGGTTTGCAGACTCTTTTACTTCTGCTGATGCAAGATAATTTTGAGGCAAATTTAGTGCAATTTGTGGATCCTGTTGTTGTATCCTTATTCAAATTCACTTGGATTCACCATGTCTGTTTCTTCAGCCAAGAGGCAAAAAAATCATGTCTCGGCATTTTGTTCTGTTTTTGGACATTAAAATACCATAGGAAGATGTAGATAATTATACATGTTTTCTCTTTGTTTTGTCTTGTATACAGGAACACCAATTTCTACTTGATAGTAATGATTCTGCGTGACAAGTCACATTCATCTATGTTGTTATCCCATCCATGTTATCATGGGAGGTGTCATTATTGAAATGCTAAGCAGAATAATTTATCCATGATATTTTCCACCTGCATTGATAAATTAAAAATGGTGACACATTTTTAGGCACATGAAGTCTTGGTAGCCTCTTTAGTGCTTTTTCTTCTCATTGAATCTTCCCCTATGTTATATCACTCCAAAGAGGGGTGAAGCCTAGTGTTAGATAACAAAAGGGTAGAGATTTGTCAGATTTGTCACTTGAAATTTGTTGTGTTCATACTGAGGGGAGACTGAGTTTCAACATTGAGTGATTTATGGAAGAATTCTAAAATGTACAATATGGTGAAAACAAACTATAGCGTAAGAGTTCATAAAAGCTTCTATGCTTTTATTCCCTTGGCTATGCGATCTTCTTTCATGTTTTGATATTAATGAACTTCATTATTGAAGCTAGTCTCTGTTATGCTATTACTTGCCACAAGAAAATACACTTGTACGTATTTCTCATCAAAACTTTCTTAACTAATGTGATAAGATAATTTGCTGGTTTTTGTACTGGTAATTTTCTCCTTTAATGTTACAGCAATCTCCTTCAGTCGTGGAATCACAGTAATAAGATAGTAGTTTCATAGATTATCTTCTGCAATTTTTAAATGTTTGACTTCCAAGATAGATAGAACAATTTTTTATTTTAAGGAACTCAACTGCAACTGTTCTTTAATGATTTTCGCTTTACTCATTTGCCATACTAATACTTAAACTCTTTCTCGTTGATCTCATTTGATTCTTGCCAAATCAAACGTTCAGAATTCTTAGAAAATTTTCACTGTCTACGTGAATGTTACATTTTCAGTGTGTTTTTAGCTTTAAGGAGCAACTACAGAGGTGGTTTAAGTTTGAATACTAAGTTTGATGAGCTTATTTGTTTGGTAGAAGGTTAGTATTGAAACTTTTTTGAGGCATGATCACCTTTTGGGAAGAGAAATGAAAGCTAATTCATCTTGAAATTCGTAAGGTTTTTAAAGATAAGTCAAAGAAGTTAAATGTTACGATGGTGTGACAATTTCCTCTAGTATAACGTTGACACTAATTTAATTTCGGATCAAATAACATCAATGTCAAGCACGTTAACCTTTTTTAATACGAATTAATCTGAATCAAAATTTTGTTGATTCATGTTTATTTGAAAGAGTTTGCCCATAAGTTTCTTCTGAAGAGAAAAATAATTGAAACTATGAACTAGTTAAAATAAAAATATACATAAATTATATAAGAAAAACTTCTACAAATGAATTTATGCATAATTTAGTTTTAGATTATAGAAAAAGTAATTTGTGCATAAATTTTAAATGTCTTATCTCAGTTCAACAACTTTCTTTTTTAACAACAATAAATGAGAGTAAATTAATCCACCACCTTACCTATTTAGTGTGATGGGTCCAGCTCAACAAGAACTCATTCTTTTAGCTCAAAAAGGGTGAGTCAACCCATGTGCCTCTGTTTCAAAACTACTCCTGATATGCTTGAAACACTGTTCAAAAAAATGATGTTGTAAAGTAGAATCTTCTTATTTATCACAACAAGAAACGCAGAAGCTTAATCTCATGAGAGAGGATTTTGATTCTCAAGAAGAATGATCCTTCCTGCGTGCGCGATTAATCCAACTCAGCTTCCCCATCCTCCAAAACCATCTTCACTAAATTCAGTTCCAAATCAAACACACTTCAACACCAATCAAAGCCTATCCCTAAAACACCCCTCAAAATACACTGACCCCATTGTAGCATGGACATCTTCCATAGCTCAGTATTGTAAAGGTGGTCATTTGGTTAAAGCTGCCTCCGAGTTTGTGCGAATGAGAGAAGCTAACATTGAACCTAATCATATCACTCTCATCACACTCCTCTCTGTTTGCGCTCATCATCCTTCGCAGATTAGTATTTCCTTTGGAACTACCGTACATGCACATGCATGCAAATTGGGCTTGCACGTGAACGATGTCATGGTGGGGACTGCGCTGATTGACATGTACGCTAAGTGTGGTCGTGTGGATTTCGCAAGGTTGGCATTCAATCAAATGGGTGTCAGAAATTTGGTGTCTTGGAACACGATGATTGATGGGTATATGAGGAATGGGAGAATTGAAGATGCCCTCCAATTGTTTGATCAATTGCCCGTGAAGAATGCTGTTTCTTGGACTGCTCTAATTGGTGGGTTTGTGAAGAAGGACTTTCACGAGGAAGCTCTGGAGTGCTTTCGAGAAATGCAGCTCGCTGGGGTGGCGTATGATTATGTGACCATTATTGCTGTTATTGCGGCGTGTGCCAACTTGGGCACACTCGGTCTTGGCTTGTGGGTGCACCGACTTGTGATGACACAAGCTTTCAGGAACAATGTTAGAGTTTCAAACTCTTTGATTGACATGTATTCTCGATGTGGATGCATAGAGTTAGCTCGCCAGGTGTTTGATAGAATGTCCAATAGAACTTTAGTGACGTGGAACTCGATCATTGTGGGTTTTGCTGTCAATGGTTTTGCGGACGAGGCTCTGAATTACTTCAATTCAATGCAGGAGGAAGGTTTCAAACCAGATGGAGTCAGCTACACAGGTGCTCTAATGGCGTGTAGTCATGCAGGATTAATTAACGAGGGACTCAAAATCTTTGAAAATATGAGGAGAGTTCATAGGATTTCGCCTAGAATCGAGCATTATGGTTGTTTAGTTGATCTCTATAGTAGAGCTGGGAGGTTAGAGGAGGCATGGAATGTTTTGAAGAATATGCCCATGAGGCCAAATGAAGTTGTTTTGGGGTCATTGCTCGCAGCTTGTAGGACTCAGGGGAACATTGGGTTGGCTGAAAATGTAATGAAATATCTTATTGAATTGGACCCAGGGAAAGATTCCAATTATGTGCTTCTTTCTAACATATATGCAGCAGTTGGAAAGTGGGATGGTGCGACCAAGGTTAGGAGGAGAATGAAGGAACGTGGGATACAAAAGATACCAGGCTTTAGTTCTATTGAGATTGACTCCAGCATTCACAAATTTGTGGCTGGAGATAAATCTCATGAAGAGAAAGATCATATTTACGCAGCATTGGAACTTTTGTCTTTTGAGTTGCAATTATGTGGCTATGTTCCAGATTTCCCTAGAAAAGAAAGTTACGAGGATGAATAATTTTGGAATAGACCATTAGTTCAGTTCAAGAAAGTAACTGATTATACAAATGTGCTCTCTTTACAAGTATACCAATCTAGAAATATCTTTTCTAACTACATATACCAGTTCAAATTGTTTATCATTAACTGGGACGAAATTTGGAAGACACTGGTTATTGCGTCTCAGATTAAAGTCCCTGAAAAAATATTGAATATATAAGAAAGAATGTACACAATATCTAAAGTATGGCCATGCAAGACTGCAAAATGCTTATCCTTAAGCTGCACGTTTTTTAGTATATGAAAGAATGTACACAATATCTAAAGTATGGCCATGCAAGATTGAAAATTGGTGCAGATTTTGTGTTCTGAATTAAAACTATGCTTAAACTGATATTTTTAACATTTGAACAAGTATATTATGATGTAAATGAAATATAGAAACAAAGAAACGAGCAGAATATAAAGAGAATTCGAAAATGACCAGTTAAATTAAAGTAATTGCAAAATGGCTTTTTATTTTTTAAAACGTTGTTAAAATGCATATGAAGATCAAAGTTGTGTTTCATGCCTTGTAAATGCTTTGAACAAGTTTTAATATGCTAAGGTATGCAATGTGGATGATCAGAACTGACTAGAAAACACTAAAACAGAAAATCACTCATCAAAAACAGTGAGAAAAATTCAGAACTGGATTTAAAACTAAAAATGTCATGTGGGTTGAGGTAGTGAAAATGAGTTTTTGAAGGCAAAACTTAGAATCATGGGTTGGTCAATAATTTCAGATTCTTGGATCCACTTCCGTTCATGAGAACCTATTAAATCAAGTGGTGATACTGCCCTCCTTTTATCTAATCCTAAATCCAGAAATCAATCAAGAAAAAGAAGAAATCTAGAATTATGAACCAAGCATCATGAACTAGATTTTGACAGCAAAAGAGAATTGGTGTGGATCTGCAAAATGGAATGGCTCATACAAGAAACTGATATCATGGCACGAAAATATAAAGGAATATACAAGGACAATTAGAAAACAAAAACATCAAACCTTCAACAGAAAATCCTAAAACAAATGGGTTTAAATCAGAAATGAGAACTTGAATGTTGGGTGAATGGGTCTTAATCTTTGTTTCAATATCTCTAATCTGAAATATTGAATCCAGTGGTCACATTGTACTCTTTAGAAACCAGATTTGAATCCAAACCTGACCCTAAGTAAAGGCAAAGAATAATCATTCAACCTTCATCCAAGAAAGCATCTCTAGATCAAAAACCAGCAAAATTGGTACAAAAGAGGTACAAAACTGTAAATTGCTAAGAGGTAAAGATTACATGAATGGAAACGAAAAATAGAAAGCAAAACTTAAAATTCACAACTCAACAGAATAAAGGAATAAACAAGAAAATTGAATTGCATTGAAGATTGAAATGTACAATTGGTTTGAGATTACATATGCTGCCAAGAACAAGAATGCCTCTTGCTCACATTGTAGACTTGTGCACCATGATCTTCACAGCTTACTCCTCCCAGCCCAGAAAACTCAGAATCTAAGATCTAAAGAAAGCTATAAAAATGCAGAAAAGAAAATTGGTGGGTCGTGTGAAAGGATGGATGTGTTTGGAGTGATAGTAGTGTGGGCGTGGTGTTGGTGGTGTCCATCCTCTCCCTAATCTATCCTATTTAAAGAAAAGAAAATACAATGAACTAACTAGAATTCTAACAGATAGATTCTAGAACAAAAATTAGTTTCGTGTATAATGTATCTCTCGTTACAAAGGCTTTTATAGGTAACTAACTTTTCAACCTTATAACTTCCAGCTGCAGCAAACACTCCTTCTCAGTCCAAACCGTCCAGTCAGCTTCAATAAGCAAATTTTCTGTTGCCATGTTGGACAGCTTCTCTCCAAGTCATTTCTCTTTTTAATGGTCTTGTCATCTGCTACTGCTAGGAAAAAGTCAGAATTGACTTGTAGGCTTCCATTTTTCCTTGGCATAAGTCCAAGTCTCTCTTCCGGATTCTCTAAATTTTACTGCAGTAAAAATTCACAAGAATTAATCAAGCTGAAAATGTCAATTGCCTATTTAAAACTACATTCTATTTAACTAAACTAAGGACTCAAAACTTACTAAACTAAAATTTATACTAAAATCACTCTATTTTGACACATTTTTATTAAAACCAAGATTTTTAGAAGAAAATACTAAAACACTATAAAAACAGAAAATAAAGAAAAGAAAATCTCAAAAGAAGTGGTCTAAAACACCAAATAAGTGTCTAACATGACACTTAACACATCCCCACACTAGGAGGCTTGCACTCCTGGGGGGCCAAATAAAAGGGAAAACAGCACCCGAAACATCTTCACAGATCTGAATCATCCTTCCACTGCTCTGCTGCAACTGTTCTGCACAAACCAAACTCCAAACCCAACTTCAAGAGCTCCTAGCTGTCAAAAACTGGTCAAACATGTCAAGTGTAAACAGCATTCAATCAAAACTCAGTTTAGATCAGCCTTATATCCTCATAAGACAGTGCTTAACTCTCATTCTCTCATGTGTACAGGGTTTGTGTATCACGTAGCTCATCATATCATGATCCTAGTCTCGGTATAGGCTTGGAAAGCCTCTAGCATCCACTACTCATCATGAATTATAACTCAAGATCAATTAGAAGCGCTCGTCGCATAGAACTCTAGAAAATTCCTAGTTCTCCCCCTTAAGGGACAACCTAGGTATCAATCGAAGGAATTGTCTAATTTTGTAACTAAAATGTGTCCAATTATCAATCTAAAAATGAAAGAAATAATGGGGAAAGTAAAAAACAATGTAAAATCTACTTTAGAACAAGGCAAATGATCAATGCAATGAATTTAAAATTGCTGGAACATAAAGTTATTACTGCAGCAGAATATTTGATAGGTTTTAAAGGGAAAATGCTCAAATCTATAAGCAAATGATGATGGAATGCTCTAATATGATGAACGAACCTATAAAACTATAAAGAAACATGAATGAAAGATGATAAAAACCTCAAATTGTCCTAAAATATCTCCTAAATGTAAAACAGAAAAGTGTTTGATGAAATGTCTCAGTGAAAACCTAGTTTTCAACAAGTGTTTGATGAAATACTTGAATGGACTAAACTATTATTTATGCAATGTAAACGACCTAGACAAGTTTCTATATGTAGAACTAAGTAAAATGAATGGTTAAACTGCACTCCAAATACTCAAAATTTTGTGCTAAACTAAACTAGACAGCAAATGCACCAAAGCTGTTTTTTCACAGCAAAGTATTTTATGCAGAATCTGGGTCAATATGCAATGATAATGATCTGGACATGTTTCAGCATGCGTAAGTATGCAAATGCAATGCTTAAACATGATCAAATGTGCTGGAATCACAAAACCACATATTAAACCAAACTTGACAGCACTTAGTCAAAACAGAATTTTTGACAGCATTTGAAAATTGGTGCAGATTTTGTGTTCTGAATTAAAACTATGCTTGAACTGATACTTTTAGCATGTGAACAAGTATATTATGATGCAAATGAAATGTAGAAACAAAGAAATGAAAAAAATATAAAGGGAATTCGAAATTGACTAGTTAAACTAAAGTAAGTGCAAAATGACTTTTAAAAAGTTGCTAAAGGGTAGAGATTTGTCACTTGAAATTTGTTGTGTTCATACTAAGGGAAGACTGAGTTTCAACAGTGAGGGATTTTATGGGAGAGAACTAGTGTTCCATTCAGCCAAATTCAATCATGCCCCTTCTGTGATTCAATCACTTGAATTCTAAAATGTACAATATGGTGAAAACAAAACTATAGCGTAAGAATTTGGAAGCTTCTATGCTTTTATTCCATTGGCTATGCAATCTTCTTTCATGTTTTGATATTACTGAACTTCATTATAGAAGCTAGACTCTGTTATACTATTACTTGCCACAAGAAAATAGACTTGTACATTTTTCTTATCAAAACTTGCTTAACTAATGTAATAAGATAATTTGCTGGTTTTTCTACCGGAAATTTTCTCCTTTAATGTTACAGCAGTCTCCTTCAGTCGTGGAAATCAGTGATAAAATAGTAGTTTCATAGATTATGTTCTGCAATTTTTAAATGCTTGCGACTTCCAAGATAGATAGAACAATTTTTGGTTTTAAGACACTGGTTATTGCGTCTCAGATCAAAGTCCGTAAAAAAATGTTGAATACATATGAAATAATGTACACAATATCTAAGGTATGGCCATGCAAGACTGGAAAATGCTTATCCTTAAGCTGGCTGCAGGCATTCTCTGATGAGCAAAATCCACGTACACAAAATTTAAATTGACGATGCAATACTCAGTTCCCTTCCATAAACCCTCTCTGCTACTCTCTCAGCCACCTCAACCTTCCCATGAGTTTTACAAGCTGCCAGCAAGGCACGCCACAAAGCCCCATCAGGCTTAACCTCCATTCTCCAAATTAACTTTTCTGCTTCCTCAACCTGACCAACCCTCCCCAACATATCCACCATGCACGTATAATGGTGCAGTCCAGGTTTCACTCCAAACCTTACCTCCATCATCTCAAAATATTCTCTCCCCTTGTCTATTAACCCCCCATGACTACACGCACTCAGAACCGTAGTAAAAATCACACCATCAGGCCTCTCCCCTGCCTCCACCAATTTATCAAATAGCTCGAACACCTCCTCACACTCCCCATGCATTCCATAACCCTTCATCATGGTTGAAAACGTAACCTCATTCCTTTGCCACATTCTATCAAACACCTTGCGCGCACTATCCAAATGGCCGCACTTGGTATACATGTTTACCAAAGCATTAGAATTTGCCAAGTCCAAGGCAAACCCATTAACCAAAACAGCTCCATGGACTTGTTGCCCAAGCCGTAGAGCCGATAAACCAGCGCAAGATTTCAACACCACGGGTAACGTGTGACGATCAAAGGGCTTGTGAGCAAGGACCATGTGGCGAAAGATGGAAAGGGATTGAGAGAAAAAGCCGAGAGACGAATGTGCTCTGATGAGAGAGTTGAAAAGGAAAGTGGGTTGCCGAATGGTGAAGGAGAAGATGATATTCGCTTCGTGCAATTGGGCACAGCAAGCGTAGGAAGACACAAGCTTGCTTCGAATGAAGTCATTGCTTGAAATGCCTAAGGTGATGGTCATCGCATGGATTCGTTTCAGATTCTTTAAGTGCTTCGCGGAAGAGCAAGCGTCGAGAAGCGTAGCGTAGAGAGGCACGAGTTCGCGAGGTTTAGCCATCATCTTTACCGATACATCATAGCAATGTTTCACGAATTATATATTTCTTAAAAACAAAAATGATTGTTTGACACCGCATTTCTCAGTTACCTTCATTTGATACTGGCTTTTTGACAATTTTTTAATCGTTTGGTGAAGAGAATAGAAAAGGGTGAATGAGTCATTTTAGGATATGGAATGAATTTTGAATTTTATGGCTTTTCGTAACTCCAGCATCAAAAGATGAAGATAGTGCAGAATCCAAGGCATCCAACCTAGAGATTAATAGAATGCACAGAAACATATCAATTTTGTCTGAAACCATAACCAAGCAATTGCATGTCCATAACCAAGAATGTCAAGATCAATTCCAGAGCACAGAAAGGCAAAGAGGAGAAATTAAGATATAAGAGAATGCTTTGTAATATATCATGAGAGGTGAAGGTCCCAATGAGCTGAATACCGTGATAAACATTAATTCTATTTAAGAAGGATACACCAACAAGATCCATGTATCACTACTCTTCTGAAAACATGCATGCCTTCAATAATATGATCAGATAATATTTTACTGGATTTGGGTATGGTCATGGTTACTTTTTGTTCCCATTAACTATGTTGTATGGGTTAGATATTTGGGTGTTTTTTGAAAATGGAAATGATTCGCTTGCGTCATCTTTGTGACAATGCTGTCATATCTAACTGACCCGCGTCAGCATGAGCATAGATAGATAGATATGAATAGAAGCTCAAGGTTAGTTATTGCAGAAGCATATCTGCAGATACATATTTTTGTAGTATTCGGGTGAAAGGAGCCAGAACACATCATGTCACTGTTGTTCATGTCCAATCCATGAATGAGCTGTGTGCACAATGTTTTAGCAGATACAAAATATTCCATCATTAATAACACTGCTTTCAGTTAACTTTTTAAATACTACTTAATTAACAAAGCTAAGTACAAAAAACAACATCACATATATAATGTTACTACAAGTCAAAGCTAAAACACTGATACATTTGAGCACCCATAAACATACACTTGGAAATGGGGTGGCTGAGGTGAAGGAAAACCAGAAATACAAAGAGATAACGAAAAAGAAAACGAGTGTATGTTTATATATTTTTTTCTTCAATGAACTTATGTCATGGATGTTGACACTGATAACAAAAAAACTAGGGCAAAGCTGGTTCAAGTGGTGAGTTTAAGGGGTTTGAGGTTTCTTGGGGTTGACACCATTATGATGCAGCGGGTCTGGACCTGAAGGAACCTTCCTCAACTCCCAACTCAGTGGCTTTTCACCATACTTGATGCTTGATGATCCTTGCAAACCAGCCTTCAGAGCAGTTTTCTTATTCTTCAAAATAGACAGCGCCTGCACAAGCAAATAAAGTTACAGAAATGAAGAACAACATATACATGTTCCAAAAACATCATTCTCGTATGTTATGGTCGTATAAAATTAACTGCCAAAAAGAGAAAAACCCTTTGAAATATGTAGTGTAACTTATGTTAAGTGTGACAGACCTTCCTGTTTGGAATGTCTCTGAGACCAGCTGCATTAGCACCAAAGCATTCATATGCAGAACCACAACCTGCAATAGCAACAAACATGAATAAAACAGTTATTACTCCATGCATTTGTTTCGTCCCTCGACTAAACCAGAACAAGAAAAAAGAACATGGACAAACCAGAAGGCTCCCTCGTAAGAAGCAGGCACAGAAGCATAAGTAAAACGAAAGTGGTGAAAATCAACTTTGATGCCATAGAAAAAACAAAGTCTAAAGAGAATGACGAAAAGGGTGCAAGATTTGCAGGGAGAGGAAGGGGTGTTGAGGTGAAGATGAGAATGGTGTGTGGAGTTATTTATAGTGGTATGATTCAAAGATTAGAATGATGGGTGATGCAGCCATTTGAAAAAGAAATGATTAAAGAAAGTAACGCTAAAGATTTAATAATTGCAAAACACATTCGATAGATACCACTGCTATGTATCTCTGTGACAGCGCCGTCTTGTGTGGTTGTCGAGCCACCTGAAAATCACCTGGTGGCAGGTGCCAACAATGCAAGTGTCATCTAATGCATCATGCCAAAATAAACTCATGAGGATATGCCACAATATTATAATGTTTTTTAAGATTAAAATCGAAACATATGGATATGTCTGCTACAGAGTTCTTCTCATTGTGTCTGTTATGGGAAGAATCAGTATAATGAGTTGTTTTTGAAACTAAAAAATCATAGTATAAATGTAGTTTTAACTTACGTATGTGTGTGTGCAGTTTAAGGTAAACGTAGTGATGATGGGTTGTGTTTGGCATTGGTGGAAACAGATTTTGAGTATGATTTTTGGTTTTGAATTGAATTGGGTGATGATGTGTATCGAATGAGAAGATGATCAAGTGATAGCAAAGGGAAAATTTTTGAAAAGATGAAGTGACTGATTGATGTGGTTATTGGCATCTTTGGCACAAAAGTGAGATTTTCATGGGGCTGGGCTGAAGATGCGTTTGCAGTAACAAGACCTTTTGAAGATTTAACCATTATTATTATCTTTAATTCATTTCCACCATAACATGCAAAATTTCTATCACCATCACCTTCTTTCTAGTTTCTTGATAAGTACAAAATGTTTTTTTTAAATAGATAATACAAAGATGAAATACTAGTTAACGAAATTTAAATTTCATCTGTTGATAAGATTAATAAATAACCTTCTCCTGGTTGTATACCAAATAATTTGGTAATAAAGTATGCATGATTAATTATTGAAAATGTTTTGTAAATAATAACATACTTTTAACATAATTAATTGTGTTTAAAAATGTTATTTTTATTATTTACATTCATATATAAGGATGTTTGTAATAATTATATTACTGATATTGTATTATGTTATAATAGTATACATTAAATATAAAAGTAACAACTTTTTTATTAAAAAAATATAATAACATATATTTAAAGTAAAAAAATTAAAATCATAGTAAAATTAAATGTTGATATCTCGTAAACTAATTTATTTTAATATATTTTTATTTTGAAATACAAAATATTTATTTCTTACAAAATTATAATAAATTTTTTTATTTAAATTATATTTTAACTCTAATTTATATTTTTCTAAAACTTAACTCCTATATCAAATTAGTTTTCAAACATTATTTTATAAATATATTAATATAAAAAATATTTTATTAGATCAAAGTAATTATAAACTTTCCTTAAACTTTCTACTATCCTTTTTTCATCTAAACAATTCAATTTCTTTTTTCTTTATCTCGTTCTAATTCAAACAAAACATCAATGATTATAGTTTTGACAATTCTTATATAATAAAATTTTACTAGAATGCTGGTTAGAAAGTAAAAAATATTTCCTTTATTCAAATATAAAAAATTACTTTATTATGTGATTTGCAGTGATTTTTTTAATCAAATGAGAAGAAGTGGAAGAAAGTGAATGTGATTTGGTAGATTTCTTTTCAATAACAGAGAAGAAAAAATTTTGAACTTTTTTATGCATCCACCAATAGAAACTTCTCAAAACAAATGTGAAGAAGTTGAAATCGTACTCCTCCTAAACCCAGAAAAACATTTTCATGGTCTAAAATCGATTTTTTTTTTTTTTGCGATAATATGTTAATCAATTTGTTATCATATCTGGTTTTATTATTATTATTATTATTATTATTATTATTATTCATTTTATTGTTTATTTATTTATTATTATTATTATTGCATTTGATTTTTATTATTAGATTTTTTTTTTATAAAATGTTTATATAAGGAATCATTACTTTATGGTTGATTCATTATTACTCAATTTACTATTTCTTACGCATTACTTACTTTACTTTACTTGAATGTTGAAGTCATCTTTGACTTGAAGCACTTGAAATGAAAGAGTAGAGACTTGAAGCACTTGAAAGGAAAGAGTAGAGGAAGAAATTTTATAACAACATCCTAACCTTTGTAAAAACACTTTTTGGTAACTGAATGATTCAAAAGATAATTTTTTAAAAATGAAATTTTAAATTTATTTTAATTTCACAAAAATAAGGTTATAAAATGAAATTTGAACTAATAATATACTATAATTTAATTTATACTAGACCATCAACTTAAATATTTAGTTAATCTAAAATTTGAAAATTTACTACCAAATTATTAAACTAATCAGTCATATTTTTTAAAATGTGTAAATTATCGAATTTTTTTTATAATATTTGGTTATATGAATATAAGAAAATATGTCATAGATCAAAAAATAAAAAAAAATGTTATTTTTTTCTTATGAAATGAAAAGTTCCTAAAAAAAAGTGGCTAATATTTTCAGAAGCTCAACCGGTCATGATTCCTCAAAATTTATTCTTTGTATACACACGTGCTTTCGTATACGAGTATCCATTTTTGTTTTATGTTTATAAAAATTAAAAAATTAATTATCGTGATTATTATTGAAATAAAAATGTTATTAAATTTATAAAAATATATTTTTAGAAAACAATTGTGATACCCCTCTTTCTTAATTTCCTAAAAACAGAAACCTTACTTCTCTCTCAACTTCTCTGCAACCCACCCTTCTCCCAACTTCTCATCCTTGTTGCTGTCATATCTCACTGTTTCTATAATCCATACTCAAATTCTGGAAGGACCAACCAACAGGAACCTCAGCAGCTTCCTCCCTCAGCTTCCATTCTCCTAGGTAGGTTTCATTTTTTTTAAATTGGGTTCAATTCCAGCTAGAATTCGCTAGTTAATCTCTGAATTTTGAGTCTGATCATGTAATTCTTCCTTCTCCATGTCGTGGTGATGGATTCTCCTAGGTTAAACTGAAAACTTTGTTGTCTTGCAATTTTCTTGATTCCACCAACTAAATTCTTGGCAAAAAGGTAAGGGAAGCTAACTCTTCGCCCAATTTTCGTAGGAGCTGTGTTCATGAGTGATAGAATTGCCTGATTATGTGTTTAATCTGTGTTTGGATTTGCCTGGGTGTGAATTTGAGTGTTGGATGATTCTGGGCGAGACTGCATGTGAAGAACAGATGAAATTTTCTGGTAGTTTCGCCCAGGCGAGCAGCTCTCGCCTGAGCGAAAATATCAGAAGATTGCCTCTGTCACTACGCAAAGTCTTGCCTAGGCGAGCTGGAGTCGCCTGAGCGAGATAACTTCTCGTCTAGACGAGCCAGTTTAGCCTGAGCGAGAATTCGCCTATGATTTTTTTAATTTGCCATTGTAAGAGGTCTCGCCCAAGCGAGACAACTCTCTAGCTTAGGCGCGACCCTCTAGCCTAAGTGAGATTCCCTGCAGGATTTGAATTCTTTCTCTGCTTTTGATTTATTGCTAGTGCATTAATTGAATTGATGTGATAATAACTAGTCTTGCACGTGACCCTTATGCATGATAGACATTGTGATGGATTTGAGTGTGAAATTGGTCTGTATGAGAATGTGTTGGAGTTAGGATTTCAAGGAAAATTCTAAGGAATGTGGTTTTTAGTAAATGTAAGGACATGAGGACTCATATTGGTGGCATCCTGACGCTCCTAATAACCATTAAAACTCATATAGAGTATAATGGATTATGTCGGGGGGAGTAGCAGGAGGTCCTGGTCTATGGACCCGATCCGTCATAGACGTGAAGGGGCTTACCTTGGGAGTGGTTGGGTGAATACTCCTTGTGCCCAAAACTCAGCAGAGTTTGGGAACCGTCACAGGTGCACGCCACCAAGAGCTCTAATGTCACTTACATAATCCGGATATCGAGTCTAGAATGGTGATGTTGTGTTATAGTCATGGTGAATTGTATGAAGTTCTGATAATTTGTGTGATCAACCCTGATTGATGCTTAACCATTAAATTGTATGATTTATTATGAACTAAGTTAGCTTACCCTTCTTGTATATGTGTGTTCTGTGTGTCTTCTACTTTTGCAATGATCGTCTTATTAAATGGCGTGAGCAGAAAAAGGTGCAGGTGAGGATACACCCCTCCTAGATCGGATTGAGTGGTGTTGGACGCTTTCAGCTGTTATTGTCAACTTTGGGTTTGCTTAGATGTTTTGGGTGTTGTAATTTTTTTCTTGGCTTTGTATGGGCTGTATGTATGGACAGTACATGTATAGTTATTTTGAGGATGACTGTACTGTACTTTATACTGGCTTGTTTCTATCAATTGCTTTTGAATTATTCAAAATTAAATGTTCTTTTTGATAGTATGAAAACTATTAAATTGGGATGTTACAACAATTATAAAAACATAGATACAAAATTTAAATGATAATATAAATAATAAAATAGGTTTTTTACTAACTAGTGTAGTTTTTTAACAAAATTACCGGCATATTTTTAAAATATTATCTCTAAATAGATAAAGTTGTGCTTATTAAACACAATTTTAAAACATTAAAAAGTATGAGATCGTGTTAAAAAGGTAGAGCTTCTAATATATTATATAATTTTTTTCTAAAGATATAAATTTATGTATTTTATATTTTATACATAAACATTTTTTTAAATTGTTTTTTAATATAATAGTTAATAGTTTTTCAATTTTTTGGTGTATATTTTGTGCTTTATTTTCTCCTTCCATTTTATTAAAAAGAATATACTTATGTATTTTATATGTAAAGCAACTTTCTTCCCTTTATGAGTAGTATCCTAACCGCCATTTTTTTTTTCATTCATGGTGCGTTTGGTGCAATAAATTTACTATTTATGAAAAAGATTTGAGTATATTGTGAGGATTTAAAATATTTGGTAGAGGTAATATGAATTTGTAAGAAAAAGTTTCGAGGGAGGAAATTACATTAGAAAGTATGGGATTTTGGGATATTGTTTATATATCACTATTTTATTCTTATTAATTTATTTTTTCAAAAAAAAAAATATTGTCAATTAATAAATAATATTTTTAATAATTCATTTTTTTTTTTCATTTTTAAGTAATTTTTCTAAAAAAATATATATAATTTTAAAAAGACAATTCTAACTTTACACTAAAATTAACTGACTAACCTCTTAATTCAATTTAATCAATTACACGTATCAATCAATCTTCTTTTCAAATTCACCATCTTTCTGTTAAACTAAACCATCTCATTTTCTATTTACTTACTCTTCAAATCACTCCTCATCACAATTCCCTCCTTCTACCAAACAAAGCATTAATGTGCCTTCTGAAACACAACTTTTCAGCAACATAACATAGAAAACAGTTGTGGTTTTAATTTTTGTAGCAGGATATAAAAACATAACTCTCAATACTTTCGCACATTAATACACGTGATTTAGTACAAGTGTGAATGTTAAATAGCGAATTTTCACTTTGCATGAAAGCTTTCTTGGTTAAAATTTGTGAGTCAATCTACTCTATCACAGATTTGACACGGGTTGAATTAATAATAAAGTTAAAAAATTCAGTAAAAACTAAAGTGGATTGATTCACTAAAAACCTTATTTGTTTGAATTGAATCCGTGATAAGCCGACCAACCCAAACACATAAAAAATTATTTAGATTTTATTTAAAATTATGATTTAGTTTTTGAAATAAATTATTTATTTATTGTCTAAGATAAGAAAAAAATTAATTTTTAAAATAAGTTTAAAAGCTGTGGTGGGTCGGAGAAACTCAAATTTCTTGAGCTCACTGATAAGTGAGTTAGGTGGGTTGACTTACTGATTGGTCAACTCGTGGTGGGTCAGGCTAGGTAAATCATTTTGATAGCTTTAGTTTGCATTCGTTTATATATTATGAAATCGTTAAAAAATGAATTTTAAGTCTAACTCAACTTTATAAAACCAATTTGCAAAGTGAAGTTTGCACCCACTTATATATTATGAAATCGTGAGATGAACAATAATTAAAGAGAACAAATCTTATGTTCAACCTTATTTTGTTGGAGGTCTCACATTTACTAATGATTAGTTTACAATATATAAAAGGATGCAAATCTTTCCACAAACATATGTTATAGTATTAAGTTAGGTTTAATGTTCATTTCTTAATATGATATCAAAGTCATTAATTAGAGTCTATCCTAATAAGATTTGTTGTTTGTTCGATATATTATTAAAATGTTTTTTGTTTGTTGGACATATTGTTTCACCCACTATTAGATCGTCATTCGAACCACATATTAATTATAGTTTTACGGTTTGATACGTATAAACTTTGACATAAAGGAATATGTTAAAGATCTACATCGATTATAAATAAAGTCAATTTATAATATATAAATAAATGTAAAACACACCTTATAAATTCAAACCCTAAACCTTGAATAAAACTAACTCTATAAACTCACTTTTGAGTTAAAATCCACTTCTTTTAACTTATTTCTTAATGAAAACATATATGCAATGCATGCCAGGTTGTCCTACACATTGTTTATTTCTGCACGATACTTGTATATTTTCATGGTTACACATTACGTATTCCATTGAAAATCACGCGTGAAATCGTTGTTGGAGATGCTACGTTAGGTGACAAATTAATGGTTCATTTATTTGAGAGATGAGCATGCAAGGCACCAACTAAAAGCAGAAAATGAAGAGGCATGGACAGTGATGATGAATACAACCTTCGATTCGACTAAGATATGCCACCCAATTTACTCATATGCATGTGGTGATTCTTGACTTTCTGAAACATATAACCTATCTAGCCTGTAATTGACCACAGGAATAGGTAATAATTAAAGTTACTCATACTCTCTTTATTGTCTTTCATTCTCCTCTTTTCTCTGTCATATGCTAAGAGTTAAGAAAAGGAAGTCACAGAACAGAAAAACAAAACCAAGTTCATAGTTTACAAGAGATACACAAGGTGCATTCATTGTTTATTTTTTGTTTTTTTTTTTTCCAATGGCTATCTTAACAAAAATTAATCACCTCTTTTAATAATTATTAAATGACTTTTCTTAATGACAAAGTATTAATTTAAATAATAATAATATTAATAACAAATATAAATATAATTTTAGAATGAAATACTAATATATTTAGCTATGTAGTGGTTGTATAAAATTTCCATAAAATTTTAAATTAAAAAAAGAAAACTGTTTTTCATATATGTTTTTTAGTTTTTTCTTTTTACTTTTTTATCTTGTATATATGTACATTAATATTAACATACTAAATTAGTTTTATCTTGTATTCTTTCGTTCCTGAAAGAACTTAGAGGAACTTGATTCAAGTATAAGGATCAGTTTGAACTAAAATTTTATATAAGGATTTTTAATTACTGTTATATTTATCTATATATATAGACGGGATTTTCTTTCTTAATTTTTATTTCTTTTTCAATTTTTAAATCACTCTTTTATTTAAATTCAATTATTTTATAAATTTTAACAAAATTTTCAAATTTAATTATTTTTTAAATTAATTAAATAAAAATTATCTACTAAATAAATTATAATCATCTATAAAAGAAATAAAAATGGTTTACAATTAAATTATAAAATTTCTTTATGTTTACTTTTATAATTCTAATTATTATTTGTTATCATACAAGTAAACATGTGCACGTGTTTTCACAAATAAAAAATAAAAAATATATATTAATAAGGACTATGCACTGCTAACTTCTGGGTTTTATCAATTCTAGTAATACAGGAATTTGAATGAGTAGAGTAACGATTTAATATTAATTATCTATCTGTAATATTTTCATTTCTGTTTTTTGTAGTGTAGTTTCTGATGTATTTATGTTACTTTATAGTGTGTTTGGTAAAAGAAAATTTACAACAAAACGACTTCTATGCTGAAAACAAAAAAGAGCACTTTTATATAATAGGCACTTAATGTTTAACTTTCTTTAAAAAAACTATTATTATACCAGACATATATACAGTAAATGTAAATATTTTTACACTATTATTCAGAGTAGATTGAATTCATTCCACTTGACTTTTATTCATATTATAGTTACGTTTTTTTAACATTATTTTTACCTCTTTCAGGAATTTCAGTAATGCTGTTAAACATTGTTAAAAGTTTAATGCTTTATGACCGATATAGACGACGGATGTTCTTTTGTTTTGAAACCTAGAATAATATTTTTTATACATAAGCTGCAAAACAAAGTAAATATTGTTCTTTTACTCTTTTAGTAATGATGTTAAACATTGTTAAAAGTTTAATGTTTTATGATCAATATAGACATAGACGGATGTTCTTTTGTTTTGAAACCTAGAATATTTTTTATACATAAGCTGTAAAACAAAGTAAATCAAACACAATTTAAATACTCCTTTTACTCTTTAAGATGTCTTTTTGAGACAAAACTCTTCACACTCTAAAGCAGATTATCGCGGGGATGCAGTGGCTTCTATGCTTAGAAGTCGAGGTCAAATGTCTTTTTTCCTTTTTTTAGATGGTAAATATTTTTCAGAACATAGAGTGTGAATCTAACCCATGTTTGAATTGAAATTGAGATACTGGTACAAGTTATTCCCTTCTCAATCAGGTACATTCAGATATGAAAGAGGTTGACAATAAATTTTTTCAAAATGAACTATTTTGTCCTTCTTTCAGAGGTGTTCCAAAAATGTTTATGATCAAGTAAATAATTTCACGCACGAATGAGTCATATTGAATTGGAAACTCGAAAAATTTGTAGAAATTATGCCTTTCGTCTCTACTTTACTGAAAATCGTTATGTATCAATTAGATTATTGTAACTCAACCAATGAAATAATATATTTCTTAAAAAAAACATGTTAAGATTTTATTGTGAATAAACAATATTTAAAAAATGCAGTGATTAATTTTAATGATATTGTTGGATTTGTGGTTGGAACAAAAATATATCTCCATACTTCACCAATTATATCATGTGTGAAACGTTTAATTACACACCTATAATTATGTCTTCATCTTTACAATTTTTTTAGTTACTTCAAATATTTAGATTGTTGAGCTATTATTGGTTGACAATTTTTTTTTTAACAAAGTTTTAACAAACTTTCTTATGTAGGTAAAAAAAATATTATTTTATTATTTTATTTTAATTAAAAATAAAAATTTAAGTTTGTTAATTCTATCTTTAGAAATTTTGTTAAGTTTGTCAAATTTTTTCTTGTAAAAAGATAATTTTCCTAGATTGTTTGCATGTGTCTATTATTCTCTCTCTATATTGATTTCTATATCTAGATATTTCCTTAATTTTTCAAAGTGTTTTGTTTGTGACATTACCGTTTTCCATTGAAATTAATCCTTAATGTAAAAAAGTAATATAAGATTGTTATAATACAATATAACCTTTATAAGTTAAGCACCTATGTTTTCTCGTCATATAACAATATTGGTATGTCGAACACTTATATATGCTTTTTCATTGTAACAGTACTTACACCTTTTCCAAATTATGAGACTACGATAATTTTGCAATTGTAGTATAGTTCTAACATTTGTAGAAAATATAAAAATAAAATATAAGGTTGTTGATGATTATTATAACACATTTCAATTGAGAAACATGAAGTACTAAGTGAATTTTAGTTGTTAAATAAGTAACAACTAAACTATGATTGGACGAATACATTGCATAATCGAAAAGGGACCAAAATATTCTATACCTAATTATTAGTTATTTCTCAAGGTCACAAAAAATTGTGCGTATGATTGGAGTTTAATAAAATTTTGTTGATGACATAATTTTTTAATGGTCTCCTTCACAAGTGTGAGTTAAACTTTACTAATAATTTTTATCGAAATAAACACGTTAAATAGAAAAGAAAAAGTTGAATAGCATATAGAAAAAACAAAACTTATAAATGTTAAATCTTAATATTTTATGTTGAAAGTGATATCATATCTCTTATAAGCAATTTTATAAAAAAGAAAATTCTACCTTACAAATCTATTAAAACATATTAAAATACGAAAAAATATAATTAATTTAGTGTTACAAACTTGAATCGGTTGTGTTCAATTATGTATTCCACCCATGGACCTACAATGAAAGAATGAAAACAGCAATGTGATACAAAGAGTAAAAGAGTAAAAGAAGGTGGAAAAAAAATATATTTTTTAGCTTACTAAAATAGGTTATAAAGACGTCGTGCATCTTTTTCTCTCCTATCAATAGATTATATATCCCTCAAAATATATTTATGTGAATTTTTACTTTTTATCCTTACACTTTGTTTGATTACTTATATTTGTTGGATCGCTAATTGTCTATTTTTCTTTATAAATTGATACATTTTTTATACACCTCTTGTTCTTATACTATTTTTTTTTTTTTTTAACAAATTAATGAAAATATATTTTCATTTTCGAAGGAGGATCTTGTAGTTCATTTATCTGTAAATATACATATAAATGTTATATAGTGGTTTATATAAATATAAATTTTATTATTAGCCTTAGTCCATTAAACAAAAGTAAAAACTTTTAAATAAAAATATTTTTATTTTGATAATAAAACTAAGGGCAATCTTAAAGTTATATCTTTTTTCTATAATCTACAAGATATGCAAAATAACCTTAAAAATAAAACTCTTCCTCACAATAAAATGCAACTTCACTACTTCTTTAAGTTAAAAAAACATCAACACCTCACTTCGGAGAATACATAAGGATGAAGGAGGAAATATCATAGGAATTAAAAGTACTTAAAAATCACGTGTAATATGAATGTCTCTTCTCATTGACAAAGGTTGTGTCGTTTACCATGTAAGGTATGTTTTGTGTAACAACAACACAATAACTTTTTTAAGGCGAGAAAATAGAAGGATATCTATATCATATGTCGTTCTTTTATTTAATTAGAAAGTATCATAATACGTCATTAGACATTATAACAAGAATAAGATATATTATATTGTTATAAAATAAAGGTAATAAGAGAGACAAAGGAGAGGAAGAATAGAGAATGAGAGAGTAGGGAGCAACTTCTGTTTTTATGTGTGTCTCATTACTGATAGGACGAGTCCTATTTATAGGT
>Ga0214542_1001066_pt1 | contig 54831 bp, 49 predicted proteins | sample CNSS1metaG_FD_160096 | JGI IMG/M metagenome (GOLD analysis project Ga0214542, IMG submission 160096) | Root nodule microbial communities from cowpea collected in UCLA plant growth center, Los Angeles, California, USA - CNSS1 | ecosystem: Host-associated > Plants > Roots > Nodule | place: USA... | reverse complement strand
AGATTGACACGTGGCACGTTGACTAACGGCGTTAGTCAACTCTGTCTGAAAGGGACCTAATTGAAGCAATTTTCAAAAGTTGGGATGTAATTGACACTTTTTTAAAAGCGGGTACCAATTTGACACTTTAGTACCAAACTGGGTACCTTACGATTAATTAAACCTTTAATTAATAACTAGAGGAGTGTAAATACTAAAACAATAGGTGCACAAAGTAAGTGAACAGAGGTGTAAAGCGTAAAGGATAGGGGTGCGCGAAGCAATAAAATGGTTGGCCTAGAAATTGAAAACCTTAACTAAGGAGTGTAGACGTCAACTACAGGGATGCACACAGTGAATACGAGTATAGCCCAATTATTCACACATGGGAGTATGGAAGGTTAAGATAAGGTACATAAAGAAAATTAACTTCTTTTCAATTCTTTTTCTCTTAGCGTTTTGTCATCATTTTGTTCTTCTTCTTTTTATTTTTTTTTTCATTTATTATTTTATTTTATTTTATTTTTATTCTAAAGAAAGAAACATTACAACCAAAAACATTAATAAACTAAAATTAAAACTTTGAAATTCTGAACACTCAAAACTGTTATCCCCTTCACCACTTACGATATCATCTTCCTCACCAAAACCCTAATCTTCATCTATCATCAAGTCAAACATTAATCCGAGCATTACATTATCTCAATCAAACGTGCATATCTCAGAAACCAAAATAAAAGCACTCCTTCAAAATCTAAAACATGGCACATTAAGTATTACATTCATCCAACCATCTACAATTAACTAAGTGAATTTGGAGACAATTTCAAACGAAAAAACTAGAACCCAACCATTCAAAATCACAGAACAGGGCTTTCATCAATGTATCAATCCGAAATCGAACCAAAACCACGTTATATTCATCTAGTAAACTAAAAATTTGAGACTTAACACCCAATCAACAACACTACGATAGCATCAAGGTTCACAGCATCACCCATTTCATTCAATTTTCAAACCCTAATCAAACCATGATTCTCACACAGTGAATTCAAATCAAGAGAAACATATATATAAGGTGTTTAATGAAACGCGAGCCCTTTTTCTTGTCCTCTGCGAACCCGTGCGATGGCTGAAGCGTAGGAGGGCGCGAGTCCCGCCTGAGATGGCTCGAGCGAAGTCAAAGACGCCCCTTCGGTGAGTGCTTGGTGATAGCAGCGATGCACAACAGTATGGATTTCGTTGAGAAGAACCCAAAATTCAGAGATGGTTCAGTGTTGATTCCGTCAATGGAGTGCTGAGAAAAAAAAGAAGAGATTGGAGGAGAGAACCCCAAAATGCGTATTCTGTTGGAGGGATTCCTAATGGAGAGCCCCTGGTTGAGTGTTCTCTCTGGTTTCTTAAAGTTTATCTGTTAGTGAATGTGTGCGTTGATGGTGTTGGATAGTTAGTTGAGATAGTTGGGTGAGTGAAACGTTAATTTTTAAGTGCAATGTATGTGCCTAAGTTTTGTGACTTGTGAGTATGTGAGGTGAGTGTCTGTTGTGTTGATTGGTAAGTGTGTGCGTGAGTTTCGCAAGGATGAGTGAGTGTTAGTGTGCGGAGTGAGTTTGAGGGTGATTTGTGAGGTGTAGTGTGTGATTTGTGAAGTGCGTCAGTGGTGCGCTTGAGTATGGTGTGAGGGTTTGGTGTGTGCGAGATGTGTGTATTGGGTTTGAGTGATGCAGGTGAGTGATTGTGAGTTTTGTGTGCTGCGTGAAGTTCGTGTTAGTGCAGTTGAGTGTGCTGCGTGAGACTGAATGGTGTTATGTGGTGTGTGCACTAGTGAGAAAAGAGTGTGTGTATGTGTCACGTGAGGTGAGAGAAAAAAAGGGTGAGGTGATGAAAATGGGTCCATGTATGGGTCCCACGGGTGTGTGTGAGAGAGAAAAAACAAAGGTGGAGTATGGGTCCCACGGGTGTGAGAGAAAAAAATTAGTGGAGTGTGGCAAAAAGAACCGACACGTAACAGCTTTGTATAGGAGGAAATTTTTGTAGTGAAGAAAAGAAAAAAAATAGGAGTATGGTTAAAAAAAAGAATTGGGTTTTTCAGAATAAGATTATGAGTGGTAAGAAAATATAAATTGAGGTATGATGAAAGAAAAATTTTCAGTATTCTTAATTAATTTAATTAATTCAACAAATTCATTTTTCTTTTAATTTTAATTTTAATTTTTTTTATCTTCTTTTCTCTTTTACTCTTTATATCACTTATTTTTATCTCTTTTTTATTATTATTTACCACTTACTATTTTTTTAATTCTTCAAAATATTTTTTTTCGGACGAAATTGGGTGTTGACAAAGTTGATAAAAAAAATGGGATAGTTGATATGGTAGGAGGGTTGGTTTGAAACCTGGAGGTTATGTATTCAAAGCTTGGCTAGAGCAAAAGGTAGAAATAGTGGGGGATTTTTTGGTAATTTCGTGGTGCACCTAGGAAGGTGAAAAGTTAAGGCATATTCATTGCATATGGAGAGAAAGGTTTGGTCAACTTCTTTTTGGTGCAGCTCAAAAAGTATTTTATTTTTACGATTTTTGTGAAGGGATACAGTAGGTCAATTGTGTTAAAAGTAGCGTTTCTGAAAAAGGGGAGGCAAAGTGAGATTGAAAAAAAGGGGAGAGAGCAAAATTTTGGTTAGAACGTGAAGAGCAAGAGAGTAGGGCAAAGATAAGGTGGTCTCATTGTAGGATTTCCATGTAAGGGGCGCTAAACCATTTTCTTATTATTACTTGATTGTGCGTAGAGAAATTAGTTCATGGAATGAGGAAGTGTGCTTTCTTGATTGCTTTACTATGATGTCTAAGTTTTATGGAGGAATCCATGGGGAAGTGCATTTTTTGTGTAAGGGGAACTAATCATGTTTGATTGGTGAATCATAGGTTCTTGTTTTTTTTTCTATTCATTAGGATGTAGGGAGGGATGGTGTTAATTTTCATTTTGGTGAACTTGAATGTGATCTTCTATGAGGTTTTCATGATGTAGTGCTTGTTTCAAAATTGGAATTGGGCAGAATTTTTGGTGTGTCGTGATATTGGGTTTTTAAAAACTATATGAGTGTGAATTTTGGTGGCATTTGAGAATTATTTGTGATGCGAAACTATTGGGGAATTTGGGTTTGTGTAGTGCAGAAAAATGATTTGATTCCACGGTATGTGATGGTTCAGAGGTAAGTTGATTGGTTGGTTGATAGTTCTTTTTCCTTGTCTAAGACTTTGAGAACTGTTGAATTTGGTACACTATGTGCAGAATTTTAATAGTGCATAAGTTGTTATTCATGTTGGCTATACATTGAAAGAAAGTGAGATTTTGTGGCAAATTGTTACATAGTTTTTTTCATAGAGCATTTGTGTTGTTCTTCAGTTTGAACTATGTGATCTTTGTTTGGATGTCTATAGTTGGAGATATATGTCATGCATGATTGTTGTTTTCTAGTTAGATTATGTTGATACTAGTGTGGTGATAAATTGTGATGGGTCCTTGTTTGCAGGATAATGGATGTTTGGACATGATGAGTTGATGCATGGTGGATTATGTTATATGTAACATTTCGGTCGGATATTACTCATTTAAACAAAAAGAAATCAATATTGAAATTTAAACCACATTTATTATAACATCTTTTACAAAAGTAAGGAAAATTAAAAAAAAATCCTCATTAAGCGTCAAAATAATAACTGTAAATTAAATTCCAATACTTTACATTTCCAAAACTGATAAGTTAAATTCGATTACAATATGGACAAAATCAACAATAAAATAAAATCCCCCAGCAGCCTTGCTTTGACGCTATGCCTCACCAGCACCACCTACAACATCCTATTCTCCCGTGTAACGAATTACACGATCATTGCCAAACACAAGCTGCTAGGGTGAGCTAATATATAAACATATATATAATTCAAAATTATATGTATACACTCATCAAAGGAACTCTATCATTTGATTCCCTACCACACCACCATGTTATCCATGTTCTACATCTTTAGATGATAACCTCAAGATACTCTTTGCTCCCTCCACCTACAAGCCACAACTTGTAGAACACGTGCGAGAAACCTACTACGGACCACACTCTGTAACGCTAGGTGGAGTTCCCAATACGAACCATAGTTCGTATTTGTCCCAAGACTACCAAATTCTTTGGCTAACGCCGAAGAGAGAATTCTTCTTGGACCAATCCGTACGAGCCATTACTCCCACACTCACACCGACAACACTTTCCAATCCGAACCACAACTCAAGGAATGCTCGTGTCCATCCGCCATCCCGAGCCACAACTCAAGGGATGCCATTACGAGCCAAATCTCAAGGAATGTCATGTGTTTACCCTTTATCACGAGCCACAACTCAAGGGATACCATTCCGAGCCACAACTCAAGGAATGCCACAGCAAAGTCCATCCTCTCTGCTCATAGTCCAACTCTACGGACCTCGCCGTCCGTAGTCCAACACATGTGATCCAACAACTACGAACCTCCCCGCTCGTAGCAGTCCTCAAGTGTGAGCACGGAACATATGAACTTCCCTGCTCGTATCCTCACACGAGAGCATCATAATATGAACCTCCCCGCTCATATTATCATGTGTTCACCACCATCCATAAACCTACCTGCTCATGACACACTCAAGCATCTCCTGGTCCAATCCCAACATCACAAACACGAAAAACACAAACCAAATAACACACTACTCTCCACCCTTATTGCCAAGCACCACGCAATTCTAGTGGCCTCTACTTGGCCGCCATTGCCTAATGGCTCGTCTCGCGCCACCAGGTGCCATACCAGTAGATTTAAAGCTACTAGTTTTTGGCACTTTAGACAAGTTCTCAATGAAACCAAACAATCCACAGGCAATCCAAAATATCAACCACACTTATCCAGTCATATTAGCATGACTGAATCTCAATTCAACACATTCATATACCCAATGGGTTCACAGTTGGGATTGTAAGACCCAGGAAAATTAATTAATTAAATAATTAATTAATTAATAAATGCGGGTAGAAGCCGCCTTTATGGCATTAATTGTTGTTTAATGTGACGTGGAATAGTACTGGCTCAAGTGGTTGAGAGTACTTTGATTGTATGAGAGGACTTGGGTTTGAGTCCTATGTATGCCAATTATGTGTGATTGTTTTGTTATTGATTTTTAAGGATATGTATGAGTATGTGATTAGTATTGTAGGATATTGTTGATTTGTGAGTATCACCAAATGTGAATTGGCATAGTGGTTGTGCTTTGGCCTTATGAGTGGAAGGTCATGGGTTCAAACCTTGGTGGGCAAAGAATAAGCTTTATTTTTGTTAACTAATAGTTATGGTATGAATGTGAAGGGGTAAAGAAAAGCCTAGCTTGGCAGTGCTGGGAATTTGCTTTCGAGAGGAGCACGAGTTTGAGAGAGTTGAGCACTCAATCCAGGTTAGGGGAGCTGAACCCAAAAGTTCATGTTTTTGTGCATATTGCATGGTTTTGGTGAAAATGTGTGTTGAAATTCGTGATGCATATGATGGGAATTGGGGGTGGAGAAATTGGTATTGCTGTGTGTTGAATTTTGGACTAAATGCATGAGAAAAGGGGTATATACATGGTATATACGGGAATGAAATGGGATTTGGAAATTTGGGGATTATAGGGAGTCTATACTATGCCAATGTAATGTTTTGTAATGTGTAATTTGTTTTGGTATGCTCGAATTCTGTTGGTGTGTTTTGTGGTGCGAATTGGACATGTTTGGAGTGAATCGAGTGCGTGATCAGTGAGAGAACCTGCATTTCTCGCTCAGGCGAGCTTGGCTCGCCTAGGCAAGATTAGCAGAGACGCGTACCCTAGTGCCATATGAGCTTCTCGCTCAGGCGAAGAGGATGAGTTTTGAGCGACATAGGTTCTCACTCATGCGAGTAAGGGTCGCCTAAGCGAGATAGTGAGGGAGTTGCCCGTGTTGAGCGCGACTTCTCATCCAGGCGAGGGTTTTATGGATTTTGAGCGAATCAGTGTCTTGCTTAGGCGAGATGACCTCACCTAAGCGAGATGTCTTGATCAGGTGTGGTGTTTTGCTTGTATTTTAGCTCAGGCGAGGTGGGAATGGGTGTTTGGGCGAACGTGCAACTCACCCAGGCGAGAGGATCTCGCCTAAGCAAGATGGCATGTTTTGGTTATTGAGTTAAACTCGCCCAGGCGAGGTGGACTAGCCTAAGCAAGATTGAGGGTCTAGCTTGGGCGAGGGGTCCCTAGCCTAAGCGAGTTTATGCTAATTACTATGTTTCTATGTGCTTGTGAGTGTGTTTTGTTGTTATACCATACTTAGATTATATATACATGTGTTGTGATGGGTGGGCTTGAAGGACTAAGTCCATCAGGGGTTTGGGATATGCTCGGTGGTTGGACACATGATGGGCATGGAACTGGTTGAGTTCCCGTCGGCTACTATTGGGCGAGGAGTCCTTAGTATGGTGATTGCATGTGTCGGACGCACGATGGGCAAGGAACTGTGATGTTCCCGTCGACTACTATTGGGCGAGGAGTCCATAGTATGGTGATTGCGTGCGCGCCAGGGTCCAAGTGAGACTTGGATGTTTATACTTCAGGCGAGGAGTCTGTAGGGCAGGACTATGAGCGGGATAGGCTCATAGGGTTGGACCACGAATGAGTTAGTTTCGTGGGAGCATAGGGAAGTCCCAAGACCTAGTTCATGCATATGACTCATGACGGACTATGAGGTCATGGTTTGGGAAATTTGGAAATTTTGAAGTTAATTATGTTATTATGGGTTGGGAAATATATTTATATTCATGTTTTATTTGTATACTGTGCATAGCTCACCCTTTCTGTATGTGTATGGCGATGATCAGGTAACTTGTTACCCGGGAGCAGATGATGTGACAGGTGGGCCAGGAGATGCTTAGACTCAGTGCGAGGGCTAGCATGGGATATTATGTAGATACATATGTATTATATTTATTATTTTATCCTTGTGAAGATTATGCAAACTTGGCAGGAGCCATTAACTTTTATTTCAGTTTTATGAATTATGGACTCCTGGTTTTATAACTCGTCTTTTTGGGAAATGAGGTATTATTAAATGCAATGCCATTATTTTACTTTGATTTATTTTATTAAATTCGTAATATCCTGACGGGATGTTACAATTGGTATCAGAGCAAAAGTTTTGAAAATATTTTAAATTATTTTGGGGCTAGTGGGGAGTGAGCTGATTGATGTGTTTGTTTGTGGTATGCTGTGTGTTCAGTGTGAAAATTGTGTGGTTTTATTTGACTTAGCGACTGATTTTTAACAGTTGTAATGTGACGTATCCAGGCTATGGCTGCTAACAGGAGGAGGAGTAGTGGTGCTGATGACATCGCTGAGGCGATTCACCGGATGGTAGACGCGATGCAGCCACCCGTAGTCGCACAGCCTAGGACGGCGATTGCACCAGTCAGGGTGCCGACTGTGGAAGACTTTTTGCGCCACAAGCCAGCTGAGTTCACTGGCAAGGCTTCCCCTGATGAAGCGGATGCATAGCTCCGCAAGTGTGAGAAGATTTTCAGGGTGATGAACTGTGAGGATGAGCAGAAGCTGCTCTTTGCTACCTATCTGCTGAATGAGGATGCAGAGTATTGATGGACAGGTATACAACAACAAATGGAGACTCGGGAGGAGCCGGCTACCTGGGAAAACTTCAAGATTCGTTTCCTGGAGAAATATTTTCCAGATACTGCTAGACAGGATCGAGAGGCGGAGTCCTTGCGCTGCAGCAGGGAGATATGTCGGTACAAGAGTACGTCAACAAATTTGAACACTTGGCGAGATACTCCTCACAAAATATGACTGAGGAGTGAAGGTGCTTGAAGTTTGAGCGAGGACTCAAACATTAGTTGAAGAAGGTGGTGACACCTCTGAGAGAGAGGAGATTCCCGGTCTTGGTGGAACAGGCCAAGAGTGCTAAATATTTAGAGAAGGGCCCTGGTCCTATTGTGAGCCGACATCAGAAGAATGTCGCGGAGGCTAGGCAGATGAAAAAGCCGTATAGCCGACCTCAGACATCTCAGGGTCCCAGTTGCTATCAGTGTGGCGGACCCCACCTGAAGAGGAACTGCCCTCAGTTGGCAGGCGGAGTGGGAGGTTCAGGCGACCGTCGCAAATGCTTCATATGCGACAAACCGGGACACTTCGCCAACAACTACCCAAAAAAGAAGAGTATTGGCACAAAGAAACCTGCAGCATCGCCAGCAGAGCGAGCTAGGGCAGCGGGTAGAGTTTGTGCCTTGACAACCACAGAGGCTACACAGTCGGGTAATCTTATCCTTGAACCTTGTATGCTGTTTGGTAATGTAGTGCTTGTGTTGTTTGATTCCGGGGCAACCCATTCTTTTATTTCTAATGTGTGCGTGGGGAGATTGCAATTGGTGACACGTGATTTGGGATGTGAGTTGCTTGTTTCAAATCCCTCCTCAGGTCAAGTGGCTACCAGTTCAGTCTACGTTGGGTGTTCTATGGAAGTGGCAGGTTGCAGATTCAAGGTGAACCTGGTGTGCTTGCCTTTGGAGGGACTGGACGTAATCTTGGGGATGGACTGGCTGTCTAACAATCACGTCATAATTGATTGTGGACGGCGCAATTTGGTATTCCCAGAACATGAAGGACTGGAGTTAATCTCGGCTCAGAGGGCGATAAACGAAGTAGAAGCCGGAGCCACCTGCTTTATGATAGTGGCTCATGCAGAAAAGAATAGTACCACCGAGAAGATCAGTGTGATTCCAATCGTGGAGGAGTATGCCGACGTATTTCCAGATGAAATACCCGAGTTGCCACCGAGTAGGGATGTGGATTTCTCCATTGATCTCATCCCTGGGGCTGGCCCAGTATCCATGGCGCTGTATAGAATGGCACCTGTAGAGTTGGCAGAGTTGAAGATGCAAATAGAAGATTTGCTTGAGAAGAAGTTCATTTGGCCGAGCGCATCACCTTGGGGAGCACCGATACTGCTAGTAAAGAAAAAGGATGGCAGTTCGAGGTTGTGTGTTGACTACCGTCAGTTGAATAAGCTGACCATAAAGAATAAGTATCCGCTGCCGAGGATAGATGATCTGTTGGATCAACTGAGGGGAACCGTAGTGTTCTCTAAGATTGACTTGAGGTCTGGATACCATCAGATCTTAGTCAAACCGAAGGATGTGCAGAAGACGGCGTTCAGATCACGCTACAGGCATTATGAGTATGTAGTGATGTCGTTCGGGGTGACAAATGCTCCTGTTATTTTCATGGACTACATGAACAGGACATTCTGACCGTACCTTGATCAATTTGTTGTCGTGTTCATTGACGACATATTGATATACTTGGAGAGTCGGGATGTACACGCAGATCATTTGAGAGTGGTGCTAGGAATTCTCAGAGAGCATAAACTGTATGGGAAGTTGTCAAAGTGTGAGTTTTGGTTGGATGAGGTACAGTTCTTGGGTCATGTAATCTCAGCCTAAGGTATATCGGTGGATCCAGCGAAGATTGAAACCGTGGTGAAGTGGGAAAGGCCACAGACTGTGATTGAGGTGAGGAGTTTCTTGGGCCTGGCAGGTTATTACAGGCGGTTTGTGGAGGGATTCTCCAAGCTGGTGAGTCCCTTGACTCAACTCACTAGGAAGGATCAGTCTTTCTCATGGACAGACGAGTGTGAGAATTGTTTTGAGGATATGAAGAAGAGATTGACCACTGCACCAATACTGGCTATTCCTGACACCACCAAGACGTTTGAGGTATATTGTGATGCTTCATACCAAGGTCTAGGTTGTGTGTTGATGCAGGAGAAACGGCCTATTGCTTATGCATCTCGTTAGCTGAAGATGCATGAGAAAAACTATCCTACCCATGACTTAGAGTTGGCAACGGTGGTTTTTTCTCTCAAAACATGGAAGCACTACTTGTATGGGGCACAGTTTCAGGTATTCAGTGATCACAAGAGCTTGAAATACTTGTTTGATCAGAAGGAATTGAATATGAGGCAAAGGCGCTGGATGGAATACTTGAAGGACTACGACTTTGAGCTATTATACCATCCTCGTAAGGCTAATGTTGTAGCAGACGCTTTGAGCAGGAAGAAATCTCATGTGTCGGCCATGGTGATTAAGGAGTTGGAGTTAATCGAGAAGCTGCAAGATATGAATCTGGGATTGGATATGGAGACAGATCACATACGGTGCAGCATGTTGAGGATCACTAATGAATTCTTGGATGAGGTTCGGGTGGAAGAGGGTAAGGACCAGGAATTACAGCATATCATTAGTGAGTTGGGCACAGAGAAGAGGAAAGACTTCAGGATGGGTGGAGATGGCATCCTACGATTCAGAGAGAGGGTGTGTATACCCAACAGTCGGGTAGTGAGGAAAATGCTCTTGGATGAAGGGCATAAGAGTCGTCTTAGCATACACCCAGGTATGACTAAGATGTACAAGGACTTAAAGGCGACTTTCTGGTGGACTGGTATGAAAACTAATATGGCAGACTATGTGGCATCTTGTCTAGTGTGTCAGAAAGCGAAAATAGAGCACCAGAGGCCAGGTGGTACGTTAGAGCCTCTTGAGATTCCTCAGTGGAAATGGGACAGCATTTCCATGGATTTTGTTACTCATCTACCGAGGTCAGTGAGAGGGCATGATTCTATATGGGTAATAGTAGATCGATTGACGAAGTGCGCTCACTTTCTACCTATTAATCAGAAGATGTCTCTAGATAAGCTGACAGAGTTGTACGTCAGGGAGATAGTCCAATTACATGGTGTGCCTAAGAGTATCATATCGGATAGAGATCTGAGGTTTATCTCAAGGTTCTGGCAGTCGTTGCAGAACACTTTGGGTACTCGGTTGAAGATGAGCTGGGCATACTATCCTCAGACGAATGGCCAGTCTGAGAGAACCATACAGTCCCTGGAGGACTTATTGAGAACGTGTGTTCTGGATCACCTAGGGACTTGGAGTGATGTGCTACCACTGGTGGAGTTCACTTATAATAACAACTACCATTCCAGTATTGGGATGGCCCCGTACGAAGCCTTGTATGGCAGGAGGTGTCGAACACCTTTGTGTTGGCAGCAGGATGGGGAAGCTGTGGTACTTGGTCTAGAGTTCTTACAACAGACCACTGAGAAGGTAAGGGTAATACAGGAACGGATGCGTGCAACTCCGAGTAGACAGAAATCCTACGCAGATAAGAGGAGGAGGCCACTCAAGTTTGAGGCTGGTGACCACGTATTTCTCAGAGTTACACCTACGACAGGTATTGGGAGAGCATTGAAGTCGAGAAAGTTGACCCCTCGATTCATCGGTCCATATCAGATTACAAGGCGAATTGGACCGGTGGCATATGAGATTGCATTGCCACCTCACTTGGGAAACCTGCACAATGTTTTCCACGTATCACAGTTGAGGAAGTACGTGGCGGATCCTACTCATGTGTTGGAGCAGGATGATGTTCAGGTGCGTGAGAACCTGACTCTTGGAGTTGGACCAGTGAGGATTCTAGATTCTCAAGTCAAACAGCTCAGAGAGAAGGAGATTCAGACTGTGAAGGTTCTATGGGACCAGGCAACCCAAAAGATGACGTGGGAGATGGAGGACCTCATGAGGAAGTCTTATCCTCATCTCTTTACAGGTAAGTCTTATTTTCATGGACGAAAACTTTAAAAGGTGGGAGTAATGTAAGACTCGGGAAAATTAATTAATTAAATAATTAATTAATTAATAAATGCGGGTAGAAGCCGCCTTTATGGCATTAATTGTTGTTTAATGTGACGTGGAATAGTACTAGCTCAAGTGGTTGGGAGTACTTTGATTGTATGAGAGGACTTGGGTTCGAGTCCTATGTATGCCAATTATGTGTGATTGTTTTGTTATTGATTTTTAAGGATATGTATGAGTATGTGATTAGTATTGTAGGATATTGTTGATTTGTGAGTATCACCAAATGTGAATTGGCATAGTGGTTGTGCTTTGGCCTTATGAGTGGAAGGTCACGGGTTCAAACATTGGTGGGCAAAGAATAAGCTTTATTTTTGTTAACTAATAGTTGTGGTATGAATGTGAAGGGGTAAAGAAAAGCCTAGCTGAATAGGGCAGCCAAGGGGGCTGGGAATTTACCAATTAAGTAACATTGAAGAGGAATTAAAAGCCTAAACTCGTTTTATTTTTAATACCCACTTTAAAGGCACCTATAAAAGCCAAAAACTAGGTAAAAGGAAGGGTTTTGGCAGTGCTGGGAATGTGCTTTCGAGAGGAGCACGAGTTTGAGAGAGTGAACTGAGTTTGAGGGCAAGAGCTGAAGCTAGAAGAGATTTTTGAATCGAAGGGGGTTCTGTCTTCACAATTGTTGAGCACTCAATCTAGGTTAAGGGAGCTGAACCCAAAAGTTCATGTTCTTGTGCATATTGCATGGTTTTGGTGAAAATGTGTGCTGAAATTCGTGATGCATATGATGGGAATTGCGGGTGGAGAAATTGGTATTGTTGTGTGTTGAATTTTGGACTAAATGCACGAGAAAAGGGGTATATACATGGTATATACGGGAATGAAATGGGATTTGGAAATTTGGGGATTATAGGGAGTCTATACTATGCCAATGTAATGTTTTGTAATGTGTAATTTGTTTTGGTATGCTCGAATTCTGTTGGTGTGTTTTGTGGTGCGAATTGGACATGTTTGGAGTGAATCGAGTGCGTGATCAGTGAGAGAACTTGCATTTCTAGTTCAGGCGAGCTTGGCTCTCCTAGGCGAGATTAGCAGAGACGCGCACCCTAGTGCCATACGAGCTTCTCGCTCAGGCGAAGAGGATGAGTTTTGAGCGACATAGGTTCTCGCTCAGGCGAGTAAGGGTCACCTAAGCGAGATAGTGAGGGAGTTGCGCGTGTTAAGCCCGACTTCTCGTCCAGGCAAGGGTTTTATGGATTTTGAGCGAATTAGTGTCTCGCTCAGGCGAGATGACCTCACCTAAGCGAGATGTCTTAATCAGGTGTGGTGTTTTGCTTGTATTTTAGCTCAGGCGAGGTGGGAATGGGTGTTTGGGCGAACGTGCAACTCGCCCAGGCGAGAGGATCTCGCCTAAGCGAGTTGGCGTGTTTTGGTTGCTGAGTTAAACTCGCCCAGGCGAGGTGAACTAGCCTAAGCGAGATTGAGGTTCTAGTTTGGGCAAGGGGTCCTTAGCCTAAGCGAGTTTATGCTAATTACTATGTTTCTATGTGCTTAGCTCACCCTTTCTGTGTGTGTATGGCGATGATCGGGTAACTTGTTACCCGGGAGCAGATGATGTGACAGGTGGGCCAAGAGATGCTTAGACTCAGAGTGAGGGCTAGCATGGGATATTATGTAGATACATATGTATTATATTTATTATTTTATCCTTGTGAAGATTATGCAAACTTGGCAGGAGCCATTAACTTTTATTTCAGTTTTATGAATTATGGACTTCTGGTTTTATAACTCGTATATTTAAAGTTTTAAATTTCCCGTGTTTTTGGGAAATTAGGTATTATTAAATGCGGTGTCATTATTTAACTTTGATTTATTTTATTAAATTTGTAATATCCTGACGGGATGTTACAGTGATCAAACCATTACTCAATTATTAATAGAATTCACCATATATCACATGCATCAATCCATATATATTCATATATATACTCCACCATTAAATCCATGCTAGCATTCAATTTCAAGTTATGAATAATATATGCTCATATCAAATATAAAGTAGTAGCACTCTAACAACTTAAGCACATAATTTGATGCACCAATGCAAATTAATATAGCACTTCACACCTCTTGTGTAACAATTTCCTTTATATTGATACACATGCATTCACCAATAAACCCATTCTCAACATGTGACTAACCCAAAGGAACACTGAAATTCATGGAGACTCACAACAGGACCTAACCATGCTTCCAACTCATGCATTTCAAAGACTTCAAACAAGCAATCATGCGTATCATATATCTCCAACTACAGATATCCAAATTAAATTCACACCGTACAAACTAAAGAGCAACATGTTATGAACCCGTTGTCAAAATTTCAGCTAAATCGAACGATTAACAAATCGGGAAATGTAATTTTACGAAAACATTACAGACCAGAAAAATAGGTGGTGCCCAATGCCCAGAAGTCAAGAACCTGGCGCCTAGCGGTACAAAACCAGCTCCCGACAGTTCTTGTTGCGCGAAAAATACGAAAAACAACATTTTGGCACATACTTTGATCAATTTAAAGGCACCCAATCATGCAGAATTTAGCATAGGTTGATCCATCATGCATAAAACTACCCAAAACCAAAGGTGCATGTTCAAACAAAACCACAAAGTCACATAAACAAACCAATCTTGTTCGTATCGCCTGGTGGACCTTCATTGCCGCTAGGCAGTTCACCTCACCCTTAAATCATTATTATTCTCCCTTCACAATCTCAATTTTATGGCTTTAATGATTAAAATGAAATTAGAATTAACATAGAAAGCCTAATTCGTGTTTAACAAGGTTTGAACACAACAATCCAATTCCAAAGCAAGTGCACAACGAATTCATATTTGGTGATAATTCCTATAAATCTAAGATTTTATAATCACTTATCATGATCAAGCATATCATTAAAAATAGTAAACTATTAAAATAATATACAAATAACATACACAGGACTCGAACCCAAATCCTCTTACATAACTAAATACTCTAAACTACTTGAGCTAGTACTATTCCACATCACTTTCAAATTTGTCCACCAACATGGTGACACGTGACAACATAATACTCATAAAATTAGGCCAATTAGGTGCTCTCACACCATCATCTTCAACCTAGGTCTAAACAGCACTTCCAACCAACAATCAACCACTACGCGTGAAGCCTTCGTGAGCCACCACTGATCGCCACTAAAGCTCCATTGGTGCACCAAGAGCAGCTCGTTGGAATCAGGTATCCACAAAGTAACATTCCACGCTGCCACGTAGCTACCAAGACAAACCAATTCATAACGAACGCGCAATCACCACACAGCTCGCCGGATGTAACATCCCATTTAATAAATAAACTTACTTAAATGACACGTCACACAATATAATATAAGAGCAAAGATTCGGAGTATAAAATCACTCCTTAAAGATATCCAAGGTACTTAAACTAAAATCCTAAGGCACACCACGATGCCAATACAAGACAGAGTACAAAGTTCAACAGCAACCAAATTAAGATTTAAAGGACAAGTCAATACATGGGTCATAGCCCTAAGAGAAAGCCCAATTAGACGGAATCCAGCCCCGACAGGCTATGCAGCGGAGTCACCATTTCCTTGTTAACCATGAGGATTTCTCACATCTGCTCACATCAATAAATTGATGATCATCGCAAAAAGAGAAAACCACACAAACAGAACATACAACAAACAAAAGGGTAAGCTAGAGTAGAAAATGATTTATCATACAATTACATACAGTTTTATAGTTCAAGAGCATATGTCAACCAATCATGTTATGACTTGTAAGCAATACACTAAGACTCAAGACACGACTCATTCGGATACATATAATTAGTCAGATTCAGCGGATGCTTGCACTTGTGGTGGTATTTACTGCTATACCGAGCTACTCTACCGAGCTAAATGTTACTATGTTTCATTCCCCCACACACAAGGTTAGCCCTTAAAATGTTTCAAGCTCTATGTGAAACTAATTGACTCTTTAGAGTGTCAAGATGCAATCCTTGCCTTGAATCCTTACTAAATTATATGGATGGGGCACCACCATGAACTCCTACTAATAGGGGTCATAGAATTACGTCCCGACCAACTGAGGCACCACCATGAGGTCTCACCTAGAAGCTCATGGAATTACGCCCTAACCAATGAGGCACCACCACGAAACTATCGTGGAATTACGCCCTAAACATACCAAAACCATGTTCTCAACCAATCAATATAGAATCATTTCTCATGCCAATTCCATGCTACTTTTATAACCAATCCTTTCCATACATTTCACATGCTCAAATCATGTTCAACTTATCAATCACATACCATAAACCATGTTATTCATACATTTTCACCCAATTCATACTTTACAAGAGCAATCAATCCAAACATATGGCAAACCCTCCAAGAACAGAGAAACAGATAGGACAACACACCTCTCGCCCAGCTTCTCGCTTAGGCAGAAAGGTCTCGCTCAGGCGAGCTCCTTTCGCCTAGGCGAGAGCTCGAGAAGAGAGGAATAGTGGCTTGCGCGTTCTCTCGCTTAGGCGAGACCTCCTCGCCTGAGCGAGATAGACTCTCTCTCAAAAAAGGAGCTCGTTGCCTGAACGACAGTTCGCGCAAACATCATGAGCAAGTTGGTGCTAATCTCGCCTAGACGTGACACGCTCGCTTGGGCGATAAAACCAGAACCCCCCCAACTATTCACGTAGGCCAACACCAATATTCAACCAAAGCAATGCACCGAGCACATTCATAACATTTTACATGCCACACATACATCAAAAATACAAAATAGACCCAAGAATAGGTAAAGGTCAATTTAAACTAAGAAACCTTAGCTTCCTTTTTCCTGGAAAATAGCTAGAAAAGGCTTCAGGTCTAAACAGTGGAGTACGACAATACTAGGAATAGATTCACGAGCTGGAAACAGTGAGCAGAAGCGAGGTTATTACAGAAACCCTAATAGTGACCACAAAAACTAGACCAGAGAGTAAAGATATGAGTTGGAGGCTAACTTACATGGAGTGGAAAAACGAGATTGAGCTTGAGCAACCTTGACCAAGATTGGGGTTACCCTAGCAGAGAGTTCGCGGCTGATCTAAGAGGGAGTAAGGGAAACTATTTTCTGAAAATGAGAGGAATGATTTGGGTTAGGGTAGTTTAGGGTCTTTGGCTCCCTATGGGCCAACCCTTAGGCCCAATAGATTTTTGGGGCAACCCTTAAATATTGGGGCTGAAATAAGAGGGCCTTACACCGGAAAACATAACAATATCTCAAAGATCTTCTCCATGTTAGAACCACGACACACTCCAGATTCAACCCAAATCGCAACAATCCTTCATGCATAACGTGAACCCTAGCCACTATTAATGACAAATTTGTCGTGCTCCACCACCACCCATCTCATCAGACCACTACGAGCTTGCACACAATTGTAGAAGAAAACGAGGACTTTGCACCTACAGATTGCGAACGACACACCATTGAAGCCCCTACAGGGCAACACTCTATGTTGCTAACTACCCCAAAGATTGCGAGCCAACATAGATTGGATTAAGAGCTCCTCTACTGCAGAACTCGCCTCACCACTAAGAGCGTTTTTTATCATGAACTAGAACAGATCATCGCGATGCAGGTTGCATGAATCGCAAACAAAACCAATCCTCATCATGCTCACTCTACCATTATGCCAGAACAACACTAGCGTCAGATCCATCCACCAGTGAAACCTCCACTGCATCCATCATCACACACAACACCAGGGAAGAGGAAGGAAAGTTTCATTTGAGAGAGATTTGAGAGAGAGAGAGAGAGAGACAGCGAGAGAAAAGAGAGAGACAGAGAGACAGAGACAGAGAGAGAGAAGAGAGAGAAAGAGAGTTGCCACATGTCAACTTCTCATTTAATAACAACAAGAGAGAAAGAGAGTTGTCACATGTCAACTTCTCATTTCACAGCAACAAGTCAATAGGTCAAACCTGGTCAAAGTCTGGTCAAAATATTCAAGATTGGTCAAACAAGAGGTGTTAAAGTGTGAATATTGATATATTTGACTTTATCTACAAATTTGGATAGCAAGATCGTATGGGTTGAGTTGGAAATTTGGGCAAGATTTAGTTGTTGATAATTATTTAGATATTTTTAGATAATTAATCAGATAATATCAACTAAGAATATCTTTCAAATATTATATCAAAAGATAAAATATTTTAGCAATAAGAAAAGATAAAGTCCAAGTCTAAACAAGGCCTATATAAAGAGACCAACAAGAAGCAGTAAAAAGAGGAAACTCAAAACTTTGGAGTTTAGGAACCCTTAAGGGGTCTAATTTCTTTCTCTCTTTCCACCCTTTCTTCTTTTATTTTTATTTTGATTTCATGGAGTGTTAAGCATCTTGGGTTGGTTCTAGTGTAATTTCATTATGGATTATGAGATTATAATGAAATAATTTCTTTGTTCTTTTTATTATTGTTGTGGTTTTTATTTATCTATATCTTTTATCTTTGAATCACGTAAAAAGTAATGATTTTACATGTTAGCTAATTGGTGAAGTGTTTAAATCTATATGCATGTTGATCATGAGTCCAAGAGTTTTTAAATTTAATTGAGACCTTACTTTGATTTTATTTAGAAACTTTCATGTGATTAAATGAGTTTTTACCAATAATTAAGACTTTACTTTGGTTAAAGGTAATTATTGTAACTAAAATTAGTCAAGACTTTACTTTGATTAATTAAGCTTTTTATTTGGTGATGAGATAAAAGAATAAACATGATTAGACATATTAAAATTTGATTGAGACTATACTTTGGTTGAATTTTCTTTAAATAATTTAAAAGTTCTCACTTTTAATTAAGATTATACTTTGGTTAAAAGTGAGAACACCAACAAACTAATTGAGACTTTACATTGATTAATTTGCAAATCTACAACAATAATTAATTGAATAATAATCTTTATCATTGTTTTTTACATTTTTTTATCTTTATCTTCTTCTGTTGTTTTTTTTTTCAATATCATTTTATTTTATTAACCCTTTTGTATAGTTTTTATATAAACTAATTTGTTAGAAATCAATTCCGTGTTCGTTGGGAGACGACTTTGTGTTACTTTACCCTTTCTATTTTGTTGACTACTTTCTAAACAATACTAAAGTTGTTATAGATAAGTAGTATTAATTTGATCACGTCAACGACATTGTTGTCAAATTTGGCGTTGTTGTCGAGGAACACGGTTAGACTTTTTGTCATTTTAGTTCGTATTTTATTGCTTTTTATTATTTTGATTTTATTTTTATTTATCACTAACATCTTCTTTTTCTCATTTTTTTTCTAGCATTTATTATATTTTCTTTAGTTATTTTAAATTTTTTTATCATAGTTTTTGTTTGAGGAATTTTGTTGAGAAATTTATGAAACTAGTTGGGGAAGGAAAGATAAGTATATAGTTATGCCTTTTGGTATGATTAATGCTTTTGCCTTGTTCATGGACTATATGAATAGAATCTTCAGTCCTTTCCTAGATAAGTTTGTTGTAGTATTCATAGACGACATTCTTATCTATTCCAAAACTCATGAAGAACATGTTGAATACCTAAAGACAATGCTCAACATTTTGAAAGAGAAGAAGTTGTACGCCAAACCGCCAAAGTGTTAGTTTTGGACAAAAGAAGTGCAATTCTTGGGACATGTTATATAAGCTTGAGCGATAGTTGTGGATCCAACTAAAGTTTAAGTTGTGTTGTAGTGGAAGCATTATATGTCTATGACAGAAATAAGGAGTTTTGTGGGTCTAGCTGGCCACTGTAAAAGATTCATAGAAGGATTCTATAGAATAGTAACACCTTTGACACAACCGACTTACAATGATTATCATTTTGCTTGGACAAACCAATGTGATGAGAGTTTTCAAGAGCTCAACATAAAGTTGACAAGTGCTCCAATGCTTGTAATCCATGTGTCAAACCCAATCTCGTCCTGGTAAAAAATAAAATTTTAATTTTAAAAAATAATTAGAAGAAAATACAAAAAAAAATGAATACTAAATTGAGTATAAATATATATATATATATATATATATATATATATATATATATATTATACTTTTTATCTTATTTTAACTTTAATTTTATCTTGCTTTATTTTTATTTTATTTTTTGTTGTTTTATTTTTATTTTTATTTTTACTTTATCTTATCTTATTTTCAATTATATTTTTTTTCACCTTATTTTATCTTTTATTATCTTTTAATTTTATTTACTTATCAATTTATTTTTATTTGAATTTTCAACTTATTTTATTACTACATTTTGTTCTTTTTAAAAAAATATATTTAAAAAAAGGAAGAGAGTCAACTTTTGGGTATCTGTATATTACTGTGGTTGTGGCTGCAGACGTAACAACGTTAGTAGGGTGGCTGGAAGGTAACACGCCTCATGCTTTTGATCATTGTCAAAAATTCAAACAGAATATACATGAAATGGGAAATTGGCATGGTAATAACAACAACATAGTCATTTGAAAAGAGGACAACTTCCTAGCACAAAGGGGACAACTCACTCTTAAGAGAGAGGGGACAGTTTCAAAACACGGTTCATAATACACAACAAGAGAGATAAAGAAAAGGGATGGAGCTGGCTAGCCAGAGCAAAAGGGGAAGAATTAATATTGAGACAAGTCCACCGGCACCGGTACAAGCACAAGGAAGCTACAATAGGTAAGCACCGTTCAATTCTTGAATGTTGGATGAATGTGAAATTGTCTGGTCTTTGAATGAATGATATCGTGTTGTGTTACGTTTGTGATGCTTTATTTGTTGCTGATTCATGAGAGTTGTTGTTGTTGAGTGTTTGAGAATATAATCCATGGCCACCCACATTAATACATGTGCATCACATTTCTCACACATTCCTTTGTCCAACATCAATGCTTTCCCCGTTCAAACCCCAACTGAACCCCCACAACCACAGATTCCCTCCATCTATCCATACCATCTTTATACTTCATCTTTCCAGCCAACGAGACACACATCATTGAACCCATTTTCCATCCAACTTTCGCTTCATTTTATCATAACTGCCAACTCGTACACCAACAATTTCACTCCCTTCCTCAACACTCTACATAACCAACACACTAGCATTGATCACAACCTTCATTCTACACCTTTTCATCATCTCCATTTTCCTTCATCTACAACTTGCACATAACAACATTCATCTTTAACTCATCACATTTCACTCTTTTCCTCCACCAACAACTAAGCACCCACACACTGTCCTAACCAGCGCAACCATCACCTTCAACTTTCACAAGCACAAATTCAATCTCAAATCCCACTTTATCCATTATCACCAACCTTCGTCTTCCAGATAGAGAACACAAAAACCATCATCACTATCACACATTCTTCCATCATCAATTAACCTTTTACCTCATCTTTATCATTCATCTGCGTAAATAAAAAAAATAAACACAAACAACACCAAGCAGTCATGTTTCATCTTCCCCAATCACATACATCGAATCAGAAATAGAGAAACCAAGAGAAGAAAGGTAATCGTTGGCAACAATGCTGCCGACGAGTCAGAGTCTCGAACGATGGCAGCCTTGGTCGAGACAGTCGCAAGATTTGGTATTAAAGTGAGTCATGTCGAGTTGGAGTTCAAGCAGAGGTGCGTGGCCGCGCGATAGTGGCGAACCCAGCGATAGTGGCTCACGCGAGAAGGGGAAAGACAGGGTGGCGACACTTCTGACGTGGGCGACGTCGCCGACGACGCTCTTGGCTGGCCATTGCGAGGAAGAAGTCGCCTAGGTCTCGTAGAGAGAGGAAACAAGGAGAGGAAGCGATTTGAGAAACTTGGCTCTCGCCGGCGATGCCTCCAATGGTGACCGTTGTCGATAACGTCGTCTCTCGCTGGCAGTGGGACGTGCGGTGGTGGCACTAGCTATTGGAGACGTTATGGTTTGCGTTGAGAATGAAGGAAGGGAACCTGATTTCCTTTGCGTACTCCCATCTTAATGTCTGCACTCCTTTTTTTTGTAGAATTGATTGAGTCATTTACTTCGTGCATGCTCTCTTCTTAATCCCGCAGCCTTTATGTCTTTGTTTATTATTTTTGAGCCTACTTTTGTGTTTACTTCATGCACCTCACACATTACTTCATGCACCCTCATATTTTTGTTTTTCCACTTTTATTCTTTTTTTAATTAAATTTCACCATTATAATTTTCTTTCTAAAAAAAAGAGAAAACAAAAACATTTTAAAATTATAAAAATTAAGGAAATAGAAGAAAAAAATCTAAAAAATTAGAAAAAAAAATGTTTTCTTTCTCCTTTTGTGTTTGTCCAACCACTCACGTCATGTGACCCAAATTTTCTAATAATTCAAAAATACCAAAAAATATATAAAATTTCAAAAATATTAAAATATCAACATTTTCAAAAAAATATATTTTTAAGATTTAAGTGATCCTTGATTCTCCATTGAGATACGTAGGAGCAAGGTTAGTCCTTATCAATTTCACTTCCAAAAAATTAAATCATTTTCCAAATAGTTCCACTTTCATTTTCCAATCTAAGTATGCCTCTAATTTTCTTTCCCATGGAAATGAGGAAGGTCAACCCTAACTTCTCTAGGCTCTTGGTGTTCACGCTCCCTTCTTGGCCTTCTAGGTGGAGGAGGGTGATAGTATCAGTTCAAAATCCTACTATCCTCCTCATAGTGTGTAAGTTGTGTATTATGTTGGGAGCTTCTCCTTGAGTTGCTCACACTCTTACTCCTACTTTTGCTTTGTCTCAACTCCTCTTGAACTTTAACTTGTTTTGCATTAAGTATCCTAAGCTCCTCGTCTAAGTTTGTAAGATATTCACCCCTTTCAACTCTTTCTTTTTCTTTTAAAATGGATTCTTGTCTTTGCCAAATTTTTAGTAACTTTAGTTCTTTAGCCATGTGTTGTAAACTAGGCACTTCACTATAATCACTACCAATTTGGTAAGATGGAGCCTTAAAAGGAGATTTAGACATCTTAAAGTTTTCAAAAAGATGCTATGCAACAAACAAACTTGTATTTCAAATTCTAATTCCTTGAGGGATTTAAGAAGCAAAAGAACTTTGAGTTCACTTCCAGGAAAGGGAGGAGAATCACTAAGGATTACTTAAAATCCAAGCCTTTCCTTGCCAAAGCTACCTCAAGCCCTCTTACACCTAACCTCTCAAAGGGAATTAGGTTTGAAAAGCAAGTAGACTCACACTAAACTACAAACAAAAAGAAAGCAATTAAGGAAAGCAATTAAACTAAACTATACGACCTAATAGTGGAGTTAAAAGGCACTTTGGAACCTTCAAACCTCACCAACTAAAAACGAATTTAATAAGAGATTAAAGGTTCAAGTTAGGAGATGGGATTGAGTACCCCAAGACACCTAACTTGGCCATGAGTTACAAGTCCAAACAAATACAAAATTACAAATCCAAAAATTACAATACAAGCAAAGATGTTGTGTATTCCTCTCCATGTGTTTCACTCCTTTTTCTTCTTCTCTCCAACTCAAGCTTTGAGGTCCTAAGAGGTCTCCAATGCCTCCAAGGGCTTCCTCTAGTGTTGGACAAATCTCAAAAGTTCATACACCACATTACAATTCCAAAACCGAGAGTAGAATGCCAAGGATAAAGCAAATAAAGGCAAAAAATGAACTAAGCTCTTCAAAAGGAATTTTACGATGACAAAATCATAAGTTAGGAAGGAGACAAACAAGAAAATAAAGGCTAAGAACAAAGGTTAGGCACATAAAATAAATACCTAAAGAAAAGCTCTAGAATAGATCACAAAAACCAAAAAAATACTAGAGTAGAAATGATGATTTTTGTCTTTAGAAGCCTTAAGCCAAAGGTGTACTATTGACACTCTTTTGTTTACATCAAATGCATGAAGCTTGGCTGCTGGACAGAGCACATATATCAAGTAAATCAGCCCACCAAATCAACATTATAGTGCTTACACGACTTTTAGTGGTAGTGGTCCCCTTTTCTACTTTTACTTTTCACTTTTTGCTTTTGTTTTTCTACTTTTTCTTACTTTCGATGTACCTAATAATGTGATTCTTTTTTTTCTCTTTCTTTCCACATTTTCCAACACCAACACACACCCCACTACCACACCAAATCTGATTTTGAAAACACTTTTGGTAGCTCAAAGGTTCAAGAAGTCAAAATAGTAGAGAAACCTACTAGAATCAAAATAGGGCATGAAACTCAAACAAACATAAAGGAAACTTAACTCTAGGAATTTGTCAATGGTCTAATGACAAATATGAACTCAAATATGGAAATAAAAATCACTCAAAAGGTGCTATATGGTGCAATTTTGAAAACAAAGAAGAACATATATTTTTGTGATTTTTTAAAGCTCAAAACTAGGAGAAAATGACATTAAAAGGACTAAACATGACTCTAGACAACATGGATAGATTTTAAAATAAAAATGACCCAATAAATATGAGATGAACAAATGGTAACATGAAATAAGACTAAAAAAACATAAAAGCGCACAAACAACACAAAATATGGAAGCCTAAGCATAAAAACGCATGAAAAACGCTGATGCTGGCAAATATGACCTTTGTTAACTATTTTGCTCCTAACTCTTTCCACATAACTCCAAATGTGTTCATTCTTTGTTTCTGTTGGAAACTAGACTCAAAGGACTTTCTTTTGATATAAAGAACGCAATTTTTGGACCACTGAGCTAGCTGCATTATTTTTTTGAAAATAGCCCACGTTGTTGCCAGCATAGTTTTTGTGTTGAAAAGAATTTGATATGGAAACAAGACAAGAAAGAAAAACACATGAACACAAAGAATAACCATAAAATAGGTAAGGAACAAGAAACTTAGCTCTTGTAGAACCAAAGCTCTTGATACCAAATGATAGCCTCCTCCTCAAGCTAGGTTGCGCCAAAGCTCGAAATGGTGACTATGGTGGATGGTGGATTCGCGGAAGCTTGGTATTAAGAGAAAATGGCTCTCGGTTTTGGTGATTTAATGGTGGGATAAAGGTTGTTTCTAGAGCTCTAAGAGAGGTTAGGCCAACTCTAGAGAAAAGCGTGCTAGAAGGACCTCTTGGGATGCTCTAGCAAGTGACTAAGAGAAGAAGTATGGCTCAAAAATAATTTTGGCAACATAACATTATCATTCTCAAAGTGAGAAATACATGGGAGAGACACCTCTATTTATAGAGTAAGGTGTCTCCAAAATGGTTAAAACCTTAGAATGCTAACTATCGCAACCAAAATCGCGAGGGACAACGAACAAAAAATGAAAAGGGTTTAAAAAGAGATTTGGAGTCGCCACCATAGTTATTCTGGAAAACTATGGAAAACTAGGAAAATAAAGCAAGTCTGCGAAAAAAACCAGATTTTGGATCCGGGAGTCGATTATGCGTAGAGAAGGTGCTAGCACCCTACCGCGCCCGGCCAAAGGTGGTACCTTTAATTAAACATGCAAAGTTGATGTGATTTTCAAAATGTTAATTTCCCCCAAAAATAATAAGACAAGAATATATAAAAGAAACAAAAACAAGGATTGACCTTGGTCCTACGTATTCTCATTCAAAATGACAAAATCAGGGTTACATAGTTCTTTAAAAGATATTTGGAAAACTATTTGAAAATGATTTGATTTTTTTTTGAAGTGAACCTAACAAGGATTGGCCTTACTCCTACGTATCTCACAATGGAGAATCAATGATCATGTAGTTCTTCAAAGATATCATTGTTTAAAAATGTTGATGTTTTTATATTTTGAAATTTTATATTTTTTGGTATTTCGGAATTACTTGAAAATATGTGTCAAATGCCGCGAGCGGTCGCACAGACACTAAAAGAGAAAAAAAATATTTTTAGTATTTTTGAATTATTTGGAAGAAAGTGTCACACAACCCCAGCAACTGGACAAACACAATAAAGATGAAAGAGAATATTTTTTTGATTTTTTCTATAGTTGTAATTTTTATAATTTTGAAATATATATTTTTTAAATAATAATAAAATTATAAATAAATAAATAATTAAAAGGATGAAATTATTTAAGAAGAATAAAAGTGGAAAACAAAAAATGGGGGTACATGAGTGATTAGTGAGGGGTGCACAAAGTAGACGAGGTGTATTCATTAAAGGTAGGAGTGAAATAAGTAAAATATAAAACAAGCCCCAAAATAGGAATAAAACACAAATGAGTGGTGGAGTCAGTAAACTTGATGGTGCAGGAAGTACCCACTGGATGTCTGTGTAGTGAAACATAGACTACAAACAGTAACAACAAACAAGTCCAAAACAAACACATGGAGTATAGACGCTAAAACAAGGGTGCATCAAGTAAAGAAAGCAAAAGCAAGCCCAAATCAAACAAGCGCTAACTAATGTTGGGTGTGAGCAGGGGTGCGAGATTAGAACACCCAGGGGTGCATGAAGTAAAGCATGATCAATCCCAATACACAGGAGCTAGAGGGTGAGAATATTAAAAGTGGTGGTGCAAGAAGTGAAGTGGGCTGAGACTTGATCAGCCCAATGTGAGATGTGGTATGATGAATTTGATTAACCTAAACCCTAGCTGCTCATGAATCAAGAGGCAAGCCCTCTCCCTCTCGACACCAAAGACCTTCTCACTCGTCACTGTCCATCAGCACACCACCTCCATCTCTACTTCACCACGCCACCACGCGGCTAGCTTGTCGGCAACGTTAATCGACGCTGGTGACGTTGACCTCCTTCATGGGGCTCGACGACTTCATTCTCGCTCACCACATAACCAGTCAGCTACAACATCTTTCGAACCCTTGATGACCAACCAACGTCGTTGCCACCACCTTCGCTTTCCTTCGCAGGCGCGACTCAAACTGCCTCTGCGCGACAACCAAGGTCGCTGCCATTAGTGTGCATCTTCCGTTCAAAGCTCCGAATTGTCGGCGATGGTTTCTACTCCTTTGTTTATCTCTCTTCTATGATTGGATATGGATGATGGGGGAATATGAGGCATGAGTGTTTGGTACTGGAATGGGAGTTCCGTTCGTTGTGAGTAGAGTATGAATGAGAGTTCTCTATTTTTTATTTTGGTTTTTACGTAGGTGTGAGATGAAGATGATGATGATGGGTGAATGAGTTGCACTGTCCAAGAATGTGTGAATCTGTGTGTGTGTGTGTTGGTTGTGACCAATGTGTAGAGAAAGAGAGAAAGAGTGGAGTGTGGTTTTGGAGATGACGAGACAAATGAAGAAACCGTGTGTGGGGATGGTGATCAAAACTGTTTTTGATGTCTTCTCTGAGGCATACTTCCTTTTCCTCCTCTGTTTTACGAAATCTCCCCTCTGTTTTGTCTCACCTTCTCTTCTCCTTTGTAATAAAAAAAATCCCCCCTTTTTATTATGTAATTCTCTCTTTTTGTTCTATTCACTTTTCCTCTACCCCTTCCAATCTCAAGATGTGGGATAAGGCTGAGAGCAGATGTTGCTTCCTACTCCTTCAGCCACCATGACCATGGCCAGCTAGCTACTACACGTAATTCCCAATACAAAAATAATGATAGCATAGCTGATGCACCTCTGAACATCTTCCAACTAGCCAATAGTAAAGAGATATAGGTGTGCTCTAAAAAGAGATAGGTTTGCTGACAACGTAGACCTTACGTTAACCTCTAGTTCTCCTATTGAACATCTTTCAACTAGCCAATAGTAAAGAGATATAAGTGTGCTCTAAAAAGAGATAGGTTTGCTAATAACATAGACCTTACGTTAACCTCTAGTTCTCCTATTTCTTTTTTTTCCCTTTTCCTTCTCTTTTTTTGTTTTTTACTAAACTAGAATGAGAGACGTAAAACAAAGTGGAACTATAATAGAAAGAAAGAAAAATAATACAATAATAAAATAATAATAAAAATCATAAATAAATAAATTAAATTAAAAATAAAATAAAATAAATAATAAAAAAAGATAATAATAATAATAATAATAATAATAATAATAAATAAAATAAACATAGATATTTATTCTTTCTTAAACTAAAACATATTTTTTTACCTTTTTATTTTATTAATTATTTATTTATTTTTCTCAATTGAACTTTAATTAATTTTTTCCATTATTATTTTTAGGGTTAAATATGTTTTTGGTCCCTCAAGTTTCAGCGAAATTTGGAATTAGTCTCTCATAAAAACTTTTGACCAATGTAGTCCTTCATCTTTAAAAATGCGTGAATTTAGTCCTTTTAGTCAAATTTTGTTAAGTTTATCCGACGTTTCAAGCGCATTTCATGATAATATTTGAATTATTTACACCGTTTGAAACATTTTTGCTTCAATGTTAACTCAAATATTATCACAAAATGCGTTTAAAATGTCAAATAAACTTCATAAAATTTGGTAAGAAGGACTAAATCCACGTATTTCTAAAGATGAATGACTAAATTGGTATAAAGTTTCGAAGAGGGACTAATTCCAAAATTCACTGAAACTTGAGGGACTAAACATATTTAACCCTTATTTTTATCACTGTTACCTGGACGAAATTGAGTGTTGACAATTGCCCCTCTTTACTTAGATTTTACTTGATAATATGAAATTTTAACTTTCATAGGTTATCAAAGTAAAAGATGAGTAAAGATAAAAACACTAATTTCATTTAGGTTTTAAAAATAGTGAAAAAAAATAAATAAATCAAGCATATACAATGACCAATTCAAAGAAGAGGGTCGTGATCCAAAGAAGAAAACAGACATGACCATTCCTAAGGAGAGGGTCCCAGTCCAGAGAAAAAAATGTGGATTTGCATAAGGAAATCAATGACCATTCCATTGGAGAGGATCTTGATGTGACAAAGAAATAAATGACCATTGCCTTGAAGAGGACCTTGATGTAAAGAAAGAATCAATGACCATTGCCTCGTAGAGTGCCTTGATGTGAAGAAAAAAATCAATGACCATTCCATTGGAGAGGGCCTTGATGTAAAGAAAGAATCAATGACCATTGCCTCGTAGATGGCCTTGATATAAAGGAAGAAATCAATGACCATTCCATTGGAGAGGGTCTTGATGTGACAAAGAAATCAATGACCATTTCCTTGCAGAGGGCCTTGATGTAAAGAAAGAAATCAATGACCATTGCCTCGTAGAGGGCCTTGATGTAAACATAAAGAGATCAATGATCATTCCATTGAAAAAGGTCTATATCTGAAAGGATTCGGTGACCATTACTAAGTAAAGGGTCTCAATCCGTCAAACAATTTGGCCAATCCTAAGGAGAAGGCCTAGGAATCGATGACCATTCTCACGGAGAGGGTCTCGATGCGACAAAATAAACTTGACCATTCATGAGGAGAGAGTTTCAATTTGACAAAAGATTCGGCCAATCCTAAGGAGAGGGCCTAGGAATCGATAACCATTCCTATGGAAAGGGTCTCGATGCAACAAACTAGATTTGATCATTCCCAAGGAGAGGGTGGTTGTCCGAAAGGAGAACCCGAAGTTTGATTTTGATGTGTTAGTAAACATTGCTTGAATGCTTAGCATTGGTGAGATTCAATTTTTAGACAAATGATGTAATGTGGTGAGGATGCATGAATGCATGGATGCATGGATAAAATTCATATGAAGCTTTTGTTTTTTATTTTGTTTTTTTTATTTATTAATTTTTACTTCCACGACACTCTCCAAAAGCGAGTCTGCTCTTAGTGAATGTACATGTGATGCCTCGTTGGTATGCATATGCTTTTATTCCCTTTTTTTATTTGTTTATTATTCTCTTTACGAACTTAGCATGACATCCACTGTTTCAAATTTATGGAGAAAACCAAGTAGTGTTTATTGAATGAAAAACAAAGCATAATACAACAAAATTTAGAGACAATGTCAATATCCCCTAATAGCACCTTCTATCAAGGAATCATCATGCATAAAATTTTTATACTACATCAGAATTGATCGATAATGGTAACTCCTCTCCATCCATCCTTTTGAGAATTAGCGCCCCACCAGAAAATGCTTTCTTCAACACATACGGACCTTCATAATTTGGAGTCCACTTGCCCCTATGATCCTTCTGTATAGGTAAGATCTTTCTAGCTCGCCTTTATGGAACTCTCTAGGGGGCACCCTCTTGTCGAACGCTTTTTTCATCTTTCTTTGGTGTAACTGTCCATGACACCACTACTAGCCTTTTCTCCTCAATGAGATTAAGCTGGTCAAATCAGGCTTGAACCCATTATGCCTCTTCCAATTGGGTCTCCATTAACATTCGTAGGGATGGGATTTCTACTTCGAAAGGTAGTACTGCCTCCATTCCAAACACCAAAGAAAAAGGTGTTGCCCTAGTTGATGTACGTACCAAGGTGCGATACCCATGCAAAGCGAAGGGAAGCATCTCGTGCCAGTCTTTATACGTGACCACCATTTTCTGTACAATTTTCTTGATATTCTTATTAGCAGCCTCGACTATCCCATTCATCTTTGGACGATAAGGAGAAGAATTATGATGTTGAATTTTAAATCCTTCACACAATTCAGCCATCATTTGATTGTTCATATTTGTGGCATTATCAGTGATTATCTTGCTAGGCAATCCGTAGCTACAAATCAACTCTCTTTTTATGAATTTAGTCACAACTTTCCTAGTCACACTGGCGTAGGAAGCAACTTCCACCCATTTAGTGAAATAATCAATTGCAACTAGTATGAAGCCATGTCTGTTTGAGGTTTTTGGCTTTATAGCTTCGATGACATTTATCCCTCACATTGAAAACAACCATGGGTAGACATTACATTTAAAGTAGTGGGCGCCATATTGATATTATCTGCATACTTTTGACATTTCTTGCACTTTCTCACGTGTGTGCAACACTCATTCTCCATAGTCAACCAAAAGTAACCGGCTCTCAAGATCTTTCTAGCCATCGAGTGTCCATTCATGTGTGTTCCGAAAGTACCTCCATGAACTTCCTCCAATATTGACTCCGCCTCTTTCGCATCCACGCATCGAAGGAGAACCATATCATGATTTCTCTTGTACAACCATCCCTACTTAGGATAAAATTTGCAGCCAACCTTCTCAGCGTCCTTTTATCATTCTCAGATGCTTCTCTGGGGTATTCTCTAGTTTTTAGATAATGTTTAATATCAAAATACCACGGCTTACCATATAGCTCTTCTTCGATGAAATGACAATATGTTGGCTCTTTGTGGCTCTTCATTTGGATCATCGACAATACCCCATCCTGATTAATCACGAACATCGATGATAAGGTAGCTAAGGCATCCGCTAATTGGTTATCCTCTTTCAGAATGTGGTGGAATTCAATGAAATCAAAACACTCCACCAATTCCATGATATAGCTCTGTAGGGAAACAACTTCTGATCCCTGGTATCCCATTCTCCCCTTAGTTGATGGATAACCAACGCTGAATCTCCATACACATTAAAATTTTTTGCCTTTGATTCAATTGTGGTTTGGATGCCCATAGCGCACGCTTCATATTCAACGATATTGTTCGTGCAATAACACAACCTTGCTGACATCAGAATGTATTGATTTTCTGGAGATATTAGTATTGCCCCTATACCATGTCCCATGACATTAGAAGCTTCGTCGAATAATAATATCCATGTCTTTCTGTTCTGATCTTCTTGATCACCTTCAAACAAGGCCATGATGTCCTCATCTGGAAATTTGGGTTGCATCGACTGGTAATCCTTAACGGGTTGTTGGACCAGATATTCAGCCAAAGCACTACCCTTGATGGATTTCTGAGTGACATACACAATGTCGTTTTCTGACAATAGCATCTGTCACCGGGCTATCCTCCCAATAAGAGTAGGTTTTTCAAAAATATACTTGATAGGGCCAGCCTTGGATATCAACCAGGAAGAAAGACTCAACATGTATTGTCTTAGATGATGGGCAGCCCATGCCAATGCGCAACAAGTTTGCTCTAAAAATGATTATCGTTGGTCACACTCTGTGAACTTCTTGCTCAGGTAGTATATGGTGTAAGACCCACGAAATTTAAATAATTAAATAAATAATTATTTATTAAATACAGGTAGTGGAAGCCTTTATGACATTAAATGCTAATTTTTGTGACGTGAAATAGTACTAGCTCAAGTGGTTGAAAGTACTTGTTTGTATGAGAGGGTTTAGGTTCAAGTTCTATGTGTGCCAATTATGTGTTATTAAAATTACATTGTTTTATTATATGTGTGAGCGTGATAAGAGAGTATAAATTTCTAAATTTATAAAAATTATCATGAAACATGGATTGGTTGAGTTGGTTGTACACTTTCATTGATATTCGAGGGTCATGGGTTTGAACCTTGGCTTAAGCAGAATAACTTTCTTTTTGCTAAAATTAATTTTTGGCATGAACGTGAAAAGTCAGACAAACCCTAGCCATCAGAGGGCAGCTAGGATGGCTGAAAAATGTCTCAAAATATCCATTAAATGATCATTAAGCTCACTAAATACTCATTTTTCGTTTTATGGCCATTAACCCTAATTAAGGCATGATTAAGAGACCAAATAAGGGGAGAGAAGGGATTTGGGGAGTCTATCAGTGGTATGTACTGTGAGGAGAGGAAAATTCAGACTAGCAACTGAGTTGTGAGTGAGAGGAAGAGTGGAATTGGAGAAGAGCAACGGAGGCTAGTGGTGATCAAGGAGTAACTAGAGGATTTATCAAATTAAACAAGGAATCCAAGTTAGGGGAGCTATCCTACTTGCTATGTGTGAATTATGTGTTTTTGGATTGAATAAACATGATTGTGATCCTTGCTCTAGGTGAAAATCCCGAAATTGTTCATGTTTTTGGAAAATTCTAGAAACCGCCTCGCGGCATCGAGTGACCTACCAGGCGACGCATGCCCAGAACCCAGTTTCTGGGTTTTCCTCATGAACCACCTGGTGGCTAGGTGTTGTCCGCCAGGCGACACTAACTAGGTTACCTAGTTGTTTTGTTTTCTCGAGTTTTGTGATGTTGGTGATGCGTGGATGGATTGTGTATGGCAAATTCCAAAATTTGTTTATGTGTGTACGTGTTTTAAATGGTATGAATGGATGATAAAGGTAAGAATCTTGCATGAATTTGGGGTTCATATTGTCATTGGGGTGAATAAACATGATCTGCGATTGTAACCGTTGCACTATTGTATAATATTGATTTTAAGGGTATAAACATGAACTTTGTCAATTATATGAAACATTATAAATGTGCGAAAATATGTGTTTAAAAGGGGTGATTGGGGGATGAGGGTTTGCGTAGGTGCTGGAAAACCTGGGAATTTCCTAGAATTTATATGCACCGCCTAGCGGTACATGAACTGCCGCCAGGCGGCTCATCAGTGCAGAGAGGCTGGTGATCACGTGTCGCGTTGGGAGTTCGTGGATGAGTTATCTGGAATATTGGTTTATGTTTAATAGTAAATAAAACTGGGTTGAGGGGAGGGAAATGAAGCATGTGTATGTAATGTAATTACTAATAGGTATAATTATGTGATAGTTGGAACCTAGTAAATATAAAGGTGAGGTTAAAGTGCCTGTTTTGGATACTATTGTATGTGAAAAATATGATATTGATTCAGATGCAGGGTGGTTTGTTTGATTGGTAAAAGAGTAAGGGTATTGGAAATTTCAATAATAATAGAGTAATGAGATAATCTCCATTGTGCAATCCTTGAGAATGTTGATGTATGAATTATGATTCAGCCATATGATTATGACTAGATGAGTTATTGATAATAGAAATTGTGTGATGCATGTTTGAGGTTCATTAGAATCTACTTCAAAATGATAAAAAAACCAGTAGCATTGCGCTACTGATATGGAGCCTGGCGAAGTGGGATGATCCGCCAAGCGATAAAGACTAAAATAGTGGCATGGGTCACTGGATTCACGTGGCGCTTGGCGGTAGGGAAGGCCCTGCCAAATGGAGTTCGTTGATAGATGTACTAGAAAGGAGTGTCGCTAGGGATGGCAACGGGGCGGGGCGGGGACGGGTTTCGTTATCCCATACTCATCCCCGTAAAAAAAATTCATCCCCATCCACCCAAACCCAATGGGTATCAAACTTTTTTCCCATCCCCGTCCCTACCGAGTAACGGGTATAATCTCGTACCCATACCCATACCCGTTTTCTTACCACTTTAATATTAATTTTAATTAATTTTTTATAAAATAATAAAAAATTACGATAAAGGAAACATAATATTATAATATTCAATATTAGGAGGATGGTTGTTTCTTCAATATCAAATACCTTGAAATAAATTATAATTGTTTACATTTTACATTAGAATACCAAATAAAATTTCATGAGAACCAAAACATTTATTAAATTTGCAAACATTAATGAAAGCTAGTTGATAAAATTTAAAAATATTTTAAAAAAAATATAAAAGGAAAAAAATATTCAAATTAAAATATATTTTAAATGTTTGTTTACTTCAATTTTTAAATTAAAATGAATCTCTTTTTTATACACTAATAAAAGTTATAATACATCACTTGATCAAAATGACGCAAAGAACAAATAATAAACATAATAATAAATTTTTAACATAGATCTTATAGCTTTTGAACTCCAATATATGTTGGATGGTGATAAAAATTATTCATGGCAATTACATTAAATTTTTATATTGTAGTAAATAAAAATTATTTATACAATTATAGTGAAAAAATTAAAGTATGATTGTAATGAATTAGAAAATAAAACATAATTAGATAAAATATATCGAAATAGTATTCTACATGATGAAAATAAACAAAAAATAAAAATATTAAAAAATTAACAAATGTGTGTCTTATAAACAATTTGGAGACTATTGAAAGGAATTGCACAAAGGAAAACAAATGTAGAATTAAGGGTATAATAAGATGAAAAATATCTTAGAGATCTAAGAAAACTTTTCAAATATCGACATATATATTCAATGATTGAGAAATAAAAAAAATTATTTTAGCGAAACAAAAGAGTTCTTCAAATGAAACAAAAATTAATAATAATAAGTAATTTTTTTTATATTACCTAGTAAATGAAATGTTTATGCTATTAAACACTTAAATTGAGAGTATTAAACATTCTCATGTGAAAGAAAAATATACAATAAATAAAAATATTAAAAAATAATAGAAATATTCAAATGCTATAAATAATTTTTTTTTTTAATTGACATACATCATTTTAACATAATTACATAAAGGTTATGATAAGATAAGAAATATATTGGAGATGCGAATGAATTTCATAACAAACCAAATAATTAAAAGAAATAAAAAATAAAAAGTATATATATATATATATATAGGGTTATTTAATTAATTGTAAATATTTTAATAATTTAACGAGGATGGAAATATGGCAGGGACATGTATTATGGCAGGGATATGTACATCCACATCCCCATCCCCACACCCAATTGAAAAAATCGGGGATTCCCCATACCCATACCCATACCCAGTCAATCTGGGCATTTCCTGTCAAAATGGGGACGGGTTTGGGCAATACCCACGGGGATGGGTTTATTTGCCATCTCTAAGTGTCGCCTAGCGACACGAGGAGACCGCCAAGCGGTCTGGAACCAAGTTCCGCCTAGCAACGCGAGAGGTGCGTCAGGCGGTTTTGGGTGCAGAGTTGGATCGCGAGGAGGATTTCTACACAAGTTTGGATGAAGGTTATAATGTGATGCTTTGGCTGGGGGCCTAGTTACGAGTGTAACTTGTATTGGGGTAACACATGGCCACTCAAGATTGTAGCTTGGTGGTTTAGGAAGTCTAGTAGAGTGTGCGAGATCGTGGCTCGTACGATAAGGTTCCGGAAGATTGCCCTCTTTAGTGCAATTGAATGAGTTTGGTAGTCTGGGAACAACTACAGATTGCAGTTCATTTTAGGGAACTCCACTTAGTGTTGCGGATTATGGTCGTGGCAATTTATTCTCGCATGTGGACTATTAGGTGGTGGCTTGTAGTCGGAGGGGCGAGTAGACACTCATGCAACAAAGATCGATCAGTGTACTCATCAAAGGGTGTAGAATCAAGAGGCGTCCAACATAAGGTTTGGAAGTTGAGGAATAGAAGATTGGGGTGCTAACTTGGGTCATAGTTTTGTATTGCTTTATTAATTATGTTGTATTTCGCTTTCTTGTAATTGAGCTCACCCTATTTGTGTGTGATTGGTGATGATCATGTAACTTGTTACATGGGAGCAGATGTGGATGAAGGTGAGCACACAGATGTTTAGAGTCGGAGTGGGACCATCTATGGGAGTTTTCATATTAGTTTTATTTATGGAAATTTTATGGACTAATTTGTAATGTTTTATAAACAGTTTATATTTGTATTAAGTGAACATCGTGGACTTTAGCTATAATTGGCGCATTGAAATAAATGTTTTAAATTTTCCCACATTTTGGGAAGGTACTTAATGATAAATGCGTTTTATTATTATATATATTTCTTTTTATGTTAAATAAGTAATTTCTAGCTAGAACGTTACATATGGCAGGCTCTCTTTTTCTAGTTTCGTCATGTTGACCCAACACACAACCCATTGACTCATCGAGTACAGTTAAATACAGAATGAGTGGTTTCCCCGGTTCAAGTGGGCGTAACACTGAAGGATCTTGTAGATATTGTTTAATTTTGTCAAAAGCAGCCTGATAGTCTTCATTCCACTCAATAACCTAATTTTTATGCAATAACTTGAATATTGGTTCACAAGTGGCAGTTAATTGGGAGATGAACCTAGCAATGTAGTTCAGTCTGCCTAAGAAACCTCGCACCTCTTTTTCCATACTGGGAGCAAGCATGTCGATTATCACACGTTTCTTGTCGGGATTGACTTCTATCCCCTTTTGAGTGACAACAAAACCCAACAACTTTCCAGATTTCACACCGAATGTGCATTTTGCCGGATTTAGTTTAAGTTTAAACTTCCTCAATCTCTCAAACAATGTCCTCGGGTTGAGGATGTGTTCTTCCTTTGAATCAGACTTGGCGATCATTTCATCGACATAAACCTTGATTTCTTTGTGCATCATATCATGAAAAGGCGCCACCATGGCCCTTTGATAGGTTGCCCCAACATTTTTAAGCCCAAAAGACATTACCTTATAGCAAAATGTTCCCCACAATGTGATAAATATGGTCTTTTCCATATCTTCAAGTGTCATCTTGATTTGATTATATCCCGAGAAGCCATCCATAAACGAAAATAGTGAGAACATGGTTGTATTATCCACTAATGTGTTGATGTACGGTAACGGGAAGTTGTCGTTTGGACTCGCCCAGTTCAAATCTCGATAGTCAACACACATCCGAACTTTACCATCCTTCTTAGGCACTAGTACAATATTTGCCACCCATTGAGGGTATTTTGCCATAGCTAAAAATCCAACGTCAAATTGCTTTTGCACTTCTTTAATTTTTAATGACATTTCTAGTTTCTTCCTTCTTAGCTTTTGTCTGACTGGAAGACATTCTGGCTTGAGTGGAAGCGAATGTTGCACTATATTAATATCTAAACCAGATATATCATTGTATGACCAAGCAAACACATCCTTAAACTCCTTTAGCAATGCACACAATTCTTCTTTCACTTCTTTCTTCATACTAGTGCCAATTTCACTTCTTTCTTCTCACCCCCCTCGCCTAGGTTAATGGCTGCGACATCTTCTTAATGGGGTTTTATTTCCTTAGATTCTTGTTCCACTAATCTCTCTAGTTCAGGGAGGGTTCCAAATCACCTTCATAATCATCTTCCATATTATCGACAGGGTGCTCAAAATTAGGGATATCAACATTGTTATTTTTAAAATATTCAGTGTCATATCTAGATTATTTGAGTTTATAAAAAGGATAAAGAAACAAACAACAGTGAACAATGCAAACAAAGATAACGAAAGTAGCAAACACAAATTAATTATCACGCTGAGCATAAAGGAAAAGATGTCAGCCCACTAAGTCATGAATCCTAAAGCTCTAGGTAAAGTAGTAGGATTAATTAAAAATATTACATTTTAACCAAATTAAACATCACGGGTAGATCCAAAGTCTCTCAATTGTTGAGTAGTGCATTTGGAATGTAAGGCTACACAAAACTCGAGCTTTCAAGTTCATCTTCATCTTTGATAGTTGTTATCTGGTTAGTGTTGATCCATCCGACATTGCGGAAGCTATCTTTGATGTCGCATATGCGAATCTTTCCTAACCCCAACTCTTTTCCTTGGATTCGAGCCACACCGCACTTTCTCCTTTCTTTCGCCAGCCTCCTCTTATCCTCTCTAGTAAACTTGTATCCAAGGTCGTATTTATTCTTTTTCTATGTGACCTCTAAAGGATATGTCAATCCTTGCTCGTACTTCCCTAACCCTTTTTTGTACTCATATCCCTCTTTCAACATGACCTTGGTCGTCATAAGGGAAGCACGAGACAAATGTGGGTTCATTGGAAAGGGCTCCACATAGGCATTACCCACAATTTCCAAAGATTGGAAGGTTGTCTCGAGGGCTTCCTCTGCTGCTTCAATGTAGCAAGAAGACGAAGGCCCACTCACCAAAATATCTTCCTCCCTAAAACAATCACTAATTTATCACCCATGACATATTTTAACTTTTGGTGCAAGGTTGAAGGTACCACGCCCGCTGAGTGAATCCAAGGACGACCCAACAAGCAATTGTATGCTGGAAGGATGTCCATCACTTGGAAAGTTATTTGAAAGACACATGGCCCTATTTAGATTGGCAATTCTACCTCTCCCATTACTTCTCTTTTACTCCCATCCAAAGCTCTCACTATCATTGCGCTTGGTTTCATGTGAATACCCTCACACGGTAGCTTTCCCAATGTTGCTTTTGGAATCACATTCAAGAAAGGACCATTGTTGATTAATATGCGTGCTATGACATGATCCAAGCACTTTACAAAGACATGGAGGGTCTTGTTGTGTCCTCTCCCTTCAGTAGGTATCTCCTCATCAGTAAAAGTGAGGTAATTGTTAGCAGTGATATTGCTAACAATTCCCTCAAAACTATCCAGAGAAATGTTTTACTCCACATGTGCTCCACTGAGTATCTTCATTAATAACTTTCTATGGGAGGTTGAATGCATGAGTAGTTCCAAAAGTGAGATCCGAGCAAGCATGCGGTTCAATTGTTTGACCACTTTATATTCACTTTGTTGTATAAACTTCAAGAACTCGCAAGCCTCCTCATCAGATATTTCTTTCCCACCGTCTTTTCTTAGACCCTCGTCGGTTTGGATGTTGTTCCCTTTCAAGAGTTCCTTAGCCTTTTTGGTATTCACTGATTCACTTTTAGCAGCTCCATCTTTCACCAAGATTGGAGGCGTAAAGATTCGACCACTCCTCCTCAATCCATCGATGCCTGATATATTTTCCACCAATGGCTCACCATTGATAGGTTGACCTCCTACCCGTTGTTCCTCACCCCACACGCATGCACCATATTTCCATGGGATAGCTTTCTCACTCTTATAGGGAAAAAGGGAGGGTGCTTGGATAATAATAGATTACCTTTCTTGAATTGTCGAGGTAGAGGTGGATCTAGTGAAATGAATCACCAATGGCTTTAGCAAAGTCACATCGGGTTTTGCACCATCATGTGCAAATACTTCTTCCTCCATATCCCCGTGACATACTTGCATAAAGTTTCTGTCGATAAGATTTTGTAGAACATCCTCGAACTTGGTGCATTCATCGATAGAATGTTTAGCACTCGGATGGAATCCACACTTTTTACTCAGGTTATATTCCCCTTTTAACAAACCCAATTTCAATAATGTCTAAAAAACAAATTGCTTGGAGCTCCGAATTTCACTCACATCCCTCACCAGTTTGTTTCCTAACCTCAATAGCATTTATCGAAGGATTCCCAAGTCCAGAAAGGGGATTAGCCTCAACACTAGGTTTGTGTTCGTGGAACTTTATCCATCTTGAGTTGATTAAAGCTTCCACCTTGTGTTTAAGGGACACACATTTCTCAATAGAGTGACCAACCCCCCTCCGTGATAATCACATTTTGCATTTGGATCATAATTCTTGGGGAATGGAGGTTGCATAGGCTTCATCGGACAAATGGCCACCAAACGCTTTTGGAGGAGATGAGGTAACAATTCCATATACAACATAGGAATGGGAGTTAAATGAACAAAAGGAATGGGCCATATGCAATTCCATAACAATTCCCACACATGCATCACTAAGGTTGCATGTATTTCCACTTCCGTCTTCTTTCCGAGATTGAAATTGGGCTTCTTAGAAGTTGCAACCGTGAATTAGCCATATGCAATCTTTCCACTTTTTAACCCGATTTCTATTCTTTCTCCTATGATAATGATATCAGCGAAATTGGAAGACACATTCCCCAAGACATGCTTATAAAATGGTGATTGCAGCGTGTTTACAAACATTGCCACCATCTCCTTGTCAAGTAGAGGTGGCTCAACCTGAGCAACCAACTCTCTCCACCATTGTGCATATTCCTTGAAGGACTTAGTATCCTTCTTGGCCATGTTTTGCAATTGCAATCTATCTGGCGCGCTATATGTGTTGTATTTATACTATTTTAGAAAGGCGTCGCCCAAATCCATCTAGGAATGAATTCGAGATGGCTCCAAGTGTGTATACCAATCATAGGCATAAGCAACTATCTTTCTATCGTACATTGTCATATGACTTTTAGGGCACATGATGGCCTGATACTTTTTGAATTCTGGAACCTTAAACTTGTGTGGTATCATCACACCAGGAACCAAGCTTAATCTCGCAACATCACCGAACCCCACAACTTCCACCACCCTCAATGGCACGAACTTTTTCCTCAAGAATTTCAAGTTTAGTTTTAGCCCCATCAACAACAGTGGATACCTCCTAGACTGTTGTGTGTGGTATGACCTTAGTCGAACCATCTTCATCGATGACTATTTTTGGAGGCTAAGGCACCACAATCATCCTCGGTCCTATGAATGTGACTGTCTCATTCATTCCCGCTTCTATCATGGGTGTCGGAGCTAACATTGTCCCTTGAGTACCGGTCGATAGTGTGTTGTTAGTCGCAGTTAGTCGCAGGAAAAGAAAATGAGGTTTGTTCTGCCTCTAAATATTCTCCAACGGGAGGAGTGTACCCCGGAGGCAAACCATACATCGGGAACGAGACTCACGTGCCTAGAGGCAGACCATAAGAATGAATATTCTCCTCAACCCTTGCGAACAAGGCCTCTCCTGAAGCCTTCAGTGACTTCAAGGCCTCCAAGATCTGGCCCATTTCATCCTTCAGCTGGTTAATGTCAGCCTTCACAACTTCATGGGCCTCTTCACAATCTTCCATGCTTCTATGGTTAGCTCATGTGTGGTAGGGGTGTTGTGAAAATTTTGTCGTCATATTTGCTTTTGCTCTATTATTTTTGTTAAATGAAATGAATTATGAAAAATGAAAAGAAAAAAAATGAATGCAAAACATTTATTCTAGTTAGAAATTTTAAAGCTGTGAGAACCTTGAGGTAAATATATCATAGAAATTAACATGAAACTGATACAACCCAACCATTAACAAGTCTTCTACATTCATTATACGAGAAAAGAAAGAAAACCTATTCCCTAACCCTGACTATCATGCTCTTCGTCTCCCTCATCAATTCCTTACAATGACTAAAGAAGGTTTCAATCTCCATAGGCGGATTGAAGATCAGTAATGTAGTCTCTACTTCAGCTAATAATCGTGGGATGTCTTCAATTGCTACATTTGCCAAGGCAGCTAGTTGTGAGAAACATCTCTTCTAATGTTGTATAGTCATTTCCTGCTCAACTGTGTATTCATTCATCCGACTGATCACCCCTTGATGTTCCATTTCCAATTCAGCTCTATGCCAACAATCTTCATCCATCTTCACCTCATAGGTCGACACCATTTCCCTCATTTGTCGTTCAACCTCACTAATCCTAATTCAAGCGTTGTGCAACCATCTCAATGCTCTAGTCTTCTCGTTCTTAAATTCTTCACACAACTGATCCCTTTGGCGCTTAGATGTTGCTGTTGCATCTCTCTCTCGGTCCCTTGATTTTAACGCGTTGAAACCAAATCCTGTTTCACTCTGAAAGCATGATCTCATTCTTCTCTTTGTTGCCTAAGAATCCATTCATACGCATTATCACGTCTCAGATCCACATGCTCATGTCGGAGACTTTGAAGCTCGTTAATTAATTTGGCATTTTTTAGTTTCATCTTCTCCATCTCTTCTTTTAGCCCTTTCACCTCCTCAGACTCAGCAGATTCCAACCGCTCAGGAGCAGGAGAGTCTGATTTGAAGGGTAACTTGATCACGTTAACCCTTTCTAGAATCCATCGTCGGTAAGATATCGTCGATTACCCATGGCCTTGGGTCTTTTTCTACGTGTAGAACCTCAACCTAGGCACTCCTAACTCGTCGAATTACATTGGGGAAAACTTCTTCTTCATAATAAGTGCATATGGCAACCAACGATTCTGGAGTTGAAGAGCTCTTAATTGGACACCCAAATTGTTGTTTAGCTAGAATAGGGTTATAATTCACACAACTTCTAGTGCCTATCAGAGGGACGTTAGGGAAATTCCCACAAGAAATGACATGTGACTTGGGCAACCCAGGACACACCATCTAATTTTTCCCCCATTCAAACCTGCACAGAACTGGGCCCATTCTTTCGCCCCTCGAATTTCAACGCCGCCATATGGCAATTCCCCAATCTGACATTCAACGTTCACTATACCCAAGCAGACTCGGGATATAAACCATACATACAATATAGGTACATAATATAGCATCTTCTTCCTCTTGAGTGCGTAGCAAGATTCAAACTCCCACACACATCAACTAGAACTACAATGACTAAGCTTTCTGAATGAATCTTGTAAGCAACAAACACATCGATGGCAGTTTGATCAATAAAATTCTCCATGCTAAGGAAGAGCACGACTCCATATAGTGCGAGAGCCAACACATCCATGAACGTCTCCCTTATTTCTTTTCCAGCCAAACGACACAGGTGCCCTTCTAAATACCCTTGGGGAATCCCCTTCGAGTTGCCCTTGGAGGCCATTTTACTCTCTACCTCAGCACGGTGTACCTTCAAGATTCCTGCCAACGTAGAGATAGATGTGTGTTGCTCGAAATATTTGTAAGGGACCATATCTTCCACTAATAAGCCCAAAATTTGCTCAAACTCTTCTAATACTGGTGCCAACTGAAACTCCTGAAAGGTGAAACATCTGAGCGGCAGATCATAATATTGGGTCAAAGCAATGACTGTCGATGCTTGGACTTCCACAATCAACAACCTCAATAAGTTCCCATACCGCCTTCTAAAAGCATTCTTCTGTATAGTCTTCATTTGTTGTACTATTTCCCTTAGACCATTCAGATTGTTATCTATAACCTTGATAGGTAACTTCTTCTTCAAGGGATCCGACCCTAAATTCCCCCTGACTCCAAATCCCATGTTAATTTCTCTTGTTTCTTTTCACAAACTCAATAACAGCCTTAAAATTTCTAACCTAGAATCACAACAAATATGGCATGTCATGACAAAATACATGTTATGCAAGAACAAATAATCAAAATGCATGTACGATGATGTCATGAAAGAATGGATAAATGCATGACTTCATTGCCAATTCAAATAAAGTGAGAAAAACAAGATGAGAATTAAGGTAATGCACATGTCTCCCCTTGTGCCTTGTCAGAGGTTTGGCGCCTAATGGTCCTAAGCTAAAATACATGCGTTCACCAGGATGGTTTCCTAATACTTAAGGATCAAGGTCATTAGAGCTATGGCCCACTTCTTGGCATTTCCCATTATAGTTGGTAGACAACAAGATGCGGAAGTACCAACGAAGTAAACAAACTCTAGTTGGGGTTCTCACAATGACCACTTGAGAAGTTCATCCACTATGGCACTGCTACACAATCCCCTCTAATTCTAAGTTACACAGACCTAGGTATAGGGCCTCATTCATGATATGCACAATGTGTGTGTGTGGAGGGAGAATGATGCATACCCCAAACCCCCACGTACAAAAAAGCTAGAAAATTTCCCAAGCAGATATGTAACAAAATAAGCAAAATAATTCATAATAATTATTCCAAGAGACAAATGTATACACATGCAAATAGAGACAAGAATATACGAATAAAAAGAAAGGGGAAAGAAAACATAAGGAAAAACCACATCCAATTCACATATCTAATTAAAGGGCTTGACTCCCTAGTGTCCCTAGTGGGACGACGAACAAAAAAAGAAACAGGTTTAAAAAGAGATTTGGAGTCGCCACCATAGTTATTCTGGAAAACTATGGAAAACCAGGAAAATAAAGCAAGTCTGCGAAAAAACCAGATTTTGGATCCAAAAGTTGATTATGCGTAAAGAAGGTGCTAGCACCCTACCGTGCCCGCCCAAAGGCGGTACCTTTAATTAAACAGGCAAAGTTGATGTGATTTTCAAAATGTTAATTTTCCCCAAAAATAATAAGACAAGAATATATAAAAGAAACAAATATTTTTTTGATTTTTTGGGCCCGACAAAGATTGACCTTGGTCTTACGTATTCTCATTCAAAATGAAAAAATCAGGGTTACGTAGTTATTTAAAAGATATTTGGAAAACTATTTGGAAAATGATTTGATTTTTTTTGGAAGTAAACCTAACAAGGACTGGTCTTGCTCCTACGTATCTCATAATACAGAATCAAGGATCACGTAGTTCTTATAAGATATCATTCTTTAAAAATGTTGATGTTTTTATATTTTGAAATTTTATATTTTTTGGTATTTTTGAATTACTTGAAAATATGTGTCACATGATGTGAGCGGTCGGACAAACACTAAAAGAGAAAGAAAATTATTTTTAGTATTTTTGAATTATTTGGAAGAAAGTGTCACACGACACGAGCGGTCGGACATACATAATAAAGATGAAAGAGAACCTTTTTTTGATTTTTTCTATAGTGATAATTTTTATAATTTTCAAATATATTTGTTTTTTTTTAAATAATAATAAAATAAATAAATAAATAAATAAATAGAATGATGAAATTATTTAAGAAGAATAAAAGTGGAAAACAAAATATAGGGCTACATGAGTGATTAGTGGGGGGTGCACGAAGTAGACGAGGTGTATTCATTAAAGGTGGAAGTGCAATAAGTAAAATATTAAACAAGCCCCAAAATAGGAATAAAACACAAATGAGTGGTGGAGTCAGTAAACTTGGTGGTGTAGGAAGTACCCATTGGATATGTGTGTAGTGAAACATGGACTGCAAACAGTAATAACAAACAAGTCCAAAACAAACACATGGAGTATAGATGCTAAAACAAAGGTGCATCAAGTAAAGAAAGCAAAGCAAGCCCAAATTAAACAAGCGCTAACTAATGTTGGGTGTGAACATGGGTGCGAGATTAGAACACCCAGGGGTGCATGAAGTAAAGCATGATCAATCCCAATACCCATGAGCTGGAGGGTGAGAATATTAAAAGTGGTGGTGCATGACGTGAAGTGGGTTGAGGCTTGATCAACCCAATGTGAGATGTGGTATAATGAATCTGATTAACCTAAACCCTAGCTACTCATGAATCAAGAGGCAAGCCATCTCCCTCTCGACACCAAAGACCTCTTCACTTGTCATTGTCCATCAGCACACCACCTTCATCTCTACTTCACCATGCCACAACGCGGCTAGCTTACCGACGACGTTAATCAACGTCGGAGACGTCGACCTCCTTCACGGGGCTCGACGACTTCGTTCTCACCACCATATAACCAGTCGGTTACAACATCTTTCGCACCTTTGACGGGAAACCAACGTCGCTGCCACCACCTTCGTTCCACCCCGGAGTCGTTGTCGTCACTATTAGCTCCCACCTCTTCCCCTCGTCAGACCTTGTCTCCGCAAGACCACCTCTCGCTATGCCCTCCGTTGCACCACCACAGCCAACCAATATCGGGAACTTGGTGCCTCGTTGTAGCTAGCCGAAGACACCGCCAACGACATCAACTTCCACTAGGGGCGTCGTCGTCGGGAACCTTGGGATGCTCGACCTTTGCTTTCCTTCGTAAGCGCGACTCGAACTGCCTCTACGAGACACCCAGGGTCGCTGCCATTAGTGCGCATCTTTTGTCTCTATTTTTTATTTTTGTTTTTACACAGGTGTGAGATGAAGATGATGGTGGTGGGTGAACGAGCTGCACTGTCCGAGAATGTGTGAATTTAGGTGTGTGTTGGCCATGACCAATGTGTAGAGAAAGAGAAAAGGAGTGGAAGGTGGTTTTGGATATGACGAGACAAATGACGAAACCATGTGTGGGGATGGTGATCAAAATTGTTTTAGATGTCTTCTCTGAGTTATTCTTAGTAGAGGTACATATGGTTTTGGCGAGTGATTGAGATTCTGATTCCCTTGGAGATAAAACTTAATGCATTAATAGCTTCTTTCTTTTCTAGTCACGACACGCTTCCTTCTCCTCCTCTATTTTACGAAATCTCCCTTCTATTTTGTCTCACCATTTTTTGTCCTTTGTAATGAAAAAAAAAATCTCCCATTTTTTTCTTGAATCTTCCCCTTTTTATTATTTAATTCTCTCTTTTTTTTTGTTCACTTTTCCTCTGTCCCTTACAATCTCGAGATGGGGGATAAGGTTGAGAGCAGATGTTGCTTCCTGCTCCTTCAACCATCATGACCATGGCCAACTAGCTACTACATGTAATTCCCAATACAAAAACAATGATAGCATAGTTGATGCACCTCTGAACATCTTTCAACTAGCCAATAGTAAAGAGATATAGGTTTTCTCTAAAAAGAGATATAGGTTTTCTCTAAAAAGAGATATAGGTTTTCTCTAAAAAGAGATATAGGTCTACTCTAAAAAGAGATTGGTCTGCTCTAAAAAGAGATAGGTCTGCTCTAAAAAGAGATAGGCTTGTTGACAACATAGACCTTACGTTAACCTTTAATTCTCCTATTTCTCTTGTTTTTTTTTTTCATTTTCCTTCTCTTTTTTTGTTTTTTTACTAAACTAGAATGAGAGATGCAAAACAAAGTGGAACTATAATAGAAAGAAAGAAAAATAATATAATAATAAAAAGCATAAATAAATAAATAAATAAAATAAAACAAAAAAACAAAATTAAATTAAATTAAAAATAAAATAAAATAAATAATAAAAAAAGATAATAATAATAATAATAAATAAAATAAACATAGATATTTATTCTTTTTCAAACTAAAACATATTTTTTTACCTTTTTATTTTATTAATTATTTATTTCTTTTTCTCAATTGAACTTTAATTAATTTTTTCTATTATTATTTTTATCACTGTTACCCGGACAAAATTGAGTGTTGACAACCCTAAAAATACTATCTTGGTGAAGGAGAGTTTGACATGTGGCAATCCTCACTCTCACAAAACAAATCACTCATGTGTTGCCATGTGAAAAGCTACTTTATGAAAAGCCTCTCCAATAGAATAATGATACATGGCCACTACCTATATAAGAGAACTCTCCATTAAAGAGCTTGCCATGTGGTACATGGAGGATGCTCTTCCTAAGCTAGCTTGATTAACATAATTAAACATCAAAGAGTTGCTTAAGTAGATACATATGATGCTCCCTACTTAAGCAAGATTGTTTTTAAAACCCTACATTACTTGACCCTTAATACAAGGCCTAGAACAAACCTACACTACTTGACCCTTAATACAAGGCCTAAATATTCATAATCTACTAAAGATACTCCATTGTGGCTAAAAGAAAAGAGCTTTGCTTCACCTTGCAAAGATGACTCTATCTCTTCAGAAAGTGCTTGGCCATGCTAGGGGGTATGCCATTACATAGTTTTCTAGAAATAACTATGTGGCGACTCCAAATCTCTTTTCAAACCCGTTTCTTTTTTGGTTCACTGTCCCGTCGCGATTTTGATTACGACACCATGACACAGGTAAATCCTTTAAGGTTTACTGTGATACTTCTCATTAGGGGTTAGGATGTGTGTTCATGGAATAGAGAAAAGTGGTGGCACATGCTTTAAGGAAGCTAAAGATTCATGGGAGGAATTACCCTACTCTTGACTTGGAGTTGAAAATAGTGATGATTGCCTTGAAGATATGGAGACATTATCTATATGGTGCACAATTCCAAGTATTCAACAACCAAAAGAGTTTGAAAAATTGTTTGATTAGAAGGAGATGAATATAAGGCGGAGACGGTGGATAGAGTTTTTGAAGAACTATGACTTCGAGCTGCTATACCACCCTAGGAAGGTGCACTGAGTAGAAAGGTTGTGTATGTATCTCATGTGATGATTAGAGAGTTTGAGTTGGTAAAGAAGTTCAGAAATAAGAGGTTATAGGTGGAGTTTGGAGTTGATTTCATTAGATGTAGTAGTAGTCTAACCATATCTATTGATTTTCCAAGCTTGACCAAAGAGAAGCAGTTGGAAGATCCTAGCTAGCAAAAGACAGTTGGTTTGTTTGGAATAGAACAAGCTAAAGAGTTTGTTATAGGATCAAATAGTGTTTTGATTAGGGGCAAGATTTGTGTACCATATGATGTAGGGTTGAAGATGATGATCTTAGAAGAAAGGGACAAAAGTCGTTTTAGTATGCATTCTCTTAGCATGACTAAAATGTATCAAAATCTTAAGGAGTCTTTATGGTGGTCTAGCATGAAGTGTGATGTAACTCAGTTTGTGGCAACATGTGTAACCGACCAGAAAGCAAAGGTGAAATATCATACCCTAGGTAGAATCTTGCAATCGTTGGAGATACCGTAGTGGAAATGAAATACAAAAAATATCTTAATATTAATAAGTAAAATTAATGGTAAAACTTACAAAATTATCTTCAACATTAACTTAATAATATTACAATTGAATTGAATATTTATATAAAATGATTAATAAGATTGCAAAGGCATATACAATTGAGATAAATAAGATTTAAAAAATTATATGTATTAATATTATAATAGTTTTAATTATAATTTTTTGGATAAAATACACTTTTGATACGTATTGTTTTGTGATGATGTAAATTTGGTTCTTATATAATTTAATAGTAGATTGGCTGTTTAATTTCTCAAAATTAAACATCTTTAATCCACCTTCACATTTAATTTAAATGCTATAAGGAAATGAAGAGAAGTTTCTTTGAAAAGTGGAAGAAAACATGAAACCATGAGCTCCCAATTAATAAGAAAGACTCTCTCCGTGACTCTAACTGTATGCCTCTTGTTTATAATTTTCTTACTTTCAAATATGTAATATTTTTTGTTTTGTTAGTAAATAGGTATGGACCAATTATTTTTAATATTTTCGAGAATTAAAAATAATTAAATCCGTTATTAAAACTTGATGTAAATTAAAACTGTTCTTTCAGAAAATTACTTAAGACTAATATTTTAAGATTCACTCGTAAATTGATGTCTGATTTTCGTCAAATCAAACAATGGACCCAAAAGGGGGGCAAAAACGTTGGGCTGAGATGTTTTGTCGCATTGAAAGTCTCCACCTTTGGTCATCAGATTCCGCTTTCATAGTTCCAGCGCGCCCACTGTGCCACCCAGAAAAAAAAAAAAGGTTCCCCAAACAGGTTAAAAGAAGCCACAACCCCTCACACGTGTCGTACGCACGAGTGCCACCCCACCTCTATAAATTTTCTAGAACGTTCCTACACGAACATCGTCCTAATCTGATCTTACCACACTATACTGAGATTTCAACCTTACCTTTCGTGAGTTTCGCCCTCAAAGTTTGATTCTTTTTTCTGTTTACTCTTCTGGGTTCTGATCCCTTTCTGGTTTCGGATTTGAGCTTGTGCAGATTTGCGGAGAATGGCGACGAAGAGGAGCGTAGGAACTTTGAAGGAGGCTGATTTGAAGGGGAAAAGGGTGTTCGTTAGGGTCGATCTAAACGTGCCTTTGGATGATGACTTAAAGATCACCGATGACACTAGAATCCGTGCTGCAGTTCCCACCATCAAGTACTTGACTGGTCATGGTGCCAAAGTGATACTCTCTAGCCATTTGGTATGGTATATGTAGCCATTTTCGTGGTTTTAATGTGTCTGGGTGTGTTTTGTTTTAGTCTAGGAATGATTTGGAATCTGGGTTTGTGTTTTCGTTGGATTTAATGTTTTGTTACTATTATGGTTTTTCGTTGATTCTCTGTTGGCTATATGTGTTTGTTTAATTGATGGTAACTGGGAAAGCCATGTCTTTCACTGTCTTCTTTTTTTGGTATTGTTGATTTTAACTTTTAAGGATTTGAATCTGAAAGGGAGAAAGAGGGAACTTAATTGTTATGCATACCGATGCTTGTTATTTCTATAGTTGTTTTTTGTCCATTTTTTTCCACACGAGAAGATCTCATGTTTTATATTTGTAGAAGTAAGTCATTTGTATTGTTGAGTTTTATTACCGTTGATCCTAGCTTGGGTAACATGCCTCTCTATTGATATTGGTTTTACTGTGATTAATGCAGTCTATTTAATGAGATCTGTAAAACACATCAATTTGAATTATTGTTTTGCATCTAATGTAATTGTTGGGATATCTTTGTTTTATTTTATTATTAACCTTTTTCTTTTGGGTGTATTGTTAACGAGTTAACATAAATTTTTCCTTGACTATTCTGTTTCCAGGGACGTCCAAAAGGTGTTACACCTAAGTACAGTTTGAAGCCTCTTGTGCCAAGGCTTTCTCAACTTCTAGAACTTGAGGTTTGCCTTCTATCTGTTCTAGTTTTTTTGTTTAGATGTTCCCCCTTTTTGTTTTCTGATTTACTGTTACTTAATTGTGCCACTATCTCTTGATTATAGGTTAAGATTGCAGATGACTGTATTGGGGAGGAAGTTCAGAAGTTGGTTGCAGGACTTCCAGAAGGTGGTGTTTTGCTTCTAGAGAATGTTAGATTCTACAAAGAGGAAGAGAAGAATGATCCCGAGTTTGCAAAGAAGCTGGCTTCTCTTGCTGATATCTATGTGAATGATGCATTTGGCACTGCCCACAGAGCTCATGCTTCCACAGAAGGAGTGGCCAAATATTTGAAGCCTTCTGTTGCAGGATTCCTTATGCAGAAGGTTTGTGGGAACTAATTGCGAGCTCCATTGTATATGTTGGCTAAGTTGATTAATCTGTTAACGTTTTAATTGTTTCAGGAACTTGATTATCTAGTTGGAGCCGTGGCTAACCCCAAGAAACCATTTGCTGCTATTGTGGGTGGGTCAAAGGTGTCTACCAAGATTGGAGTCATTGAATCCTTGTTGGAGAAAGTTAATATTCTTTTGCTTGGTGGAGGAATGATCTTTACCTTTTACAAGGCTCAGGGTCATTCCGTTGGGTCATCTCTTGTGGAAGAAGATAAACTAAACCTTGCAACTTCACTTCTTGAAAAGGCCAAGGCTAAAGGGGTTTCTTTGTTGCTTCCAACTGATGTGGTCATAGCAGACAAGTTTGCTGCTGATGCTAACAGCAAGGTACTAGGTTTTTGCGATTTTGGTTTAGTATTGTGTTCTTTTACAATTTTGACCCCTTCCCTTTATCATGGGAAGACTCTTCAAACAAATGATCAACCAGGGACTAGGGAACATTTGTGAAATCCATGATTTAAAGGGTTTATTTCGGACATTCCAATGCATTTATAAATAGTAGTGTTTCAATTGTTGAGATACACTTTTAACTTTATTTATATATTCTCAGACTGTTCCAGCATCAAGCATCCCCGATGGATGGATGGGATTGGATATTGGTCCTGATGCCATCAAGACATTTAGTGAATCACTGGATACCACTCAAACTATCATTTGGAATGGACCAATGGGCGTTTTTGAGTTTGAAAAGTTTGCCGCAGGAACAGAGGTATGAATGATAAAATATAGTAAATCATCAAATTTGAAAGCATAATCCAAATGAATGAAACAGTTAAATGTGATCAGCAACAAAATGGATTGACTGTGATTTATAGCAAAACATTCTTGCAATGCAATATCTTTCATACAAATAGGCAAAACTTAGTTCACTACTTATTTTGTTTTTATTTTATAAAGGAAAGTCAGTTTTCTTCCTGTGGACATGTGTGAGACACGTAGGATTTACTATGCACTCGAGTCTTTTATAATTTATAATGAGAAGATTCACCTCTTACCTTTTCACTTATTCAATGTGGGAGGATGAGATTTTAATTTTTTTTATCGGTAATTTAGTTGTTATTAGTATTTGTTAGTCAATTGTTAGTCAATTGTTAGTTGTTAGTATTTGTTAGTCAATTGTTAGTTGTTAGTATTTGTTAGTGGAAAATTGAATCCGGAACCTCTTTGATCCTTATTTCTAAACTCACCGAACCAATCTTATTTTTCTACCTTGTTAGCAAAGGGATTGAACGCACGATTTTTCCTTCTGTCTGATCACTAAGTCACTTTATTACTCCTTTGTACACAGGCTATAGCGAAGAAACTGGCAGAGCTGAGTGGGAAGGGAGTAACAACCATCATTGGAGGAGGTGACTCTGTGGCTGCTGTGGAGAAGGCTGGACTTGCAGATAAGATGAGCCACATCTCCACTGGTGGTGGTGCCAGCTTAGAGCTTCTTGAGGGGAAGCAACTCCCTGGTGTGCTTGCTCTTGATGATGCATGAGCAGTGCTTCACTCATTCCTTTGAAGTTTATGCTTTTATTGTTACATTGAGAGCTGTAACTCATGTAGAGGCTTAATAGAGGATAGGTTTCAAAATAAGAGGATTTTGTGGCATTCATGTTGCCGAATTGAGCTTCATTCTAGTTCTTGAACAATGTCCATTTCCAAAGGAGTTTCCTTTTGTTACGTTCCTTTGGTTTTCTCAGCGTTGTTCCTATCAAGTCTTTTTATTGGATTTTCTTCTAAATGGTTGTTTTTAATTAGAAATTTATCTCCATGAAATCTCTTTGCTGGTTTGTAGTTTATGCTATTGTTATGGTTGAGTTCCAGCAACTTAGGATAAAAAATAAACTTGTATAGGAGTTTGTCTATCTTGACAAAGAATATTTTAATTGGATACGAGGATAAGGAATATTCGGGTATATAATTTTTTGTGGGGTCTATGGTGATGTCTGATCGAACTTTGTTCTAGATGTTTATCACAAATGTTTATATTTTAAGGAATTTTGGTGACATGTTCCTTTGGTTTTCTTGTCAACCAATGTTGGTGTTATTTTTCTCGGAACAGTTTTATTTGACATGTTTCTGAATGGTTGGTTTGAAATTCATGTGCCTAAGAGTTTTTATAGTTAGACATAAGTTGAATGCAGATGTATAATCTATGGAAGAGATTGCACTTAGGATGAAAAGTAAATCTTAGGTGTTGGCTTATGTTGATGGTATTTTTCTTTTCAAAAGAAGAAAATGTATTTAATATTGAATTTTTAATATTATCACTTTTTGTTGTTATTATTTTTATAAATATAATGTTATTTAATAAAGTGTTAATAATCAATTCATGTTATATTGAATCGACATATTTCATTTTATAGTAAAATGGAAAAAAGGAAAATTATAGTTTTAGAAGTAAGGTTTTAATTTTTTTAAGTGTTTTTGTAAGGCCCATTTAAAATCTTTTAACTTTTCTGCCCTAAAGTTAAGGGCTGTCCTCTTGTGTTTGGGCCTAGGGTTGGCCCAATTAATAAAACCCCTTTCTGGATGCCCTAACGCTCACTTTCACTCTCACAGAAACGCAACAGCCGTCAACCCTTTTTCCCTTGCCTTCACGAAAAGCTCTGCTATTGCCCTAAGGTCTCCTTCCTTCGAGCTCAAACTCAGTTCTTATTCACGTAAGTCACTCCTCAGCTCATGCTCCTTCCTTTCATGGTTTGTGTTCACTGTATCGTTAGGGTTTGGTAATAACCCGCTCCTTTCTTCTGTTCTGCCGTTCAGTTCAGCTGCTAACCGCCCTAGGGGCAGTTCTACCTTCGTTGTGCGGGTCGGAGCGTTTTGCTAGCTTGAATCCCAGGTACGGGTAGTTAAAGCTCTTGTTTTCTAGTAGTTTTGGTCTGTAATGGCGTTGATTTCTGCTTGTATGATTTAATCCTTCAATTTGGTGTATGAGAATGCTTTGTATGCTAGTCTGGTTCGATTTACATGGCTGTTGTAGTGAAGAACAGTGGCGAGACCTGTTAATCTCGCCCAAGCGAGTCCATCTCGCCTAGGCGAGATGAAACAGGGAGCTCGCCTAGGTTTTTTTGCACGAAAGGTCGCCCAGGCGACTTGCCCAACTTTTGAGCGAGCAAGCAACTCGCCCAGGCGAGAGGGATCTCGCTTAAGCGAGATCCCGCGTTGCTCATGCTCTTGCTTTTGTGCTCTCGCCTAGACGAGGGGGAGGCTCGTTTGAGCGAGCACGTCTCGCCTGAGCGAGACGTCTCAGCCTGAGCGAGATGCTGGGCGAGACCGTACTGTATTTGAATGTTTGTTGTTCCTGAATGATCTTTTTGGTTGAGAATGATTGTATGATGAATGACATGTATATGATGGAGCATGAGGTATGTTTGGCATGATTCATGAATTGCGTATGACGGGTGGGATTTGATATTGGCATGTGAAATGAATGAAAGGTTTGGAACTAAAGGAATACGTTACTGATGTGAGATGAGGCCCTAGATTCATGGGGTGGTGATGATCCGAGGTATGGATTCGAAATATGATGCGTATGAGGAATTAATCTCGAGGGTTGGTATAGAAATGTAAACATGATTTAATGTTCTCCTATTGTTGAGTTATGAATGTTGGTCCGTGTCAGCGTGTAAATTCCTTGGGGTCTCTAGGCGAGACGTTCGGGGTTGCGCTTTAGTGGTCGGGACATAATTCCATGGCCCCTGTTAGTGGGTGCCCATGGTGGTGCCCCATCTGTATAACTAGGTAAGGATTCAAGGTAAGGACTGCATCCTGACACTCTAAGGGGCCAGTTAGTCTCACTTAGAGCAGACTAACTCCTGTGGTGAGAGTAGCAGGAGGCCTGAAATTCATTAAGGGCTAACCTTG
>Ga0214542_1001064_pt1 | contig 54900 bp, 27 predicted proteins | sample CNSS1metaG_FD_160096 | JGI IMG/M metagenome (GOLD analysis project Ga0214542, IMG submission 160096) | Root nodule microbial communities from cowpea collected in UCLA plant growth center, Los Angeles, California, USA - CNSS1 | ecosystem: Host-associated > Plants > Roots > Nodule | place: USA... | reverse complement strand
AAATTAGTGGAAAATTAATTCTAAAATACAGTTGAATAGTATTATAACGGAAAATTAACAAGAAAGGTTTTGATTATCCGACTTAATATTCAAAATCTATCTTTTAATAGCATTTTTAAAACCTGCCCTTTTTGTTTATTAAATAAATTAATACCATTAAATTAAATAAATTAATGCGAAGATTTAACGAAGTTCATGATGGAGGGAAGTGGGGAAATGGATACAACCAAATAGGTGGGTCTTATGAAAAAGTATCATCAGTGTGGAGAAAGAAACCCGAAAAACCATCGTACGCACAAATAGTAAAAAATAAACATCTTTATAGTAAGAGTTGGAAAGGCGTTGAGTTCGATACAGAGGAGCTGGAAGCAGATTGGATAAAAGATAGTTTTGTTGAGCACTTGCATAGCCTTGACAATCTTGATTCTTTGGAGGATAACTTTATCCTTGGAGAAATGAGTTTTCTGAAAGTCAGATATTTGGGAGACAATATGGTGTTGATTACAAGCCTTTGGATGGATCTAATCTCACTATTGTGATTAATGAAAAGACTAACACACACTCACCCACCAACACACACCCATACTCTTTTTTTCTCTAAAGAAATGGAGAAAGTGTGCAATAGGTAGTTCTTTATTACATATTAAGAATACTAAATATTTTATTAATGATATTACTTCATTATAAATAATATATGATGACAACAGAGATATTTTTGTAAATTATTTTTTGACAAATTTTCAATGTTATATTACAATATAATTGGTCACAAAAATATTATTTTTAGTAGTAATATCATTAAATATGTATAAAGAAAGAACGAAATGTTATTTGATATCTTGATGAATAAATAAATAAATAAAATATTAAAATTAAATTAATATGAGCTTCAAAATTCATAATATAATTATGTATTTATTTTCCATAATTTTGGTTTCTCAAACTTAAAAAAAAAATCACCTTAGCCGCATAACTACAACTACGTAAAAATTATTTTAGTTTCTTAAATATGAAAAATAAATGATTTTAGTTTCTTAAAATTATTATAGAGACTAAAAAGGTTTTAAAAAATTATATTGTTTTTCAAATTTAATGTTTGGATATTATGAACTTTTGTTTTGCAATTTTAATAATTTGAAAAAATATTTAAATTTTGACTGTCAAAATCATATTTGTTTCTGCTAGATTAGTAAAGGATTAATAACTAAAGTACTCTTCGCAAGTTGTACTAGCACTTGAACTGGTCGGGCTCATACTGTTCCCAAACTCAAGCGATCAAGGAGTAGTTCTGATGAGTGAAAGCTAATTGTGTGACCCATTGATGAAAAAAACGGAGTGTATAAGTATTATAAGGGGTGTGGGACATAACTTTTCAGAATTTTCTAATTTTGGCCTTATTTTGATGGTGTTTGTAACTATAATCAGTTTATTTTTACATCTTTTTGAGCTTAATTTAACTTTAGCCGCATCAATAAATATTAAAATATCAAAAAATAATTTAAGTAACTAAAAATCACTTTTTAAGATATTTTTATTTCGCAAACTCAATAAGTCCAATTACCACAAATTCTATTTAAATCAATCTATTAAGCATAAAAGTTCAATAAAAAAATACACAATTAAAGCTTAAATGAGAGCATAAATTCACACTCATCACATTCTCACTCTTATCCTTTTGCATTCTTTAGAAAGACTGATTTTTATTTCACATCTACATTGGATCAAATAAATGAACATCACTGGAAACATATCATTCTTCTAGAAATCAATTTGCCATGCACATACAATTGGAAAAAAAATTATATTTTTCACACATGAGGTAATCTTTTGAATTTACAAGAAAATCAAATATGAAAGATATCACTCAAGTTTAAAATGCATATTTTCTCACCAAAATTTGCTCAAGTGTTTTGACATGTGTTTTCACTCAAAATACCCATGTAAGTAAACACTCTTGATATCTAAAATGACTCTAATATTAACAAATTTTCAAAAAACATGTAATCAAAGATTATAACAGGTTATAATGAGGCTAAGGTAAAGGTAGAAGAATTTTTTTTTGCTTTTTGAAATAAATATAGAAATCACCCACACACTTTATCATCAACCAATCCTAACATAATCCACTAGCTCGTTCTTTCTTTCTAAGACAAGTACAAATATGGTCATTTTCTTTTTAAGGTTTTGCAATGGGCTTAAAAAAAGAAAAAAGATTTAAGGCTCAAAGGGGCTATTAATGGATTAATACCAGGTAGGGCTTATTTGACAAAGTAGTTAGAAACAAGAAATGCCTCAATCATATCAAATAAAGCTTATCTAACTAAGTTGCAAAACAAAGAATCAAGCTAAGTATTATAGAATAAACAAAACATGAGCAAATCACCCAAGAAAAATAGGAATGACATATGGTGGCCCATCCTTTACATTTTGCTCAAGACTCACAAGGTCAAAACTCTTTCACAAATGATTTAATTATGAAATTCTCGAATAAACTAAATTACAAAGTTATAAAAAAATCCACTCATATCAACATGACTCCTACTTTTCCATAATAATGATCGTTCCGGTTACTAAATCAAGTCTTAAAATCTAAATATGTTTTATTGAACACAACATTTGTTTTTGAAAAAAGAAATTAAAAATGAAAATTAAACAAAAACAAACTGATAGAAAGCAAACACAAAATAAGAATAGGGAACAAAGTAAGGTATCCTAGAGAAGTCAAGTTCATCCCATCCATCGTCTTATTTAGCATGTCTTTATTTTCATTAAATATTCGAAGACAATGTCCATTAACTATGAAAGTGTTGTGTGAAGATTCTTCCTTGATCTCCATTGCTACATAAGAGAATGCTTGTCTAACAATGAATGGCCCTTCCCTTTTGGAGCCTAACTTACTGTAAGACTCGAGAAAATTAAATAGTTAATTAAAATAATTATTTAATAAATGCGGGTAATAGAAGCCTTTGAGACATTTAATGCAGAGAGTTATGATGTGGAAAAGTATTAGCTCAAATGGTTTAGAGTACTTGTTTGTGTTAGAGGACTTAGGGTTCAAGCCCTATGTATGCCAAATATGTGTTATTTTAATTTATGCATTATTTTCATGATATACTTGAATGTAAACGTGATAATAAAATCCTAAAATTGTAGGAATTATCACAAATATGAATTGGTTGATTTGGTTGTGCATTTGAATTGGTAATTGATGGGTTGTATGGTTGAGAACAAAATTTGCTCTCTTTTTGCCAAATTTTCATTTGGTATGTGTATGGAAGGGTTTAGGAACCCTAGTAGCCAAGAGAGGAAGATTAGGGGGCTGGAAGCATCCCATTTATGAGTGTTGAATAACCATAAACCACATTTTATTTAATTTTTGTTTTTATACTTAATCTCACTTAATTAGGGTAGTAATTGTGAGAGAGAAGAGAATTGGAAGGAAGAAGGGTGTTGCATTGAGTGTGAATTGCAAGCAGTGGTTTTACAGAAGGGTTTTCGTGGTAGGTGCTGAAAGAATTGAGCGGGGAAAATATTATTGGTGTGCAAGGGAAGGTTAAGAGAGTTTTGGGTTAGAGATACATCGAGGATTCGAATTTGGAGCACGGATTCCAAGTAAGGGGAGTTGTTTCTGCATGTTTTAATCGTAATCACTATACTGTGACTTGTATGATCATAATTGCATGAACACTACGTCTGGTTGCGCGATTTTCTACACAATTTTGGGTTCTGCCCAGAAACCGCTTGGCAGGCATGCATGTGCAGCCAGGCGGCACGTTAGTTTCCCCATTTTGGGGTTATGTTATGAATTGTCTAGCGGCATGACAGAACCGCCAAGTGATGCACACTGTTCTGTCACTATTTGATTTCAGAATGGTATATTTCATGATGTATTGATCCCTCTATGATTCTTATAATTGTGAAGTTGCAAGATATCATGATTTCATTACTGCATGTATGATTTTAAATTACCCATGGGGATGAAAAGAAGATGAATTATGATTCAACCTCAAGAATAATTTGAATATTGGGTTTTTTTGGGATATATTATGATGTATGGGTAAAACCTGATGGTGCGAAAAGAGTAATAGGATTGGGAGTTGAATTGATAAATTGCGAGGGCTATTTGATTATGATAAAATGGAAGTCCAGATCGTATCTTGTGAGAATGGGGTTCACTGGGAATGCAGAAATGCGTGTAATTTAACCAGGTTCTGATACGCCGCCTGGCGGCTCCGTGCTGGCGCCAGGCGGTGACGTGAGCAGACCCAGTTTGGGTGTTGTGTTGTAGTTGGTCGCGAGAGAGTTTTGGGGTACTTGAAATATACAGAACAATTGGTGAGTGAAGAGGGAAAGATTGATGTACCAGGGTACTTTTGGAGGGGTATAATGTGTATGCAATAGAGACTAGGATATGGTGTGTTGGTAGGAATGTTAAGGAAAGAAAGGGATAAGGATAATTTTTAATTAGTAGGACAGGTTCTGGAAGCATAGTCCTTGCATATGTGTGACTGGATAACTGTTGAGTATGATTTATTGGCTCTAGGTAACATTGTGACTTATATGCAATGATGGATGATATTTGATTATGTAATATTGCATAGAAATACCAGTTAAATGTAGTGGAGGTGCTGGATTGGGCAATAATGCTAAGTTAAAACAAATCCTTAGAGAATGTGATATCATGGTTGCTAAAGGCCAAGTCATACTAGAGTCAATTAGGAAGTGGATCATAGGTAATGGACCATGCGTGGTGTGACAAAATTTCACTAATTCGAGGTTGAAGAATAAGAGAACATGATTATCTTGGTGTTTTTTAGTGGTATAAGTCCATGTGCTCTATCATGTGCAAGAAAATCAGACAGTGTGTATGCCACTGGTGTAGCGCCTAGCGGCTCGAGTGTGTGCGCCAGGCGATAGGACTAGCGTGAGGGGTCCCTGCACCGCGTGGCACCTAGCGGTAAGGTGTGCCCCACCAGGCAGTGACTGTTAAACAGTGGGTTTGGGAGAGCGCAGGCGCTTGGCGGCGCTTGCTACTACGCCGGGCGAAAATCCCACTAACTATGCTTCGTGTACGTGTTGCGTGTTAAGCAATGATGCTATACTTGGATCGTGAGATGCTGTGCCATGAGCGGGTAGGTTCATGGATGGTGGTTAACATGTGATGATATGAGCGGGGAGGTTCATATCCAGTTACTCTTGCATGGGGATACGAGCGAGGTAGGTTCATATGTTTCGTGCTCACGCTTGAGAGATGCTGCGTGCGGGGAGGTACATGGCTGGTGGATCACATGTGTTGGATTACGGGCGGGCAGGTCCGTAGAGCAGGACTACGGGCGGGCAGATCCGTAGAGCAGGACTACGAGCGGGGAGGTTCGTAGAGGCAGGACCACGAGCGGGCAGGTTCGTGTGAGCATCATATTCCCGAGTCCAAGGCTAACCATTTTGTGTGATTTGAAGACTGAGAAGTCTTGGGGTTAAGGTCTTGGCCAAGAACTAAGTAGATTGATTAAGATGGGTGTATGATTTATCTTGTGTATTATATATATGATATCTTTATTTTTATCAGCTCACCCTTTCTGTTTATGTATAGCGATGATCGTGTGATTCGTTACACGGGAGCAGATGTTGATACAGGTGATGCTGAGGATGCTCAAGCGACAGAGTGAGGGCTAGCTTGGGGATTAGAGCTAGGAGATTTTTACTTTAGTTTGTTATGTTTTCAATTATGAATACGAATTTTGGAACTTGTAATACTCTAGCTATTTATGTTTTATAAATTTTGGCGCATGTTTCACATTTTAAATTTTCCTGCATTTGGGAATAATAATATTATGAATTTTGAGATTCAATTTTCTATTTTTAATTATTTATTTAAGTAATATTCCTTTGGGATGTTACACTTACCACTCATGTGGCCTAGCTTGGATTTATATAATAACACCTTGTGGCCTACCTTAAAGTCCTTCCTAGTAGCAAGCTTTTGGTCATGGAATGGTTTGGTCTTTCTTTGTTGAACTTTGAGTTTTCATAGGTCGCAAGCCTAATCTTTTCTAATTCTTGCAATTGAAGTTTTCACACTTTTCTCGCTCCTTCCAAGTCGAAGTTACAAGCCTTTAAGGTCTAATAGGCCTGATGTTCAATCTCCACAGTAGATAGCAAGTTTTACCGAAAACAACCCTAAAAGGTGACATACATATAGGTGCTTTGTAAGTCGTCCTATGTGCCCAAAGTGCATCATCCAATCATGCCTAATCCTACTAGGTTTCACTATTTTCTCTAGTATCTTTTTAATCTCCCTATTAGAGATCTCAGCTTGTCCATTATTTTGGGGATGATATAGTGTAGAAATGCGATGTGTCACCCCATATTTCTTCAAGATGTTCTTAAGTAACTTATTACAACAATGGGTCACTTGGTCACTAATGATGGCTCTAGGTATCCCAAACCTACATAAAATATTAAACTTGACAAAACTCATAAAACTCGAGCATCATTAATCCTTGTAGCTATAGCCTCCACCCATTTGGAGACATAGTCTACAACAAGTAAAATATAAGTAAACCTTGTAGAAGGAGGAAAGGGACCCATAAAGTCCATACCACAAATATCAAATACCTCGCAAAACATCATGGGTTGTTGAACCATCTCGTGTCTGTTAGTAATGGATCTAGCCACTCTTTGACTTTGTTCACAATTCTCATACACCCCCGTTGCCTCCTTAAAAATGGTAGGCCGATATATGTCCTTTGTGCGTCATAGTGTCCACCACAAGGGGAGGAATGACAAAACTTTAGCACATAAGGTATCTCAGTGTCTTCAACACACTTCCTTATTACTTGGTCACTACCAATGCACCACAAGAAAGGTTCATCCCTTACATAATACTTTGCTTCACTTTTTAGCTTGGCATGCTAAAATTTAGAAAAGGAAGGAGGAATAACATAAGCAACTAAATAGTTAACAATATCAACAAACCAGGGTTCAAGAAACATACCTTTCACAATAGTCAAAGTTAGTAGGAACTCATCAGGGAAGTTATCATGGATGGTTGTGTCATATCCATCCCTTTCAATCCCATTGAGAAGGTCAGTTATAAAGTTATGTGCCTCATTTCTATCTCGAATCTCAATGTCAAACCCTTGGAGTAGTAGCATCCATCTAATCAACCCCGGCTTGGAATTTTCTTTCTTTAGAAGGAATTTCAATGCAAAATCATTAGTATAAACAATTACCTTATAGCCAAGTGTATATGATATGAATTTGTCCAAGGCAAATAGAACAGCTGATAATTCCTTCTTAGTTGTGATGTAGTTAGCCTGTATCGTGTCCAATGTCCTTGAAACATAAAAAATCACATGTGGTAGCTTCCCATCTCGTTGTGCAAGTACCACTCTCACTACAAACTTTGATGTACAATACATCAAATCAAATAGTAATGTCCCGTCAGGTGGCTGGATAAGAGTGATGGTAAGTTCCTTTTTCAAGGTATCAAAAAAATCTTTGAATTACTCTTCAAAGTCAAATGGTAAGTGCTTTTGGTGTAAGTTGGAGAGAGGATTGACTATCTTGCTAAACTCCTATATAAACCTCTTTTAATCCTGCATCTCCAAGAAAAGATCGAACATCTCGTATAGAAGAGGACTAAAGTAGATGTGAAATAATATCAATTTTAGCAAGATCAACAAATATATCATTTCTAGAAACATGACATAAATTATACCTTGTTCCACGATAAAATGTCACTTTTCAAAATTCAAAACAAGGTTAGTTTCCTCAGGTCCCTCCAAAACTCTCGCTAGATTAGCTGAACAATTATCAAAATACAAACCATACACGCTAAAATCATCCATAAAAACCTCAATACACTATTCCAACAAATATGTAAAAATACTTAACATACATTGATGAAATGTTTTCAGAGCATTGCAAAGGCCAAATGGGTCTTCCTATAAGCATATGTACCGTAAGGACAAGTAAAAGTAGTCTTATGTTGATCCTCTGGGGCTATAAAAATATGAAAATACCCAGAGAATTCATCACTCAATAAATCAATACCAAACAGGGAATGGTCTTCAATATGCAATCTCCATGGTCAACGATCCTAAATACACATCTATCTTAGTACGTGTTGTCATCATGAACGGTCTTCCCAAGATAATAGTGGTCAAATTCATTCCATCATCATCCTTCATATCCAACATGTAGAAATCTGGAAGAAAAATCAACTTGTCCACACGAACAAACACATCTTCTGCACACCTGTAAGGTTAACTGTGCTACGGTTGGCAGTTGAATGACCACATTTGTAGTCTTAAGAGGTCCAGAGAGAGAAGTGAAACTCTTAAATCTAACATGGCATTGTCGAGCTTAGTACTTCCTATCACACAAGGAACATAAAACATGCCTAGATCCTTGCATTTCCATGGTATTTGAAGAGGTATTTTAATCAAGCTTGACACATTTCTTCCTAATTTCATAACCTCATTATCCCTAACAAGCCTTCTATTTGTGCAAAGTTCTTTCAAAAACTTTGCATATTTGGTTAATTTTTTGTTACAATATCTAGTAAAGGGATGTTTATCTCCACATTTTTTAAAGTATTCAATTTCTTTGTCTAATTACTACATTTTCTTGTTTTTTGGTTTCAATCGATTTGGATAGGGATGAAGAGGAGAATAAGAAGAAGAAATAGAGGATACTAACCTGGAGTCATCACTCGGTTCAGGCATTTCAGAGGTTATTTATGTTGCTTCGCCTGATCCTCCACTTTCATTATTAAGTGCAACGTCATCTTCTTTTTCTTCATCCTCGTGGGCATCCTCTAAGCCTTACACTTGATTTTCTGATCTCAAAATGATAGCACTTACATTGCATGGATTGATAACAATTTGTGCAGGTTATTGACTTGATCCTTTATCTTTAAGGTGATTTACATTAGATTCCAATTGCTCCATCCTTTATTTCATGCCCTTTACTTGTTGTTGATTTTCCTGACTTGTTGTTGTTAACTTAATAATCATTTTCTTCACTTTAACGTTCTGATGAACCATCATCTTGATAAATTTTCCTATCATCGAATCATTAGATGTAGCACCTGGTTGAGGTTGTTATCTCATTTGATGTGGAACACTGGGTTGTTGGTGTTGTTGATTTTGTTATTGTGACTACTGATTAGCCCATCTCAAATTTGGATGATTTCTCAAACTTGGATGATACCTATTAGAGGACATGTCGTATTTATTCTAAGATATTTTAGTTCCTTCAAAAATGTTCGTAGCAAAAGCTTGAGATTGTTCCTTCACAGAAGTTTCTACTGAGTTGGGACATGCACTAATACAATGAGTTGTTGAAGTACAAATTCAACACACCCTTGCAACTTGTGGATTTGATGTCTTGAACAAGTTTACAAGATCATCTATCTTTTTCTCTAACCCATTTATTCTTTCATCTATATTTTTCCCATTTGTAGTGGCTTTAGATATTGAAGATGATCCTTTAATAGAACACCCAAAGTGTAATCTTTTATGCAATTTACGCAATTTCTGTTCAACTTCCAGATCAATTTGATAAAATTCACCCGGGTTGGCTCGAGTCATGCACTATCCAGTTCGCCTGAAAGTGTTCATCTGTTTTGACCTTTTTTTCCCCGTTAGACGAAAGATTTCAAGAAAGAAATAAGTTAAGGGTTGTTGGGTTCAATGCTAGGAGAGCTGTGTCAGAACGAAAAACTTAAGTACCAAGTCTTTCCTAGCTAGAGTATTCCCCAACTAGTCACAAATATTTCTCAAAAATAATTCTGAATCAAAACAAAAACAAAAACTTTGCTAGCAATTTTAAAATAACTAAAGACTACACAAACACAAACTAAATGAAATGTATATTTGTTAGAAAAATAAAATTAAAAAATAAAAATAAAAACAAATAAAATGAATAAATAAATAGAAAATAAATATGATTCAAAATATTAAAAATACTAATTGTATTCCCCAACAATGACACCAAATTTGATAAGTTGTTGTTAACACTATCAAATTATCACTACTTGACCAAAAAACTTAAGTATTGCAAAGTTAGTGGTTAACATACTAGATATGGTTAACTTAACCCTAAGTCGTATCTCGACGAATACAAAATGGATTTTCAATATTCTTATAAAATCCTACACGAGAAGTTAATAAAACACAATGCAAATAATAAAAGATAAAGGTAAAAACCAACCTAATGGAATTAATAAATAAGATTGATATGAAAAAAATATAAATGTGAATTTGATAACAATAAATGAAATAACAATTTAATAAAATACTTTTAAACAATTATAGTAAAATAGGCTAATTTCACTACTTTTTTAAAATAGATTCATCATTAGTTATCTACAAATTATTTTTGAATTGATTGTTACAATTTATTTGAAATTAATTAAAGTAAATTCTTAACTAACTTGTTAGTATTCTCACTATTAACCAAAGTCGGTTCTCAATTAGAAGCAAGAACATTTTAGATTATTCATAATAAATTAAGCTAAAGTACATTCTGAATTAAATTATATTTTGCTTAATCAAGTTTACTTTTTGCCTTCTTACTAAGTAAAAAGTTAATTAACCAAAGTGTTGAGATTTTTAGGACTTTTGAAAATATGAGATATATGAGAGATATATGTGATATGTCATACGGAGGAACATGTTGTTGTATTTTATTGATATACCCTATACATAAAGCAAAATATAACAGAATATCAAGTATAAAATATTTAGAATATCTCACTCCTAATTTAAATAAAAAAGATATTAAGTAATATTCTCAACATTCCTCCTTGCTTAATATCTGTTTATTTAAATTTTATATCTTCATATTTGATTCTCCATCTTTTGATGCTTGATTTTCTACTCTTTTTTGTGCTTGTATTTTTTGTTTTTCTCTTTCTCATTGTTTTGTCTTTATGCGCTTTTATTTGAGCCACGGTGGGATTTTCAGACAAGGGAACATCATCTTTCCTCCACGACTCCCCATAGATCTAGTCCCTCTAGATGTGTTTGCATCCTTTCCGCCCATAGATCATAGCTTTCACCATCAAAGAGTGGAATAGCGACGTGTGACATATTTCCTTCCATTGTATCGACAATAAGAACAATCATCCTTGAGGGGAGATTGCTGGGAATAGTTCAAGTGTGAGCCAAAGTCCCACATTGGATAGAATAAACAAAGTTAAACACTATATAAGAATAAAGGTCTATAACACTATTGCCTTAAGGTTTTGGGGTAAAAGTGGTGTCAAATGCCTTGTATGTGTAAAATCAATGTCATATATATATGCCGACCACAATCTCTCAATGATAATAACCAAACCATATGACATAAAAATATAACCTATCACAACGTACATTCTTGATTAACTCTTGTTAATTTTTTTACCATTAATCAAAATATATTCTCAATTAGTAGCAAAAGTCATTCAATCGCATGAAAGTTCCTAACTTTAATCAAAATATATTCTCAATTAAAAGTAAAAGCCATTACACTCATATGATCAACATGCATATAGATTAAAATACCTCGCTAATTACCTATGATGTAAAAACCATTACTTTTTATGTGATTCAAAGATAAAAGACATAGATGAATGAAAACCAAAACAATAATCAAAAGAAAAAAGACAATATTTTAATTTAACCTCATAATCCATAATGAAATTACAATGGAACCAATCCTAGAAGTTTAGCCCTCCATGGATGGAGTGGAATACTTCATGAATGAAAGAAGAAATTAAAATGCACTGGATGGTAGCTGCAAAAAATCAGAGTGGCGAAGACTTTTTTTTTCTGCTTCCCCTAAGTCTTTTTTATATTGGGGTTAGGATCTGAATTTTTTGTTACTGAAATTTAATTTTTGATAATGTAATAACTCTCAAATAATTAACAAATTTGTTCAATTTAAAAATATTTTAAAGATATTATCTGTTGATATTTTCTAATTAATTATCTAAAAATATTTAAATCATTATACAAAACTGTATATTTCCCAAATCTAAATTTTAGCCCTTTAGTCACATCCAAATTTCTCAATTTAGCCTTCTTGTTTGAGAAGCTTTACAATTTTGACCAAAGTTGACTGTTTGACTGTTTGATGAGAGGCTGCCATGTGGCAACTATGTTTTTCCTCTCAAAATTAGGATTTTTCTACGGTATTATACGCGTGGACTAGTGAATGGAGGGTTCACGACGTAGGTGGTTTCATGGTAGTAAGGTGCTTCGACGCAGGCTTCAATGGTTTCTAGTTTGTGTCAACTGACTCGCGGTGGAGATGCACGAAGTTTGAACATTGGGAGTTGTGGGTGTTGGTTGTGCGTGGAGTACTAGTGGAAAATGAAAAATGAACCGATCACACATAGCAAGTAATAAGTATTTTATCGTTCTCCCCAAAGGACTTGTGCAACGCATGACAACTTTCGCAATTCACGATTCAATTAGACACAAAGTTCACAAAAAAACTAAGAAACTGTTTTTGTATTTTTATCAAACAGTTGGTGTGTAATAAGAAATTAACATAGTGTATTCTAAATTATCTCAATTCTATATTCATGTTAAAATCAACTCACAAGAATAATTAAATCCTATTCCTATAGCCTTTGAGCCTATGATCACTCATCAAGTGCCAACCCCTTGAATCTTGAATAAGTGAACTCATGCATTAGTTTCAAGAATCAAATATTACTAATGAACTAAGTTCTATTCCTATATACAAGTATCTATTAGGTATTCAATTTAAATTCTAGATTTTAAAGATATTTCCCAACACCTCAAGAATCATAAATCTAGCATGAAAACAATCCACATCAAGCATGAAACATGAAAATCAAACATTAACCTGAATTAAAGAAAACATATATAAATTCTAACAATACAATTTTACATAAGAATTTAGTGTTTTACATAAGAATCTCAACAAATAGAAATTGTTCTCCATGGTAAAGAACCCAGGGTTTTATAAAATTGAAGAATAGGGAAGATATTGGAGCCATAAAGTAAAATCAATCTCTCCCCCAACGTTCTTAACAACTACTTCATGCTCCAATTGCGCCTCTCATTCACATCTTTGTCCCCAATTTTGTAGCCCATTATCCTCTCCAACCCAAAAGCGATAAAAACTCCATGGATGAAAAAGGAGACCCAAGAAGGAGAAAGGAGAGTTTTCCAACACCCCTAGCAGCCTCCAAAAGCCTTTTCCAAGCACCCAAGGTGTTTCTATTCGTGAAAAATGATGAATACCCTAAAACTCGTAGAAACTTGAGTAAATAACCATATTCAAGTATCAGGATTGTTATTCTTGCCCATTGAGGCCTAAAATTGATGCTTTCTGACTTGTAACTCATTAAGCGAGCCATATTTTGTTTAGACTGTTTGAAAAAAGGGAGTGTATAAGTAGAAACTATGGACGTATTTAGCTCCTTACATATTTCTTTCTGGAATTTAATAATTTTGACCTTATTTTGTAACTTTGGAATGATTCAATTTCACACCTTGATACCGAAAGTATATTTTAAAAAGAAAAACTTATCTTTCATAAATATCACAAAGCAAAATTTTATAAAGACATTTTATTTTTATATTTTGAATATTTTAAACGAAAAGTTAAGAAACTTTTATGATTTATCAATTTCACTATTTTTGTTTTTTTAATATAACTAGGTAAAAATAAATTTAAAAGAAAAAATAAATCAAATAATATATTCTAAAATAATGACTGTGTTTCAATTTTTATGTAAGTTCATTTATATGTAGTAGCAACGTATATATAATAACATTATCTTCTAATATAATAACATTGACAGTATATATAAACTTAGATAGTATATATATATATATATATATATATATATATATATATATATATATATATATATATATATATTTTAAATACTAGGTATACTTTTTGTATGAAGGTTGTTATTTCTATTGGTCATTGATTTTTGGTTTAGTGGAGTCATGATCAAAATTTACTAAGGTTCCACAAAAAGTGCGAACATTTTATCAAAGAGAAAATAAATTTTAACCTCTCTTGACTCAAAATTTATGACTATTTTTGGGCCAAAATCAGTTTCGTCCCTTGGCAGTGGGAGTTAACATTTTATTTCTTGGTAAAAATAATTACAAATAGTTCTTATTCCCAAAATCAAAAAAATATTTTAGTTACAAGGATAAAAAAAGAATACAATATAATTACAATAATAGCAAAAGATTACAAAGAAAATAACAACACATAAGATCTCCCTTTTTGATAATAAAATTTAAACTAAAATAGGACGAACTTAGGCCCCATCCGTGAACTCATCATATACTTTAAGTCGACTTTTGGACGTTAAATATCCACCTTTAAGTATGGGGTCGACTTCCGAACGATCGGGACAGTACAATATGTAGAAGTAGTAATAGAAAAAGTATATAAGCATTACTTTTAAAACAAGCAATTATTTAATCAATTTGAAATAAAAAGAAGTATTTAACTATTTATTTTAATAAAAATATAAATAAATTTCTTTTATTTATTATTTTGGTCTAGGGGTCGAGCGTCCTCCTAACCAATTTGTTAGTGTTCTATTCGTCCAAACCGGTCGGTGGTATCTACTAAAGATACTTTGGCACTCTAGTTAGCTCAGTATCGAACAGTCAAGCAGATTACAGTAGTCTTAAATGCATATTAAACATACCAACAACCATACCTTTGACCTTTATTTATAGTATTCTTCCACGGGCTTTGATTAGTGATGACCTAATGATGACCCAATAGTAGGGGTCACTACAAAAAAAATTGATTTTTTCTATGGATAAAATCTGTATGTAATGAACAAAATTCGTATGTAATTAGATATTATCTACGAATTATATACGAAAACAAATCTGTATGTAAACCAGGCGTCAGAAAACTTACATACGAAAAATATTCCGTATGTAACTTTAGATACGAAATTTTTCGTAAGTAATAAAATCTGTATGTAATTTACATACGGATTATTTCGTATGTAATTCTCGGTGAATTACATATGCAAAATTCCGTATGTAACTTACATACGAAAAAATCCGTATGTAATTGATCAGAATACATGCGTGTATATTACATACGGAATAATCTGTATGTAAATTATATACGAACAAAATCCGTATGTAATGTGGAATGTATTACATACGGAATGATTCGTATATAATAATGGTGCAATTTTATACAGCATATTCCGTATGTAAATCTGTATGTAATAATATACTTTTTAAATTAAAAACTGTATTTTTTCATTTTCAATTTTTTTTACATTTCCTGTCAATTGCAATGAAATTTCACCAACAAGCAATATTTACTTAATCCAAATCCAAGTTAATTATAAACAACATAAAATCCAAATCAAAGATAATAACATAATCCAAATCCAAGTTATAAACAAAATAAGTGTCAACAATTTGGTCTAAAAGTGCTAATATAGTTCTAATAAAAGTGCTAACATATCATAATCTAATGTAGAATTTTAATTTTAAGAGATGAAATCTGAATCCACTAAGACTATTTTGCATAATTTCATTACACTGTAGTGCGACAAGTAACAAGCCATTAGGAATCATTTTAGTGCTAAACTATGTGTTGGCATTAAAGGTGAATTCAGGATTTTCACTGTTTTTTTCTTTTAGTAGCATTTTACCATTTTAACTACAAGTTTGCGTCTCCTACAAACCCCTTTTTTTCTTTCTCACATCACAACACAACTTTCCATTCTACACTTTCCTCACAACACTTCAATCCCTTCGCCAGACCTCCAAATTACTATATGTTAATGTATATATATATATATATATATATATATATATATATATATATATATATATATATATAACTCTTGTTCGCAAAAATATTATATATGCCACAGGAATCAAGGAATGAAAAAAATTTAAAATAAATTTGGAACCAGTTATATAAAAATTCATTATATAAAAGACTTTTCTCTTCCTAAAAAATTATGTAGAAGTAGTTATATAAAAATTCGTTATATACAACATTAACAGTAGCTCCATTGGCTAAGTGTTGCTCTTGCAGCATATTATGAAGCCAAATGCATCTTTCTTTTCATCTATCATTTTCTTGATTTCTAGATTTTGCATATCAATATATTTAAACCAAAACATGCATTTTAGAGTCCAGCATTCAACTTCAAAAAAATACTTGTACTAGCCCAATGTACCTTTTGTTCATCTGCAACTCTAGATCGAGGAGTTCAGCGGAGTTCAAATCTTATCATACTTGCCCTTCCACTTTGCCTTGGTCCGATGGATGTCAATCTTGAATTTTTACCTGAACCATAAAATGGTATCTAGCATTAGAAGTGGAGAACAAGAATTTATATAGAAAGTGAAAATCCAAAATAGATTTTACATTAGAGGAACCACATACGATACCTTTAAGAATCGAACCCTTTGTATAACAAACTCATTCGTGGATTGACCTTATTTCTGCAAGAGATGCGCTCATTAGAGGAATTTATTGTGTCCAACAATCAAATAGGTGGAGATATCACCGCCCTAGGTTTGGAAATTGGGAATTTCCAGAACTACTAATACAACTTACGAATAACAATTTCTGATTGATACAAATAAAGAACAACAACATTGTTTGGCAAACAGATTTTCGGAACTGAAATTGGGTTCGATTCACGTACCTCTACATAGTGAAAAAAGAAAAAATGAACCATTACCAAGCTTCATCTCCTTCAAATGAAGTTCAATGACTGTGAGAGCGCGGAAGGAATTATTGTAGAGTGAGCACGAGAAAAAGGGTTTCAATGTTAAAAAAAAGATATTTTCCAAATTTAATTTTTTAATATTTTATTATTTAAAATTCGTATATAAAATTTATATGTAATGTATGTGTTTGTTTATGTACAGATTCATATATTCTTACATACGAAATTTATCCTTCACAAAATACTCCTTCATTACATACCAAAACTATTCGTATGTAATTTTATTTTACATACGAATACTAATTCATAGATAATATCTGTATGTAAAGTCTAATTTACATACAGATCTAAATTTTTATGTAACTATCCATATGTAATTATGACTTTTTTTGTAGTGGGTGTCAAAATGAGCCAACCCGACTCACACGGTTTAGCTCACCACGAGTTGAGCTAAAAAAGGGTAAGCTCAACTCAACTTACTTTTTGGTGAGCTAAATATTTTACAACCCGGCTCAATTTATTTTGTATATTTATTGCATTACAATGAAGTGAATGAACTTAATTTATTTTTTTAATAATGAAATCAAAGTATTCATCTAGTTCTCAAAATAGTATTATAAAGATAATAGTTAAAGATTAAAATATAAAAAAAAAAAGAATGACATAGCAGTATTCCACGTCGCGTAAGATTTATAAAAATAATGATTTCCCCTAGAATGTAGTATAAGGTTAATTAAGACTCAATCCAAAGACAAGACAAGTGATTAAATGACTATAATATGTGTGTGGTGAAATGAGTGAGGAAAATTAGCTAATTCTACTATGAAGCTTTCTAAAATATATTCTACACTCTAAACTAAGAATGAATATGATCTAAAATTGACTAGAGTAATTGTACATAACCTAAACCAATGCTAATGTGCTATATGAACTATATTTCTTTGATTTAGGTCCTAAATGAATGTATAATGAATGGGATGATAATTTTAGACCGTAGAAATGCATGAACTACTACATGCAACCTAATCTAACCTCTGATTTTACCTATAAAATGATGAAAAATAGAATGCATGTAAAATGTTTGACAAAAATCCTATATGAAAACCTAATTCCTAAAAGGTGTTTCATGAAATGATTGAATGAATGAAGATGGAACTAGAATTCATGCTGAATTACAGTTAATAAGGCCGGTCAAAATGCAAGTAGAATTCATGCTCAATTACAGTTAATAGGGCCAGTCAAAATGCATTGAACTGCAATGTTAAAAACTGTTGTAATGAACTAAATAATACTGAACTGCACTGCTATATGAACTGAATTTTTTTCGAATTGAACTATTTTTTATATGCATACTTACATTTGGTAATTAAATTTGAAGCAGCCCATCCTTAATGTAAATTCATAATATTTTGGATAATCAACTTCCTTTTTTTGGACAATTAATCATCCGAGATAATTTAATATATAGTTTTCAATAATGAACTTTGATTACCTGGACAATTCATCCAAGAAACTCATGGGAAAAACAACAACACAACCAAAATACTAGATAATACAACAGATTAATTTCTCCTAACTTGCAAGAATATATGAGGATTAACAACTATGAAATGGCAACAATAATCACAATCAATGAACACATCAATTTTAGCGTGAAAAACCCTTCAATTCAAGGGTAAAAACCACGGGTCGTCCAGACCAAAGAAATTGCTCCACTATAATCAAAAGAGTGTACAAATGAGTCTTAACAAATTGCACAAACAAGTGCTAACATGCAGCCAAACAACAAATCATCAAATCTTGCTAATTGAAGAACAAAGTGAGAAAAATCCCTAAAACAGAGCTACTATGCGGGACAAATATCTCAAACCTGAGACTTCCAATTGATAATCTGAACGGTCATAACTAAGAATCATATGCTGCAAACCTTGTGTCAAATTTTCAGCCCAATCCAACGGCTAACGAACCTGCAATCATCAATTTACCAAGACTGCACCGTGTGAAAAATTTGCAGAATTTCCTCCCCATTCTCTCTTCTTCTTGGCTGCGTTTTTTGTCACTCAATGCTCTCTCAGTCTACTAACTTGGAAGCTCTCTTACTTACCCTAAGTGAGTCAAATAAATCTGACTAAGTATATGAGCCTTAACATAGTTGGGAGTCCAAAGTTTGGGAGCCCAAACCCAACATAAAGTTATAGTTATATATATATATATATATATATATATATATATATATATTCTTTTTCTACTAAAAAATATATTTTAGCATCACCAAGTTTTTGGCAACAAAACTATAACTTACGGTTTTCAAAGTTAATTTCCATTCAGAAATAATTTTCCTTGTTCTAAATTATTTTTAATTCAGTCAATCATTCAAATTTTCTTTGGTAAATAGAAAAAAAATTAGATAGTTTAATATCATTTCTCCAACTAACATATAAGTGATTCACTAGAAAAAACAATTAACAAAATTTTATTTTATATCATGTGAAGATTCATGAAAGACTAATAGTTCAAAATCATGTAATAATATAATTAACACTTACACGCATCCTCCGATACAGTGGATAGCGCGAGACGTGGGCCAATTGTGAAGGGCGCTTTTTATTATTGGACAGAAAATAATAAGAGTAGTTCAATTGGTGAATAGTTAACTTAACTTAATCTTGAGGGGTTCAATTTTTTTTAAACTGAATTGTACAATAGTTCAATTCAAGTTAAATATAATTTAATTATTTTAGTTTAATTTAGTATTGTTAATCTACAGTCCAATCCAATTCAATTAACTTTGCCCAATCTGACCAGTTAAACATGCTTACTAATGCTAACCCAAACTCAAACGTATAGATGATGGACATGATTTGAAATACTTCTATACGACTAATACTATCACAAAAAACCACTAATTTGATTTAAAATCATGAAATGCAAAAATCCCTAATAATGAACCCTAATCAACTCAAATAACAAACACACTAAGTTTTCCTTAATTGACTAATCAAACTTGTTCGAATTGAGTTATTGAAGCTCGTGGAACATTGAAAAACCTTAGGATAAAGCAAATTCACATATAGAACCCAACAAAACACACAGAAATCAAAAAGCGAATGTAACAGTGGTGGGCAATGAAAGATATGGCCAATGCAACTCAACCTTTATACAAATTCGAAGTAAATCAGTTTCTTGATTGCTCAAGTACAACTATGTGTATCTTGAACAAAAGTGTGGCAACTATGTGCTCACTAAAACTTAGTAATGATTATGCATTACTAATTTTCAGTATCTAATCAAGAAATTGATCAACTCAAGAGTGTATGAATGGTTGAATCTCTATTAACACGAAGGAAACAACAAAACAACATATTTAAACACGATGAAATGATTTTAGTCGGTGAAATTGAATAAGCATGCATCAATAATGGTTCATATCACAAGAATTACAGAAAATAAGGTTGAATTCACACTTCAGAGACTAACTATGTAGTTTTAAACCATGAACAACCGAACTAAGTAAAAAAATATATATAAATATGATGTAGAAACATATTCTTGCTACCTATGTAGAATAGGACGTGTTGTAACTTTAGTGAAGAAACGAGCACAATTGATAAAGAAGTTTAGATATGTGATACCCTAAGCTCCCAAGCTCTACTCCAAACGTTGTTCTCCATTCTTGATCACGAAGACTTCAAAAACTCGTTTCGACACTCACAAAGTTTAGACAAAAATACTTTTTACCTAATAAGCTATGATTACAAGTCAGAAAACCTCGTACAACAACTCATTTTTTATAGATTTCAACTTCCAAAATAGGCGCCTTTGTTGAGTGCAGCAGGTTCTAGGATTTTAGGTGATGAATTCCCCACTTTGACTAGCCAAGGCAGGTTGCTATACTTCTCAACAGTGTCCATTCGTGAACTTGGCCTGTTGTAGCAAGTTCAAATGACTTCTTTATCAATGACTTCCAATGGCTTTTTGCCTCACGGCATGATAGCCAATTTGTGATTAGATTCTAACTTGTGAGTACAATTGTTATTTTGATTTCCAACTATTTTTCTTGGTTTAAAACTTGTTTTAGACCTTGAATTCCTCTCAGACACGTGAATTTAAGTTCACAACTGGCAACACTTTCATTTGAGTCTTCTAAGCAAATGTCAACTCTACTAAGTTAGACATTCTTCTCTATTTTGGACTGAGTCTTTGATATGATTTTATCTAGAAAAGAGTACGACCGTTTCTGAATTTGAATCTTCTAGAGACAACAAAATATATCAGAGAAGAACACGTAGTAAGACAGGGATGGGGAATGATAAGAATCAGAGTTATAATCTAAGAACCAAGAGAATCCTCTCTCTCTAAATATAGGCATATAAGTTTAATAAAACCTATAAACTTTAAAAGAAAGCCCAAAGGCCAAATCACATAAAAATAAGGTTAAATCATTTCAGAGGTCTCCATTTTTGTAGAGAAATCTCAAGTAGATCCCCTTTTTTATTTGACTCAATTGAGTCCCTATTTTGGAAAATTCGTTGCAATCATGTTCTTTCCGTTAATAGTATAGTAACGATGTTAATTATGTGCCTAGTGTCAGCACATGTTTTATTTTTCATTATTATTATTTATAATTTTTTAATTTTTAATTTTATAATTAAAAAAAATTGTCATGTGTCAATCTGACATTGTGCCATGTGGCAGAGACAATGTGATGTGGTAGTGGCAGTGCCACGTGTCACTATTGGATGTGAAAAGTCTCAATGTAGTCTCTGTATTTATTATTTTTTCTCAATTTAGTCCCAATTTTTTAAAACGAATCAATTTTATCCCTATATTAAATTTAATTTTTATAAATATTTTACAATGGTATTTTTATGATAATTGATATTTTTGACAAAATTAAGTTTATTTAAATGTATATTTTGCACTAATATTTATTTAAATTTTATTTTAAATATTTATATATTTATAACGGAAAGGACCTAATTGCAACGAATTTTCCAAAATAGGGACTCAATTGAGTCAAACAAAAATGGGGGGACCTACTTGAGATTTCGCAACAAAAATGAGGACCTCTAGAATGATTTAACATAAAATTTAATAGAAAATGAAAATTAAAGACGTAAAGTTAGTGAAGCCCGCTCGCCCAGTGAATAGAAACTAGCTCACCTAGCGAATTTAACATTTTGTAAAATTAAAATAAAATTACAATTTATTTAATTTCCAAAATTATTCTTCAATTCTGCTTGCAATATTATATTCCTTAAGTTCCCTCCTTCATGGAACATTATAAGCTTTAAGGAGACATGTTTTGGTCTTTGCCCTTGTCATAGATCCTTTGAATTGCAAATGTTCATCCTTAAGTTCTTCTTATATATGTTCAGGAGATAGTCCTCTTATCATGCCCTCCTTTTGGAAGAGAATTTGTCCTCAAATTCATATCAATTGAAGATTCCTTATCAGTTTCTCCTGTTTGGAGAGAATTCGACCCGAATTCTAGAAGATCATACGTACAAACACAAACATAAATCAAAGACACAACTATAAAATAATGAAAAATAGAAATTCTACTAAACTAAGATTTGGATCCTAGAAGAGGCCAATCTCTTATTATCAAAGGTTTTAAGGTCTGCCTCTAGGGTCAAATACACACCTGCAAAAATCATCAAACAAACTTAAATTAAAGATGCTATGCTCAAAGAAAAACAAAGAAATATTGCGCAAACAACAATCAAACGATAGGCATGACTTTGATCACCTATAAGTTTATTAGGGATGGGTAAACATGCAAATTAATGTGTATATACTCTCAAGCTTGTGTCCTCCTTTTTTATCATCCTTTCTTCTTCCCATTGTTCCTTGGTGAACCAGTCTTTTCTAAGTATCCTTTCTTCTTCCCATCGTTGATCTTATTGTTCCTTGATGAATAAGTCCTTCCTATGTGTCATTTCTTCTTCCCATTGTTAATGTCATTGCTCTTTGATGAATAATTCTCCCCAAGGTAATAAAACAATAAGAGTAAAATTAGTAGTTTTTTTCATTAATAATTTAGAATGCTCTCTTCTTTCTCTTCTTTCTCTCTTTTCTTTCTCCTCTTTTTCTAGGCTCTTCTTCTTTTTATTTTCTCTCCTTCTTCTTTCTCCTCTCTCTTTTCTTTCTCTTCCTTTTCTCTCTTTGTTTTTGCTTCATTTTCTGTAAGTGTTTCCTTCTTGTGTGCTCTTTTTAGCTTCTACTCTCGTCTTCTTTTCAATGCATCTAATTTTTGCAATGTCCTTTCTTCCTCCTCTTTCAAGTATAGTATGTAGTTCTTGAGGTCTTTATTAGTCATGGGACTTACATCCCTATTAGGACACTTATGAGTTTCATGCCTATAGCCTTCAAATTTGGAACATCTTAGTGTACTTTTCTTTAACAATAATTTTCTGTTAGGATTGTGTTTCCTTTTAATACTAGCAATCTTGCCATTCAACTTTACAATTATGGATTCCAAGAAATTAACATCCCCACCAAGGCCTCACAAATACTAGATGTATCTCTATGTGCCACTCTTTTGGTACTTTCAAATCCTCTAACCAGATGATTATGGTTAAGAGTAGGATAATTTAAACCATATGTTAAACTAGTTCTAGAAGGATGTCTCTACTAAAACATGTTGCATTACTCACTATTGATATTTCGGGTAAGAAAAAATTAGTAATAAGAAAATATATTTAAGACCGCACCACTCTTCTAAGTGTTTCTCTCAAAATTCTACTCATGCATCACACTTTGTAGGCTTTTCTTGAATGTACTCTCGTGCCTTTTACCACTTAATTCCCTTTAGTGCTTGACAAAGAACTCTAGTAACTTAAGCAAATAATGAACAAACAACTTCAAGGAATTTTGAAGACACAAAACAACAAAATTAGAAAATAATAGGACTACCAAAGAGAGTTAAAGGAGACAACACAAAGACTCTAAAAATAGTTAGTTACTGTAATGACCAATTTAGATACCAATTCACAAAATTAAAAATTATTGTTTACTAAAATAGTCACTATTATAAATAAAAAGGTATAATTGGTCACTAAATTGGTCACTAAATTGGTCACTTATTAATTAAAGACTATTTTAGAAACTAATTCATTTTGATAGCCAAAACCTAGGTAACTAATTTTTAGTGACCAATTTCCTTTGATAGCCAAAATCATGGTAGCTAATTTTAAAAACCAATTTAGTGAATAATTATAATTTTTTATTCATAATAGTGACTATTTTAGTATTTAGTTTTTGTAAATTGGTATTTAAATTAGTCATTATAGATACTAATAATTATTGATAATTAAAATTGGTCACTATTTAGAAATTTTCTTGTAGTGACGACATACATTCATTCTAAAAGTATTAAGATGAAATTGGTACATAATTTATGACATCGACAAAATGCATTTCTGATTGAAATTTTAGAGACTAAAAATATATTAACCTTGAATTAAATATTTTTATTAATTTCCTTTTACTAAATATGTGTGTATCAAATATCCATACCATTTTAGTTATGTGTATAACTTTTATTCAAAAAAATCTAGACAGTATTAATTACCTTTTATACTTATTTTTTAATTTAATTTTTTTAATATGTATTCATGAATTTAGATATAGAAATAAAAAAAAATTAAAGGAAACAAACAGTAAATATTTTATTGAGATACAAAATAATAAAATTTCTTCTATATCTGTGCATGGAGTATGTGTTCACATATGTTTTTCAGGTGCATGTGTACATTTATCTGGGCGTCTTCGTATGAATGGATGTGTAATGGTAAAATTATAATACTTTAGGATCTCATTTTGTTTTAAATAAACAATCACTTTCCAATTTTGCACAAGTTTAATTCATTTAAATATTACTCTTTGATATATTTTACTTTTTAATTCTATAAGAAAAATATCATCTTTAATACAAAAACTTTATAATTCTTTCATTAACAATTAAAGTAATTAAACATATTCTTAATTCTAAACGTATTTTTACTAAAAAAATTAAGAAGTAATTAACTTTGACGAGAATTTTATCTTTATATTTTATTTTATAAATTTTAAATTTTTAGTGGCTTATTTTTTCAAATTAATTATATTTAACATTAAACTTTTTATCTTTTTTTAATAAATAAACATGATAACTTTATGCATCATACACACACCTGCATTACTCTATCGTTATAGAATTCAAAGAATACTAACGAAATTAATGTTTTTGTCCTAACATTAATTTTTATTTTATTATATCAAAAAATCATTAATAGTGATTGCAGTGAATTAACTGCTTACCGTGTAAAAAGAAATAAAATTATGTAATAAATATTTGTCTGCAAGCGCTGGTCTCATTTAATAGTTTGGAGTCCAAACATGTATATATATTTGTGATCTTTGTAGGTTATTATACTTGTGTGAATATCAAATATATTTGTGATCTTTTGACCATGACTGCTACCACATTACAATTCCTGGTTCTCACGACCTTCATCGTAGCAACATTTTTTAGTGTTGAAGGGAAAATCCCCGAATCATGCAAGAAGTACGAGTGCCCCACCTACAATGTTACAGAAATGGGAAAGGACTATGAAATTCGTAGCTATAATTCACCCGTGTGGATTTCTACCTCTCCTGTTCAAGACAATTCGTTAGTTGCAGCTACAAGAAAGGGGTTTTCAAGGTACCTTTATTCTCTTTTATTAATTTAATTTTTTGTTTAAATATTAACACTTTTTATTGTCCCATTCATTTTAACTCCTTGAGTTTTTTTTTTTTTTTTTCTTTTTTTTTTATATAAAAAATTTAAAAAATATAAAAAAAATTTAATAAAATTTAAGTTTCTTTTTTTTTTTTTTATTATTTTTTTTTTTTTTTAAAATATTAATTTTTTTTTTTTTTTTTTTTTTTTTTTTTTTTTTTTTTTTTTTTTTTTTTTTTCCTGTCTTGTTATATACAAAATCTAAGAAAGATAAAAAAAAATTAATCAAAATTGAAGTGATATGTTGGATAGTTTATTTGATTAATTAATCGAAGGAAAACCATAACAACGGGGATTTTTTTTTCCCAACCAAAAGGTTATCTCCTCCACTCCATGGAGGTGTGTAAAATGTAAAATTGATTAAGTTCTATCCTGAATTTTATTTCTTCTTTTGACTTTTTTGTTTTAATTGTTCTCTCTTCATTACTCTTTTTCTCAATTCTCCTCTCTTTTGGATTATGTGATTAGATGATTATGTGATTTTACATTTCTTACTAAATAACAGAGCATTTCATATGGTTACATAAATCTACACAAATAGCAACTTAATTAACAATAACTTTGTGCTCTACTTGAATAACTGTAAAATTTAACAGGCTATTCAGTTATGTTAATGGTTACAACAACGAAAAGGAGGTGATTAAGATGACAGCACCAGTGATCAGTGAAGTTTCAAATGGAAACTCTACTGTTGTGAGCTTGTACGTGCCACTAGCCAACCAAAAGAACCCTCCTTCTGCAGATGGTCTAAAAGTTCAAAGATGGAAAGCTTCATACGTAGCTGTGAGACAATTTGGTGGATTTGTGACAGATTCTAATTTTATGGGAGAAGTTGATGCCTTGAAAGGTAGCCTTGCAGGCACCAAATGGGCTTCTAAGACTCATAATGGTTTCATTGTTGCACAGTACAATGCCCCTTTTGAATTGTTCAACAGAGTGAATGAGATATGGTTCTTGTATTAGTCATAATCAATGACATGCTAAGTGGAATAACCTGATGAGAAAATATGTTCTTAAATCAGTAAATATATATCATACTTGAGCAATTAATTCAAAAATTAAGTTTCTATACTTTTATGAATATGAATATTATGAGTGAAAAAATGGACTATTCTAGTCTGTTATTTATTTATTTCGTTTTGGCTAATCCCGTCGAAGAGAAGAATGGTGGACTAACGTGTTGGCAGGTCAATTTTTTTTAACGAGTGTTTCTCTTGAAAGCGTACTTCGAATTTTCTGCGTCTTTACTTGATTACTTATGGTTCTTAATTGAACAAAATATAAAGGATTGTTATGTTCTTGTTAAATATAATTATTTTAGAAAGGATCAATGGATCAATCCACCCTATTTATGACCCAAGGAACTTGTATGCTATGATGAATAGGTTTGAACAAGGTGGAAACATCAATCTAACTCACTAAATGGATGGTAGATCGACAAATTGACAAGATTTGCTATACCCAAAATGAATATGAACTTATTATAGTCTTCCACAAAGTGATGATAATTTTGTAAGAAAATCCGTCATAAGTAAATGTTATGTTAAAAATAAATGTTAGAGCTTCAACATCAGAGACTACTCACAAATTTCTATAGGCGCTCATCGTGGGATAGCTAAAATTTTATCACGCCTCTGCAATAGTCACAACAAACCTTTGACACGTGCACGTTATGAGAAAATGGAGGATTTCTCCTCAGTCTCCAATTACAACTTGGCAATCAAATCCCGTGATTGGAATTAGACTTCTTTGTACACTTTTTCTCTCTGCCTCGAGACATCTACACTTTTTTTCGATGCAGAAGGTCCGTATAACTTGATACAACATGGATTTCCAAAACAATCCCCTCAAGTGTGAGTCCCTTCACCTTGATATTTTCCCTATGGTTGAAGCATTTCAAGATATGAGTATCCTTTACTTGTATCGACGTTTTTAACGATCCAATCTTCATTTCTTTTCATTTCTAAAAGTTTTCTTTTTGTTTAAATAAATGTGTTTTTGTCTTTAGTTAATTAGTTTTTATTGATTGTTTAGAAAAATAGTGTTTTCAAATAAATGTGAGAAAAGGTTGATTTTAAGAGTTTTTTTAATGTATTTAGTTTGTCCTTTTTAGATCTCTCCTTTTAATAAAACTTTGTTTGTCAGGAAACCCTTTATTTTTGCTTAAGTACATGTGAGCCCTTAACTCCAATTGTTTGTTATTGCAAAGCAGCCCCTAGTGGGTCAACTATAGTTGACCAAAGTCCCCCTTTATGACAAGCGTCCAATTCATTTTAGTTGGTTGATTCATGATAAATTTGGAAACAGACTTGACGACCCAGATGAGCCGACCCGACCCAATGACCAAGCTAGATTGGTCTAACCTGATGACCAAGATGGGTCGGGTCGAATGGAAACCCGGACGGGCTAATCAGCATAATGGTCTATACAGGTTGGTCATGCCTGTCAATTTTGTAGACTCGACCCGACCCAATTGGTCTAGGTCGTTGGCCTAACATGGTCCCACAAGGTCGTCGGGCCCTCCCAAGCTATCTAGGTTGTTGGCCTTGTTTGTGTCATTGGGCCAACCCGACCAATCTATGTCGTTGAGCCGACCCGACCCAGCTAGGTCATCGGGCCAATTGAGACCACCTTGGTAGTCAGGATGATTTGGCTTATTTAGGTCGTCGAGCTAGTCAGACCCATTTGGGTTGTCGGGTCATTGGGCCTACTCAACATGTTTGCGTCATCGGGCCTGCCCTACACCTCTAAGTCGTCCGACCCGCCGACACTTATAGGTCGTCTCGCCCATCAGGCCCATGTGTGTCACCAAGCCCGTTTGGCCTATTTAGGTCTTCAAGCCTTCCCGACCCATTTAAGTCGTCGGGCTGCCTAACCCGTTTGTGTCGTCAAGCCGATCTGGTTCGTCTGGTCGAACTAGTTCGTCAGGGTTGTCTTGTTTTTGGGGTCCGTTTGGGTCGTCTACCTAAGCTGGTCTGTTTGGATCATTGTGCTGATTAGGCCCGTCTTTGTCGCCGGTCGACCCGGCCCGACAATCTAAGCAGGTTGACTCGAAGACCTGGTCCCAGGTCCGTAGCAAAGATAACCCGACCCTGAATGATGGTCGAGTTAGGTTGAGCTGGTGATTGAGACAATTCGAGTTGTCGTTAGAATGTTTAATAATATTTTAAAAAATAATTTTTTTCATTTTTAAGAAGAAAGCCCATGTGTTGGTCTTGGCCCATAGGGCTTTTGCGGGGTTTTTAGCCTTGTGGGCTTCTTTAATGTGGGTGTTTTTGCCCTATTGGCTTTTTTGGCTCTAGCCCATGTGGATTAGGGGCAAGCCTTGTGAATTTGGCCAAATTGACAACTCTACCAAACAGTCTAGAGTGTGAGGTTGAGTGAGAAGAATTTCAAATTCCACCTATTTTGAGGGCATTTAAATTTCTACTAGTTTAGCTAATTAAAATACTTCAAAAAAATGCTTGCATTTTAAATGCTTTTTAATTTCTCCATCCAAAAAAGTCATTTCATTACAAAGAAATCTAAATTTTTCAAAAAAATGAATTGTTTCATCAAAATACTCTATCCAAACACACCATAGGGGTTTTTAAGGGAAAATTTAGGTTTTTGTTGGGAGAGCCCTAGAGTGTGCGAGAGAGAAATTCTAAGAGGCTAGGATTCGGTGTTCTTATGAGCGAGGGAGAGAAAGTGTAATGTAAGAGGGTTCTTTCCATTTCTGATGAGTGCAAAGTAGCCTTTAGAGATTGGGGTTTTCCCTAGTGTGTTAGGTAGCTCTACTTAGTTCACTCACATAGAAACAAACACTAGTATTAGACTAAGAGACCTTCCTTTCAGCAATTAAATTCTAGCACTTCCGTGATCTTGTGTATTCCGTTTTGATTCTACAATGAAATACAATGCTTCCAATTTTCAGTTCTGAATTTTGTTGGTTTAATCTGTGCTTTTGCATTTAATGTTTTCATCCTTTACATGTTAAGTAATTTTAAATTCGTTTATTGCTTTCCAAGTTCCATTCAGTTTATGTTGCTAATTTAGTGTTTGAGCTTGAGTTTAAAATTTGCACACACATCAATGTTCCCTTTTAAGGACTATGTGACCCCAAAGTGGACACACATTATTAAGATGTCTTCTTGAGTGTAGATCCACCTTTGTTCATTCAATACATCTATTTTTAGTTTGATGTTTATTCTATATCGTTTATTTCTTTCTTAAATTTAATTTACTGAAATGAGTTATTGGCTTTTATCCATGAGATGTAGTGATAGTCCTAGAGATCTATATTTTACAGCTTTCATTAGTATTAATTCATTCATATTTACGTTTTGTGTATTTATTTGCATTCTGATGTGAATCTGATTGAGTAAATGGTGGATCTAAATATGTATTTATGTTGCTGTCACATAGTGCTTCTTGTTGTCAATTGGATTCACATATGTTTTCATTTGCATTGCACATTTTCTCATATTTCCTATTGCACGCTAGATATGTTTGAATTGCAAACTATAGACCTATTGGTGGATTTGAATACATATTTATGCTATTGTCATAGAGAAATCTCTATTGCAAACTAGTTTCACATATTCGTCCATGTACATCCACTTAAGCTCTTTAGAGATGCTAAAACGACTAGACATAGGCCAAAATGGATTCCAAATGATGTGGACCAGGCTGCTAGAACATTGGAATTCTCCAACCTATTGTAGGAAATGTATTCTTCCAAAAAAAATAGGTCTGCTGAAATTGGTGGTACCCTACACACAAGAGGCTCTATTACCACTCATGAGCATGTCCTTCGTATGGTATACGCATTAATTGTTTCTATTATTCACATTTGACCAACATTTTAAAGATTGATGTCACATGAAATTTATAACATATTTTGTTGCAGGCATGTGAGCTGGGACGACATGTATTTCTTGATGAAGTCTTTCAGTAGACACATATCCGGAAGGGTACTGACCAGTATGTGGATGAGAGGTCTAGGAAGATACATGTAAGCCTCTTTTAGTATTTAATATTATTTACTCTTAAAATTATATGATAATAATTCTTCATTTTGTACTTATAGGAAGAATTTCATATTAGGCTATCCCAAGTCAGATATGAGGTTTCCTCTTGTGATGCTGATGGAACACAAGAGTAGTCTTCTGCTGATCCTACACAGGACGAGAATATCATGACTAAGTGTTGGATTGAGATTGTTGAAGGAAAAAAGAAAGGAAGACTTTATGGGGTTGGCCAACTTGTTGCAAAATATATAGGTTAAAATGAAAGCCTCAACCAACTACCAACTTCCTTCTCTTTCAAATATTGAAGACCTCACTAATATTAGGTACCAACTTTCACGAAGTCTGGAGGAAAATGAGCAATTGAGGTCTAAGTTTTGATCCTTCCAATCACTAGTTATGCAATATCTCCCTCCCGATGCTCAGGCTCGTCTTCAACAGCCAAAACCAAACCCAAATCAATAAAATTCTGAAATCCCTCAACCCTAGTCACACCCTCAACAAGAAAATAATCAGGAGGATGATAATTTAAATGAATAATCTTCTCCTGATTATGAAGATTATTAGCTTATCATGTACTTTAGAAACTTCCCTTATGTACTTCAACAATTACCGACGAATTTTCAACGGCCAAATCCATCGGAAAATCACACTTTCAGGTATTGATGACTTTATCGACGAATGGATCCGTCAGTAAAGTCAGTATCTGTATGTTTGGTTTTTTCGACGGATGTGACCATCGGTAATTATGAAAGATGGGTCCGCCGAATCTAAAATATCCAATGGTAAAATTTGCTAACGAGGGATTTATAGACGAGTTTTTGACCGTCGATAATTCATTGATAAAACAACATTATTGACATATTTTAGCCTTTACCAATGAATTTCTATCGTTGATAATGACGCTTTTTCGTGTAGTGAAAGCTAGATGTGTGGCGTCATCCATCACTTGCTTTCATTTCATGATTCATGAGTCTAGTTTGCTTGTATATCTATAGGTATAATTAGTCGCAACGTACCCAGTTTCGTCCCAATCTGTCTAAATGGTACCCGCTTTTAACTTTGCATCTACTTAGTACCCAAATTAGTTAATTTGCATCAATGTGGTCCCTTTTCGTTGACTCCGTTAAATAAGATAACTTATGACTGTGTTGACCAGTTAAGTGAGAAAAATGTTATGATGTGGCACGAGAGTAGTGTGTGATGTGGAACAATGCAGCGTAAGAGGAAATTGAAAAGAAAATAAGGCACGAATTGGAAATAAAATTGGAACGTTTTCTGCGATAGAATAGGGGTTTTCTGGAGTTCGGGTTTACGAAATTTGGGCCATTTCATGCGTTGTGGACAAAATTGAAGGTATAATCGACATCAAATTGGCAGTTATTTGGGATTGCAAGTGCACAAACCATTTGTTTTTGTCGTTGATTGCATTATTTGTTGTTGGGATGGTGGGGTTTAGGGTTAGTGGTTGAATGTTGTGCGTGGTTTAATTTAATAGTGTTTTGGGTATTCTGAAGGAGATGGGTTATGTCAATGTGAAGGAGATGTGGTATTCCACCCACTGACACAAATACAGAACCAGGAGAAGAAACGTTGTGGTTATGTGACCCACACGAACAAGACGACCACGAATGACTAAAACCATGCGACATTTCCCACTTCACTCGCCACCTTACCCTGCAACAAATCAGCTTCCTGGCGAAAAAATGAAGAAGATGAAGATGGGAATGGTTAATTAGGGCTTTTTGAATGGGGACAATCAATTCAAATAGGGCATGACACGTTATCCACAAATTGTCACTGTACAATTATTTTCATTGACATGTATCTGTTCTGCAATGCCACATCACTGATCTGTTAACGGCGTTTCTGAAAACTTAACGGGATGGATCACATTGATGCAAATTAACTAATTTGGATATTAAGTAGATGCAAAGTTAAAAACTAGTACCATTTAAATACATTGGGACAAAACTGGATACGTTGTGACTAATTATACTATATCTATATCGGATTTTATTAGATATCAATCTTTAGTAAAACTCACTTAATATGAGTCTTGTGAAAGACGTGACTCGTCTATTCTGGTCGTTAAATATATTCTGATGAATAAAACCTATGTTATGATTTTTTTAATATTATGTTTTGATGGAATTGAATTCTTTTTATTATCAAATTACAATTTCTTTTTGTACATATTTCTTAAACAATAGCTTACACTTGTACGTGTTTATTTTATTTTTGTAAATTACGAGTACAGTACTATATATAGATACAAATATGAGAAAAACGTTCACGGAAGTGAAAATAAAAATTATTTTTATTTAACTTCTTTTCACATATTTGTAGGTTATATATATATATAGATATATTGTAATTAATATAATATAAGTTTTGTACAAACTCTTTAATGCATTTAGTACACTTAACTTTTAGAGAGTTATAGTTTTTACTGAGTTTTAGAAAGAAGATTAATATAAAAAGATATTATTTAATTATTTATTTTATTCAAAATAAATAATGGAATAATCTTTTATTTAATAAATCTAATTAAAAAAACGACACTAAAGGAAAGGATGTTAATAAAAATAAATTAGTGAGATCAAACCATTATTTTTCTAACTTATTAAAATAAATTATTAACAAAGTCAAATTTATTAATTGTATTAATCAAATTGCAATTCTTCCACATTGAATGGATTTAATTAGATATGTTGACTTCTAATAATGAGAATTTGTTTACAGTTTTATTCACCCTAATTCATTGAAATATGTTGACTCTTTGTAGTTTCTATTAATATAAATATTATTAATCAATAATTTTTTTTCTTAATATATATATATATATATATATATATATATATATATATATATATTTATATATATATATATATATATATATATATATATATATATATATATATATAACTCACTCAGTTATTCCAAACTTTAAAATATTATTTTATCGATCTATATAATTTTTATTGAAAACAATTCTAGATAACATTAATTATTTTTTAATCTGTTTTAACTATGCACTCTCTTTTCAGTCCTACACGCATTTAATTCATTTAAATATGTTATCTTGTTTAATTTACACATTTAATTCGTTTATCCCTATTATATAAACTCTTACTTTATATAAATATTGACTTTTTTTATTTTATTTTTACATATAATTCAGTTAAACATGTTAAAATAAAAATGTGTATCAAAATATATAAAATAAATAAATAATTGATTCACTAAAATGAATACTATATATTTTATTTACATATCATTTATTTTTAGTACAATAAAAAATAGAAATTTAACTATTTTAGTATAAAATTTATTTTTATTTAAAATTTGTTAATAATTTGAATAATTGTACATGTTATCAATATATTTTTAATAAAATAAAAGTAAAATTAATGTACGATTAAATTTTAAAGGAATTTTATCCTTTATATTTTATATATTTAAAGTTTTAAATGATTTTATTGAAAGGAAATTGTATAATAATTTTTAGTTTTTTTAATAAATAAACGTAACAACTTTTATAATCAAATATCTACCCAATTATCTCACGCAGAATTTAAATAAAATTAATGAATTAATATTTTGTATTAAGATTCCTTTTTCTTTTTCTTTTTTTTGTATTGAAAAGGAACATGTTAATAATTATTATAATAAAGTGAATATTTATCCTATAAAAACATTAATCATGTAATAAATATTTATATGCAATCGCTCTTCCCATTTAACAGTTGGAAGTCCAAACATGTGTATATATATGCGAACTTTGTAGGTTGTGATACTTGTGTGGACATCAAATATAATTTGTTGGTCACTAAATATTTGTGATTTCTTTTCCATGACTGCTACCACATTCCAATTCCTCATTCTCACGAGCTTCATCTTAGCACCATTGTTGAGTGTTGAAGGGAAAATTCCTGAATCATGCAAGAAGTATGAGTGCCCCACCTTCAATGTTACAGAAATGGGAAAGGACTATGAAATTCGTAGCTATGATTCACCCGTGTGGATTTCTACCTCCCCTGTTCAAGACACTTCGTTAGTTGCAGCTACAAGAAAGGAGTTTTCAAGGTATTTTTATTTTCTTTTATTAATTTATTTTTTATATTAAATATCAATCCTATTTATAATTGCAATTATATTGTCCCATTAAGTTGAAGTCCTTGAGTTTTTTTCTTTTATGTCTCTTCACTCTCTTTTGGATTATGTGATTACATGATTATGCAATTTTGCATTTCTTACAAAAAGAATAGTGTATTTCATGATACTACTCAAATTAATTAACAATAACTTTGTGTTCCAGTATTATTATGTAGGAAGAAAAGAAGCACAACATGATAACGTATAACATTATAATTGTAGAAAGTAAAATTAAACAAAATAATGAATAACTTAAATAACATTATGTAAAATTTAACAGACTATTCAGTTATGTTAATGGCTACAACAACGAAAAGAAGGTGATTAAGATGTCAGCACCAGTGATTAGTGAAGTTTCAAATGGAAACTCCATTGTCGTGAGCTTGTACGTGCCAAAAGCCAACCAAAAGAACCCTCCTTCTGCAGATGGTATAAAAGTTCAAAGATGGAAAGCTTCATATGTAGCTGTGAGACAATTTGGTGGATTTGTGACAGATTCTAATTTTATGACAGAAGTTGCTGCCTTGAATGGTAGTCTTGCAGGCACCAAATGGGCTTCCAAGACTCATAATGGTTTCTTTGTTGCACAGTACAATGCCCCTTTTGAAGTGTTCAACAGAGTGAATGAGATATGGTTCTTGTATTAGTCATAATCAATGACATGCTTAGCAGAATAAGTTGGATTACACAAGTTTATCATGATATGTTCTTAAATTAGTATTAATATCTTACTTGAGCAATTGTTTCAATAATTCATTAGTTTCTATACTTGTATGAATATTGATTTTGTGAAAAAAAAAATGGATTACTTTAACCAGTTTTGGTTTATTTTGCTTTGGTTTGTCTTTGATCCCTAAAAGATGGGATAGAGTGGATTTAGCCATCACAATAAGATGAGGCAGAAGTCTTGACTCACCCTATCAAATATTATGACGTTAGAGGATTCAAAAGTTTTAGCCGCCTAAATCAAACTTAATAAAAAATAAAATAAAAAACTAAGAAATAGAATTGAGAATAAAGATAACTAATATTTTTTTTATAAATAAAATTATTATTTATTAGAAAAAGTTGTTAATTCATTAAATATAACTTTTTAAGATGAATAAAAATTAAACTTTACTCATAATAATTTAATTAAATTTTATTCTCAAATATAATTTCACAATTAATTTAATTAAAATATATTAGTACTAAACAAAATTAGAGGAGTAAGAACTTTACCGCTCTGGGTCTTAAGTCTAGAGGTGGCAATCTAGGTTGGCTCAACTTATTTAGGCGCGCCTTGCACTTGGTCTACAAAATAGGTTAAGTTTGCCTGTCCCGCATATGTCCCGACTTGTGGGATAGTTGCTTTTTTTTTTCTTAATTTCTTGTGATAAAGCCTTGAATGTCCTATAAATTAAGGAATTTTAACACATTCACACAAAAAAAAAATTAAGCACAAATTTTGAGGAGTTGAATAATAAATTGATAATCTAACACTTTCATTATATTCATATATATAATTTGACATACATGTTAAATTCTTGAGACTTTAACACATTTACATATACATAACATTGTTCTTTTCTACTCACAAAATTTTGAAACGTACATGCAAAAGTTCAGAAAGAAAGTAACTACCGTACACAAGAGCAAGATTTTTTCTTATGCGAGTCGCGGGCTACTGAGCATATGCAGACTGACGAACTTGAAATATCAGCCCGCCTCGTGTTTTTGTGCGAGCTTGTGAGCTGGCTCACGCCGCTTTGTCATCCCTACTTAAAACTGACATATCACCACATCAATTTCTTTTAAATGTGTGTGCTTCTTTTAAAAGTACACTTCATCATGTGAAATTTTCCTAAGTCTTATCGATTAATTAATGTTCTTAATTGGATAAATTAAAATAATTTATTATGTTTATATGTTAAATTAAATTATCTTTAGAAAGATGAAAGAATCAACTCACTCAAATTGTCACCAACTTTACTTTGCACCCATAATGAATATAAACTTGTTATAAACTTGTTAGTCATCAATAAATAAGGTGATGATAAAGAGATGATAATTTTGTAAGAAAGTAAAATCTTTTAGTAAATTTTATGTTAAAAAGAAATGTTAACTCTAAAAAGAGAGGGGTTAAATAAACCTTAAATAATGTGATTCATTTTAAAAGAGTCATCTAATGGTTTTATAAAATAATAATTCACAAATGAAACGCGTAACCTAGGTATGCTTAATCCTAGAATACCAACAAAAAGGTTTCACTAATAAAACTTGATTACAAGTTCTTAATATCAGTTTTGGCATACAAGTACAAAATTATAGAAATAATATTGAATAAAAAAAATAAAAATATACCTCTGGTAAATAAGAAAAATTTTCTTTAGTCCCAGAAAATTCTAAAAAATTTATAAAATCTTGTGCTTAGAATAAAAAAATAAAAAAAAAACTAGTAAAACAATGTTTTTTAATTAGTAATAAAATAATATATTAATAAATAATAAAAATATTTTTCGAACAGAAAACGATTAAAAAAATATAAAATGATAAAACAAAATTCAAAACGTTTTTTTTCCTCTTCCATCTTTTATACCTCTCTCTACCATCAATAAAACAAAGAAAGAAAAAGAAAATGTTTTGTCAAAGAATTTTTTTCTCTGCACACCTTTCCCTGATTTGTTTTGTATTATGAATAGAGAGAGCACAAAAAGTGGTAGATCAGTTTGGGAATGAGGCTGGCAAGCATGTCATCATTTTCTTTTTTTTTAAGAAACTTCAACACGGGAGTAGCACAAGTTTCTTAGTAAGAGGGAGTGTGGGAGGAAAGTAGAAACAAAAAGAGAAGATAAGACGGGAACAGAAGCACAAGAAAAGAGAGACACGCGAGTACGAGAAAGAAGGGTAATTACACTTTTGGGTGTGATGTGCTAGTCACACAACTACTTATTCTAAGTAGATTGTGCTTTAAATATTTTCTTGTTATTTCTTCTCATTTATTTCATTGACAAGATTTCTATTCTTTTATACTTGTGTCTAATAAGGCTTCGATATTGTGTTATGTGTGTCTATTCTCTTATAGTTTATTTGTTCGATAATAGTTTAATGTGTTTTTTAATTTCAAATCTCACCCTTATAAACTTTGATGGTATAATACATTATAGAAGAAAGCATATCTGACCCAAACATATATGAATCTTACAGAGTCATGTCCATTACAGAAAAATTACTATAATAAATTATTGTAAATTTTGTGGGATTACAATCAAAATTTATGCAATAATTCTAAAAAATTATTTGGCTAAATGGATCATATTTATTGAAATAATTGGTCTAATGTGAATATTTTATATTATTTTGCATATTTGGGAAAACATTCTACAACTTAGATTATTATGATTTTTTTATGGATGAATCCATGGAGTAAATTCGAAATACATAATTTGGTTTAAGTTTTAAGGTAAGGGGAGATATCATGATGACAATTTTCTGTTATGTTTTATATATGGTATTAGTTCAATCATTTTTAGTTATTTACGTGAAAAGTGTTAATGGAATTGTGGAGTTCTTATTTTATGAGACAAAGAGGTTTTGGTGGAATTTTATCACTTTAATGTACGTGTCTTTTGGGTGGAGGTTCAATAATTTTTGGTGTAATCAAAATAATCTCATGGATGAATGTGAATTTTCTTTTGGGTTATGTAATCCTTTGGGGTTGGTGGTTCGGGAGCAAAGTCGGAATTTATGTTTAGAGCATCGAAATTCTGAGTTTTTCTTCTTGTTTAATTCATGACTTTGTTAATTGTGGATGATGTTATGGTTGGATGACAATACTTCATGTGATGATATTATAAGAGCACATAAGTGTTTATTAGATTGATAAATTCCTTTGAAAATGTTTGTTGTGATGTTTTTGCATCAAGAGTTAAGTGTAGAAATTTAATGGTGAACTATGGTTGCATGATTTTGAGTTATGTGTGATTATTTTTAAATGGCATATGTTGAGTGGGTGCAAGCCTAATTGTGATCAAATCCGAAAATTCTTTGATATTCAAAGTGGTAAATTGGTTAAATGAATTATATTGTAATGATGTGTGTTGTGCATACTTTGGAAGGTGAAAGGTAAGAAAGAGAGTTCTCGTGGAGGATTAAGTGAAAATTTAAATTGGTTAAGTGTTACAGGGTGTTTTCCAAGTATTGGTGCTTTAGAGTTAACCAAATAGGTGTTTGAACGCTGTTTTTCATATGTCTAGGCATGGCTGGTTGCTGGGCACCAAGGTTGGTCACTGGTCAAGCGAGCGTTGCGAGGCAATCTAGTCATTGGGCGACTAGTGGTCGTTGGGCGACTGGCACATTCGTTGAAAGAAAAAGAATGTGAGGCAATATGGTCGTTGGACAATAAGAGTTAATGTGTTGATGCATGTTTTCTCTGTGTTTAATATCAGGTTTCTTTTTTTTGTGTGCTTGGTTTGTTTTGAATGTTATTGTAGGTTCTATGGTGATGGTACATACATAATGTGAGGTGCTAAGTCATTTTTATGATGAATTCACATGATGAGTTGTGGTATGGTTGATCATGTGATGATATTATATGCATGTATGTATGTCTGTTGTGATGGTGTATGACTTCTCTTATAATTGTAAAGTAGATTGGTTCTTTTACCTAGAGTGCTTTGGTGAGTCAGGTAAAAGAGTTTCTTTCAGCCACAAGGCTTTTTCATTAGCTTAGCAATAGTGCTTTTACCTAAAGCTTTGGTGAACATGTAAAGTTGTTGCTTGCAAGTCTTATAGAAAGCAAGGGAAAGACCCTTTCCAAGAGGCGTTGGTGCGTAAGGTGTAACATCCCAGTAGGATATTACTTAAAATAAATAAATAAACAAGACAAAAAATAAATACCTTAATTATTATTAGTCCATTTCCCTAAAATGCAAGAAATTTCAAAACCTTTAAATGAAATATCCAACAAGAATATCAAAATACTCATCGTCCTTCTATTACAAATTTGAAGTCCAAAACCATAATTAAATTACATGAAATTTTATTTAAAGTATTCTTAAAATCCCCTGTACTCCACTCCCACTCTCCACCACTAAGCATCTCCTAGCTCACCTGAAAAATCATCTGCTCTCGGATAATAAAATTATCCGATCATCACCACACACAAACAGATAGGGTGAGCTATGCACACACACACACACACATATATATATATATATATATATATATATATATATATATATATATATATATAAATAAATATGAAAACATCCCACCCTGCAAAACTATAATTATTTATCATTCCATAAAAAAATTACCCATTTTCCCATACTCATAATCATTATGAGTTCATGCATGTACTCTAAATCTTGGGACTTTCTGTGCTTCCACGACCCTCCTCGCTCATGGTCCAATCTACAAGCCTATCCCGCTTATAGTCCTGCTTCACGGACTCCCTCACCCATCATCCGAACTCCTCGCTCGGACCCTCCTCGCATACCTGCCTTTCCTACTATGAACTCCCTCGCTCATAGCATTCTCAAGTTGAGCATGAGATGAACTCCCTCGCCCACTCATCCCAAGAAGAGTACCTCCGGTGAACTAAACTGTTCACGCATGCGGTCCCCACATCGCGAACTCCTCGCTCGTGACTCAAGCCAAGCACATCCCAGATCTTAAGGACCTAGTCCTTCAAGTCCAAACACCACAAACACATGCATATAATTCCCTTAGCTTAGGAAACACCAAGCAACCATCTCAAACAGTGCACACAAGCATGATTTCTCGTCATTCTCGCTTAAGCCATGGGTTTTCGCCCAAGCTAGTCCAACTGTCTTGCTTAAGCTGAATCACTTCACTTGAGCGAGCGTGAAACAGTGGCTTCACCACATCATCTCGCTTAGGTGAGCTCTTCTCGCTTGAGCGAGACCTTGGCTCGCTCAATCACACACAACTCCTTGCCTGAACGAGGATTCACACTCAACACGCACAGGTCTTATCGCGACCTCGCTTGGGCGAGCCATCCTCGCCTAAGTGAGAGAACCTTTCGCTCAACACTAACACAAGTCGCCTGGACGAGATGCTCAACCCCTAAACCAGTAACGAATCTCTAAAACTCTCGCTTAGGCTAGAATGATTCGCTTGGGCGAGAATTGTAGTATTTCTCCCCTGTTCATGTGTAAAATCACCCAAAACCATAACAAAAATCCAAGTCACTCACTACCAATCACTCCATTTTATCAAGAAACCATAAGAACATGTTTTAAACGCGTTCAATACAATAAAGGTTTGAATCACCAAAACTAAAGGTTTGGCCATAAACAACCAATACAATACCAAAACCCTCATTCAATTCATATAAAACACAAAAAGGCTTTGTGCACAACATCAAACCAACCAATTCTCAATCACAATGCATATAATACGAAATTGATATCATATTGAATCCAATTGAGAGTAGAAAACACATAATCAAAATCATAATTCGTACACACATAAGGACAACTTCCCCTAACTTGGAATTCTTGATTAAAATTGGCAAAATTGAAGGTTCCTTGTTCTGCTATGCCTTGCGTCAACCTTACTACCAAATTCAGTCTCTCGCACTCCCTAATCTCGTTCTCCTCTCAACAGGCTCAAATGTTTTATCAAAATAATAATAAAGCAAATAACACACAATTGGCATACGTAGGACTTGAACCCAAGTCCTTTCACAATAACTAAGTACTCTTAACCATTTGAGCTAGTACTTTTCCATATCATACCAATTAAATTTAACGTCATTAAAGTTCCCCCCTCCCGCATTTATTCATTAATTAATTTCCACGGGTCTTACATAAGGAAGGTAAATGGTTGGTTATGAGGGAATGTCATACAATGTGATGTAACTTGGTGGTAATATGAGTTGGTTGAGTTATGAGCATATCCGAGGAGACTTTATTAGTAGTTTTGTTTGAATTGGAAGGATTTGTAATAAGTTTCCTTTGATGACTTATGTCGTTTTGGTTTGGTTTTAATGTTGATCTATTTTAGAAATAAAGTTTTTATTTGGATGAAACTTTGGTAGGTGATTTTTGAAATAAATTTTTTAAAAAGTTCCTATTTAATTAGGAGTGGTATTAGAGATGTTAATAAGGTTTCAAATTCTAAGTGACATCCTAAAAAGGGTGTTACAAATGCTATCATTCAAAGGTTCTAAACACAACATAGAGGAGGTTTGATTTTCTTATATTCACAAAATACCAAGACAGATTAAAAACATAGTTTAAATTTAATAAAACAGTAGATAAAAATGAATTGACTCCTTGAATTTGAATGAAAATCCATCAATCACAGGTTATAAAATTAATTGTTCTATCTAGTTTACTCTCATGCAACCAAAAATTAACAAACTAAGCAAAGATTAACACAAGTTCATTATGAAATTAAGTAAAGCACACATCATTCAACCCCACACACATATATTATGCAACCACATGGGAAGTGCAAAAATGCAAAACTAAAGCAAACAAAAATACAATGCAAATGTTGTGTTGAGTCATTCACCAAAGATTGAAAAAGATGAAAAGCAAAATTGAACCAAACAAAAATACAATTCAGAACAACAACCTCAAGTTTCATTTCATTCTCTTCAAGGAATCAATACATAGAAATTTAGTTCTCCATGAATGTGGAAATACAACTCAATACAAAACAAAAATACATCATTCAACGAAGAGAGGAGAAGAAAAACATGAACTAGAGCAACAAAAAACGTGAATTGGAGCTGAAAAAATCCCTATGTTGGTGTGTTCTTCAAATGCAGAAAAATGAAAAATCCATGGAGAAAAGAGATTAGTATAGTTTTAAACCTTAAAAAATATAAGTGAATGGGAGTGTAGAGATGTGGTCAAAGCAGATCCCACTTCTAAAACCCTAATCTACTTTTCCTAAAATCACAAAAAAGATATTAGGTCTTGACCCAAACATGGAGGCTGGCCCATCACTTAAGTTGACTTAATATAACAAGCTGATGTGGTGCAGATGTGTTGCAAACATGGCACTTATGTGACACTCCTCTCTCTCGTCTAAGATTAATGTCCAAGCTCATAAATGCTTCAAAAACAAAACCTAAAAGTAATTGATAATTAAATCTAAATTAATTAAAATCTGAATTACTGGCCCAATGAAGCCAAATAAAGGAAAATATGGGTACGAAAAGGTAAGAAAATATGGGGCAACAATGACTCATCATTCTTCACATAAATTGATTGCATAATTTACTCTAGAAGAACTAATTAGATGCATAAATTTAAGGCAAAAAAAAGGCCTTATGAGCTTAAATTGTCGAGCCAACATGCATTGACACCCTAAGTTATATTAGTTATCTAACACCCTTCCATGAACTTATGGTGGAATTAGAACCACCATAAGTTTATCTCAAAATTTATGGAAACAAAATATCACCTAAAATAACACTTATAAAGTCTGCAAAACTGTTAAAAATATAAACATTAAACAATTGGCATTAAAACAGTAAGTAAAATAAATAAATGAAAATATAAACATTAAAGACATGTTAATTCATCAATTTTTCATTGGCTATGATATGATTATCATTAATTTAATTTATAAACAAAGACCTCAAATTACTAAGTAAGATTCAATTAATTCGTCAAGACTCTTATTCATTCCAAGGGACTATGATGACATTCTAGTTACACTTTTATCATTCCAAGCGTTTATGGTTACAGTAATAACCTATTCTCTATATTTTATTAAGCAAACCATTATGAAAATTTCAATTAACTAAACAAGTTTAAATTAATTCATCTAGGTTTGCACTTGTTCCAAGCAAATACAAGTGAGAACCTATTAACACTTAAATTATTCCAAGCACATAAAGATTAAGTGTTCTGTTACACTAAACATGATTCAAGCATATAAATGTGAAGATTTAGTTTTTCACCACACAAAAGATTTTCAGAATTAAGCAAAAAGACAAAAATTCAAATTAAATATTAAGAATGAATTATGAACAAGCATTCTAAGACAATTCTAAAATCATAAATTAAAACTCAAGAAGAATAGATAAAAATATACTTTATTTGAATAGAATAAAAGAACAATTCATTCATTGCACATATGCTTAGAACAAACTATGAAATTACAAGAGAATAACCAACATGGTTTAATCTTCCATGTGAAAGACCACCTAAGAGTAAAGAGGTGACGTGTTGACAAAAGAAGAAGATGAACAGCTTGCTTCAATAAAGAAAGGTGCCTTCTATCCTAAACTATTTTTATTCCTATTTGTAATGAATTTCTTTTTAGTTTTTTAGTTAATCCTTCTTTAGAGAGATTAATAATTGGACGTAGGGTCTTTTGATCCAAACTAGTATAAAATCTCTTGTGCAATTTACTCTACCCTACTCTTTTTATTTTATTGTGATTATTAAAATAGAGGAAAGTATTTTAGTTAAACATTGATATTAAAAGTGAAAATTTTTAAAAGCATAATTTTTGTTAACAAACCAATTCATACCCTTCTTGGTTTTTGTCCAAATATAAACATTTCGCTGCATGATTCTAAAAATTGGTATCAGAGCTTGCTTTTATAGTAATTCGATTTTTTTCGAAAAATGGTTGGATAAAATCAAATCTTTGCCACGAGTGGATCTATTAACAAACCTTCACTTTTTATTGGAGAAAATTATCCTTTTTGGAAAGTAAGAATGTAAATATTTTTAGAGTTTTTTGATAGAGTTATTTGGGATGCTGTTATAAATGGTCCTTTTGTTCCTGTTTTTACTGTTAATGATTTGCAAGAACCTAAGCCCTTTTCCTAATGTACTACAGAAGCAAATAGAAGAGCTCAATATTATGTTAAGGCTAGAAATATAATTGCATCTACTTTAACTCTTAATGAATTTTATAAATTTTAGTTTGTATAAGTGCTTAAGAAATGTGGGAGATTTTAAGAGTAACCCATTAAGGAACTGATGATGGTAAACGAGCAAGGAAAAATTCCCTCACTCAGGAGTACGAGATGTTACAGTTGCTACAAAAGGAAACAATATATGATGTGTAGAAATGTAGAAAAAATTCACCCACATCGTCAATCATCTCTCTCGGTAAGGAATTTTTTTTTTTGAATTTAATGAATTAAATATTAAAATTAAAAAATCTTTAAATAAGACATAGAAACCAAAGCTTACGATGATCATTCAATCTCAAACTCTTGCAACAATGTTCATAGTGGCTCTCTTTGGTAAGTTGAGAAAGCATGAACTTGAACTTCGGCGATTATGAATAAGAGGACCAAGGAACGAAAAGGAACATAGCTTTCAAAACTGAGATTATAAAATATAAAATCCCCAAAGAAGATGATGATTCAAACAATGAAAGCTTGAGTCTCATGATTAAAAAATTCAACAAGTTAATGAAATCCAAAGGAAAAGGAAAATTTAGAAGTGAGAAAAAGAAGAATCTAGGTTCTTCTTCACAAGTCATGTGCTACGGTTGTGGAGTAACTAATTTGACTATCCAAATCAAAGTGAAGAAAAGGAAGGCAAGAAATTTATGAAGAAGAAAAAGAATAAAGTCTTCTATAGCTCAAGCTCTTCATCAAGCTTTAGTGACTCAAACAAGGAAGCCCATCTTTGTTTATTAGTAGACAATAAATCAAGCTGCAACAACGTCAATAATTCTAATTCTTTTAGTGAAATAAATGATTATGATGAATTTCTTTATGCCTTTTAATAGTTATATGTTGAATCTGAAAAATTAAATTATGCACATAGAAAATTAAAACTAGAACATAAAACTTTGCAAATGAATTTTGAAAAATCTTTGGAAGAAGAAGAAATTTTAAAAAGCAAAGTTTCAAATTTAGAAGATGGTAAAAATGTATCTGTTGAGTGTCAATGTTGCAAGAAGCATGAATTAAAAATTGCTAATCTTGAAAAATTAATTGCAAATGCTTGTAAAATTAAAAGTGCTGACAACCAAGTTTTAATAAAAAAGGATTTAAATAATAACAAGCAAGCTCCTAAGATAAAAATAAAAAAACCCATAGGGTATGGGTAGAGAAAAGAACAACTCATTCAAGGAATACAAATTGCGTAACATGTTTCTATTGTATGCAAAAGGGATATAGTTCTAAAAAATGTAGAATCAAACATTTTGATATTCCTAATGGAAGATATGCTTGGATTCATATTATAAAGTAACTTGTCTATAACCTCAAAGGACCCAGATAAGTTTTTGAAGACCAAAATGTTATTATTTTTTATCTTGTAGGTTATTTCAAAATCAAGAAAGTCTCTTTGGATGTGCAAGAGCTAATATATTCACCAAACTTTTGGTGTCTTGGTAAGTTGTATGATCTTAGAAGGGCTTTGGTTATATTAGATAAGCCTAAAATGGTAAAATTCATTCATTTAGTGATTTCTGAAAACTCCGTTGAGTTAATCGATTATCTCAGGTGATAATCGATTATCGTAGTGTGACTCATATTTTTCAGCTCTGGAATAATTGATTATCCTAAGCTGATAATCGATTATCAGTAAAGCTGGAAATTTATGTTTATGGGTATGAAACAATAATAAGTTACCATTAGTGATAATCGATTATCTTGCAAAGTAGAACGTATATTTAAAAAAATTATCGTTTGAGTGAGCTTTTCAAAAATTTAGACCATGACCAATAACAAGGTACTTCATTACAAATTAGTACGTTGGAGCTCATTTTGTTAGTATAATCTTTCCTTCTTTAAATAAACCTCTTTAATCTTCAAGATCACTCTTGATTTAAGAGGAGTACTTATTCATGAAAGTTTTGTTTTATCAAAAAGAGAGAATATTACATGTAGGGGGATTTTTTTGTCTTAAACAAACTCTTTTTTCCATAAAAAGGGGGAGAAATGTGAAGTCTTTATTATGCAATTCTTAATTAAGAGGGAGTTCAATTTTACTAAGTTGTATGATTTAGAAGGAGTTGTCTAAAGATTTTATTATTATTATTATTATTATTATTATTATTATGATAAAAAGGGGGAAAATATATTTGTGTTGATATCTTGTGATAACTTGTACCTCTTTAAGGGGGAGATATATGTTTATGTTGATGTCTTGTAATAACTTGTGTTTTAGAATGGGGGAGAAAAATAATGAATCTCTCATCTAGATTAAGTATTTTTTTCTCTTAAGTTATTGATTAAGAACAAGACATATCACAAGTCTTCAACAAATTTTGATCATCATCAAAAAGGAAGAGTGATGTGTGTGTATTTTTGCCCTCATTTAATGTTTAATTCTGGGTATTTAGTTGAATTTGTGTGATTAAAGATTGATTTAATTGGGATTTTCTACAATTGGGTTTATTGAGCATGAGATACAAAAACATGTTAAAAACAACTTTTTAGTTGCATAAATGTTCTTTGGATATTTTAAGGTGTGTTAGTGCAGCTGCAGCTAAGTTGAGCTCATAGAGGTGTGGAAATAAATCGTTTAAAGCTTCATGGCACCTTAAAGATAAATTCAAGAATAAGAAATTATCAAAATCACAAAAATCCAAGCCAAGCATTGCATGAAGACGGCAAGATAAGCTTGAAAAAGTGAAGTTTGGCTAAACCAAGAAGAGAGCAACAAAAAATTGGACCTTGCGGTTTTCTTTATCTTTATGATAGAAGATAATTTGGGAAAAATATATCTTTAGATATTTTATTTGATATTTTTAAATAATTATCTTATTACAAGATCTTCTTAAATCTTTTTAGTTCCACAACAAACAAATATATCTTGAAGATATTCAATTATTTACAAGATAATTTGAGCAGATTGCAAAGGGTTGATTTGGAAAATTAATACAAATATTAATTGGTGATAATTTGTCATATATCTTTAATTAATTAATTAATTTAATTATATTAGATATTGATATTATCAACCAACTATATTTGTCAAATAGTCTATATCTCTCCAAATAATTTTAAAATAACTATAAAGATAAATAATATTTATCTTTATTTTAAAATATATTTGAGAAGTTTTAGCAACTGAAAAGCCCAATCCAAGTCCTATATAAAGAGACTAAGGGAGAAGCAGAAAAAACAAGCTCGAGACTTCGAAGTTTTGGAACCCTTAGGGGGGCCTAATTTCGTTTCCTTTTTCTCTATTCTTCTCTCTATTTTTATTTTACTTTCGCATTCTATGGATTGCTAAACTTCTTGGGTTGATTCCACTGTAATTTCATTATGGATTCTGAGGTTAGAATGAAATAATTTCTTTATTCTTTTTATTATTGTTGATGTTTTCATTTATCTATGTCTTTTATATTTGAATCACGTAAGAAGTAATGATTTTAAATCTATATGCATGTTGATCATATGAGTCCAAGGGTTTCTAAATTGAATTGAGACTTTAGTTTGATTTTATTTAGAAATTTTCATGTGATTAAATGAGTTTTTACCAATAATTGAGACATTACTTTGGTCAAAGGTATTTACTCTACCTACAATTAATTGAGACTTTACTTTGATTAATTAAGCTTTTTATTGGTGAGGAGATAAAAGAATAGATATGATTAGGCATAGTAAAATTTGATTGAGACTGTATTTTGGTTAAAAGTGAGAACGTCAACAAATTAATTGAGACTTTACATTGATTAATTTGTAAATCTACAACAATAATTTATTGAGCAATAATCTTTACATTGATTCACACCTCAAAATATCCAAAGAACATTTATGCAACTAAAAACCTATTTTTAACATGTTTTTGTATCTCATGCTCAATAAACCCAATTATAGGAAATCCCAATTAAATCAATCTTTAAGCACACAAATTCAATTAAATGCCTAGAATTAAACATTAAATGAGGGAAAAAATACGCACTCATCAAAGAGATTCTTGACAAAAGAAGAAGATGGACATGGAAAATGTGGAAGATTTAATGATGATTCATGGAAAAATGTTAAAGACTTAAGGAATGCTTAAATTCAAGAGACACATTAAAGACTTAAGATTTTAGTATTTTAGTTGTTGAAGTTTTATAAGCTATGTATCTTATTTAAAATGGTTAATTATTAGGTCAAAAGTTAAAAGACATAACCCAAGTAGTAGAGCACTAAGAGTTTTTATTTTTGCAAAACTCACTAGAATAATTGATTATCTTAGGTCATAATCAATTGTCTCAGTAAAAAATTATTTTCGAGAAAAACCACTATGATAATACATTATCACTTATGATAATTGATTATCAACGACATTTGTGACTTAACTTTTCATATTGTTAACCTAATTTGGAAAATTGATTCTATAAATAAAGGTGAACGTTCTTTTTTGAAAAAATAAAAGTTATAGAAGTCTGAGTACTTGAGAACTCTCTATGGAAAGACTTTAAAAAACTTAGTGTGGGTAGAGTAGTAATTTTCACCAAGTGGGTTCTTGTGTGATTTAGTGCTATTATTGGTAGAAGAAGTTGTTAATCCTTAGGGTGATTCAAAGGAAGTGTTCTTTCCTTGTTCAAGGAAGGTATTTCTTCTTTTTTGCGTGACTCAAGAAAGGTGTCTTCATCCTTTTTGAGACTCAAAGGAGGTGTTCATCCCTTGTGGATTTCAAGGGAGGTGTCTTTCATATCTTGTGGCTTCAAGAGAGGTGTTTTCTATCCTAAACTATTCTTATTTCTATTTGTAATCAATTTATTTTTAGTGTTTGAGTTAATCCCCCTTTGCAGAGATTAGCAACTGAACGTAGGGTATTTTGATCCAAACTAGTATAAAATACATTGTGCAAATTTCTCTTCCATTCCCTTTCTTTTCTTTTGATTATTAAAATAAAGGAAAGAATTTTAGTTAAACATTCATATTAAAATGGGAAAACTTTAAAACCACAATTTTTACTAACAAACCAATGCACCCCCTCTTGGTTTTTGTCCAAGAGCGAACATTTTGTTGCACGTTTCTAACATGATGGAGGTGGTTGGTTGATAAGGTGAACTAATCTTTTATAATAGTTTGGGGTAACTTTAGTTATTACTTAGATTCCTACCTTCCTACCTTTAGTTGTAAAGTTGTACATGTGTACAAAGTTGGATTCACGTTGATAGAGTGTGTTCATATTGTGTGTAAAGACTTAAGAGATTAAAGTTGAGATTAAGTTTGTAAAGTATTATGTTCAATAAACAACATTATCTCCAATGTTCCTTGAATTTCACACTAAATTAAACCATAAAAAAATCTTTATCTCGTAGAAGATCTAACTCAACAGATGATCCAAATAGGCCTCAAATGCGTAAGATGAATCCATTAGATAAGTCTTAGTAGACGATTCTATGAAACAAGTGCATTATATCACTAGATGAGTTCATAAAATGATGTCATTATATGAGTTTGGCAAATCACTAAGTAGATCAAGCTAGTGAAGCATGACAAATGAATCCAATAATGTACTAATTAGACGACTTCAAGAATAAATTGATCAAGCTATATGTTTACTAGAAGACTTAAGCAATACATTTCCTAGATAACTCGTCTTTTTCCATATTTTATTCTCCATCTTCATAAACACCTTATTTTCTTCATTAAGCTTGTAATCATAAATTTCTCTTAACCACTAACAAATCTACATTATAGCCACGTTTGCATCGTCTATTAGGCATTAGACAATTCATCATTGTATCATCTATAAACGATGTAAGAGCTTACTTTCTCTTTATCTTACACAAAGTGCATAGTAGAACGTTCAAGAAACATCTATGCAATTATATAATATCATCTATGTAAAGAAATTACGAAGTCACTGGTGTTTTCCATAACAATAGTAACAATAATAATTTGGAGAGAAAAAAAGGGAGGGAGCATATCTGATTATCAAACTTACTTACAAAGGAGATAGCAACACAATGTATAGTCCTGTAGAAATTTTCACATGCCCCTACCAATGATTGTTGTATTTGGTGTGTTAGACGAAAAACATTAAAATAACAATAACAATAATTGAAAATATTAAAATAAATAAATAAAACAAAGATGCGATTATACAATTTTGTTATTTGAACGCCACAACTTTCAGAGTCCGTGAAATGGTTTCACTTCTCTGTGTGCTTTGGAGATATTTGAAACCTCTCGTAGTTCAACTACCAGAAATGATCACCATTGTTCGAATCTAATTTAACTACTTCAACAACCATAAACAAATAAAACAAAACTAACACATGCTCATGGAGAATAAAGTAACAAATAGGGAATGATTGTGTTTGTGTTTTATGAAGAAATAGTAAAATGATAAAAATCAAAACTTTGATCTTTTTGCTTGAGAGAAAATAATGAAACCATACAACAAAAGTCCAGATGGAAATCCTAAATTTAAAAATTAGGAAAATATAAAGTGAAAGTAATGAGCTGTAAAATGAAAATGGAGACCAAGATACATAATTCATACAACAAATAACAAAAAAATATCAAAAATCAAAGATCAATTGAACCATAAAGAAAAAAATAATGGAAAATGGAGAGAGCAAGACGGTGACAACGAGAGATGAAAGCATAGAACAAAACCTAGATCCCTATATGAAAACCTTAATGTTGAAAAATAGGAAAAAGTTAAGTCAGAGTAATGAAGTGTAAACTCAAAAATGGTGAACAATGTACCGAATTCACACAACAAAAAACCAAAAACATTAGAAATCAAAGACCAGTGGAACCATGAAGAAAAAAAATGGAAAATGCAAAGAAAGTAACCCAATCAACATGCAAAAAGCGAAAGACTAAACCCTAAAGATAAAAATTGGTGAGAGTAAAGATGGTGAAAGGGTGAGAGTTTGAAAGATGGGATATAGTGAGAGAGTGTGAGAAAAATGGTGGTAAGTTGTGAGTGAACAGGGTAAGAGCAAGAGAAAAAGGGTAGGGTAGAGTGAGAAGCTAAGAGTAGGATTTATATTGTGTTCTTTTGGGTGGATTCACTATTCAAGAGGAATGGGAAGCGAGTATTAAAGGGTGAGTGGCTTGTTCTTTTTGAGGTGATGGAAGGTGATAAGGAGCATGCATTAAAGAGATTTTTGGTAAATGCACTCCCGTTAGAATAGGTGAGATTAGAGGTTAACAAATGGTAAATGATTATTTTATCCTCTTCCTATTTTGTTTTTCCCATGCTACCCTCCTAATATTTATTTTTTCTTCACGTGTCCACACAATGGTGGTAAGGTTACTTACTTCTTCCTTCTTCATGTCACGTGTTCACACAATGAAGCAAGGTAAAAAGAAAAAGCTAGTGGACAAATAATGCACGAGAGTCCTAAGCGCAAGCTAGCAAAGATTCCTAAACAAACATTACTACATTTGAATTATGTGTACCGTGTGTATATGAGTGATTTCAGTTGAATGGTGTATCAGATATCCTAACATATACCATTACTGCATTAGTCAAGCTTCCCTATCGTTCCTTGTGTTGTCTATGGTGGATAGAGTTTGAAGTCTCGAACTCATTTTTAGTTAAGTTTTAGTTGTATGTCTGTCATGGTGTGTGTGTGTTTTGAAAGGATTGATTAAGCAATGGTGAAGTGGCTGGAAGATTCGAGTTGTGATAGGGAAACGATTCTAGCATGGTGGAGGGATTGATTGCAATGTCATTGAAACGATTCCACCATGTTCATGTTGCTTTTGGAATGGTTCCAGCACCTTGGTGGAACGATTATGCTGCATGGGCGTGGAAGGATTTTGCTGCATAGAAGAAATACGCATGGAACGATTTTGGTGCATAGAGAAATACCACGGAATGATTCCACAGGTTGTGGAAATATTCTGGTATGATGTGGAATGATTCTATTGATTCTCGATTGCTCTTGGAATGATTAGAACGATTCCTTACGTCCTTTTGGAACGATTCCAACTACGTCTGGAAGGATCCTTGCTTTGGAGGAACGATTCCTCCATAATAGCATCATTCTATTATGGTTTGGAACGTGGTGTTAAGAAATTTCATAAGTTTTCTTGTTTTTAAATTCTTTTTATTTATTTATTTTTGTTGCTGTAGTAACTAAAGTGGCCACCTGAGTAATTTTGGGTGGAAGTTGGAGTAGGTGAGCTTAGCAATGTCGTGAAGTGGACGACATGGTGGTGTATTGTGTAGTTTGGACTACAAACTTCTTTGTTGTTTGGTGGAAATGTGTTGTTTCCTTTCTTCCCAAGTAACACAATTTGGTTTTCTTTCATCAGGTCTATTGAGTTTGTGACCATCACCTTGAGATTGTGACCTTGACCTTAAATGTGGTTTGCATAAATACTAATTGTGTATGACTTTTCTTTGGCTTTCTTGGTTGTTTTTGTAAAGTAAGAGGTTCATCGTAGTGAGATTTTAGTCTTGGAAGCTAAACCCAAATAGTTGGTCTTGGAAGCTATATACAGTACTTGCATTAAACCTTTGTTTTTGTTTCAGGTAAGTCTTTGTTTATACATTTCAAAATTTTAATTATTTTAGTATTATGGATTTCTAAATTTTTTATTTTATCTGTTAAGTAAATGAAATCATATACAAAATTTTATATTTGTTTATAGGTAATGGTAATTTAATTGGCCTTAAGAAAATGTAAAATATATTACTTTTTTTTTTATTTCATGTATATATATTTGTAGTTAAGTGTAATTTAAAGAGGTCATGTATATTTGATGTGTGTGTCTATATTTGTATGTAATAGTGTTTATATTTATTATTATGGTAATTTAGATGGAAGAAGAATTAGATCTACCATACTTCAATTCCAAAGATGTAGTTGATGATGTGGTGGAGTGGACTTTCATATAGTTAAACACTTACACCGAGAATTACAATTGCGCACAATGTTGCCTACACTAACAATGTTATGCATTGTTACGCATGCTTTTAATATATTTAACATATATTAAAGTACAACAAATAGTATTAGGAACTTATGCTAGACATAAATCATCATAGACAAAAGTTTATGTCTTATCTCATGCATCACATCGATGTCGTGACATTATTCAGATGGGACAACAGGCGTTTGTTAATCTATGTGAGCGCTTGATGAGTCATTATTTTCCTCCATTCCACTAGCCTTTGTGTACCCATTTGATAGTTGTTTTGTGCTCAATTGTCTTTTGTTAGTTCATTTTCCTTGATTCGGCTTTATTGGGCCACTGTTCTGAATTTGGGTTAGTTTCACATTATTTGGCCTAATTTTGGTTTTTAACTATTTTTAGGTGTTTGGATGAAGCAATTTTGGAGCTTGGACACTTATCTTAAGGTCAAGAGAGAGTTGTCACATGATTTCCACATCATAGCCACGTCTACGCGATGTCAGTCAGCTCGTCCACATCATTGGGCCAACATTTTTAGCCCATAGTGGCACTTTTGTAATTCTGAGTGGTAGAATGACATTTTTCTAAATATGTGAATCTGAAGTGATGTGACCACATATAGGAAAGGGCTTCTTCGTTTGCCAACCACCATCATCTTCTCCACTCTCCATTTTTAGGTTTTTGAATCTTTGAAGGTGACCCATGGAGGCACATGTCTATTTTTCACGTTTTCCACTCATTTTTTACGTTTTAAGAGGCATGGACAACACCTATTGTTTGTATTAACGTTTTCTGCACCTTGGGTAACATTTATTTTGAAGCATTTAATGTTGTGTTGGTTGTTTTTGTTCTTTCCCCTTTCTCTCCTTGCACATTTTTGTTTCTTGCACCAATTTGGGTTTTCTGCACCAATTTATACTCATTTGATTGGTAGAATCGCAATTTATGTTGAACCCTAATTCGGATTCCATGAGGAACTAACTTTCTACATTGATTCCTTGACGAAATTGAAATGAAATCATGAGATTGTTGGTTATTTCTGGGTTGTATTTAGATTTGTATATTTCAGGTTGTGTTTTCATGATAAAATGTGTTTCTGATGCATGTTTAATCTCAAATTCGTGTTTTGTGCACATTAATGGCTGATGAAGGATTATCTTGTTTCCTTTTAGAGTTATGAATATGGTGAAGTTGTTTAAGAAAGCTTTTTGAAAATTCCCACTGGACATTAAGATAGCATGTTATCTAGATGTGAAGGTTCATTTCTCAAGCTAATGAAAGGAAGAAGAGAGTTGGATTCAAGCTTAAACACACACGGCAATAACAACACTAAAGAGCAAAATGAAGGAAGAAACAATAAAAATGGAAAGCATAGAAGATGAAGAATGGAAGAAGCACGCCACTCATAGGGGGGATCTAAGCCAACCAAGCCCTAGAGATGAGTGATGGTGCCGCCACTTGCAAGCAAGATAAG